>ERZ779894.137-NODE-137-length-86507-cov-5.833445_pt1 | contig 86507 bp, 103 predicted proteins | sample MGYA00511587_ERZ779894 | MGnify/ENA primary metagenome ERZ779894 (study PRJEB29588, sample SAMEA2160490) | human gut metagenome | biome: human gut; feature: human-associated habitat; material: faeces | place: Denmark | collected 2008/2010 ... | reverse complement strand
ATCCCGCCGATCCGCATGGCGCATTTTCTGTCGCCGCGCGGCATTGATCTGACCCATCATAATTATGTTGTGATGGACGGATTGTATTATTCGTTTCTGTTTATCAAAGGAAACGGTTATCCGGGTATGGTACGGGCAGGATGGATGTCGGCACTCATCAATGCCGGGGACGGGATTGACATAGATGTGCAGCTGCGGCGTGAGAATCGGAGTAAGACAATTGATAAAGTAGCACAGCGCATTCGCCTCAACCGCACGAAGCTGAAAAGCATGCAGGATACCAGCACCGACTATGAGGAATTGACCAATTCCATACAGGCGGGCTACTTCATTAAGAATGGTATTGCCAACAACAATGAGGACTTGTTCTATATGTCCGTATTCGTTACGGTTTCCGCCAAAGGCTATGAGGAACTGATGTGGCGTAAGCAGCAGATCGTGGATATGTTAAAGTCTATGGACATGTATGTGAGCGACTGCCGTTTCCAGCAGGAAGCGGCGCTCCGGTCTGTGATGCCGTTCTTAAAGATTGAGCCGTCACTGGAAAAGAAATCAAAACGGAATGTGCTGACCAGCGGCGCAGCTTCTGCTTACATGTTTACATCTTTTGAAATGTCGGACGATACTGGCGTGCTGCTGGGCATCAACCGGCACAATAATTCGCTGTGTATCGTGGATCTGTTCAATACAAAGAAAAACAAGAACGCCAACTTGAATCTGCTTGGCACCAGCGGCGCAGGCAAGACCTTTACCATGCAGCTTCTGGCGCTCCGTATGAGAATGAGGGGGATCCAGTGTTTTATCCTGGCACCTATCAAGGGACACGAGTTCCGCAGGGCCTGCAAGAAGATCGGCGGCGAGTTCATCAAGATTGCTCCCGGTTCCCCGCACTGCATCAACATCATGGAGATCCGGCATACCATCTCTCCGGAGATGGAGCTGATTGACGAGATTGACTACAGCGAAATGGATTCCATGCTGGCTCGTAAGATTCAGCAGCTGATGACGTTCTTCTCCCTGCTGATTCCGGATATGTCCAATGAGGAAGAGCAGATGTTGGACGAGGCTTTGATTCAGACTTATGCAAAGTTCGGAATCACACACGACAATGATTCGCTGTATGTAAGCCGCAGCGTCTCCCCGCCGAAGATGAAAAAAATGCCGATTATCGGGGATCTTCATGAGGAATTACTGAAAAATCCCATGACGAAGCGCATTGCTATTATCATCAGCCGCTTTGTAACAGGTTCGGCTCAGAGTTTCAACCAACAGACCAACGTGGACCTGTCCAATAAATATATCGTGCTTGACCTTTCGGAACTGAAAGGCAAATTACTTCCGGTCGGGATGTTCATTGCACTCGATTACGTGTGGGATACGGTCAAGGCAGATCGCACCAAAAAGAAAGCCATTATGATTGATGAAATATGGCAGCTGATCGGCGCCAGCTCCAACCGGATGGCGGCAGAGTTCTGCTTAACCATCTTCAAAACCATAAGGGGCTTTGGTGGCGCCGCCGTCTCCGCAACACAAGACCTGTCCGATTTCTTCGGTTTGGAGGATGGCAAGTATGGACGTGCGATTATCAATAACAGCAAGAATAAGATTATCCTGAATCTGGAGCCGGATGAAGCCAAGTATGTGCAGGAAGTGCTGAAACTGACCAAAACAGAGATCCGTTCTGTTACCCGGTTTGAGAGGGGCGAAGCATTGGTCTGCTCTAACAATAACAAAGTTCCTGTTGTAATCAAAGCTTCCAAAGAGGAGCAGGAAATGATTACAACCGACCGGGCTGAGTTGGAGGCGCTTTTAAAGGAACGCCAGCAGGAACAAACGCATTCTGCGTAGAATACGCATTTTATGAAAAATACGCACAAAAAGGAGGTGTTGCCTATGCTGCTGCAAGATGAGCAGTATGTTGTAAAGTGGCTCTCACAGTACGGAGCCCTGCCGAAAACCCAGATTACACGAATGCTGCAAAAGCCAGCCCAGACCGCGGATAAAATCCTTCGGAACCTGAAGAAGCAGATGCGGATTGCGGATGTGTCGAGCGGCTATTATATTGGGCTGGATGCGATGGATAAACCGGATCAGCGAACCATTCTTGCCGTATGGGTTCTTTTGAAGTTCATTGATTATGTTGACCCAATGGCGCATTATCCGGCGGTTTATCCATCTCAGCTTTTTTTCTTAAAGGAGAATATTGGTTACGAAATCGTGGTGTTATATGAAGGCGAGCAGAATCTTTTGAAACTGCTCCAACCTCAGGAGGATTTGAAGTATATAATTGTCCTTCCCCGTATCTCTATGGCATATGGGATGCGGCTTCCTCATGCTCCCTGCCTGTTTGCGACTGTGGATTTTCAGGGGGATGAGGAGCCAGGGGTTACTTTCTATTCACAGGAGGCGGTGAGCGATGATAAAATTTCTGGACACGATGGGTAAAATCGTGAGATTGGAAAAGCGATTGCAGGAGCAGCTTGCTTCTATACAATGGTTTTGTGAAAATGGGAGCACTTATGAAGTTTATCTGCATTCACTTAATATGGAAGAAACAGCGGAGCGGCTGGTTCTTTTGACACGGGCGCTTCCCGCTTATACCGGTGTGCCGAATGCAAAGCTTGAGGTAGAGCGTCGGATAAAGGATTGTATTCCCGTAGAAATCGGTTTTACGGCGGAGGGCTGGTTTTGTCTCCGCATCCCGGCTTTGCTTCCAAAAAAGTCGGGCGGGTCGGCGGATTATATCCGCTCTTTTTTATATCCTGCTATGCGGGCTTTTTTTGAAAAGCAGCCTCCTGTGCGGTATCGGGACGGTATCCTGATTTATCGTCATGTATATGATAAAGCCAGACCCGAAAGAAAAAGGCGGGATCATGACAACATTGAAATCAATATGGTTTCGGATATCGTAGCCATGTATGTGATGACGGACGATGGCCCATCGGTCTGCTCTCATTATTACTGCAGCGCAGAAGGACCGGAGGATCGGACTGAGGTTTATGTAGTGCCAAAATGGGACTTCCCTATTTGGCTGGCAAAGGAAACCGGGATACCGGATGAGGGGGTACTGCTCTATGAAAAAAGGTAAATTTAACCGCAAAAACATATGTAAAAACGATGCTTTTCGGGCGGAGAAAAAATACATATCTTCTGAGAGGGCAAAAAAGCCCAGTATAGCAGCAGTTTGGGGGCGTCATTACGCCGGAAATTCCGACAAAGAGAGCAGTCATGTTGTCGGAAAATGCTTATGAGCGGAGGTGAGGGTCTATGGTTCATTTCCGCCCGGGCAGTCAGGTCTGGCAGCTCATCACGCTTCTCTCATTTGTGGGTGAGTTCCCATTCAAAAGCCTCTCCTTGCTTGGGAGTGAGCGGGTCTATAAGGCTCTCGTTTCCAGACTGACTACGCTTCAGACGGTTCGCAATTTCAATTCTGGGGACGAAATCACCTGCCGCCTCCTGACCATATCCGGTAAAGGACCGGGAAAAACCATTCGGCTCTACAAGGGTGCGCTTCCCATACTGGAATGGCTGCATCCGGGTGTGTATGGATATTATATGGATTCATTCTGGGGACACCGTTTTCCAGGAGACGCATCACACCGGGACAGGAACCACCGGGTTGCGGAAGCTGCGGCGATGTTCATGAAAGCCGGTATGGAGGCAAGGCCATATCTTCTCCCCAGGCTTCAGAACCGGGAGATTCTGCAGGTTGTGCATGGTACGCCCTGCTTTTATCTGGCTAAGGATCTGAAGAAAGTTGGGGAAGCGGAGATGAACAAGACCATGTTTACCCGCATGGCCGGCGCATTATTTTCTTCCGGCAGATGTTATGCCGTTTATAATACAAGAGATGCCGTGATGAAGTGGAGCGGCATGGGTGAGTATAAAGCCCTCCACAGTCTGATTGAGCTGGCAAGACTGAATGCCGGTATTTCGGCGGTGGATTCAGCGATACTGTTTGGCCAGTCTGGAGAGACAGCGCTGCGAACCCTGTTAGAATCAGACAAAACCAGGCGGCTGGAGTTTCGATTCGATTCCATTTACCGCCATGTCCATTTTATCCCAATGAACGGGGACGGTATCCGGCAGCTGCGCCTTTTTTCCGTACCAGACTGGAAAGCGCAGCTCCTTGAACTTTTATTTGAGTCTGAGGTCAGATCCTATGACCGAGGGCTTTTTGAATACGACGCCTGTGTGAATGGCGTAAATATCTTATCGCATCTGGATGGGGACATTGCAAGACTCATTCGCTTTCGGGATGCAATTGAAAATCGAACCGGACGGTTTGAGGTTCTATGCTTTCCCCACCAGACGCACTTCCTCCGGGAATACTTGGGCGGGCTTGCCAGCATCAAAACCATCGGAATGGACTCGGTGGAAGCGGAGCTTTGCCCAGAGAGGAGGAATTTGTTTGAAAGATAAAAAAAGGACGGCCGGCATTACCATGGCTGTCATACTGGGATGCACAGCGTTTTTCTATCTTGGCGGAATGCTTGGCCAATTGTTTTCAAATTACGCAGCATGGATGCAGGCGGATGGACTTGCCGGTGAGGCGGCCATGAAACCAGTCAGTTGGAACCCTGTGGTGTGCTTTCCAATGGCGTTTACCCCAGACGGGCTGAAAGGATTGCTCGGAATCTTGATTCTTGGCGGAGGAGTATTTGCATACGTCAAGCTTCATGATAAGTTTGACGGAAAAAGCTATGACCCCAGAGGTTTCACCAAAAGCAAGACCGGAATTTACGGAACCGCCTCATGGATGGAAGAAAAAGAAATGCACGAGGTGCTGGAGGTGTCCTCCGTCGATAAAGCAGAAGGGACGATTCTGGGTGAGTATAAGGGAAAAGCGGTCTGTATGCCGAAGGACACCAGACTCAACCGGCATATCGCCATATTCGGTGCATCGGGTACCATGAAATCACGCGCTGTCATCCGGAATTCATTATTTCAGGCGCTGAAGCGTGGTGAGTCTGTGATTATCACGGACAGTAAGGCAGAATTATATGCCGATACGGCAGAGATGTACCGGCAGGCAGGCTACGAGGTAAAAATCTTTAACCTGGTCACGCCTGAGCATGGGGATTCGTGGAACTGCATGTCAGACTTAAACGGAGACACGCTGATGGCGCAGGTGCTCACCAACGTCATTATCGGCAATACCAGTTCCGGTAAAGGCGACCATTTTTGGGACAATGGCGAAGGAAACCTGTTAAAGTCTTTGATTCTTCTGGTAGACCAGGACAGAACCCGAAGTCCCGATATGAAACACCTTACTGCAGTATATCAGCTCCTGACCCAGAACAGCGAGCGGCAGCTGACGGCAATGTTCGACAAGCTTCCACTTGACCATCCGGCAAGGGCGCCCTTTAATTTATTCGCCCAGTCCAGCGACACCGTGAAATCCGGCATTATCTTAGGACTCGGCACACGGCTGCAGGTACTGCAGAACCAGGCAGTGCAGCGGATCACAAGCCAGTCTGACATTGAGTTGACTTCCCCTGCCAGACACAAATGCGCATATTATATTATCCTGAGCGACCAGGACGCCACCATGGCATTCCTGTCATCGCTCTTTTTTTCGTTTATGTTTATCAAACTGACCCGGTATGCAGACAGCCGGCCAAACGGCCGCTGCGATGTGCCCGTAAATTTAATCTTGGATGAGTTTAACAATGTGGGCCGCATTGGTGGTGCAGAAGACGGGTCGGATTTTGCCCGGTCTCTTTCGGTCGTCCGCTCAAGGGACATCCGTGTGATGCTGGCAGTGCAGAGCTTGGGTCAGTTACAGAACCGGTATCCCAATAACTTGTGGGCCGAGATTATCGGCAACTGCGATATCCAGCTGATGCTTGGTTGTACTGACGAGGTTACGGCTGAGTATATCTCGGCAAGATCAGGAGATATGTCCGTGCAGGTAAATTCTACTATGACGGTGAGGCAGACCATTGCAATCGCTCAGGTTATTCCCCAGTACCGTCATACTGAGGGACAGGGACGAAGGAGACTTCTGACTCCGGATGAGGTCCTGCGGCTTCCAAACGAAGAAATGCTCTGCGTCATACGAGGCTGTAATCTCTTGAAGCTCGAAAAACTGGATTTTACGAAGCATCCTATGTCGAAGCGGATTGTGAGGACATCCATTATGGATTACCAGCCGGCAACAATATTTACGGCACCGATACTCAGTGAACCTATCCCAGTGACAGAGCCGGAGAAAAAGCCGGCCCGCAAAAAAAGTCTTTACAGCTCGGCAAAACCGCCGGCTGAATTTTAATTTTACAGGAGGTATTAACTATGGCAACTAAAAAACAAGAACTGCTTCCCGAGGAGGAAGTTCTGCAGGAAGCAGCCCCTCAGACTGATGTGAATCCGGAGCTTGAGGAGATGCCCCAGCCTGAAGACAGCTCCCCGGATACGGCACTGCCCCAGACTGACTCTGAAATTTCAACAGAAGGCGCCTCTTCAGAGGAATTCAGGAATGCAGAAGCGGCAGAAGCCCCCGTCTCCCAGATTGATGTGGAAACGAATGACGGGCAGCCGCCTTCGGAGCCGGAAGAAGAAATATCTTCTCAGACGGATACGGAGAGCAGCGGAGACGACACCCCTTCAGAAAACGCATCGGACCAAACTACTCCCCAAGAGGGCTCTCCCCAGACTGAGCCGGAGAAGGTGAAAAAGCCCCGCGGGCGTAGGAAGACCAAGGAAAATCCATCCCAGTCTGACACAGAAGCGGATTCAGGGGAAAAGAATGCATCCGACGGCGTCGAAAAGGCGCCTAAGCCTAAAAGAAAGCGTGCGTCTGCCAGACCGGTTTCGCCGGTGCTGGCCATTGATGACCAGCTCAGCGTCGAGACAGATGCAGAAAAAGCCAAGAACGATTTGCTGGATTTACTGGAGTCCCAGAAAACCGGCCGCATTCTGACCGGAACCATCCAGGGTGTGGAGCGCCCCGAGGACAACCCCTCCCGTTCTTTCGCAGTCATTTACCACGGTGAGTTCAAAGTCATCATTCCTGCAGAGGAAGCGGTGGAGCCGCCAGCGGATTATCGCGGCAGGCTTCCGGAGGACGTGCTGCATTACATGCTTACCAAGCGTCTGGGTGCTGAGGTGGATTATATCGTCAAAGGGATCGACCCGGCATCTGGCATTGCGGCGGCGAGCCGTTTGGATGCGATGAAGGCAAAACGCAAGCAGTATTATCTGGGTACGGACAGGGATGGGAACAACCTGCTCTACTCAGGTGTGTGCGCAGAAGCCAGAATCGTGTCGGTGATTCGTGCCGGCATTTTCGTGGATCTGTTTGGTCTGGAGATTTATATCCCACTCAGAGAACTCAGTTATCAGAGATGGATGGACGCAGCAGCGCATTTTCAGCCCGGGCAGAGAATCCTGGTAAAGGTGCTGGAGGTGGACCGCAGTGACCGGAACCATATCAAGGCGACAGCTTCGGTCAAGCAGTCTGGAGAGAACCCGTATGAAAAGGCGCTTCGCAGGTATTCCGTCGGCAACCGCTATGTGGGTACGGTCAGTATGGTGGACACCAACGGCGTGTTTGTGGCGCTGGACGGCGGCATCGACTGCTTGTGCAGTTATCCCAAGCGTGGCCGCCCGCCCAGAGGTTCGAGAGTAACCGTCAGAATACTGGGAATCAACCATGATTCCAACCGGATCTGGGGCGCCATCACGCATATTGCTGCACCCAGATAATATAGGAAACTCAATCTGAGGGAAAGGAGGAACTCCATGAACCATTGTGATCTCAGCCAGGCTGAGCAGAAGAAGCGCAGAGAGATTGCCGAGCATACCCGGAAGATGATCCTGTCTGAACTGAAAATCGAAAGTCAGGACGACATATCCCTGATGGCGGGATACCGGGATTATTATCTGCAGATTTCGTTTTCTGAGCTTCATCCACTTTTGGTGTTCTGCCTGGCCAAGGCACTTGAGAAACCGAGCACTGCCAGACAGAGACAGATGACAAACGAGCTGAATCTGCACAGCATCCTTGGCAGCCATGCCATCAATGATGAGGTCGGCTGTTATTCTTACCGTGCGACCCAGTGGCTTGACGCAGAACTGGATGCACCGCGTTTTTTTGAGATACTTGATAGGTGCGTCGATGAGGCGGACCGTGGGTTCTACAAGCTTGCGGGTTAAGATGCGTTGTATTTCTCCATACTCAGTCGTGTAATGTAAGTAAAAGCGACAAAAGGAGGAATGCGTCATGAAAAAATGCGTATTATTCGTGGTACTGGCAATGCTTCTGGCACTTACGGCCTGTTCCAAAGATGTGGGTACTTCGGATGACCATGGGCAGGAATGTAAACATACCGCTCAGTCTCAGACAGAAAAAGAATCTGAAGATGAGGATCTGAAGGAGACTGCTTCAATAGAGGAACCAAAACCAGTTTCCCAGAATGATCCGAAAGAGGAGGTATCCCTTTCGGATCCGGTTCATGAAACGGATAAAAAGTCTGAGTCTGGGAAAGAGACGCAGAACCGGGCGGAGGAAAATGCTCCTGAACCAAAGCAGCCTGCCGCAGGCAATGGACAGACCACGCCGGAGCCAAAACAACCAGAACCACCCAAACCCACAGAACCACCGGCAGAGCCGAAGCAGGAAGAAACTCCTGTATCTGCTGTCGAACCGGAGTCTCCGAAAACCATCTATGATTATGCGTTTGATGTAGAAGCCATACGCTCAGAGCTTATTGCACTTGGGCAGTCCATGGGTCTGACACATATTACGGATGATGATGGGATTCCATGCACACCGGATACCTGTTCCTGGGCTTCTCCGGTAACAGCGTCCGAATCTTTTCAGGGCAATAACCTGAAACGGGCGCTTCAAAACTATGTGACCTCTATGCCGTCTACCATTGCTTCCTATGGAGGCACGCAGATTACCTGTTTTACCATTTATGTACGGGACAACGGAGGAGGAAGCTATACATTTTATTTTCTATACTAAGCATAAGCCTGGCTCCCTGTATGATACGGGGAGCTTTTTTTGTGCCCAAAATTGAAAGGAAGGTAAATCTTAATGAAGAAGATCATCAAAGAAAAAAGCAAGCGCCTGCTTGCGGCATTTTTAAGTCTCCTGACCGTCATCGGCTTGATACCGACGACGGTTTTTGCTTTTACGCCATCGGAGGGTCAGACCGTATCCTCCTTTTATGGCGATTATTATGTCAGCGCGGACGGAAATTATTATTATTCCGCAAGTTCATACAGTTTTCTGGTGTATGACAGCGATGGCAATACTTCCGTGCAAACCATCTCTGCCGGAAATGCCAGAAAGAAATACATGATTTCCAATGGTTCGGAGAGCCGATTCGTGTATTGTATTGAGTCTGGCATTAATTACGGTACATCTGATAATGGATATAGATCTCAGAGCGGAAAGAACAGCGCATATTTTCAGAACCTCCCTTACAGCGCCCAGTATGGTATTATGCTGACCAGCGTGTATGGATGGCAGCCGGGGAAAAGCTCTCCAGTGTCAGGCGCTAACGAGGATGACTATGCGGTGGCTACACAGGTTCTTCTGTGGGAGTACCAGCAGCAGCTCAGAACCAGTCCGCAGGATCTGCACGCCAATTCGGCAGGTATCCGTGCGGACAACTACCTGCGTACCATTCAGGGCCGCCCGGCGGAACAGTGCTATAACTGGATTTTAGGTCAGATGTCGCAGCATACGACCATTCCGAGCTTTGCATCGGGCAAAAGCAGTTCTGCACAGGTACATACGCTAAAGTATGACCCGGCAACCAAGAAATACTCCCTTACGCTCACAGATACCAATAATACGATGGCAGATCTTAAATTCAGCAGCAGTGATGGGATTACGGTAAGCCGTTCCGGAAACAAGTATACCTTCACCAGCAGTAAAATGATTACCAGCCCGGTATCCATCAGCGTGCAGAAGAATGTGCCTGGGGTGAAAAACGATATGTTGATCTGGGGCCGCGTCGGTTTCCAGACGATGATGTGCGGCGCCGATGATCCGGTGGTATTCTACATGAAGATTGATACGGAGACCTATGGTACCGGGCGCATCCGCAAGACCTCAGAAGACGGCGTGGTATCCGGAATCAGTTTCCATATTTCCGGTAATGGTGTGGACAAGACTGTAACCACAAAAGAAGACGGTACCGTGGATATCCAGCTGATGCCTGGGACTTATACAGTAACAGAGCAGTCGATAGACCGCTATCTGCCGCAGGATACTCAGAAAATCACTATTGCCAGCGGACAGACTTCAACGGTAACATTTAACAATAAGCTCAAACGCGGCTCTCTGGAGGTTATCAAATCTTCAGAAGATAATTTCGTGGAAGGCGTTACATTCCATTTATTTGGCACTTCCCTCGCAGGCTTGCCCGTAGATGAGTATGCCGTCACAGATGCTTCCGGTGTAGCGAAATTTGAAAATGTCTTGATCAGTGGAAATGAACCTTACACTGTGGAAGAAGTCGATACGGCAATCCGTTATGTCGTACCGGACGATCAGACAGCGCCGATTCAGTGGAAACAGGTGACAAAGAGAAACTTCGAGAATATCCTGAAAAAATTCCGCGTTGAAGTGGTCAAAACGGACCGCGTAACCGGCTATGCTCAGGGCGATGCCAGTCTGGCAGGGGCGGTGTACGGTCTGTATCAGGGCGATGAGTTAATCGCTTCTTATACAACAGATGCTGATGGAGCCTTTGTAAGTGATTATTTCATTTGTGATTCTAACTGGACGCTCCGTGAAATCAGTCCTTCTCCGGGATATCTTTTGGATGAGACCATTTATCCGATTCCGGCAGAACCTGGTAATTTTACGGTTGAACTGAACCAAATTCCGATGGATGTTACGGAACAGGTTATCATGGGTCGTATCCGCCTGATCAAACACATTGATTCAGAACTGGAGGATCCTGAAAGCACACCTGCAGCAAGAGAACAGGAAGCGGGTATGGTAATGCTTGCGGCCGTAAGCATGGACGACCAGCCTGAAGAAGCCGTAGACGGCGCTGATGTCCAGACTGAGGAAACTGTAAGCGGCAACGATGCCCAGACCGAGACAGAAAACACAGAACCTGAAGTAAGCGATGAAGAGGCTCAGGAACCTGAAGAATCCGGTACAGAAGAAAGTGCTGTCCCGGAAACTGAACCGGAAACAAATCCTTATGAGCCGGATCCGGTACCCATGGACGAAATCGAAGCCTCTGGAAATGAAGGTATAATCGAACAGCCTGAGAAAGGCGCCAAGTTCCAGATTTACCTTGCCAGCGCAGGCAGTTTTGAAAGTGCCCGCGAAGCAGAGCGAGACGAGCTGATTACCGATGCGGACGGGTTTGCCATCTCCAAAGATCTGCCTTATGGACGATATGTTGTCCATCAAACCGAGGGCATGGAGGGACAGGCATTCATACCGGATTTCACGGTGTTTATCCGTTCTGATGAGCAGACATATTCCTATATCCTGAACAACCTGACCCAGTCCAGCTTTATCCGCGTGGAGAAGCATGATGCAGAAACCGGAAAAATTATTCCTGCAGCGGGAGTCGGTTTTCAGGTACGAGACCTGTCTACAGGAGAAATTATTTCTCAGACAGTGTATTATCCGACGCCTGTTACCATCGACACATTTTTTACCAATGCCGAGGGCTGGCTGATGCTCCCCTGCGAGCTTTCCTACGGCCAGTATGAGCTGATTGAACAGGAAACCTGTTTTGGTTATGTTTTGGACAGTGAGCCGGTGCCGTTCACGGTAGATGGCACGCAGGATGTGGTCGTGGTCGAAAAGCATAATATGCCTCAGAAAGGCATCATCCATATCACGAAGACCGGTGAGGTTTTTGCCACAGTTACAGAAACAGACGGTGTGGATAAGGATGGCGCAGAGGTCATGTACCAGCCAGTCTATGAAATCCGCAGACTTGAGGGAGCAACCTATGAAATCCGTGCAGCGGAAGACATCTATACGCCGGACGGAACCCTGAGAGCCGCAAAAGGCGATGTAGTCGATACCATTACGACCGCCGGAAACGGAATTGCCTCCAGCAAGGAGCTCTATCTTGGAAAATATGAGATCCGTGAGATTCAGGCGCCTTTTGGTATGGTACTCAATCAGGAAAGCAAGCAGGTAGAGCTTGTATACGCCGGCCAGGAGATCGACGTAACAGAAGTTTCTTCTGGTTTCTACAATGAACGCCAGAAAGTCCAGATGAGTCTGGAGAAAATGCTTGAGGTGAACGAGGGCTTTGGCATCGGCAATAACAATGAACTTACCAATGTCACATTTGGCCTGTATGCGGCGGAGGACATTACCGCAGCAGATGGTGCTGTCATCCCGGCAGACGGCCTCATCGAGGTTGTCGGCATTGATGCAGACGGCAATGGCGTGGTCAAAACAGACCTTCCTTTTGGAAGCTATTATCTGAGGGAGCATAGTACCGATGCCCACTACATTTTGAGTGATGAGAAGTATCCGGTTACATTCTCCTACGGCAGTCAAGAGGACGCTGTTATTACGGTGAAAGCCAATGATGGCGAAGCCATTGTCAATGAGCTGATCTATGGTTCGGTATCCGGCAGAAAAATTGATGAAAATGGAGACGCACTGGGCGGTGCCAAGATTGGCCTGTTTGCACCTTCCGTTACAGAGTTTACGGAGGAGAATGCAATCGTTGTAACGACTTCTGCTGAGGATGGCACTTTCTCCTTCAGTGATATCCCATACGGAAAATGGATTGTCAGGGAGATTGAGCAGCCGGAAGGTTTCGTGCTCTGCACAGAGCAGTTCCCGGTCGTAATCAACGAAGATGCCCAGGTAATTGAAGTGGAAATCACCAATGAGTTTATCCGCGGCAACCTGCATCTGACCAAGTTTGACAAGGATTATCCGGAGAACAAGCTCAGCGGTGCAGTATTTGAGGTATATCGTGATACCAACGGCAACAAAGAGCTTGATAAAGAGGATGAGCTGCTTGGTGTAATGGAAGAGACAGATCCCGGTCAGTATGAGATGAAAGATCTCTTGTACGGCGGCGTGCTCATCAAAGAGAAGACAGCTCCGGATGGTTTCTACCTTGATGAAAATACCTATTATATCATGATTGATACCGATGGAAAGACCTATGAAGTCGAGAATGAGGCTGGTAAGGGCTTCTATAATCAGGCGTTCAGAGGTAACTTAAAGATTGTCAAGACTTCTTCCGATGGAAAAGTGGAGGGCTTCAGCTTCCGCATTGTCGGTGATAATTATGACAAGACGTTCCAGACTGATGCAAATGGTGAGATCTTCATCGAGAACCTGCGTGTGGGCAAGTACACCGTGACCGAAGTGGAGGACAGCGTCAGTGCAGGCTACAAACGTCCGGATCCGGTAACAGTAGAGCTGGTGAAGGATGAAACATTGACGGTGAATGTTCATAATGATAAAGTCACTGTGGATGTTCCGAAGACAGGCGATAACTTCAATCCGTGGATTTGGGTTGGCCTGATTGCCGCCAGCACTGCTGGACTGGGTGCGAGCATCTTCTGGGCCAAGAAACGCAAGAAGAAGGCAGCTAAGTAAGGATCTATGAAGCAGGAAGGAGCCGGGTAGAAATTCTCTGCCCGGTTTTCCTTTTCTCACATCCGTTGTTGCTATGAAATCAAAATTAAAAAAGTTTTGGAGGATAAATATTATGACTTAAATGTGAAAATACTAATAAGAGAAAGCGTTATTTTGAATTAACTTGACAAATCAAAATAACGGAGGTATAATAAGGGCGTTATTTTGACTTGGAGGTGTCCTTTATGGGAAGAGCGGGAGAATATGTCAAGAATTTAAGCGGAGAGGCAGAATATAAATCTTTTTGTCCGGCGCCACTTCCACCGTTATTGGAAATGGATTCGGATATGATTGCTGCATTAATCGGAGCGACAAAAGCACTGGCTACACTGGACACTCTTTCTGCTAACATTCCCAATATGAGCCTTTTTATCTCCATGTATGTGCGTAAGGAGGCGTTGTTGTCCTCTCAGATCGAGGGTACACAGGCTACGCTGGAGGATGTACTGGATCCACTCATTGAACAGAATGCAAACCAGAATGTGTCGGATGTCATCAATTATATCAAGGCTACCGAGTTTGCACTGAATCGGTTAGAAACTTTGCCGCTTTGCAATCGGCTGATTAAAGAGACTCACGCTGTTTTGATGGAAGGCGTCAGAGGCCAGGAAAAGAGTCCGGGCGAGTTCCGGATCTCTCAGAACTGGATCGGAGCGGCAGGAAGCACGCTGAAAAATGCGAGATATATTCCGCCGCGTCCAGAGGACATGCAAAAAGCAATGTCCGATCTGGAAAAGTACATCCATTCGGATGATACGCTGGATATCCTGATCCAAGCGGCGCTTCTTCATTATCAGTTTGAAACGATCCATCCGTTTTTAGATGGAAACGGCCGTGTAGGGAGACTTCTGATTACTTTGTTTTTAATTGAGAAAAAAGCCTTGAAAACACCAGCTCTGTATATTTCCTATTTTCTGAAGAAAAACCGTATCGAATATTATGACCGTATGAGTGAAGTCAGAAACAAGGATAATTATGAGCAGTGGGTCAGGTTTTTCCTGCAGGCAGTGAAAGAATCTGCTGAGGATGCAACGGAGGCCATCCATAAGCTTTCCGCTCTGCATGACCGTAACTATGCGGCCATTAAGCAGATGGGGCGTGCAGCGCAGACAGCAGAAAAACTGTTTTCCTATCTGGAGCAAAACCCTATTATTGATATTAGGAAGACAGCAGATGAATTGGGACTCTCTTTTAGCACAGTATCCGCAGCAGTGGGCAGGTTTGTGAAAGAGGGAATCTTAATGCAGACCAACAACGCAAGCAGAAACAGGGTATTTGCTTATCAGGAATATCTGGATATTTTACGAAAAGACACCTAAAAATTCATATGATTATCATGGGCCGTCCTTAAAGGGGCAGCCTTTTTTAGGAGGAAATGATCATGAAGGTAAAATTGTTAAAAGGGGTTTTGACAGTCCTCTCTCTCATCTGTATCCTCTGTATTCCGGTTACGCCGATTCATGCGGAGCCGCAGGGGACAGATGGGACGGAAATGCAGGTTATAGAGCCCGAGAAACTGGAGATTCAGCTTGGTGCAGACTGGGCCGGCGTAGAGTTTCAGCTGAAAACGGATTCCGGGCTGTATCCTGGTACCATAGCCGTCGGAGAAGATGGTGTTCTGAGAATGGAACTGGGCGGCAGCAAATCTTATGTGCTGACCTGTATGAATTCATCCGTATCTGTCCCAGAAGCGACGCAGGCCCCTGCCACAACAGAGGAAGCGCAAAATGAGAGCAATGAGGGCCAGGAAAGCGATGGCTCCAATAGGGGGCAAGATACAGAGGGCACAGTTGCCGGTATCCCAATCCTTCATCTGGTACTGTTTGCAGGCGGCATGGTTTTGGCCGTCGGCAGCCTGATTGCAATGCGGGTGATGAAAAAACGCAGAGAAAGCGATGCGGAGTACGAGGATGAAGATGAATATGAGGATGATTAGTCCCAGACTGAGTCCAAAATACACGAAAAGCCCTAAAAGGAATATTTTATATAAAAAATCAAAGCAAATATTCCTATAAGGCTTGACATGTGAGATTTTATTTGTTATACTATAACCGTGGCAGGGGCTTGCGTTCAGGCTCTCGGTACGTTTATGGTATAGCGTCAGACCTGATTCAAGGGAATCAGGGAACCGTTACGGATTCTGCGCATTGAGCGGATCCACAACAACGCAAGTCAATTGAATATTAAAGCCGGAAGGCTGCTTAAATACTTACAGAGTCAATTTGCTGGATGAGACATTGAAATTCCAGTGCCTTGGCTCTGTATGCTTTTTTGCAGACCTTCCGGCTTTTTCTTTTATCCAAACGGAGGTAAGACGATGAAAAAACAAAAAAAGAAAAGAAAGGGATTTCAGGCAGGTTCCATGCGATGCCCTTATTGTGGCAGCCCGGTGATCTATAGAAGCGCTGATGGGATTTATCATGACAACAGCAAAAAAACAATGCTTTATGTGTGCAGTCATTATCCGGAGTGTGACGCTTATGTAAGAGTCCATGCCGGAACCAATATCCCGGTGGGAAGTCTGGCCAATCATGAGCTTCGCACACTCAGACGGACCGCACATCATTATTTTGATCAGCTGCACCAGTCTGGAATGATGAGCAAACAAGACGCCTATCAGTGGCTGGCGGATTTGATCTGCGCACCTTTATCGGAGGCGCATATCGGTTATCTGGGCGAGTATTACTGCAAGCAGGTCATTGAGGAGAGCCGCAGGCTGTTGGAGCGCCAGAAATCAGGAAAGAACAGGTGCCGATTTCGGGCATTAGAAGGGAGAGTGGCGGCTTCATGACACTGACTGAGAAAGAACAGGAAAAGATTGAAAAAAATATCGGTCTGGTACATACGGTGATTCGGGATAAGCTGCAGCCTCCATATCAGGTGGGTATGTATTCCTACGAGGATCTTTTCCAGATCGGCTGCATTGGGCTTTGTAAAGCAGCGTCAACAGACAAAGGCGGGACATTTTCGACCTATGCCTACCGGTTGATCTGGCACCAAATCTGTGATGCCATGATTTATGCAACCAGGCGGCAGACGAAGGAGACCGCTTGTGATGTGACGCCGTACATTGCTGCAAAACAGGAAACCCCAGAGGAGCTGTCGGATTTCCGCATGGATATCAAACGGGCACTCGAACAGGCAAAGGCTGATGCACCGCCTTCCACCAGGAAAGGCATAGATGCTATCTGCATGATGTCGAAAGGGTATACAAGCAGCGAAATTGGAGAAAAAATGGATGCTTCGGCAAAGCTTGTGTGTGCATGGGTTTCCAAGGCACGGAAGTTTTTGAAGAGCCGGCCGGAGTTTGCACAGATTGCAGCTGCCTATCACTTGGAATGATGACGGGTAGAACATAAGGGATGCTGACAGCCTTGTTTGGTTTTCAGCATCCCGATTTTTTTATTTTGGAGGCAAATTATGAATATAAGAAAAAAGAATATCTGGATATGGCTGATTCCATTTCTTATTATGGCCATTACGCTGATTTTATTTAAGGCAGTATTTTTGTTGGGTTATGTGCCAACAGAGTCCATGGAACCGACGTTGAAAAAAGACAGCTATATCGTTGGAACCCGGATTTTCTCCAAACTTGAAATAGGCGATATCATTATTTTCCATCATGACGGGAAGCTGCTGGTGAAGCGTATTGCAGCTGAGGAAGGTGAACAGGTAGAGCATAACGGAGCCAGTCTGACAGTGCCGGAAGGCTGTTATTATGTTCTTGGGGATAATGCGGAGCATTCACTGGATTCAAGGTACTGGGAAAATCCTTTTGTAAAGCAAGAGGATATTGTGGCGAGATTGATTTGGCCATAAGATTTTTTACTCCGTTTCATATGAAAACAGACATTATGAAATAGGCTGTATTTGAATTAGGCAGCAGTGTAGTTTTGACATTATAGATGAAAAAGAATAAATATAGGATATTTCGAGGAACAATCTAGGAACACATAAGAGATAATAATAAGAAAAAAGCAGCCAACCTGCGTGTGGCTACTTTACTTCTTACTGTTTAGTTCCTTCATAATGCCGAGGAGATAAGCCATCGACTTGGGATCCAGTTTCTTTCCCTCTTCGATAAACTCCTGCAGGGCTGTCGGATAAAGGTTTCCTTCATCAAAGAATTCCTGCGGCGTTACACCTAAATATTCACAGATGTAAAAGAAGGATTGCATGGCCGGAAGTGACTTTTTATTTTCAATGTTATTGATGTAGTTGTTTGCTTGCCCCAACGACAGTGACATGTCGCGTGCGGACACACCTTTTTGTGCTCTCAGTTTTGCCAGCCGTTCCGGGACAAAATCTTCATACATCGCTTTCACCTCCCATTCTATAGTAGATTGTACCTTACACATATGTCTTATTCGCAGATTTGAAAGGGGTGTTTGAATTGACTTGAAGAAATAAATCTATTATAATTGGATTAGGTGAAAAAATATAACTATCGACTGGAGATATCAGATGAAAGTTAAAACCTGTTGTGTTACCGGACACAGGGATATGCCTTGTGAGGAAATTGGTAGCATAAAAAAAGCTCTGCATAAGGAAATAAAAAAAGCAGTGAAGGATGGCTTCACTGTCTTTCTATCCGGATTTGCCGATGGTGTGGATCAATACTTTGCAGAAATCGTTATTGAGCTGCAGAAAGAAAATCAGAATTTAGAACTGATCGCAGTACTCCCATACAGGGATCGTGTGAAGGGACTAAATCGCAAAGAACAAACAAGTGCTTTGCTGAATGCCTGTACTGAGATGGTGGTAATTCAAGAGGAATACCAGCCCAGGGTCTATTCACAGCGTAACCGTTATATGGTTGAGCATTCGGACCGCGTGATCGCTGTGTACGATGGGAGAGAGACAGGCGGTACGGTGAAGACGATCCGTTTTGCGCACCGCTTTCATAAAGAATTGCGTGAAATTCCGGTAGGACTAAACTTGGACAAAAAAAGGATAAATCTTGGAAGCAATGATGTATAAAAAGAGTGGAGCCGCAGGCAGTTCCATGATATAATAAAGCCTTTAAAAATGATAATTGTCTGAAAAATGATGGGATGGAGGTCATTCATGAAAAAATGGTATGACGAAGAATACGAATTTGAAATTGAGGTAACAGGGTTTCTTCGTGGTGATCACACAGAGCGGTATTGCCGAAACGGAGAGGAAGTCGGAGATAAATACACCTGTACTTATGGATGTCCTGTAAATGCGGATGGGCAAGGAATTTGTTCCAAGGTAATGATGATGCTGTTTCCTATTATGGAGGCAGTCAGAAGTGGCGGGGATTTAGAAAACATTGGCGGTATCGGTAAATACTGCAAGGAAATCGTATGCCCGGATGGATGTGTGATGTTCCGCTTGACAGCGAAAAAACTTGGAAATGAGAACTTTTTTAAAGGAAAGTTTTTTGATTAGAAAAAGATAAAAGAAGGGAAACCGGATATGCTTGATAAAATACCAAATATGGACGAGATGACCGCTTTAATTGGACAGTCTTTATATGACGTGTGGCAAAAGCTATGCACTGCGATTGACAAGCAATATGATATGGACCGCATTTGGAACAACGGCGGTAAGGCATGGACCTATGAATACAAATACCGCAGGGGCGGAAAAACACTCTGCGCCTTATACGCAAGGGAAAACTGCATTGGCTTTATGGTGATCCTGGGAAAGGACGAGCGGGCAAAATTTGAAGCCAGCCGAAGTGAGTATTCTGAAAGCGTTCAGAAGGTTTACGATGACTCAAAAACCTATCACGATGGGAAATGGCTGATGTTTGAGCCTGTTGACACATCTTTGTTTGGAGATTTCATGCAGCTGTTGGCTGTTAAGAGAAGACCGAACAGGAAATAGAAGGACGTGGAGGAGAAGATGGCAAAAAAGATACACAATAAAGGTTGCTGACAGCTGCGAGAACAGAGACTTAACAGACAGTATGGTGATTGGCACATCGGCGATCACAAATGTGGAAATGAGTAGCCTTTCAATTTCACCATACGCAGATGGATGGTGTTCATGCGGGTAGGTTTTTAACAAACCTGCAAAATGAAATCAATGGATTGAAATAGAGAAATCCGTATTACATATTGGATTTAAGGAGGATAAAAATGAAAAGGGAATTAGGAATCGCTCGTTGCGGTTTAGCTTGTTGTTTGTGTTCAGAAAACTGTTCCGGCTGCAATTCAGGAGAATGCCCAGACAGGGAATGGTGCGAAAACAGGAAATGTTCTCTTTCCAAAAGTATAGGGCATTGTTATGAATGCGAAGAGGAATGCAGAAAAGGCTTGTTAGCCAAAATCAAGCCCTATGGATTCACAGAATTTGTGAAAAAATATGGTGAGAAAGAGTTATTGGATTGTCTTGAACGAAATGAGGCAAACGGAATTGTCTATCATCGTAACGGTATAATAGGTGATTATGATGATTTTGATGATGTTGAAAAGCTTATGGATTTTATAAAAACAGGAGAAAGATAATGTCCGATTTATCGGATAAATCTTATTAGTCATCAGCAGTTAGAAGGAGAATATGTTTATGAGTGAAAAATTCCCGCTGGAAGCGAAAAAGATAATGGATGAAAGATTTGGGCACGATACCTTACTGTCACTTGCCACTACGGACCAAAATATCCCGCATGTGAGAACTGTGAATGCTTATTATGAGGATGGCTGTTTTTATATCATCACATACGCTGCCTCCAACAAGATGAAGCAGATAGGTAATAACCCCATAGTAGCGGTGGCTGGCGAATGGTTTACTGCGCATGGCAAGGGGGTAAACCTTGGGTGGTTCTGCAAAAAGGAAAACTATGAAATGGCCCAAAAGCTGAGACAGGCATTCAGCGAATGGATTGATAACGGACACAACAATTTTGATGATGAAAATACGATCATCTTATGTGTTCAATTAACAGAGGGAATTCTTTTCTCTCATGGCACGAGGTATGACATAGATTTCGCTGGAAACTGATTGCAACCTGCAGAAGCTATGTCTGTGCTATTGTAATTGGAAAGGGGGACTGTGAATCAGTATGTTAGATTTGAAGGATATAAATTATATGCCAGATATATTTGAAATAAGTAATTACATCGGGAATCCGCTGTTTGATTCGTTTTGTGAATTTATGGATAGAGAGTATAAAGCATTGCGTAAAATTGAATACAGCAAGGACGTTTGGGCCCGTGGATGGAATATAAAGTTGAGAAAAGCAGGAAAATCTTTATGTGTAATCTATCCCAAAGAGAATTACTTCACTGTGCTGGTGGTTATCGGCAATAAGGAGAAAGAAAAGGTTGAAGGAATATTGCCTCAGTTATCTGATGAAATGCAGACAATCTACCGTGAAACAAAAGAAGGCAACGGACAAAGGTGGCTTATGATTGAACTGCATTCAAATGATTGTATATATCAGGACACCTTGAAACTGATCCGCATTCGCAGAGAAAGTAAATAAAAAGACTGAATCATAAATGGGAGGTGTTTCTGTGACAGAGTTAGAAAAATGTATGGCCGGCGAATTATATAATTGCCATGATGAAATTTTTCTGCAATATAAGAAACAGGCAAAAGAGCTGCTTGACATTTATAACAGACTGACCTATGACCAGAAAGAAGAGAAGAAAGGGATTTTGCATAAGCTGTTCGGCGGGATTGGAACAAACGTGTCGGTAGGGGCGCCGTTCCTGTGTGATTATGGATGTAATATTATTACCGGCAGCAATGTGTCGATCAATATGAACTGCTCCTTTATCGACTGCAATCAGATAAAAATCGGAAATAACGTCATGATTGCTTCCAATGTCCAGATTTATACGGCAACGCATCCCGTGGAACTGGCAGAACGCCTGACGCCAGACTGGACCCCGGAGAGCGGAAAGCACTTTTGCCAGGTATATGCACTGCCCGTTGAGATCGGGGACGGGTGCTGGATCGGCGGTGGCGTCATCATACTCCCCGGGACTAAAATCGGGGCTGGCAGTGTGATTGGAGCAGGCAGCGTTGTTACCCGAGATATCCCGCCAAATTGTGTGGCGGTCGGAAATCCATGCAGAGTGATTCGCAGAATTAACGGGGAACCAAAGCATGATTAAATTGGTGGCATTTGACTTGGATGGAACAATCGGAGATACGATACCAATGTGTATAAAGGCGTTCAGACAGGCAGTATCCCCTTATGCAGGGCATTTGCTGACAGACAGGGAGATTGTTGAAACCTTTGGATTGAACGAAATCGGAATGATAAAATCCATCGTTCCGGAGAATTGGGAGCAGGCGTTACGTGATTTCTATTCTCTATATGAGAAACTGCATTATGAGTGCTCCCAGCCTTATGAGGGCATCCGGGAGTTGATTGCCGCTCTGCGGGCAAAAGGATTTATCCTTGCATTGATAACGGGAAAGGGCGAAAGAAGCTGCCGGATTACTTTGAATGAGTTTGGGATGGAACATGATTTTGATGAAATCCTGACGGGCAGCGAAAATGAAAATATTAAGGCGCAGTCATTGAGGCTGCTGCTAAAGAAATATGATTTGCTTCCTGCACAATGTGTGTATATAGGGGATGCGGTATCAGATGTGTCAGAGGCAGGAAAAGCCGGAGTCGTATGCTTGTCTGCTTTGTGGGGAACAACTGCAAAGGCAGAAAAATTGAAAAGCATCAATGCCGATTATATCTTTGAAACGGTAGGAGAGTTAAAAGATTACTTGCTCTCTGTGCCAGCATAAAAAATCAAAATTACGGAGGTGAAGAGGTTGAATATTATAGGTATCGGTTCCGTATTTTGTCTCATCGCCGCGCTTTTAATGTGTGCAAGATATTTGACGGCTGCGATTTTTATGAGTGGCGGATTTTGGAAGTATGATTTAAGGAAGCCTGTGAGGATAAACCCCTAACTTTAGGCTTGATCAGCCGGGCTGAGTTAGATTGATAAGAGAACTGACAAACTTGAATTTGTAGGAGAGAATACGATATGAATTTAACATACAAGAGAGCAACGCTTGAAGATATAGATATATTGACAGAAACAAGAATAGAGGTATTAAGAGCAGCTAATAAACTTTCTGCTGATACTGATATGAGTGAAGTTGAAAGACAATCTTATAATTATTATCAAAAAGCTCTTTGTGACGGCTCTCATATTGCATATTTGGTTCTTGATGAAAATTGTTTTGTAGGGGCTGGTGGTGTTAGTTTTTTTCAAGTAATGCCGACTTACCACAATCCAAGTGGAAACAAGGCTTATATCATGAATATGTATACTAATCCTGAATATAGAAGACTGGGAATTGCTTATAAAACATTAGATATGCTGATTAGAGATACTAAAAGCAAGGATATTACAGCTATTTCATTAGAAGCAACTGATATGGGGCGACCATTGTATGAAAAGTATGGATTTGTAAAAATGAATGATGAAATGGAATTACCAGAGAGATAAATCCCAGTTTGTCAGCTTGTGAAAACAAGCATCATGTACAGCATAGGTTAGCTGGAATGGCTGGGTACAAGCTAGTTAGGAGGTATCATGAAAGGATTTAACCGAAAAAATCAATTATTTTCCCTTTGCGGATTGAACTGCGGGCTTTGCCCCATGTTTTTGAGTAAACACTGCCCCGGTTGCGGGGGCGGCGAGGGAAATCAGTCCTGTAAAATTGCAAGATGCAGCATGGAGCATAATGATGTGGAATACTGCTTTCAGTGCGATGAATACCCTTGTCCAAAATACGAGCATATGGATGACTTTGATTCCTTTATGACACACCAGGGCCGAAAATCTGATATGGAGAGGGCCCGGCAGTTGGGAATAGAAGCTTATAATGCGGAGCAGATGGAAAAGACAAAAATACTGGAGATTCTCCTGTCCGATTTTAATGACGGGCGGAAAAAGACACTGTTTTGTACAGCAGTATCTCTTTTGGATCTGCAAGACCTGCAGGCGGTACTCAGGCAAATTGAGGACAGAGCTGATTTGGAAACGCTGACGCTTAAAGAAAAAAGCGCTTTTGCCGCATGGCTGCTGAAGGCAGCAGCAGCGAAGAACAATATTGAGTTGAAACTGCGAAAGAAAAAGTGAGAATTTGGATATAGCCATCATTCATTAAGGGATGAAAATAAAGAACCGAAGTCGGAATATATCCGGTTCTTAGAAAGGACAGAAGAAGAGAGGTTTATTTTTGGTAAGAGAGTATCTGCATATGAATGTTTATGATGCGTTTTTAGCACGAATGCATTTTCTCTTTGAGGAGTTTGATCATATTTATGTCTCTTTTTCCGGAGGCAAGGACAGCGGTTTGCTTCTCAATCTGGTTCTGGAGTATCGGAATCAGCATTATCCGGAAAGAGCCATTGGCGTGTTTCATCAGGATTTTGAGGCACAGTATACGGTGACGACTGAGTATGTGGAACGCACCTTTGAACGGATCAAGGATCAGGTGGAGCCTTATTGGGTCTGCTTGCCCATGGCCACCAGAACCGCATTAAGCAGCTATGAGATGTACTGGTATCCATGGGATGATACGAAGAAGGAACTTTGGGTCCGGGAGATGCCTCAAAAAGAATATGTCATCAATCTGGAAAATAACAGAATGACTACATACCGTTACCGGATGCACCAGGAAGATTTGGCAAAACAATTCGGGCGCTGGTATCGGGACGCCCATGACGGCGGAAAAACAGTATGCCTGCTTGGAATGCGGGCAGATGAATCCCTGCAGCGGTACAGCGGGTTCCTGAATAAAAAATATGGGTATAAGGATACCTGCTGGATCAGCAAACAGTTTAAGGATGTCTGGTGTGCCTCCCCTTTATATGACTGGTCTACGGATGATGTATGGCATGCCACCTATTTATTTGGTTATGACTATAACCGTCTGTATGATCTCTATTATATGGCTGGCCTGAAGCCCTCGCAGATGCGTGTGGCCTCCCCGTTTAATGACTATGCGAAGGATGCCTTAAATCTATACCGCGTCATAGACCCGGAGATGTGGTGCAAGCTAGTAGGTCGTGTGCAGGGAGCAAATTTCGCCTCCATTTATGGAAAGAGCAAAGCGATGGGCTACCGGAACATTACTTTGCCGGAGGGGCATACGTGGAAATCCTATACAAAGTTTTTGCTGGATACGCTGCCTAAAAGGCTGCAGAATAATTATGTGAAGAAATTTAACACCTCTATCCGGTTCTGGCACGAGACAGGCGGCGGATTGGATGAGTCTGTGATTCAGGAACTTCAGGAGAAAGGGTATCAAATCAGACGAAACGGTGTTTCCAATTATACATTGAACCAAAAATCACGGATTGTATTTGTGGGACCCATACCGGATCACACGGACGATATCAAATCCACAAAGGATATCCCCAGCTGGAAGCGGATGTGTTACTGCATTTTGAAAAATGACCATATCTGCCGCTTTATGGGATTTGGGATGACACGGCAGCAACAGAAACGGTTGGATATGATACGCCGTAAATACAAAAGCATAGAGGAATTCGATTATGAAGTATAAAAGCCCAGTTTATAATGTGACAGCTGTTCCAATAGAAAAGGTACGGCCCAATACCTACAATCCAAATAAGGTTGCTCCGCCTGAAATGAGGCTGCTTTATGAGAGCATCAAAGAAGACGGATATACGATGCCGGTCGTATGCTATTATGTAAAATCGCAGGACGTTTATTTGATTGTGGATGGTTTCCACCGGTATCAGGTGATGATGGATCATCCGGATATTTACGAGAGAGAACAGGGATTGCTGCCGGTTTCCGTCATTGAGAAACCGATTGATAAACGTATGGCCAGCACCGTTCGCCATAACAGGGCACGAGGCACTCATGATGTGGATCTGATGAGCAACATCGTAAAGGAACTTCATGAGTTTGGGCGATCAGACGCATGGATCTCAAAGCATTTGGGAATGGATAGAGATGAAATTTTGCGTCTAAAGCAAATTACAGGTCTTGCCGCTCTATTCAGGGATATAAAATTTGGAGAGGCGTGGCGCCCTGTAGAGGAAGAGACGGCAAAAGAGTAAATAATATTGATGAGTGAAAGTAATAAATGCCCCTTGGCAGAAAAATAAGTGATGTTCTGCAAAGAAAATCAGATATTAATTATGGAGGTATGCTTGCAAATGGAAAAATGGTTCACGATTGATCAGATTGATGAGGATACATATATTATCAGCGAATACCGGCATTGGGAGGAGACGCATTGCTATCTGTTAAATGGCTCCAGCCGCAGCTTATTGATTGATACGGGTCTGGGAATCTGCAATATTTATGATGAAGTAATGAAGCTGACAAATAAGCCTGTCACGGCCGTTGCCACCCATATTCATTGGGATCATATTGGCGGCCATAAGTATTTTCCGGACTTTTATGCCCATTCGGAAGAATTGAGCTGGCTGAACGGTGAGTTTCCGCTGACAATAGAAACAATCAGAGAGATGGTGTCAGACCGCTGCGATTTACCAGACGGTTACGATACAGGCACTTATGAGTTTTTCCAGGGGACACCAACAAAGGTACTGGAGGATGGAGAGAACATTGAATTAGGTGGACGGAATATACAGGTATTGCATACCCCGGGCCATGCTCCGGGGCATATGTGTTTCTGGGAATCAGACAGAGGTTATCTGTTTACCGGAGACTTGGTTTACAAGGACACTTTATTTGCCTATTATCCGTCAACAGACCCGGACGCATACCTTGCTTCTCTTGAAAAGATTTCGGAGCTTCCGGTCAAAAAGGTTTTTCCTGCGCATCATAGTTTGGATATTCAGCCGGAGATTTTAAGCAGAATGAGAAATGCGTTCAGGCAGTTACGGGAAGATGGTAAATTACATCACGGCAGCGGTACATTTGACTATGGAGATTGGGCAGTATGGTTATAAAGAGAAGGAAGCAGTATAATTTCATTTAGTTGTGTGTTATGCAAAAGGCTTTATCAGAACTAAAGAACAGCGAAAGAAGCTTGAAAGGAGCATTTATATGAAGTATGTATGTACAGTTATATCGGTAGCGGATATCAGCGCCGCAAGAAAGTTTTATGAGGAACTGTTCGGGCTAGAGGTCTATCAGGATTACGGAAAGAATATCGCTTTTACCTGCGGTCTGGCATTACAGCAGGATTTTGACTGGCTGGTAAGTATACCAAAAGAAAAGGTATTGAAGAAATCCAACAATGCGGAGATTGTCTTTGAGGAACAGGATTTTGACGGTTTCCTGAATAAGCTGAAAGCATACTCGGACATCGAATATTTGGGAGAAGTCATTGAGCACAGCTGGGGACAACGTGTGATCCGGTTCTACGATCTGGACGAGCATCTCATAGAGGTTGGAGAAGATATGAAAATGGTAGTAAAGCGGTTCCTTGCTTCTGGAATGACTATGGAAGAAGTATCTGCGAAAATGGACGTATCTATTGAGGATTTAACAAAACTTCTGAATAGTTAATTTGCAGTAGACAAATAAGTTGAAAGTTGGTGAGGTAATGAATTTTGCAGATGTATCAGCGGGTGAATGGATTGTAATAGTTTTAGGGATATTACTTTCAATCATTCTAATTTCAGGACACGGCAAATGGTTTATTGCAGGATATAATACGAGTTCTGCGGAAGAAAGAAAAAGATATAACTCTAAAAAATTGTGCAGAACGGTAGGTGTTGGAATGGCTGTTATAGTTGTTCTGACTACGATTCATCTATTGTTTAAAAATGTATTACCTACAGTATTTGAGTATATCATGGGAGTAATTATATTTGCAGATATTATAATCATATTAATTCTCTCAAATACAATTTGCAGAAAATAAGTAGCTATAAGGGGATAAACAATCGGGATTTTTGGGGAGAAGTGCGATGTGTAAAATATTGTTAGTCAGACCGTCTAAACAATATGCAGACCAAGTTATGTCATATAAAGAAGAAATGTCACAAAATGGAGATAGTTTTGACGGTTGTGCTGGTCTTGAAAATGTACAATCATTTGAGGAATGGATTGATTTTGAAGCAAGATTAAAAGCAAAATACAAGGACGGATATGTTCCATCAGAAGTGTTTTTGGCTATACGAAAAAAAGATAACTATGTTGTTGGCATGATTGATTTTCGACACCCATTATCCGACTTCCTCTTTAATTTTGGTGGTAATATCGGATATAGTGTTCGTCCATCGGAACGGCAGAAAGGCTATGCGTCCGAAATGTTAAGATTGATTTTGCCTATCTGTCGTGAGTTTGGGGAAAGCAAAGTTTTACTAACATGCGATAAAAAGAATGAGGCATCACAAAAAACGATTTTAAAAAATGGGGGCGTGTTGGAAAAAGAAATCCCTGATACAGTAGGACTTAGTGAAAGTGGAATTATCCAACGATACTGGATTTCAATATAGACCCTCTTTCATCAATTAAAATTTGCCGGTAAGTAACACAATAGAGATCTGGATGGGCATGTCATAGAGGTTGGAGAGGATATGCAGATGGTAGTAAAGCGGTTCCTTGCTTTTGGAATGACTATGGAAGAAGTATCTGCGAAAATGGATGTATCCATTGGGGATTTAGAAAGACTGCTGAACAGCTGAATGTGAAATAAAATCAGAAGATGGAGGAAAATGTATCTATGGCAAATAAATATAAAGTAATTGATGAAAAAACATGGGATAGGGCAATGCACTGTATGATTTTTAGAGACAGTGTTGAACCAGCATTTTGCGTAACCTTTGAAGCAGATATTACAAGATTTAGATGCATGGTAAAGGAGCAAGGACTTTCTTTTACATTGGCAATGGTACATGCAGTTTGCAAATGTGCAAATGAAATAGAGGCGTTTCGTTATCGGTTTGTTGACGGACAGATTGTTTTGTTTGAAAATATAGATACTGCATTTACATACCTTAATCAGGAAACAGAATTGTTCAAGGTAGTCAATGTACCTATGATAGATGATCTGAAAGAATATTGCGAACTGGCAACAAAAGTGGCAAATGAACAGAAAGAGTATTTTACGGGACCTTTAGGAAATGATGTGTTTCAATGTTCTCCCATGCCGTGGGTAACATATACGCATATTTCCCACACTAATTCGGGTAAAAAAGATAATGCAACACCGCTTTTTGATTGGGGAAAATATTATGAGAAAGATGGAAAACTTTTGATTCCAATTTCTGTGCAGGCACATCATTCTTTTGTAGATGGTTTGCATATAGGACAGTTTGTGGAGAAATTGCAAAAATTGTTGAACGAATGGTGAATAAGAAGTTGAGCAGGTGCAATAATGAAAAAGATTACAACTATTTTTAGTGCTGTGTTACTTATTTTATCATTGTCTGCTTGTTCATTAGACTTCGATGGAAGCAGAACAGGAAACGACACTCAATTAATTATGGAATATACAGCATTTAATACTACCGACTCTCAAGATTTGGTTGTTGAAGCCGGAGATATTATTCATGCAGAAATTGTGGTTGAGGATGGTCATTTATCATATAAAATTCAGAAAGATGACGATGAACCTATCGCTGAAAGTGAAGGCATTTTCTTTTCAGTAGAATATGATTTTGATGTAGAAGAAAGCGGAACATATACAGTAACCGTAACAGGAGAAAACGCAAAAGGGAGTGTAAAATTCGTCGTTGAGAGTGCCGAGTAATAATTGGCGTAAATTAACAAATATAGGTTTGTCGGTAAGTAACACAGCAGAGATCTGGATGGGCATGTCATAGCGGTTGGCGAGTATTTAGAAAAGCTGCTGTATAGCTGAGCGGGAAAGAAAATAAGAAGTTGTGTGGCTTAAAATTTTAAGTTGCTTTTATGCGTTCTTGGCGTAAAAAGGTGTATTTTAATTAAATTGAAAGGATGGTCGGGTGCTAATGAAAGAAATCATCAACTTCATTGAAGCGAATGTGGATGGCAAAACGCTGTTTACAAAGGAATTAGTTTACGAACTTGAAAATGGTGCGTTACAGGGCGTTTACTCAGATCAAATATCTTTCTCTAATCTAAAATATTCTCAGAGCGGATTTCAGTTGGATATGTTTATTGTATCTAATGAGAAGATATGGCTCATGGGAAAGGATGGAGAACGGGAAAAATTGCGAAAAGATTTCAGTGGTGTATCCCTGTTTCGATTTGAACTGGCGGAGCGAAAAAGCACAAATAGTTTGACTGGCTGTTTTCGTTTCATTTCAGCTTCAGGGAAAAATGTGGCAGCAGAGGCTATCGTAAGTGGAATTTATGATGTGCGTCTTGAAAATGATGTGCTGAAGTTATCGGAAGATCAGGTCTTGTATCGGGATCAGCCGATACAGGAAGGGCATTTTAAGCCCGTTGCATTTCAATCGGAACATCGTTTTTATGTTAAAGCTAATAAGCTGCACTATGAATACAACGGCAAGTGTTTTGATGTGGACTCAAAAACTATGCGGCGTAACGATAGCTCCGATACCTTTCCTCCGTTTATTTCAATCGAAAAGTAAGAAATGACGAATCGGTTTGACAGGAGTGCAGAGATGTTGATTATTTTGAGTATATAAATGTTCTAAAGGATATGCGAAATGTGTCACAATAGAAGATGCTTTGGAAATGCTAATAGATAAATAGTAAAGGGGGTCTCGATGATAAATAAAAAAATGATAGCCTTTTGCGGTACATATTGCGGAGTGTGTGAATGGAAAGACAAAATCGGGTGTAAGGGATGTAAGGCCAATAGAGGGATTATGTTTTGGGGTGAGTGCGATAAAGCGATATGCTGTATGGAAAAGGGGCTTGAACATTGTGGGGAATGCTCAGATATGCCCTGCCAAAAGCTCAGAAACCTGTTTGATGATCCAGAGCATGGTGATCACGGAGCAAGACTTCGCAACCTGAAAAATTGGAAAGATGGCATCTGTACCTATGAAAAATTAGGCAATACAGCGCAAGAGAAGGCAAAAAATTTGAAACCAATAGAAAATACCAATGACTAGGAAAGATAAGATTATTTCAATGGATGAGTATTAGGGCGATGACGGTACAGTTCCACAGTGGAAATTGGTAAAAGTGATTGGAACAAATCATACACTGACTTTCGAGTTAATAATTAAAATTTGTGAATTTGTGAGAGTATATACTATGTTCAATGATGGAAGAAGTAAAAAGGTTGTTTTTGTTGCACATTGCTTTTTAAATCAAAATTCCATTTCAGATGGAACGGCGATTTATCCGGCAGCAAATAAAGATGTTGTTGATTTTTTCTTAAATGCCGATATTGGTATTGTCCAAATGCCCTGTCCGGAGTTTTGCTGTTTAGGACTTGATAGGGGAAATATTCATGGCGCTGATAGCCCGGTAGTGGTAGAGAATACACGCATACGTTCAGCAATGCAAAATGACGACTCGAATTTGAAACTAACAAGACTGGCTGATTATGTAGTGCAACATATCATGGAATATAAGAAATATGGATTTGAAGTTATCGGTATTATTGGGGCAAATCGTTCTCCAAATTGTGGTGTCGAAACAACATCGGACAATGATGCAGAAATCAATGGTATGGGACTATTTATAGAAAAAATTTTTCACCAGCTTTTGCGAGAAAACATATCTATTCCCATGATAGGCATAAAGGGAACGGACAATATACAAGAAAAACTTCAGCAGTTAATATGAGTTAAGGGATAAGGACAAACATGGACGGATTTATGATGTTCGTGCCTGCACCTCAAGACCTTGTTACAGGAGAGCCGAACCAAACAGCGGTTGCTACCGTGAATATCAAAAAATATGATTGGTAGCTTCAGAATTGGAAAAGGAGGAGTTGCATGGATAAAAAAGAAACGGCAACAAAAGAAGACTTGATGGCAGTCGTTAGCCTGTTTGAAAATATGGGAATACTATATTGGGTGGACGGTGGCTGGGGCGTTGATCTATTGGCGGGTAAACAGACAAGGGATCATAGAGATATTGATATCAACTTTGACGCTCAATATACAGAAAGGCTATTAGATATACTTTCGGAGCATGGTTATAAAGTAGAGACGGATTGGAAACCTGTTAGAATAGAATTATATAGCGATGAATACGGTTATTTGGACATCCATCCATTTGTTTTGAATGATGACGGGACGTCAAAACAAGCCGATTTGGAAGGCGGCTGGTACGAGTTTGAGAAGGACTATTTTGGTAGTGCTGTTTTTGAGGGGAGAACAATTCCCTGTATATCTTTGAAAGGACAAAAAATTTTTCACTCGGGTTATGAGCTAAGGGATAAGGACAAGCATGATCTTTCTGTCCTTGAAAGTATATCAGAATAAGGCGAAATGGTGATTTGCATGGAGGAAGCAACGAGATATATTGCGCTTTTGCGCGGTGTTAATATAAGTGGAAAAAATAAAGTTCCGATGGCTGGACTGAAGAAAGTTTTTGAGGAGCTTGGGTTCGGAGCGGTTAAGACCTATCTGAACAGTGGCAATGTGATTTTTTCAAGTGATGAAGAGAATATAGGGAGCCTTACAGACCAGATTGAGACAACGATAAAAAAGTGGTTTGGTCTGGATATTCCGGTTTTCGTCATATCAAAAGAGGTTCTCGAAGATATTTTGCAACACGCGCCTGACTGGTGGGGTGATGAAAATAAGGAAATCTATGATAATCTGATTTTTATTATGCCTCCGGCTACATTTGCTGAAGTGCGGGACGAGATCGGAGAACCCAGGGAAGGATTAGAAAAGATTAAGAATTATAAGGCAGTGGTATTCTGGTCTTTCAGCCGAAAGGACTATCAAAAAACAAACTGGTGGAGGGAGACGGCAAGTGCGGATATCAGCGGCAAACTGACAATCAGAACGGCAAACACTGTCAGGAAGATTGTCGGAATGTAGTTGTTTCTCAAATTCCGGTTTGTGGGGTGAAAAATATGCAGAACAACGAATTACTGAATCATTTGGATAAGCTACATACGACCGAATTGGGTGTAGTAAGAATCAAGAGAAACCTTGATTTGGATACCCATCATGTTGTTGATTGGTGCAGAAATAGGCTATCTTCTGTTGAAGCATCCATATTGAGAAAAGGAAAGAACTGGTATATAGCGGTTGACGGTTGTATCATTACGGTCAACGCTTATAGCTATACGATCATCACGGCGCATAAGGTACAGGAACAGCAAAGATAGCAATAAAGAACTGACAGAAAGAGCGGTACAAGAATATGACTTCACGAGAAAAGAAAAATAAAGTAATTCAACAAGTTATCAAACCGGCGCTCAAAGAAGCAGGTTTTCACAGCCTTCGGGGAACACAGGCTTTTTCCATTCATAAGGAAGCCTGCACAATCACCGTAAATATTCAAAGTTCCCAATTTAACAGCAATGCTACCGGGTTTTCCTTTTGGCTGAATATCGTAGTAGATACGCCTGGCCTTTCAGATGAACAACTACAAGATGTTACTTTTTTCAAATCTTTTACAGAAGCTTGCTTTTTGCCGCATCAAGGCAGGTTACACCCGCTCCGTAATATACGGGGTTATGTCATTGACGGTTATAAAAACTACAGGCCGATGGATACCCCCTATGAGGAGATTCAAGCCATCATTGCAAATGATATGCAGCAGTATATCATTCCGGGGCTATCCCAGATTGACAGCATAGCAGATTATCAAGAATGCGCTGCGCTGTGGCAAGAAGAATCAAAAAGTCAGTTTGTACGTCTGGTAGATTACTTTTCGGAAGCGCATATGCTGACATTACCGTTTCAAAAAGATACTTGGATTGGCACCGTAAATATGAAAGAGCTCGTTGAGAAGAAAAAGACACTATGCCTTACCACAGATGAAATCATGCAAAATAAATCAATTTATTGCAAAGTGCGTGAATTATCGACGCATCCGCAAGAGGACACATGGCCGTTGATTTGCATGACGCTCTCTGCAGAATAAGATGATTTGAAATGTGCGGAACTTCCTTTGAGAAGGAGGAGCAAATAATGAAGCGTTATGGAAATGATTTTTGCTGTTTAGGACTTGATAGGGGAAATATTCATGGCGCTGATAGCCCGGTAGTGGTAGAGAATACACGCATACGTTCAGCAATGCAAAATGACGACTCGAATTTGAAACTAACAAGACTGGCTGATTATGTAGTGCAACATATCATGGAATATAAGAAATATGGATTTGAAGTTATCGGTATTATTGGGGCAAATCGTTCTCCAAATTGTGGTGTCGAAACAACATCGGACAATGATGCAGAAATCAATGGTATGGGACTATTTATAGAAAAAATTTTTCACCAGCTTTTGCGAGAAAACATATCTATTCCCATGATAGGCATAAAGGGAACGGACAACATACAAGAAAAACTTCAGTTGGAATGTAGCTGTTTTCCACATTCCAACTGATTGACACTTATTTTAAGGAATCCCTGTCGGGGACCTGAACGGATAAAGCCTCGGTAAAATTGTACTGCTCAACCATATATGCCTGAACAGAGGCTAAAATCATACGGTAAGAGTCAGCCAGGTTCTCAGCAAACTCTGCGTTTTTTCCGGAACGCAGACAATGATACGCTCTCCGAGTGATTTCATTGAGCTGTTCGATTGCATCGGCTCCATGCGGATAAAATGCAAGATAGAACCCCCATTCTGTGATTTGGCTCGTTTCATGCCAAATGACTTGTAATGGCTCTAAAGACAGGTGTTTAGAAATCATCTGAAACAAACTCGTGAGCGCAATCCTTGGCTTTTTAATTTGGTCAGCCAATACTATTAAATCATTTTCGCTAAAATGAGGTGCAGCGTAGGCTGCAACCGGATAGGACAATAGCACCATGAGCTGCAATGAATAAAGATATGTAAGGGCATCTCGCTTCGTAGTAAAATCCATCAGTGACTGTTCGGTGTTGAGCTGATCGGGAGTCAGAACCATTGTACCCTTGCCATTTAAAGTCTTTGTATAGCCTCTTTGTTCCAGCAGGCTCAATGCCTTTCTGACCGTGTAAGCAGACACGCCATACTGCTTTGCCAGTTGTGCCTCATAGGGCAAATAAGTCCCGGCCTGGTAGATGCCTGTTCCGATTTTTCGAGTCAAGTCACGGACAATACGGGAATAGTAGTAATCCTTGCCTCTTAGAGGATTCCATTCAAATGCAGCTGGCGTCTGGGTGGGAACCTTGGCAACGCTGCCAGACATCTGAATGAAAATTTCTGTAATGATGGCAGACATGTCCTGATAAAGTGCTTTTAAACGATGATACTGTTCCACCGGATCACGTTCTGATAATACCTCAATGATTGATCGAGGTTCAAAAGTTGGCCTCCGGTACATGATATCTTGGGAAAAGCTGCATTTTTCTAAAAAGTACGCAAAATTCCCCTGAAGATCAAAGGCTGTATGCAGATCACATAACAGAGGATTATGGCTGGCGCTTAAAATATCCCTTGTCAACGCAATCAGAGCCTTCCAGCTCTCGGAACAGATTCCCTGCTGTGCCGCTCTTTGCGCCTGCCGATAATGAGGCATGGACTCAACCGAGCAGTTATGTGAGGCAAATACAAGCAGATAGGGTAACAATCGTCCATAAGTTTCATATACCTGTAAGATAGAATCCCGCTGCTCTAAAATTGCAGTTATCCCGGAACCTGTTAAGTTGTGCGGAAGGACTACGGGGGCCTGCCGGATTTGAATATCAATAAATTTTTCAGCCTTTAAGGTATCCAGTACCCGCGTAATGGTCGCAATCCCCACATTGTATTCTTCACATAGATTTCTGGAAGAAGGGAGTTTGCTGCCGGGCTGGAATTGCCCTGAAACAATACGTTTTTTTAAATCTTCATATACATAAGAAAAACGAGTTTCCTGTCGTTTCATAATATAAATGCCCTTTCTAAAGCTCAAACACATATTGCTTTTAGTATACTACAAAATTCAGAATAGTGGTAATGGAACTTGAAGCAAAGCGGTGTATGGGTGAGTTAGTACAGTAATTTCTACTTGTGCATGATTGGGTATCATAGTAAAATAAAAATGAAACGTTGGCAAATAAAAATTAAGAGGTGCGGCTGAAAAGGCCGTAAAGTTTTTCTCATACCTATTTGCAAAGGTGAGCAGATTGGTGCGGAAAAAAGTAATATAAGAAATTCACTGGAGTGATGATATGTTGAAAGTCAGACCAAAATTAAGGGTTTTAATTGTGGACGATTCTGAATTAAATCGTGAGATGCTGGGCTCTATGCTTGGGGATGAATATGAGATTCTGGAAGCGGAGAATGGGGTGCAGGCTGTTGAAATAATGCGTGAACATGTATCAAATCTGTCTCTTATTCTGCTGGATGTTCAAATGCCGCAGATGGACGGACTGGAGCTGCTGAAACATATGGGCCGGTTACATTGGATTGATGTGATTCCGGTCATCATGATATCCAGTGAAACTGCGCCCCAATTTATAGAGCGTGCGTATGATCTTGGAGCAACAGATTATATTGCCCGGCCTTATAACACGATGATTGTACGCCGCCGTGTAGCCAATGTTATTTTATCCTTTGCAAGACAACGTCAGTTGATGGAGATCATTACCCAACAAATAAGTAAAAAGGAAAAGGACAATCGGCTCATGCTTTCCATCTTGTCCCATATCGTGGAATTCCGCAATGGAGAAAGTGGGCTTCATGTCATACATATCAATATCATTACTGACCTTCTGCTTCGACAGTATATGTTAAAAATCGGCAGTAATAAAATCACCAGTGAAGATATTTCTCTGATCAGTATGGCTTCGGCGCTGCACGATATTGGCAAGATCGCCATTCCAGAAGAAATCCTCAATAAGCCCGGCCGTCTTTCAGTAGGGGAATACCAGATTATGCAGGGACATTGTATGGCAGGAGCGAATATACTCATGGATCTGCCCATTGACCGGAATGAGCCTTTGCTCAAAACGGCATATGAAATCTGCCGATGGCATCATGAGCGGTATGATGGAAGCGGCTATCCGGATGGGTTGAAGGGAGATACCATTCCGCTCTCTGCACAGGTGGTCGCCTTGGCGGATGTTTATGATGCGCTTACCAGTGAACGGTGTTATAAGTCAGCGTATTCCCATGATACAGCAATGAAAATGATCTTTGATGGGCAGTGTGGAGTGTTCCATCCCTTGTTACTGGAATGTCTGTGTGATATTGGAGATACACTCCAACGGGAGCTGACGGCCAAAGATACCTTTGACTTTGAGAACACAATAAATGAAACCAGCCATATAACGGAACAACTGCAGCGCTATGAAAAAAAGCGAACAGACCATTGTTCCATGAGCGGCCCGGAGGCCAGGGTATTATTGCAGTATCTCAACAAAGTCTTTGATGTTGTCCGATTGGTTGACGCCACGAAAAACTGTCAAGTTAACATTGATGAGGCGGGTAATCATCAAGACTCAGAATACCGCTGCTATGACATGTGGAGCAAAGAAGATCGGTGTGAAAACTGTATCTCAGCGAAATGTATGTCGAGTAAGGGAAGCCTAACCAAATTAAAGTTTGTAGACGAGTGTATCTATCATGTTCGAGCGACTTATGTGGAGGTGGACGGTCTGCCCTATTCGCTGGAGCTGATTGATAAGATTACAGAAGAAACCTTGCTGGGCGGTCATGGAAAAGAAGACGTGGTAAAGTATATTACGGCTCATAACCACAGACTTTATGTAGATATCCTAACCGGGGTTTATAATCGCCGCTATTACGAGGAGCAGCTGCGTGACATGTTTCATATTTCGGCGGCAGCCATGCTGGATATGGATCATTTCAAAGCTGTCAATGATACCTATGGCCATCTGGTTGGGGACATGACATTGAAGCAGGCAGCCATCGCCATAAAAAACAGTGTAAGAAAAACGGACGATGTTGTTCGTTTAGGCGGAGATGAGTTTTTCATTGTTTTTCGGGAGATACCGTTTCATGTGCTGCAGAAAAAATTGGAAGCCATAAGAGCCTGCGTTGAAAACATCGTTTTTTCTGATTATCCACAGCTGCACTTTTCTATCAGTATTGGTGGGGTTTACGGACCGGGGAAAACTTCGGATTTATTGAATATAGCAGATAAATTATTATATCAGGCAAAGAGAGAGCAAGTGGGATTGCGGGTGGAACGCTTGGCGGGCAACAGTCTGATGGAAGGAAAAGGACAAGGAAATGAAGCGACATAAAGCTATTTTATCCATTTTTTTAATATTAACCTTGCTGTCAGGCTGCAGCCAGTATTCCAGTGAAGTCATGCTGATTGAGAATGAACCGCCTGCAGAACAGGAGCATTTGTTCCTTTCTGTTTTTGGATATAAAGCAGACGCACTCAATCTGACAGCGATTGAAAACATATTGAACCTCCATATGGAACAGAACCCGGATATTGTCGTAACTTACGAGGGCGTGAAAGGGGCGGACTACTGGAATGCGTTGGAAAGACGGGCGCAGGCCAATGGGCTTGACGATGTGTTTATGGTGGATCATGACCATGTGATCGAATTGACCGGGCAGGGTAAATTAACGGATTTATCCGGGCTGCCTGCGATTGAAAAGTATCAGGATATTATGAAAGAGCAGTTTATCAACAAAGACGGTTCTGCATATTTCCTGCCGATATGTATATCTGCCTACGGATTGTATATCAATTACGATCTGTTGGAAGCACATGGACAGAAAGTTCCGGAAAACTGGTCTGATTTTATGGATGTCTGTAACTATTTTGTGAAAAAAGGAATGACGCCCATTGTTGCAAATAACTATGCTTCACTCAGACACCTTATTGTGGCCAGATCGCTGTATTCTGTTTACCAGCAGGATTCTGCGGCGGCAATCGAAAGATTCAATTGTGAACCGGAAGAATTGGCAAACGCACTGCGCCCGGGAGTCAAAATGGTCGAGGAAATGATCGACTATAAATGGATCGACTGCGCAGAGACTTTGACGACAGATCAGACTTCGGATGACCTCAAGCTATTCGTTGGAGGAGACCGGCCGTTTATGGTGACCGGAGGCTGGGCGACTCCCAGAGTAGCTGCTATGAACCCTGAGTTTTCTTATGGTGTGCATCCTTTTCCCATTCTGGATGATGGCGGTGTGCTCGTAATCGACGCGAACACCTGTATCAGCGTTAACGCTGACAGCGAGCATTTAGATGAGGCCATGCAGCTTGTGGAATGTATCACCCAACCGGATTGCATATGGGAATACTGTGACAGCCAAAGCTCCTATACGCCGCTGCAGGATGATAGAATCCCCACTGATGAAACGATTCTTCCCGCTTCTGCGTGTTTAGAACGAGGGCAGATTGTGATAGGCTCTGATTATAGGCTGAATCTGCCATTGGGCACTTCTCTTTCTGAGATAACACAGCAGATGTTAATGGGAATGTCTGCAGATGAGGCTGCTACCCTGTTAAACCGACTTTTGGAACAGTAGCTCCCGGAGGAAATAGAAATGAGAATAAAACGATTTTTGGTAAATGGTCTGATTGTAATTATTCTTAGCAGTATTCTTTTAGGCTGCTATTATTATACGAAGAGCGTTCAGACCTCCCTGTGGATGCAAAATGCAGAACAGACCCTGGAAATTACCAGCCAGGGCGGGCACGCATTTGAGACTTATATTACAATAGAACAGGAACGGGTAAAGAGTTTAGTCAATAAGATGTCGGAAATAGAGTCTTATGAGGAAAGCAAGATACAGAATAATCTGAATCTACTGGGCGGAGAGACATCCAATTATACCGTTGTTGATCTGGGCAATGGAATCTTATACTCAAACCGTCTGGAGGAGCGGCGCTTATTAAGCGCGGAGGAGCTGGAATTTTATCGTACCTTTTCCGGCAAAGGCATCAGGGAAAACTATTTGAATATCTACGATGGACATAATACCATGGGAGTCTATGAATGCTTCACGTTTGCCGATGGAGTACAAGGGCTAATGCAAAAGGGTGAGAAGGTTTCTAATCTTTCAAAAGAGTTCTCCATATCCTTTTATAATGAAAGTGGTTTTTCCTATATAACAAATCAGAACGGAGACGTTTTGATCCGTCCATACCATAAAAACAGTAACCGGACGTTTTTAAATATTTTTGATATGATTGCAGAGGAAAATGATGAGGAGGATATTCAGACCTTCAGGGAAAGCCTGTCAAAGGGGCACTCCGGCGTTATTCAATTTTCCTTCAACGGCTCAGAGAACATCATTACCTTCTCTCCCATAAAAGCCGTGAAGGGGTGGTATATCATTTCTGTAATTCCAAGCAGTGTCGTTATGGAAAATACAGACCATATACTGCAGTCGTCCCAAATATTTATTTTTGCGGTCTTTATCGTGTTAATCATAGGACTTATATTTCTGCTTTTTGAACGGCAAAGCCGCAAACGTATTGAAAGTAAGGAACAGGATATACAATACCGTGAACAGCTATTCAGCATTCTTTCGGAAAATATAGATGATGTGTTTTTAATGCTCAACAGTAAGTCTTATGCAGTAGAATATGTGACGCCGAACGTGAATCGTGTGCTCGGCATTTCCAAGGAAGAGGTCACGGCAGATCTTAAAACGCTAGGAAAAGCTGCATACATAGGTGGAAAGATCATTTCTTACCCAGAGCTGGATCTGATGCAGCCGGGCCAGTCGATTACGCTGGAAAGTGAGCGTACTCATAGAAAAACAGCAGAAAAGCGTTGGTTTTACGAATCTGTTTATCGTGTGGGTGACGGCCAATCTGATAAATTTATCGTCGTGCTGTCAGACAGGACCAAGGACAGACAGAACAAGATCATGTTGGAAACGGCGTTGAATGCAGCAAATGCTGCCAATAGGGCCAAGAGTACGTTTTTAAATAATATAAGCCATGATATCCGGACGCCTATGAATGCAATCGTAGGTCTTACCGTACTGCTGAATCATGATTCCAGCGATCAGGAGCGGGTAAAGGAATATACCCGTAAGATTACGGCTTCCAGTCAGTACCTTCTGGGTCTGATCAACGATGTGCTGGACATGAGTAAGATCGAGAGCGGAAAAACCACGTTGAACATCACCGAAATCAATCTGGCAGAACTGATCGACGAGCTGGGGACCATGATCCGGCCGCAGGCCAAAGCAAAGCAGCAGGAATTTGAACTTTTTCTGAAAAATGTAACAACGGAACACCTGATCGGTGACAGGATGAGAATCAATCAGGTGCTGATCAATATTCTGTCGAATGCAGTAAAATACACGCCGGCTGGCGGCAGGATTCAAATGACCGTAACCCAGCTTCCGCAAAAAACAAAAGATTTTGTCCGTCTGCGGTTTGAGGTTCAGGATAACGGTATTGGCATGTCGGAGGAGTTTTTAGCTGTTATTTTTGAACCCTTCGCCCGTGAAATCAATAGTGTGACAAACCAGATACAGGGAACCGGTCTTGGAATGCCGATTGTAAAAAATCTGGTTGAGCTGATGGGCGGGACGATTGATGTAAAGAGCAAACAGGGTGAGGGCAGCCTTTTTACGGTTGATTTGGAGCTGCGCATTCAGGAGCAGAATATAGATGAAGAATTTTGGGAAAACCACAGGATAACCCGTGTACTGGTTGTGGATGATGATGAAAACATTTGCACAAATGTGGTCCGTGCCATGGAAGGTACCGGGGTGCTGATGCAATACGCATTGGGCGGCGGCAATGCCATCCGGCAGATTGGGCAGGCACATCAGGAGGGCGTACTCTTTGACCTTGTGCTTTTGGATTGGAAAATGCCCGGTATGGACGGTATTCAAACGGCCAGAGAAATTCGGGCCATGCTGCCGGAGCATATTCCGATTATCCTTCTTACCGCTTACGAATGGGATGAGATTGAGGAAGAGGCTCTTGCGGCAGGCATTGATGGGTTCCTGGCAAAACCATTTTTCCTGACCAGCTTTAAGCAGGCGATTGTAACGGTTCAGGCAAAGGATCAAAAAATACCGGATACAGAGGCGCCCGATGACATACTGACAGGCATAACAATACTTGCTGCGGAAGATAATGAGCTGAACGCAGAGATCTTGCGGGAACTGCTGAACATGAACAACGTAGCGTGTGATTTCGTCAGCAATGGGCAGGAGCTGCTGGAGGCGTTTGAGAAATCCAAACCGGATCAGTATGATTTGATTTTGACGGATATCCAGATGCCTGTCATGAATGGCTATGATGCTGCCAGAGCCATTCGGAGCTGCGGCCACCCTTGTGGGAAGATAATCCCAATCGTGGCGATGACAGCAAATGCGTTTGCAGAAGATGTTAAGGAAGCGCTGGACGCAGGAATGAACGCTCATGTGCCTAAGCCCATTGACATGAGAAATCTGAAATCAGTGATCGCAGAGCTCATAAAAAAGAATCAATAGTTTAAGAAGCGGAGATATTTATGGACCTGAAAGAATGTTACGTAAGGCTGGGCGGGGATTATGACGAAGTATTGGCCCGTCTGTATAGTGAAGATATGATAAGGCGGTTTCTCATTAAATTTTTAAACGATGGAACCTACGACCTTTTGATAGAGCAGCTTTTATTGGAGAATTATTTGGAGGCATTTCGCGCTGCCCATACGTTGAAAGGAGTCTGTGAAAACCTGGGGTTGTCAGATCTCTGTAAATCCAGCAGTATGCTCACGGAAGCGTTGCGGGCGGGGGTTCGTCCGGAAAACTTGACTGTTTTAAAAGCTCAAGTCTGTGCCGACTATGAGCAGGCCGTTTCTGCTATTCAAATGATTTGTTGATGCGTGAGAGGTGCGATAATCATACATCCAATTAAAATTGCCTGACGGCTCTGATGACTGGAGACACAATCGGAGGTTTGATAGGAGTATAAAATATGCCGAGAGACGAATTATCAGAAAACTTTGAAAAAGAGGCAAGGAAAGAGGAGCAGCTATTTTTATCGCTGTGCAGTCAGAGGGATAAGCAGAAATTGATGAAGCAGATTCCCATGTCGTTTCAAGACTACTTGCGGCTTACCTGCATTATCTCTTTTATGGATCTCGTATATTATGAGGTGAAGCTCAATGAACTTTTTCCAGAACTTCATGAAGAGAAGGAACAAATGCTGGAGCGTCACAAAGTAATTATAAGTGAATATCCAGATTATTATAAAGATGAGGATGTTTACAAAAAAGTTCAGGACTTATTGACTGCATTTTGCTGCCAAATCTCCGATAAAGAGCAACAAGATTTTTATGCTAAAAAGTTTGATGTGAAATTGGAACATGATTTGTAGGAGGAAATGAACGGTATTCGACAGACCTTAACGAAAACAGCAACATTATGCAAGAAAAAGGCATATGTATAAACTATAATGATATTATTGGAGTAATTTTTGCGGAGATGACTTATGGATCATTCCAACAGTAAAATTGTTTTTGACGAAAAATTGAATATAGAGGTATTAACACTGACAGGAATGATTGAAAGTTTGCCACCGCATTTTCATGATTACTATGAGTTAGGCTATATAGAAAGCGGGAGCCGACGAGTAATATGTCAAGGTAAGGAATACACCATAGGAAAGAATGATCTGCTCCTTTTCAACCCGAAAGATAATCATACTTGTTTGGAGTTGAAAAAGGAAATGTTGGATTTTAGATGTTTCCACATCACTACTGAACGCATGGAAGAATTGACATTGGAATGTTTAGGATTTGCCATATGTCCGTATTTTGAACCGCAGATTGTTTATCAGAGTGATCTTATTCCGCAAATCACAGAGTTGATTGACTTGATTGAGAATGGTTCATATTGCGATTTGCAAAAGGAAGAATTGCTTTATATGATTATTGGTGATTTGGTTGCAGATTATTCTCAACCATTGGAGTGCGAACAAATAGAAGCTTCGGATATTGTAGAACGTGCTTGTGAGTATATTGAAAGGCATTACGCCTCAAACATATCTTTATGCGATTTAAGTACCTTTACGGGTTTTAGCAAGTACCACTTTATACGGATGTTTACGAGAGAAAAGGGAATATCTCCTTATCGCTTTATTGAATGTACTAAAATGACAGAAGCAAAAAAAATGCTGAAGGCCGGAGAAGATTTATCAAATATTACCTATCAGCTTGGTTTTAGCAGCCAAAGCCACTTTACTAATTTTTTCAAGAAATACGCCATGGTTACTCCAAAACAATATAGCAAGCTTTATAATGCTTAATTGAATTTTTTCATAGAGCATGGACCTACACTAACAGGAGATGATGATATGGGAAATTAGCCGTGATAGAAATCTCTGAGTCAGGAGATAAAATTGGAGAAAAACTGCTTATGCTGTTAAATGTCCAGCAGCGGCAGGCATTAATAAAATACCTTCTTAGTGAAGAAAAGAAGGATACCGATTCAGCTGATAGCCCATGTGACGGCTTTCAAATCCATGATCCACAGGCGGAAGCCGATAGAGGATTCACAGAGATCGAGATAGGAGAGCTATACTTTTGTTTGGAGCAGCGGCTTGTACGTGTGAGAGGACAAGTGATTGAGTTAACAGCGAAAGAATTTGATATTCTTGCGCTATTGCTCACACATCCCAAAAGGGTATTTACTTATGAACTGATCATGGAGTTGGTCTGGAACGAGGATTATACTTTTTATTCCAAAAAAGCGGTAAGCAATCACATGAGTAACCTGCGGAAGAAACTCAAAGTTACACCGGATGCTCTGGACTATATTAAAAACATTGTTGGTGTCGGCTATAAATTTGAAGCACCATAAAAAACATATAATCTGCTATTGTTGTTTCATATACAATTTTGACACATAATAAAGACAGATTATCGCAATGTAAGGAGTAATGCAATGAATGAAAAAATCTTAGTGGTTGATGATGAAAAAGAATTGGCCGACTTAGTTGAAGTATATCTGAAAAACGATGGATATACCGTTTATAAATTTTATAATGGCAAGGATGCACTAAAGTGTATTGAATCCGTGGAACTGGATTTAGCCATATTGGATATCATGCTTCCAGATGTAGACGGGTTTCAGATCTGCCAGAAAATCCGGGAAAAGTTTTACTTCCCTGTTATCATGCTGACAGCAAAAGTGGAGGACGGGGATAAAATCATGGGACTGTCCGTGGCGGATGATTATATTACGAAGCCATTTAACCCACTGGAAGTGGTTGCGAGAGTAAAGGCGCAGCTGAGGCAGTACATGCGGTACAAGCAGCCCAGCTTAAAGCAGGAGGCTGAATGCACAGAATACGATATCAGAGGGATGACAATCAGCAAAAGCAGCCATAAGTGTATCCTGTTTGGAAAGGAGATTCAGCTGACGCCAACGGAGTTTTCGATTCTTTGGTATCTATGCGAGCGTCAGGGTACGGTTGTTTCTACGGAGGAATTATTTGAGGCAGTATGGGGTGAACGGTTTTTTGACAGCAATAATACTGTGATGGCGCATATCGGGCGGCTCCGGGAGAAAATGAAGGAACCGTCAAGAAATCCGAAATTTATAAAAACTGTGTGGGGAGTGGGATATACCATTGAAAAATAGAAATAAAACCAGTCATGAAGATGACTATTTACTTTTTAAAAACAGATTGTCCGTTAAAATATTGCTTATGATGGTATATTCCATTCTGATTATTGCGGGTGTTTATCTGTTTATCTTAAAAGATAATTTTGCAAATGTCGTGGTAGCCATTTTAGACAGCTTTATCTATCATGATCGGGATGAGGCGGTAGCTGTTTATCTGAGAACCTTTAAGGCGTATGAGATATGGCTTTTCCTGATAGCGGTTATGGGCGTGTTTTTTATGATCTTCCGCCGTTATCTGGACAGTATTTCAAAATATTTTAAGGAGATCAACCGGGGGATCGATACTTTGGTGAATGAGGATGCCAACGATATTGGGCTGCCTCCGGAGTTGGCTTCGACTGAAAGGAAAATCAATTCCATACGGCATACCCTGACGAAACGGAAAACGGACGCTGAGCTTGCAGAGCAAAGGAAAAACGACCTTGTCATGTATCTGGCCCATGACCTGAAGACCCCGCTTTCATCGGTCATAGGATATTTGAACCTGTTAAGGGATGAGAATCAGATATCCGAGGAACTCAGGGAAAAATATCTGTCCATATCATTGGATAAGGCTGAGCGTCTGGAAGAACTGATCAATGAGTTTTTTGAAATTACGAGGTTTAATCTTTCAAACATCACGCTTGTGTACAGCAAAATCAATCTGACGATGATGCTGGAACAGCTGGGGCATGAGTTTAAGCCGATGCTGGCCGGGAAAAATCTGAAATGTGAATTTGATGTTCAGCCGGACATGATGCTGTCCTGCGATGCCAACAAGCTGCAGCGGGTGTTCGATAATGTGCTGAGAAATGCCGTCAGCTACTGCTATGAGAATACCACCATTCGGGTGAAAGCCAGGCAGACCGAAGACCATGTGCTCATCAAAATCATAAACGAAGGGGATACGATTCCTGGGGAGAGATTGGAAAGAATCTTTGAGCAGTTTTACCGCCTGGATGTATCTCGAAGCTCAAGTACCGGCGGGGCCGGTCTGGGGCTTGCCATTGCAAAAGAGATTGTGGAACTGCACCATGGACAGATCACTGCCCACAGCGAAAATGGTATCACCAGTTTTGAGGTTACATTGCCCGTCGTAGGAAATTCGTAAGAAATTCCGAGATAAACCGTGTGTTATCCATAAAAGAACGCGAAAACATAAATCGCTCTATTCTGATATGCTTTATATCAGGAGGGGCGATTTTTTTGCTTTCAGAAAGGAGTTCAGGGTAATGATGGAATATCAAAACAATAATGGAAACTATGACAAAAGGAATCGTAGAAAAGCCAAAAAAAGAAAATTGCTTTTTTACAGGGCTGCATGTGTCATACTTTGTTTGCTCATTGTTTCTGTAATCTTTGGAGTTGTGCATTTTTTAGGGGAGAGTAAAGATCCCGGCCTTTTATCCAAAGAAAACACAAAAACAGACAAGAACTATTCGTGGCTTACCGACGATCAGAATGAGGCAGTACCCTCAGTTCCAGAGCCAGCCATATCCGACCAGGCTAACAAAATTTCGGTAAATATCACAGCGGCAAACGCCATTGTAATGAATAAAGACACAAATGAGGTATTGTACCAGAAAAAAAGCACAGCCAAAATTGCGCCGGCCAGCACTGCTAAGATGATTATGGCTTTGACAGCACTTGACTATTGTTCCCCGGAGGATGAAATGAAAGTAGGTGCGGAGATTGAAATGATTCAAAGCGATTCGTCAACCGCATGGCTTATGAAGGGTGATACACTGACTGTCAGACAGCTCCTGATTGCCCTGCTGCTTCCGTCCGGCAATGATGCAGCCTATACCCTTGCAGTCAATACCGGAAAGGCCATTGCAGGTGATAACAGCCTGACCAATCAGCAAGCGATTGAAGTATTCATGGATAAGGTAAATGAAAAAGCCGTGGCCCTTGGCGCCACAAACTCGAAATTTGTAGCTCCGGATGGATATGATGCCGAAGGGCAGTATACTACAGCTTACGACCTTGCTATCATTGCAAAAGCATGTTTGGACAATCCTATCATTTCGGAGATTGTAGCGAGTTATTCATCCTATGAAAAATGGCCAAATGGAAGAGAGGTCACTTACAGCAATTCCAATGAGCTTCTCGATCCGAACAGTCCATATTACCGTCCGGAAGTTATCGGTTTGAAAACAGGAACCAGCAGCCTTGGCGGCGCATGTATTGTTTCTGCAGCGGTGATGGACGGAGAAACCTATATCTGTGTAGTTATGGGCTCTACAAAGGAAAGCAGGTTTCAGGACAGTGTTGATATTTTAGATAAAATCAAAGCCCAGTAACGAGATAAGGAGGAAATGAATGGAGAAAATAATAGACATAACTGTTTTTGGCTGCGAGCCAGACGAAATGGAGGTTTTTCAAAAGATTTCTTATGAACTTGGTGTTACAGCCACACTCATAAAAGATTCTATATCAGAAAGCAATGCTGGATTAGCTGCTGGATGCCGGTGTGTAAGCGTAAGCCATAAAGCGGAGCTATCAGAACCGATTCTTCTTGCACTAAAAAATGCAGGAGTAAAATATATCAGTACCCGGAGCATTGGTTTTAACCATATTGATATACAGGCGGCTGGGTTACTGGGTATGGTTGTTGGCACAGTAGAATACTCGCCGGGAAGTGTGGCCGATTATACCGTCATGCTGATGCTTATGCTGATGCGCGGCACAAAGTCGATTCTGCGTGAAACCCAGAGGCAGAATTATTGCCTGAATGACCTGCGCGGAAAAGAACTGCGGGATATGACCGTGGGTGTGTTAGGAACTGGGCGAATCGGACAGGCAGTCATGGAGCGCCTGGAGGGATTCGGTTGTAAGGTATTGGCGTATGACCGAAATCAAAAAGCAGGAGCAGACTATGTTTCGTTTCATGAACTGCTGAAAAAAAGTGACATTGTTACACTGCATATCCCGTTGGCGGAGGATACCCGCCATATGATTGGCTATGAAGAGCTGGAAATGATGAAGGAGGAGGCGCTTCTGATCAATACAGGGCGGGGCGCTTTAGTGGATACCGCAGCATTGGTAGAAGCATTAAAAGGACAGAAAATCGGCGGCGCCGCCCTGGATGTTTTGGAAGGCGAAGAAGGTATCTTTTACCATGACTGCACCCAAAGAAGGATAGAACATCCTTTCCTGTCGGTCCTGCAGGGAATGCCGAATGTCATTGTTACGCCGCACACAGCCTATCACACGGAACGGGTGTTGGTTGACACGGTCAGAAATACCATTAGAAATTGTTTGAATTTTGAAAGGAGTCTGGGAAATGTTTAGAATTAAAGTTGCAGTTCTGTTTGGGGGCTGTTCAGAGGAACATAATGTTTCGATAAAATCTGCGATGGAGATTGCCGCAAACATAGATACAAAAAAGTATCAGCCTTATTATATTGGAATCACAAAATCCGGCGTTTGGAAAATGTGTGAAAAACCTTGTTTGGAGTGGGAACAATATGCGGGGGATCCAGTTGTTTTTTCGCCGGACAGAAGTACGCATGGTCTGCTGATACAAAAAGACAAAGGGTATGAAATCCGGCCTGTGGATGTGGTATTACCGATGATTCATGGCAAGTTTGGCGAAGATGGATCCATACAAGGCTTGCTTGAATTGTCAGGCATTCCGTATGTGGGATGTGATATTCAAAGCTCCGTGATCTGCATGGATAAGGCACTTGCATATACCGTTGTGAAAAATGCGGGTATCACTGTGCCTGGGTTCCTGATCCTTCAGGAGGGGGATCGCCTGGAAACGGAGGATTTCGTATATCCCGTTTTTGTAAAGCCTGCCCGTTCCGGCTCATCCTTTGGCGTAAACAAGGTATGCAAGGCAGAAGAACTGCAGGCAGCAATCGAAGATGCAAGAAAATACGACAGCAAGATTTTGATTGAAGAGGCCGTTACCGGGAGTGAGGTGGGCTGCGCCATACTGGGAAACGGAAATGATCTCATGGCTGGCGAGGTGGATCAGATTGAGCTGAGACACGGCTTTTTTAAGATTCATCAGGAAGCACAGCCGGAGAAAGGATCTGAAAATGCAGTCATCCGAGTTCCAGCCGCCTTACCGGATGAGGTAAGAGAACAGATTCAGGAAACGGCAATGAAGATTTACCGGATACTTGGCTGCAGAGGATTGGCCCGCATTGACCTGTTTTTGCGGGAGGACGGCTGCATTGTGCTGAATGAAGTGAATACCATGCCTGGTTTTACTTCGTATAGCCGCTATCCTCGTATGATGACAACAGCCGGCTTTACGCTTTCTGAAATACTGGATCGCTTGATTGAACTTTCACTTAGGAGGTAACTGTCATGAAAAAGAATTTTGCTTTTTTAGATGAAATGATTCCCGGAATCCGATGGGATGCCAAATATGCCACATGGGACAATTTCACCGGGAAACCGGTAGACGGATACATGGTAAACCGTGTTATGGGAACGAAGGAGCTGGGGGTTGCTTTGCGTAAGGCTCAGAAGATGGCGGAGAAACTGGGATATGGTTTGCTCTTATGGGACGGCTATCGCCCCCAGTGCGCAGTGGATTGTTTTCTGAATTGGGCTTCCCAACCGGAAGACAATCTGACGAAAAAGCGTTACTATCCAAATATCAAAAGGAATGAGATGGTTGCGAAGGGGTACGTGGCCTCACAATCCAGCCACAGCCGTGGAAGTACGGTTGACCTTACGATTTTTCATTTGAATAGCGGTATGCTTGTTCCTATGGGCGGAGATTTTGACTTTATGGATGAGCGGTCACACCATGCCGCCAGCGGTCTGAGCGAAGAGGAATCAAAAAACCGGCAGTGCTTGCGTTATATCATGGAGAGCAGCGGATTTGAAGCCTATCGTTATGAATGGTGGCATTACGTCTTGACGGACGAGCCATACCCGGATACATATTTTGATTTTTGCATTGCATGATGAATTTGCTCAGATGCCCCGTCAGCGTGCTGCGGGGCGATTAACTTGGCAAAACAGGTTCCGATCTACTGTACCACAAATAGGGGGAGCTGTTTGTTATTACAGAAACTTGACATTCGATGTCTTATTTCGGTAAAATAGACAGAGGAGGTGCCTTGAATGAAAAGCAACAGAATGTTCGGTATATTATGTATTTTATTGGAGCGGGAAAAAATAACGGCACAGGAGCTGGCGGAGTATTTTGAGGTCTCTGTGCGCACGATCCATAGGGATTTGTTGGATTTGTCCAGTGCAGGGTTCCCAGTGACTACACAGCAGGGCATTGGCGGCGGCATATCTTTGCTGCCAAACTTTAAATACAGCAAATCAATCCTGAATAAGGAGGACATAGATTTAATTGTATCCGGCATACAGGGGTTTGCAAGCATTGATGAGAGTTCAAAAATAAAGACACTGCTTGCGAAGCTGCGTCTTGGGCAGGAAGATAAGCTACTGCTGGAGAATGATATCATCATTGATTTCACATCCTGGAACCATAAGAATACGACCATTGAAAAAATCAAAATCATCCGTTCTGCGATTGCCTCTCGGCGCCTGTTGGAATTGGAGTATTACAGCAACAAAGGATACTCCAAAAGAACCGTGGAACCCTATAAGCTCATTTTTAAGGAAGAATACTGGTATCTTTTCGCCTACTGCACACAAAGGCAGGATTTCCGTGTTTTTAAGCTCAACAGAATATCGAAGCTAGCGCTTTGTGAGCAAACATATACGGAGCGGACAGATTATGAAATCCCGGTATTGCAGAGCGTATTTTCAAATGGCGTGGGGCAATTGGTTACAGTCAGGATGGATAAATCCTATGAGTTTCTGGCGATTGATTTCTTTGGCCAGAGCAATATCCGGGAAGAAAATAATTCTCTTTACATTTCCTTTTATACGGAATACCCGGAGTGGATCGTAAGCACTTTTGCAAGCTTGGGAGATAAAGCGGAAATTATAGAGCCAAAGACGCTGCGGGATGATATCAAGGCATTTTTAGAGCAGGCCAGAAAACAATATGATAAATGAGAACCAGCGATTCTCACTTTTACGATAGGAAATGCTTTGCACAGATTGGCTCATAAAAATCCTCTTGACAAGTAAACGAGCGTTTACTATAATATCAAAAAGAAGAGGTAAACGATTGTTTACATTGTAGGAGGTACATAGAATGACTGATACAAAGGAAAAAATATTGGCCGTTGCATTGCAATTATTTGCAAAAGACGGATATGAAGCAGTTTCCGTCAGTAAAATAGCAGAAAAATTGGGAATTACGAAAGGGGCGCTGTATAAGCATTATGAAAATAAGAAGGATATTTTCAACAGTATTGTCGCGCGTATGTCACAATCGGATCATGAAATAGCACGGAAATATGGTGTGCCAGAAGATGTATTTGATTGTGCACCAGAACAATATGAAAAAATCGGATTGAAAAATCTTAAAAATTTTGCCGTTTCACAATATAGGTTTTGGACTTCAAATGAATTTGCCGCTGATTATCGTAAGATGCTCACATTAGAGCAGTATCGTAATCCAGAATCAAACAAGTTGTATCAGGATAGCCTTGTGCGTGGGCCTGTTCTTTATTTAAAAGATATTTTTCGTGAGATGATTAGATGTGGTGTGTTAAAGGAGAATGACCCATACCAACTTGCAATAGAATTTTTCTCCCCGCTTTTTTTACTTATCAATATGTCAGATGAAAATGAATCTTATGTGGATATTGAAAAACGGCTAATAAAGCATATTGATTTTTTTATAGAATCTCACACAAAGGAAAGGGAAAACAAAAATGAAATATATTCGTAGTCAAAAATATAACATTCCTGAATTACAGGCTAAAATTATGGGGCCAAATCCGATCAAACTGGAGGAGGAACTTTTACTTCATTGCAAAATCCCCCAAAACTCCATAGTATGTGATCTTGGCAGCGGTCAGGGGCTGACTTCCCTCTTTCTTGTAAAAGAGTATGGGTTTACTGTGTATGCCACGGATTTGTGGAGCGATCCGGAAGATAATCGAAAATTCTTTTGCAAAATGGGGCTGTCCGATGAGCAGATTATTCCGGTTAAGGCAGATGCCACGGCACTTCCGTTTGAGGAAGAATTTTTCGATGCAATCATCAGTACGGATTCCTATAATTATTTTGGGCGAGATCCTAAATTCCTTGACGATAAATTGCTCCCATATCTTAAACATGGTGGCTATATTTATATTGCCATTCCCGGAATGAAAAAAGATTGTCATAGTAATCTGCCACCAGAATTACTTCTCTCATGGACGCCGGATCAGCTTGATTATATGCACGATATAATGTATTGGGAAAATATTATCCGCCACTGCAAAGGGGCCAGGGTAATTTCTATTCATGAGATGGAAAGTAATGAGGAAGTATGGAACGACTGGCTAAAGCAAGAAAACGAGTATGCAATCAGTGACCGTAAAGCTATGGAGGCTGGCGGAGGTAAATATTTGAATTTTATTTCTATTGTTCTTCAAAGATTATAGTCAATAAAATCAAGCAACGGACAAGTTTGATTATGAAGAAGCCGGATGCTGCCTGATTTTTCACCGAGAAGAGTCATGTGCTTTTTTATGATTCGGAACAGTATTTTAAGTATATAAGGTCAGTGCGAAAAGGGTAGGGGCATAAAGCCCGGGCAAGGCTTCATTGCACAAAAAAGATATGAAATATGACAGACTGTTGTCATATTTATGGTTTATCATAGATTGTTGAAGGATGGAGGGTTGTAAAAGAAACGGAGGTGATACCATTGGGAAATTAGCTGTATTGGAAATATCTGAGCCGGGAGATAAAATCGGAGAGAAGCTGCTTATGCTGTTGGATGCAAGACAGCGGCAGGAGTTAGTAAACTATCTTCTTGGCAAAGAAAAGCAGAATGGCGGTTCAGCTGATATTCTGTGTATCAGCTCCGGAGCTTATGAGCTGTTGACAGAGAATGAAGGTATCTTCACAGAGATTCATATGGGTGACTTATACTTTTGCCTGGAGCAGCGGTTGGTACGGGTGGACAGGCAAGTGGTCGAACTGACGGCGAAAGAATTTGATATTCTTGCCCTGCTGATCACGCATCCCCAGCGGGTGTTCACCTACGAGCTGATCATGGAGCTGGTCTGGGATGAGGATGCTGCCTGTTACTCACGCAAAGCGGTAAGCAACCATGTGAGCAATCTGCGGAAAAAATTGAAGATAACACCGGACAGCCTGGAATATATCAAAAATATTGTCGGTGTCGGTTATAAATTTGAAATACCATAACAAAGATCACAAGGATTTTACTTCCCTTGTGGTCTTGTTTTGCTTATGCTCCTTTTCCAGAGAACAGATCCCATTTGTTATTGTTCTCATAAGAATTTTGCCACTTGCCATTCCCTTATTGACAATTGTGACTGAAGTTGCTATAATGTACTTGTTCAATAAGTACATTATATGACGGATGGAGGGATTCTGTGGAAATTATAATAAGCAGTAATACGAGTAAACCCATTTATGAGCAGATTACCTCACAGATAAAAGCTATGATTATGAGCGGCGAACTGCAGACGGGCGATCCGATCCCCTCTATGCGGGCATTGGCAAAGTCGATCCATGTAAGCGTTATTACCGTTCAAAAGGCATATGAAGATCTACAAAGGGATGGGTTTATCGAAACGACAGTCGGGCGTGGAAGTTTTGTAGCGGCACAGAATAAAGACTTTTATCAAGAGGAACAGCAGCGGTTAGCGGAAGAGCATTTACAGGAGGCCGCTGATATTGGCAGAACCAGTGGAATATCGTTGGGAAAATTAGTTGAGCTTTTAACTATGTTTTATCAAGAGGAGGAGTGACTATGGATACAATCTTACAGGTAGAAAATTTAACGAAACAGTATGAAGGCTTTCAGCTGGACCACGTTTCGTTTGACCTTCCGAAAGGAACGATTATGGGACTGATTGGCGAGAATGGAGCCGGAAAGAGTACAACGATCAATGCAATTCTTGATCTGATTAAGAGAGATGACGGTACGGTTACTTTTTGGGGACAGGAATTAGCCTCATCAAAACAGCTGAAAGAGGACATAGGCGTTGTGTTTGACGGAATCAATTTCTATGAAACATTGACGCCTGCGAAAGTGGGGAAGATCTCCGGAGCAGCCTATAAGCAATGGGATGAATACCTGTATCAGGATTATTTGAAACGCTTCGGACTTCCTTTGGATAAAGAAATCAAAACACTTTCTAAAGGCATGAAAATGAAATTGTGTATCGCTGTGGCGCTTTCCCATAAACCGAAGCTGTTGATTTTGGACGAGGCGACCAGCGGTCTGGACCCGGTTATGCGGGATGATATTCTTGATGTCTTTTTGGATTTCGTGCAGGATGAAAACCATTCCATCTTGATGTCCTCCCATATCACCACGGATTTGGAAAAGGTTGCCGACTATATTACTTTTATTCATCAGGGAAAAGTCCTGTTTTGCAAGACAAAGGATGAACTGCGCTACAAATATGGAATCATTCGATGCGGTGCAGCCGGTTTCGACCAGATTGATAAAGCGGAGATCCTCGCTTACCGCAAAGACGATTACCAGTGGAATGTGCTGGTGGCTGATAAAGAAAAGGCCAGGAAAAAATATAAAGCGGCCGTCGTTGATGATGCTACGATTGACGATATTCTGCTGCTGTATGTGAAAGGAGAGCGGGCAAAATGAAAAGCCTTATATTGAAAGATCTATATAATATCGGACACAATACAAAATCCATGCTGTTTATACTTTTGGTGTTTGCTGTAGCTTTTATTCCTACCTCTGGTGTGGGAACATATATTTTCATCTGCGGCATCTTATGCAGTATGATGATCGTAACCACTTTTTCTTTTGACGATAACTCCAAATGGGCGCGATATGCGATGATAATGCCCATTTCAAAAAGGGATTTAGTGATTGGAAAGTTTATTGTCTTAGCAATCTTTTGTGCGATTGGAAGTGTATTCGGCTTGGCTGTAGGCTTGATCGGCGGAGGCATAGCAGGCAAAATTACATTCAGTCCTGCCGCTATTGTGGAACTGCTGTTTTTAACCTTAGCGGCAACGGTAATTTCCCTCATTTTTGGAAGTATGTCAATCCCGCTGGTGTTTAAATTTGGAGCCGAAAAAGGGCGCGTTTTACTATTGGTATCGTTCCTCATTCCAGCAGCAATTTGTTTTGGGGCATATAAGCTGCTTGCAATACTGGGCGTGGAGCTGACAGATCAGACGGTGTTTATCCTCTTATGCTGTTCCCCGCTTATCGCGTTGGTCTGGAGTTATGGAATGTATCAAATCAGTTATCGGATTTTTTTGAAACAAGAATTGTAAGGAGAGGTTGCTATGAAAAAATATGAGTATGTTAATATCGAATATTCGGCAAAAGGAGTGGTGTTTTCTTATGTTGAAAAGCATAGGGAAATCATAGACAGTTACGCGGAGAAAGGCTTTCGATACGTCGGTTTTGTCCCTACGGAAGTTGGGGCAAACGGCTGCATCAGAAAGATTGACTTGATTTTTGAAAAGTAGAAAATGCGGTGACCTTGATTTTGTCAAAGTCACCGCAAATACGTATTTGATGCTATTTATGGTTCTCATCAATCAGAGCCATGAAAGAAGTTCGCAAGTAAACGGAATATATTGTCCGTTGCTTCTGCAAGACTATCAAAAAAATTGTCTTTTGCTTCCACTAAATTCTCAATAACAATGTCTGTGTCATATGCTAAATCTCTGCATGTATTGGAGCAACCCGTCATTAGCATAAGGCATACCAAACACAGAAAAAGTGATAAATATTTTTTCATTTGATTTATCTCCGTTTGGAAGGGCCTCTGAACTACTGGTTATAATACTGCTGAACCTTAGCAGGCAATTCCTCATATTTTACTTCCGCCCAGGTCACCACACCCCGAATAAAATTGACTTTCAGACATAGGAACGCATCATCGGTCAAAATACGGCTTGTTTCAAACACAACGTCCTTTTCATTTCCGTTCTTATCGTAGGCCGCCAGCGTGTATTTATAATTCATTGCTCCATGCGGAGCGATTTCCTGTACCCATCTGTTATCTATTTGCGTATAGTAGTCGTCATTTTGGGTCGCAAGAAAAGCGCCCCCCATGCAGACGACAACTAATATTGCTGCAATAATGCCTACTACAACTTTTTTTGATTTCATTTGAAAATCCTCCTATGAAATTTCTTTTTCTTTGCTGCCCATTTTAACAAAGAGCAGAATTGAGGCAAAAATAATACCCAATACAATCATCGCTTTTTTCATAACTGGCTACCTTGCACTATGATTTCTTTTTTGAACCGTTTTCCCAGAATTTTTCTTCTTTTTCTTTGCGGTGGTTACTTCACGATTTTTCGCTGTGAAAACGATAATGAATGTCACGGCCAGTATAAACAGGATAGATGCTACGCTCAACAAGATGTTTCCTGTTGGATCACTGCTTCCATCCTGATAACCAATTACGGTAAGGCCTGCTGTAATAGGATATAGATCACGCAGGCCGTGGCCGGAGGCCATCATTCCAACAAAACCATAAAAGAAAGCAAAGCCAACCCCGGCCATAAAGCTGCCACTTCTCTGTGCGGTAAACGCGATAATAGGCATGACCGCAATATAAGAAATCATATTGATCCCGATCATCTGAAAAAGCACCTGTACCATACCGCCGATAGAAAATCCGGGAAATCCGCTGGCAAAGAAAACAATGAGCGTGAACAGGAATTCGATAACGGAAAGTGCTACCGCCATACATCCAACAGCAATCAGTTTCCCAATCAGCATTTTCCGAAAGGAAACAGGGATTGTGAGAATATTTTTCAGCGTGTCGTCTGTACGCTCCCGGTCAATGATATATCCGGCGATCAATGCGATTGTTGCAGGATATATTAGAACTAAATTGTTCCAAATCACACTGGAAGAAAAGTTCATGAGCGTATGGGTTGCCCCGTCAGAGGCCGTTGCCATAAACCGGGCAAGCAGCACGACGGTAAACATCGTTGCTACGCCAATCCAGATTACGGAGTACCGCTTCATTTTGTAAAATTCTGTCCTTATAATACTTGTCATTTTCCTCACCTCAACTTTCACGCTTGCTGTAAATTCTGATAATTGCCAGATAGGACAATACCCCAATAATGATAATGGTTAATGTGACAAGCCAAAAGGGCATAAAATAAGGCTCCATTGCAGAATACGCAGGGGTTCCGGGAGCAGCAAACAGGGCAGCTTGCCAACGGTAAATGATAGGGGCTGGCAGGATGCTTGTAATCAGCCGCATCATGGGGTCAGTCGTGGCAAACATTCCTCCATACGCAAGCATAAAATCAAACATCGTATAGAAAAATGTTAAGATAACCGAGAAAATATAGGAACGGTTAAAGCCGACAATCGCAATGACAACGGGTAAAATGCTTGTAGTGTAGAGTAGTGCCGTAAGGATTGCTATGCTAAAGTTTTCTGCTATGTTTGTCAGCTCGCTTCCGGCAATCAGGCCGCCAATCATTGACGAAACCATAGTGGCAAAGGCAAAAATCAGTCCCAAAATATAAAGCACAGCGATTTTTGCGGTAGCAATCTTAGCTGGGGAAGTAGGGATAATGCGTAGGTTTTTCAAAGTATCGTTATCCCGTTCCATGAAAAATAGCATGGCCGCAATGATACCTAAAACCGCCGGAAGCATGATGGGCATACCCATAGTAACCAGCAAGCCGAAAACTGCTTCAAAGCCGGTAAAGTTACCCATGCTTCCAGCCAGTACAAGAGCCGTAAACGGAATTGGGAACAGAAGTGCGGCGAAAATCACAAATGATACAAAGTGTTTCCGCTTTAACTTCCGCATCTCGCATTGGATCAGTTTAAGCAATCCCCTCACCCCCTGTAATTCTCTTGAAGTAATCCTCCAAAGTATCCTCGCAGAGATGGGCTTCCCAAACGTCAATGCCAGCTTCAATAAATGTGCGGTTAATTCTCGCTACAGGCAGGGCTGTATCATAAAGATACAGATTCTTGTCATCCATAAGCTGGATGTTTTTGCTCTGAAATGTTGCGGCAATAATCTGTGCAGCCTTTTGTGCATCCGATACGCAGAAATGGATGTACTTCGCGTTTTTACTCTCCAGCGCTTTTAGGCTTTCTTCCTCCAGCAAATTACCGTGGTCGATAATTCCAACATCATCAGCCAACAGGGAAATTTCAGAAAGGATGTGGCTGGAAATCAAGATCGTTTTCCCTGTGGCATCGCACAATTCCCGGATAAAATCGCGCACCTCTGCAATACCGATGGGGTCAAGGCCGTTGATCGGTTCATCCAAAATCAACAGTTCGGGATTGTGCATGACGGCCAATGCAATAGCTAAACGCTGCTTCATACCGAGAGAATATTGCGAAAATAATTTCTTGTCCCGGTAAGGCAGGTTGACAACTTCCAAAGCATTTTTGATGTATTGCGGGCTTTTCAATCCCCGCAGGTCGGCAAAAATTTTCAGGTTTTCCGTTCCTGTCAAATTGGGATAAAAACCCGGTGACTCGATCAGACAGCCAATTCGGGGCAGGATTTCCTTTTCATTGCCATGAATTGGCTTACCGAAAATCTCCACTTCACCGGACGTGGGAGCTGTCAGTCCCAGCAGCATCCGCATGGTCGTTGTCTTGCCTGCACCATTGCGTCCCAGAAGTCCATAGATACGACCTTTTTTTACATGAATATTCAGATGGGAAACGCTGTTCTGATTTCCGTATTTTTTCGTCAGATCATGCGTTTCAATAATGTAATCACTCATATAGCTTGCGCCTCCTTTTTGTTTTCGTTATCAGCATAGCACATCAACTTTGAGATAACTTTGAGCCAACTTTGAATTTACTTTGAGACTTCAAGGCCAGAATAGTCAATCTGTCCATCTTGCGGTATAATATAAACAGAAAAAAGGTGGTGACTTATGAACGATAGAATGATTCTTGTGGTAGACGATGAAACTGAGCTGTTGGAAATGGTGAGATCCATTTTTATGAGAGCCGGCTTTACGCAAGTGTTGACGGTATCCTCTGGTGAAGCTGCTCTGAAAGTATGTAAAGAGAAGCAGCCGGATATGGTGATCCTTGATGTTATGATGCCAGGCATGGATGGATTTGCCACACTAAAAGAATTGCGAAAGATAAGCAAAATCCCGGTTCTCATGCTGACAGCTCGCGGTGAAGCGGAGGACAAATTTGCGGGTTTTGAAAATGGAGCGGACGATTACCTGTTGAAACCATTTCTGCCGAAGGAATTATTATTCCGGGTGCAGGCCATATTGAAGCGGGCCTATCCTGGGAAGGATCGCAAAGTGTTCTTTGATACAGCAACCGTTGATTTGGAAAAAGCAATGGTTCAACGAAATGGGGAAAGTATCTCACTGACGGCCAAGGAGTTCCAACTTTTTGAAAAGCTGTATGAAAACGCAGGCCGAATCGTTACTACCGGCGCACTGTGTCAGGCGATTTGCGGCGACTTCTGGCAGGGATATGAGAGTACGTTAGCAACCCATATCCGGCATTTGAGGGAAAAGATTGAAGAAAATCCCTCAAAGCCGATTGCCCTTGTGACGATTAAGGGGATCGGGTACCGCCTGAATATTAAGGGGGCGCAGACGTGAACACATCAGAACGATTTTTTCGCCGTTATATATTTTCCACAGTTAGGATTATAGTTCTTTTTCTGGCTGTCAATGCACTGTTAGTAGCTTCCTATTTTGTAATAGCTTATTTAGGTAATGTGGCAACATCCAAATTTCCAATCGAGGATTTTTCAAATCATATCATGGCAACAGATGGGGAATTCAGTGCAGATACACAAGCGAAAGAAATGCTGAATAATTTTGAAGCGTGGGCTATGATCTTAGATGATGATGGCACTGTCGTTTGGGAAGAAAATCTGCCGGAAGAATTACCACGCCATTATTCCTCAATGGATATTGCCATGTTTAGTCGCTGGTATCTTGATGATTATCCGACCAATATTGCAAAACGACAGGATGGGCTTTTGGTGATCGGCTTGCCTCCAGAAAGCGTTGTGAATTACTATTTTTCTTTCAAGGCGCAATATATTTGGCCTATGCTATTCGGATTAACGGCGGTATTCTGTATCAATATTTTTTTGATGATATATTTGTTTATCCGCAATGCCCGCCGGGTAGAAAAAGCTATGGCGCCGATTTTGAGAGGCATTCGGCATCTATCAGTTGGAAAGCCTGTCCATCTGGAAGAAACCGGCGAGTTAGCAGAAATCAATGCTGGTTTGAATAAGGCCGGTGACTATTTGCTGAAAAAGGATAATACCCGTGCAGACTGGATCAGGGGAATTTCCCATGATATACGCACACCGCTTTCTGTGATTTTGGGATATGCAAGCGAAATAGAAGACACTTCTTCTTTGCCGGAAGCTGTCCGAAACCAGGCTGGGATAATCCGGAGACACAGTGAACGGCTAAAAGATTTAGTGGCTGATTTGAATTTGACAACTAAATTAGAATATTCCATGCAGCCTATGCAAAAACAAAGCCTTGACCCGATAGAATTAGCACGTCAGGTTGTCAGTGAGGTATTGAATGATGGTCTATCAGAACTTTACGAGTTGGAATTATCAGAAGATAATCCCGGTAAAAACATCTCGATTTTCGGGGATCAGGTTTTACTTAATCGGATGCTGAATAATTTGATAAGAAATTGTATTGTCCATAATCCCGATGGGTGTAAAATACAGATTTCTGTTGGCAGTAATGATGCAAGCTGTACTTTTTCCGTTATGGACAATGGTTATGGAGTGAGTGAACTGCAATTAAACGCCTTGAACAGTGACGAGGATATTTCCAGTACACAAAAACAGACAGATGAAGCGGAACATGGTTTGGGTCTTAAAATTGTGCGGCAGATTGTGAAAGTACATCATGGGGATGTTTTCTTTTCTGGTGCGATCCCACATGGATTGATCGTCAGTATTCACCTGCCTATGAAACTATAAAATCTTTACTGTTTACTCTGCTAAAAATTCACAAAAAATAGGACAATAGAAGGATACATCGGGAAAGAAAGCAGAATCCTCCCTGTTACAATTTACACAACAAACGCAGATGGAAGAAGTCCACTGCTTAGTCAGGTGAATTGAAGGGGAGGAGGTGCAGTATCCTTATAGAGGGAATAAAAATTCTCCTTACACTGTTGTCCGTGGTTGAACATAAGTCTTACAACTGAATATTGTTTGGCGGCCTGTTCAAAAGCGTAAACAACAAAAGCACCGATGCCTGATATTATATCGGTATCGGTGCTTTCTTCATTGCTGTTCAGGATAAAAAGCAAGCCATTTGGCTCCGTAAGTGTCCAAATAAAACCGATTCCCATACTCATTTTGGACAAAATGCTTTTTGACCTGATACCAGCCCCGCAATTCATTCCGCAAATCTGAGTCTGGAGAGATTGGCTCCAGCCATATCCGGGTAAACTGCTGGATCTCAGATAAGATTAGCGGTTTTCCGGATGGCAGGCTCGGTTCGGAAAATAACTGGGGCAGCGTAAACAGCCTTTTGGCGTCAGCAAACGGAACGGTCTGTCCATTTGAGAGCATTAGAGTATGATTGCCGGCATCAACCAGCATCCATCCGTACTCCGCAGACCAGACCGGTTTTCCATGAAAGACTGGAAGGGTTTCCGGAGCAATCGGTACAGATTGGACCGAGATCCCCTGCTCTGACCGTCCGAGGAGAAAATCCGTTGTTACACCATAGAGATCAGACATTTTCTCAAGTCCGTCAATGGAAGGAGACTTGCGTTCTCCCTCCCATGCGCTTAGGGTCGGCTGAGAGATGCCGAGTTTTTCGGCAGCCTCTGTCATCTTTAATTTGTTGATTAGCCGTGCTTGTTTGAATTGTCTTGGCATCTGTCCACCACCTTTGGTTTTTTGCTTGTATGAATACCGTCAGTTGCTTATAATACAATTTACAGTTCGTTTGCAGTCTTATTTGCAGTTCGTTTTTTGCTGGAATTTAATTTGCTATGTACATGTTATTGTAGATGTCGAGAATCGAATCTTTTGAACGGTGAATTCCGATATCTTCCAGCCGGATGTCCGTTTCGCGCATTTGCGCAATAAAGTTTTGGATGTCCGCTCCAACAGAGTGTGGTACTGAAACCTTCAGGTCTTCCCGGATTAGCGGAAAAAGACGGAATACATCCAGACGGTGCTTACGGATATCACGGGAATTTACATGAAGCCCTTGTTCCTTTTTATCCTTTAGATCAAGCCACGCTTTCATTTTTAGGGGAATGATGTGTTCGGCATCCAGAATAGAGATACCATCCGTGATGGTTCTTCCATCCAAAAGGAAATGATAGTAGTCGTCATTCAGAAGGATAGCCGACAGGCTGGACACTTCGTCATCAATATGCAGGGGCATGAGATAGGAATCTGGCTGAAGCTTCACATGATTCTGCGGCCTTGAGAAAAGCTCTATCATTTTAGGATAAGATGGGTTGGCAGGGTCAATAAAGCGATAGAACTCAGGCTGGCCAGTGCTTCGCTGCCTGGCGTGGTAGCCTCCGGCTTCAATGAAATCCCAGAATGCTTTTGCAAATTCTGTAGTCAGGGCTTCCACGGTAATTACCATGTCGATATCAACGGTCTGGCGGAAGTCAAGTCCGGCGTCTGACATAAGCAGGTCGCAGGCGAATCCACCGATAACCGTATACTGGTCCTTAAAATTGTTAAAATGCTCTCTGAAAATATCTATTCCTTTTACCATAAGTGTTTCTCCCTGTTATTCCTCATACTTGATAGGAAGTTCGTGCTTTTCCCTTATAACATCCAGTCCCATTTGAATCCGCTCATTTGGATTATCCTCCAAACTTAGCAGCAACGAGATGTCATCAACCCGACCGCCGTTTGCCAGTAAGGTCGGATCGTAGCGCCACACTTCGAGGATGCGTCCTCCGAAATCCCGGAAATCCTGTTCAGAAATAATTTCTGCAGCCGGTATCCCAGTGCCGCCCTTTTTTGAGATGGCAACAGCTCCGTCCTGTTCATCTGCACCGACCATTGAGATATCTGCCAGGGCAATGACGCCGCTTTTCGGCAATGCTGCATCATAAAAGGATGCTTTCACATATATAAGCCTTTCCACCGGCGATTTCAAGCGGGGATAACCTTTCTTTAGAAATTCAGGCTTTTCAAAGGCCGGAGCAATCCATTTGTTTGTTCCCTCTGCCCTGCAGGTTATAAGGCCGGATGCGGTAAGATCGTCGATTGCCCTGGTGCAGGTTGCCTTGGAAAGTGAAAGCTCCTTGGATATCTGTGTCAAATTTGTTGTATTAGCGGTCTTCAAATAATATAAATACAAGAATACAAGCTGGGTTCCGGGAGCCATTTTATCCGGGACAGTTGTTTCCGCTTTGAATTTTTCCAAAAAGGAGCAGCCCCAGAAAGGAAGATAGACCTGCTGTGACGGTGAAATAAATGGTATATTACTTTCAATCAGGTTGCGCCGCTGCTTGGATGTGATGTTTTCAAGGCACAGCGCACAGGGGAAATCGCAGATTTCCTGAAATTTTGTCAGCTGTTTTTTTAATGTTGGAAGCCTCCAGGAAGAATCAATGGGAGACAGCAGCACACAGTGACTTTTTTCCCAGGACAGGATTTGGATTTTATATCCATCACGGATAAAAAAGGGCGTTTTGTCTGGATAATCAAGTTCTGAAACATCAATATTGGCCCCAAATATCGTTTTCAAAAAATCAAACATGGGTTCCTCCTTTCATGGCTTCTGTTAGTTCGTTTCATTGGAAAGTCATTATACCACAAACAATGAAACATGTCAAACTTGAATGAAACAATATAAGCCATCTGAGCGCGTTTGGAATTAATAAGCCCCGACTTATATAATATGCGCTGGGCGAACAGGAATTATTAGCCAGTCATTTTGATTTGCTGAGTTTTCAATGCCATTTATAACATCATTTTGAAAAAATGGAAAGAGAGTCGCTAAATTGGTTGTAGATTGTCCTCCCAGATCGTGTAATGAAAATAAGGAGGCGAATGGACATGAAGAAAAAAAGAATAATTTGCATCATATTGATTTTGATATTTACAAGTGGGATTGTCATAGGCGCTATTCAATTATATAAGCAGTACCATGAGTATTCTGAAAGCGAGGACTCCTATACTGATTTGGAGGAGTATGTGAAGCTGCCGGAGGAACCGGAAGCTCCTTCCTCATCCCCAGTGGATGATGAAACTGAGTCTGGGGGACGGGAGTGGCCGGCTGTAGATTTTGCTTCCCTGCAGGAAATCAATCCGGATATCGTAGGATGGATTTATATTGAAGGAACAGAAATCAATTATCCGGTTGTTCAGGGTAACGATAACCAGTATTACCTGAAGCATTTGTTCAGTGGTGAGTGGAACGGATCCGGCTGCATCTTTCTGGACAGCAGAAACAGAGCGGATTTCTCAGACCGGCACAGCATCATCTATGGGCATCATATGAAAAATGGCAGCATGTTTTCCGGGCTTACGGAATATAAGAAGCAGGAGTTTTATGATTCACATTCTGCAGCTTTGCTGCTGACGCCGGATAAAAATTATGAGATAGAAATTTTCGCCGGGTATGTGGCCAGTGTCCAGGATAAAGCCTGGGAATTGGCTTTCCCCTCAGACCCGGATTTTACAGAGTGGCTGGATAAGACAAAAGAACGCTCATGCTTTACCAGCGGGATTACTCCGGCAGTCACGGATCGGATCCTGACGCTCTCCACCTGCAGCTATGAGTTTGATAATGCAAGGTTTGTGCTTCTGGGCAGGATTCAGGATGAATTTCTGTGAACATCTTGAAAATGCGGAATAAATATGCTATACTACTCACATCAGTATCAGTAATTGCTTTCGAGCGATTAGAGTTTTTCCGGTTACACAGTGTCTGAGAGTATATACTTTCAGGCACTTTTTTTGTTTCTTCTGCTTCTTTTCTAAGAAGCACAGAATGGGGAGTCCGGAGGCATGAGCCCTCCGCCCATCTGCTACAATTTCATATCAGGCCCTCGGGCAATAAAGGCACTCAGAGAATTTCGGTTCTTTGGGTGCTTTTTTTATATAGATCGGAGCTTTTGCGGCTCCCCCAATCTTTGTTCCGGGGAGCCTTTCGGCATACCCGTGTATATAGATAAAACCACGCAGGAATGCAGAAAGGAAATGCCTATGATTCTTTATTTGAGTGCCAGAACCACCGTCAAGGATCTGATGATTGACTATATTGAGGTGGAGCTGGTAAACGGAGAAACCGTATCCCTTAATTGGGATGAGAGTGATATTGGGCGTACTGGCGACGGTTTCAGCGCCCGATACAAAGGGGTGTATTTTGGAGAGGTCTATGCCAATGGCAGACTGGAGCAGCTGCAGGATATGAAAATAACCGATATCGGTTTGTATTCTGAAAGCGATACTCCTCTCAATATCTGTATCACTTCAATGGAGTTTGAAGACGATGGCAGACGATTGGCGTTTGAAACTCCAAATTTAGATGGAAACATTGTTTGTCAGAACGAAAGTGGTGAGGTGATCGCATGTTGAAAAGCGGAAACTATATCGCCGAACACGATAACGGAATATTTGACCAATACCGGATTGTTATGTCCGTAAAGGAAACGGAGAGGTCATATATTTTTGAATTGCTTGAGTATGTAAGCCGGTATAGTCCGGCACAGATGGACATGCTGTTCGACAAGAGTAAGCGGGTCGAAATTTCAAAATCCAAGGGCGGCCATGCAATGCACATATGGAGTGACCATGACTTTACACTTTATCCATATCAAGCCGGGATTCCGTTTCATTTTGAGCGGGTCAATGAAGGCGGCAGTACGGAAGGAAGTGGTGTCTATGGGTAAGAAAAAAACATACAGGGGCGAGTTGGTTGATGAAATCAGAGGCCTGGGGCAGTCACAAGGGTTGAATCATGTCTTCACTACTTTTTTGGAGATTGCAGCAACCTGTATCTCTGCAGAGATGGATCCGTCAAACGCAGAAGAACGCGAGAAGCGGTATGAGGAAATGGCATCTGCTATGGATCCTAAAACCCTCAACTGCTATGCACATATGCTCGTGCTGCTGGCTCTTGCTATTCATGAGCATAAGGAGGATCCCTGCGACATTCTTGGCAGTATCTATCATGAGCTTCGCTTAAATAACGAGTGGAACGGACAGTATTTCACTCCCGATAATGTTTGCCGGATGATGGCGCAACTTGTGAACCCAGTGGATGAGCGTCCTGAAGAGGAAGATCCCATCATGATCAACGAGCCTACTTGCGGTTCGGGTACGATGGTGATTGGTGCAGTATGGGCCATGAAGCAGAAAGATTTCGATTTTCGGCACAAGAGTTTTTTTGTTGCCCAGGATATTGACATCCGCTGTGTGTGGATGGCATATATCCAGCTCAGTCTGTATGGAATTCCGGCGGTGGTCATTCATGGCGACACCCTAGCAATGAAAGAATGGTCCCGGTGGTACACTCCGTTGGCGTCTGTTCCTTTCATAAAAAGAGAATGCACTCTCAATAGCACAGAGAAAGAGGCGGCGACAAGTGGATAATACAGAAAAATCTTTGGACCATTTGACCTTTGCTGATCTGCGAGTCCATTACGGAACCGGACGTGCTTTTCTGATCAGACAGGAGTATAGAAGGAATGTTTACGGCTACCGAAAAGGCGTTAAGACAGATCTGGGAGACCTGGAGGAAAAAGATTGGATACAGCTGGCCACGGGTTTGATTCAAAAAAGCGGAGAGCAACAGCTGCAGAAAAATCTGTTGGAATGGGAGCAGGAGCATAATTATTGCAATAGTTCCCCCAAAGAGATGGAGATGACTGCACTGGAACTTCACATGGCCAGAATTTTTGATGATCCGCTCTGGGTGGCCTATATCCCGTTCAACCGCAAGTATCGGCCGGAGGTTCTGGAGTCTGCCAGACTGGTATGGGTTCAAACAGAATGCTGTGGGATACCCGGGCAAATTACACAGGAGCAGCTGGATCAGTCTGCCGGAAACGCTTTAGGGATTATATGCCCGATATGCGGCCGGTGTTCCCAGTTTCAGGTCTGCACGCCCAAGGAGGTGAGCGGAAATGGATAAGCTGTTTATCATTGTAAAAGGCGGAAGGGTAGAAGAAATCTACAGCACAAAAACAGAAACTGAGTTGTATGCGGAAATTCTTGGTTTTGACTCAATGGAACGGACGGAAGAGATGGAAAAAGATCTTCAGTTCCGGTATGAGGCGATTCGGGAACTGATGTACAGAATTGACTGAAAGGAGAATGCACATGAGTGCGAAATATAAAACAAACCATGAGCGTATGCTTGAGCTGATCGAGCAGCTCACAAAGGCAGATATTGCCTATTATCGGGATGATAATCCCATTATGACAGACCGGGATTACGATATCCTGATGGACGAATTGAAAGATATTGAGAGCCGAACCGGGTTGGTTCTTTCCGGTTCCCCGACCCAAAAGGTGTCTGGAGAAATATTGGAAAGCCTGGCCGAGGTACGCCACAGTAAACCTATGCTTTCAGCGGATAAAACAAAATCTGTTGAGGATCTGGTGAAGTTTGCTGCCAAACAGCCGGTGCTGATAAGCTGGAAAATGGACGGTCTGACGCTGGTACTCCGTTATGAGAACGGCGAGCTGGTTCAGGCTATTACCCGTGGGCGTGAAGGAATTATTGGTGAGGATGTGACACATACGGTGCGCACTTTTCTTAATGTGCCGCTTACCATTCCTACGAAAGATTCGTTTGAGGTCCGGGGTGAAGGCGTCATCTCATGGGCCAACTTTGAGAAAATCAATTCCGGTCTGGAGGAGCCCTATACTCACCCGAGAAATCTCGCATCCGGCAGCACGCGTAAGCTTGACGCCGGCGAAGCTAAAAAGCGATTGCTTGAGTTTTGGGCATTTGAGCTTGTGAGCGATTATCTGGAGCCGGAGAGTAAGCTTGCGCAGCAGCAGTTTTTGGCACATAACGGTTTTTCTGTTGTGCCCTATATCTATCTGGATGCGGTTCACGATGAAACAATGGTTCGTGATGCAATTTCTGCTATGGATCCGAAAAAGTTCCCTTACCCGGTAGACGGAATTATCATGGAATATGATGATGTTGCCTACGGAAAAGGTCTGGGAGCCACGGGTCATCATGAAAACCGTTTGATTGCATTGAAGTGGGAAGATGAACTGTATGAAACCACATTCATTGGCCTGGATGTGGCAGTCACTCGCACTGGGATGGTCAGTCTGACAGGCATCTTTGAGCCGGTGTCTATTGACGGCACTCAAGTCAGCCGGGCGTATCTGCATAACTATGAGAATTATCTGGACCTTGCCTTGGGACGTGGTGATAAAATCCGCGTGTATAAGGCAAACATGATTATTCCGCAGATTGCAGAGAACCTCAATAAGACCGGAACCTGCTGTGTTCCGCTCAATTGTCCCTGCTGTGGCAAGATGCTGAGTTTCCGGAAAAGCAGCGGCGGTATTCGCCAGCTGTTCTGTGAAAATCCGCATTGTTCTGCCAAACTGGTGCGAAAATTTGTCCACTTTTGTGAGAAAACGAGGATGAATATCGAGGGCCTGTCGGAAAAAACTCTGGAGCAGTTTGTAAGTCATGGCTGGATTCGGACGTTTGCAGATCTTTATGCGCTGGATCAGCACCGTGATGAGATTATCCAGACGGAAGGCTTTGGGGAGAAATCCTTTGAGCGTCTGCAGGCATCCATTGAGAAAAGCCGCCATTGCACGTTGGCAAAATTTATTGCAGGTTTGGGTATTCCCATGGTGGGAAGACATGCCGGGCGTGATTTGGACAGCTATTTCCATGGATCGTGGGAAGCGTTTGAACAGGCGATTCAGGATGGCTTCGACTTCACACAGCTTCCTGATTTCGGCGAGACGATGCACAACAACATTTACACATGGTATGCGGATACAGAGGAAGAAAAACTCTGGCGCCCGCTGCTTGAAAAAATTGAATTTGAAAAGGAGAATTTTGATATGAATACAAATACAGCGAATCCCTTCTGCGGCAAGACCGTAGTGGCAACCGGCAAACTGGAGAATTACACCCGTGACGGCATCCAGATGAAGCTGATGCAGCTGGGGGCAAAACCGGCAAGTTCGGTAACGAAAAAGACCGATTATCTGATTGTTGGTGAAAAGGCCGGCAGTAAGCTTACGAAAGCGCAGCAGCTCGGTATCAGAACACTGACGGAGGAAGAATTTGAAGCAATGCTGGCGTAAATTCGCCGGAATAACAGTGGCGGGGCAGATTTTCTGCTCCGCTTTTCACTTTTTCATAGAAAGGAAAAGAAGATGAATCCAAAATATCGCTGTCCTGCTTGCGGAGCAGAAAGCTTTGAGGTGACAGCTCACGTCACGCAGGACTGGAAGATCGACTGTAACGGAACCTTTCTGGAATCTCTAAATGAGTGCGTCGAGGTTACGCATTATCCTGATGAGAATGACATCTGGGATTGTGCCAATTGTGGCTTCAGCGCAGCGGGATGTGAGTTCCGAAATCAGTCTGAAAGACAGAAAGGGGCGACAACATGAGACGCAAGAAAATTGGCGTTATGGATTTTCATGGCAGCGTGGATATCACGGATCCTTGTTACGACAGGGATACCTGGTGCCGGATGAACGATGTGAAGATCAAAGAGGGTCAGTATACCTGCATGGTCTGGTATCAAACTGACAGAGGTGAGTGTGACGGAAAGCCATATTCGTATAGACTGGTTGGAATCATCGGTATCTATCTTAACGGCGTAATCCCTGCACAAAAATCAATGAAAGAAATCGGCTGTATTGGCGTTGATGCGGGACTTGCCGGATTCTTCCATAACAAATCGGATTACAGCGATGAAGAGTGGAGTGCTTTTTGCGACAGAATCTCCCGTGGAGATGCCTGGCTTACAAAAGATGGCTTTTACAGCTCGTCTGGGTATGGTGATGGCGGCTATGGAGTGTTTGCATATCAGCAGGACGATGAAATCGCTGCACTGGAAATCAGATTTATATAAAGGAGGCAATGGATATGAACCCACAAAAAAAGAATCTTGAAATCACTGGCAGGCTTATCTGTCCACTGTCTGTTGGAGCTGCAGCTTTTATTGCAGAAAATGGCGGGATGCGCAGGACAAGTAAGGTCCTTCGGATGGAGAGGATTTCTCCTGATGAGATCCATTTTGAGACCTGTAATACCAACTACCGCCTGCATCTTATCCGGCAGGAGGTGACGGCATGAGCAGTGAAATTTTTTATGACAAGGCATTCATCCTTGTTGGGGAGAAATATATCCCCGTTGTAAATCATGGCTCGTCAAACTGCTTTGACTTTGATAGTCGGGGCCGTGAGATCCCGGAAAAGCATTGGTCGGTTCTGAACTACCCTCATACCGGGAGGATGCTGTTTACTGCAGAAGAAATGCAGGAGATAGCAGCCGTCCATGAGAAAGCCAATAGGAATAACCGGGGCGGGACACGCAAAAGCCGAAATCGGTCTTTTGAAGAAGGCGAATTTGGGCGCTGGATCCTAGCAGGGATGAAATCGGCACATACCGTGGAGGACTACAAAAAACACGGGAATACCGTGACAGTGGTTGATTATGACCGTGACTATTGGCAAAGGCACTGTGTGTCTACGACAGAGGAATTGCTGGATAAGATCAAGGAGCTTTCGGGCCACAGCATTACAGTATCTTTCTGGGACGACCGCCATGTTACCCACCCGCCCATGCGGCGCAAGGGAACGCCCTTTGATTTCGGCACACTGCCGGAGTTTTATGTGCTGCGGGCAGCGCAGGGGTATTTTGTGAAGCGGAGCAGCCGAAAGATCTGGTTTGCAAGGTTTCAAAAGCCACAGTCTCAGATGATTCGGAAGTTCAAGACCGAGAAGGCGGCACAGAATTACTTAGACAGCAATCAAAAATTTTTCTCAGGATACACATTTGAAATCGAATGTGTGCAGAACGGAGGTGTCACAGCATGAGAGAGTCAAGGCCAGACCGCTTCCGCCGTGTGGCAGAAGCCCGGGTCAACAAGATTATCAAAATGGTAAGACTGCTTGGAAATTGTTCCAATCCTGCCGTATATGCTTTTACGCAAGAGCAGGTACAGCAGATTTTTGCTACATTGCGGGATGAACTGGACAGAGCGCAGAAGCGATATACCCGGTCTTACAAGAAAAGGTTTTCGCTGTCGGACGAACAGTATGCTTCCCTGCCGAAATATCCGACCATCGTGCTGCCTCTGCCGGATGGAAGCAGTCTTAGGGCAGTTGCAATCGACGATGAGAATTTTCCTGCGATCAATGTTTACTGGGATACAGAAAAGCCGGAGATTGATGGGCCAATCTGTTTTGCAGAATACAATCCTGAACGCGGCCCCTGCCACGAGGTCTGCATTGGAGCTTACCAGTCTGACAAGGAAGACACAGTTTATTACAAGCCATATATGGCAGAAAGGGAATCAAATGAGTAATTACACATACTGCCGCACGCTCAAACTGGACTGGATAGAAGTATCCAGGCTGATTGGAGAATGTGCAGGCGAAATTTTAGACAGAACGATTCATGGCACAGCGAGCTATGAGGACGATCATTACTGGGGCTTTCAGGCTACCGCTGGTCGGTTTACCATTGCCGAAATAGACAAGCTTATCCGGTTTGTTAATGGGGATGAGGAGCTGCAAAAGGAAGCAATTCCTCAGGATTCAGACAAATCAGCTGCAATCGGAGAACGTTTGTCCCGTGCTCTGCTGAAAAAAGCATTAAGGCAGTCGTGGTGCCATGAGAGTACCACGGAATCGGCACTTTGGCTGGTCAACATCCGGGAGAATCGGCCTGTGGTTTATAAAAGATTCATTGCGGTTGGACCGTATGACATTTATCTGGACAACCTCAGGAGCAAAAGTGAATTGATTGCTTATCTCCATGAAAACGGTCCAACGCATTCCGCACTGATGGATTTCTGCGCAGATTACAGGGAGAGGTATCACAACGAACTCTGCTGGAACTATCCAATCTCTGATGGGCTGCATCTTGGCACGTTTTTTGTTCTCGTAAAGGAAGGCGTTCTGGCTCTTCCTTATGACGATGCGGATAAGGTGGACTATGAGCTGCTTTGTCTGGACGATGCCAAAATGTGTGACAGAGAATCTATGGAGAATCTCATAACGGAGTGGGATAGCTTCGACCGGGATTTACGCTTTGCCATGCGGGGTATGAGGGCGTTTTACCGCAGAGAGGAGGAGCATCATGAATCAGAAAATTGACTGGCTCATTCATCTGGTGGCCAACGGCGCCTGCGATGAATGTGGTGAGGTAGAAACAGACTTTTTGCCCTATATGTGTAATGCCCACACCCACGGGTTGGAACGCTATGGGCACTTGGATTTCCAAATGGTACTTTTTTTGCCGACGGAGGAGATTGGACGAATCCTCAATACTTTGGGGTTAAGAGTTCAGTCTGGAGAACGCTTCCGGTCTGGAGATATGGTTTCCGGAATTTATGAAGACTGCGATGTGCGCTTGGATGAGTATGAGGAAACCGGGCGCAAAGTTTTGCGGGTCATCATACCGGATGCGAACAATATCTTCCCAGGGGAAGGAGACTGTATGCTCCCATACTGTCTGCAACTTTTGAAGACAGATGAGCTCTGCGTAGAAAGGGGGATACCATCATGAAAATCACGTTGTATCAAATCATCCCGGAACCGGAAAACAGATACTTGATATTCAGCGATCTGAGAAGCATCCGGGCGGCAAGAGGCGGACATGTCCCGGCTGAGATTTACGAAGCAGTATTCAGCGGGGATCTGGACATCGCCGTGCCTCGGAATAGCAAAAACAAAATGGATCAAGAACTTGCCGAACTGGAAGCGGTATATGTACGTTTTAACGTATTGCATCCGAAAGGCTTTCGTGGACGGTCCATGACCATGTCGGATGTAGTCGAAGTCATCCGTTCCGAAAAGGAAAGCAGGTTTTTCTTCTGCGACCGGTTCGGGTTTGAGGAGATTGCGTTTGAAAAGGAAAAAGCTGATTTTGGGCGCCTGTAGGGCGCAGAAAGGATACAATCATGAAGAAACTGATATTGAACTATAAAGGGCGCGACAGCTGGGACAGGCCGGTTTATGAATCAGAAGGCCGGCTGTATGTGGATGTGGATCCACGCAAAGGCTGGAAACCGAATATCTGTACGAAATACAACAATGAGTTTGATGGAGAGCCAGATACGCCGATTGCCGAAGATACCGTTGTGGAGTTTGTTCCGTGCCGGGATATCTGGTAAGCGAGGAGGACGTATGAAAGAGTTTATGACAAAAATGGTTCCTGTCAATCTGTCAGACCGATTTCCATTCAAATGCAGGATGTGCGGCGCTTGCTGTCGACATGTCAGGGAAAGCGTGCCGCTGGAGAGTCTGGATGCTTTTCGGCTTGCCAAATATCTGAGGGACAAAGGTGAAAACGTGAGCTGTGTGGAAGATGTGCTTGCTACTTACGCAGAGCCTGTCTTACTTAGTGAAAACGGGTATACGGTATTTATGCTGAAAACGGTTGGAGACGATGATGCGTGCATTTTTCTGAAAGATAATCGGTGTACGATTCATTCTGTTCATCCGCGGGCGTGCCGTACATATCCCATTGCTGTCGGGCCATATGAACTTGGCGGGTATGAACAGTATCTCAGTATGGAGCAGCCACATCACTATTCGGGTCCGCAGATGTCCGTGAAAAAATGGATTCAAAAGCGCTGTAGTAAACAGGATTTTGAATTTTTGAACACGGACATCGGTTCGGTACAGGAGATAGAAAAATTACTGAAGAAGATTCCTGAGCATAACCGGACAAGGGCTGTGATGATGTTCCTTTTCTACAAGTATTCGGATTATGATCTGGATAAGTCTTTCCTTCCACAGTTTAAAAGCAATAACGATAAGCTGCTGGAGGTTCTGCGCAAAATGGCAAATGACAAAGACAACTAAATTTTCAAGTCAGTATGACACAACAACAAGGCGTCGAAATTCGGCGCCTTAATTATGTTAGGAGGAAATACCATGGATGAAAGATTAAAAAATATCGTAGACAATTTTGAGGCAATGAAAATTGGTGTGGATGAGCCGTTTCCGTTTCACTGCACCATGTGCGGCAAATGCTGCATCAATCGGGAGGATATCCTTTTGACACCGAGAGATATCTATAACATGGCAAAGGAGCTTGGGATAACGACTAAAGAGCTGTTTGAAACCTATTGTGAGACTTATATTGGCTGTGACTCCCGTATGCCAATAGTCAGATTGAAGCCTCGTGGCTCCATAAGAAGGTGCCCGTTGCTGAAAGACAGAAAATGCTCTGTCCATAAGGCAAAACCGGCGGTATGCGCGCTGTTCCCGATAGGAAGATGCCTGATGTTTGAAAAGGATTCAAACCCTTCAGAGAAAATTGCAGCAAGCCAGATACAGTATATTTTTACCAATCCTGGGTGCGGTGATAATGCTGAAACCCATACGGTGCGGGAATGGCTTGGAGAATTTGGAATGTCACTGGAGGATGAGTTTTTTGTCCAGTGGCAGCAGGCAGTCATGGAATTCGGGCAGTTTTTCCGTGAAGCGGAAAAGACGGCCAGTGAGCGTATCATGGAGCTGTCATGGACAGCAGCTTTTGTCGGCTTATATCTGCATTATGAAACTGATCAGGAATTTCTGCCGCAGTTTGAACAGAATGTCCGGGAAATCACTGCACTGCTGCAGATGGCGCCCATAAAGGAAGGCGGTAGAGCAAATGAATGAGGATCGTAACCAGCATCAGATTATCCGAAAGGATGCTCGCAACTGCTTTGTGGAGAGCCTGAATGACGCTTTCGAGATTGGGAGAATTCATCTGGCTTTTGCGACCTACGATTTGAGCCGTCCGATTGGACAACGGCAGACAAACAACATCCATATTTACATTGCGGTGGACGAGTTTCTGGAATTATGCCGCAAGCTGGAAGGCGGGGAACTTCGCTATCTGCTGAAGAATAAGAAGACAAGCGGGGATAAAACACCGCTTTATCAGTGCCTGGGTGGTACTTCTGCCGAAAAGCTTGCAAAATACGGGCGTTCTCGGGCAGATGGAAAAAGCCTGTCCAGAACAGCACAGCTATTGGCAGGAAGCAAATCGGATTTCCTGTTTGTAGCGGACAGCGGACCTGGTGAAACAGATCAGAAAGGTTTAATCGTTCCCAAGTTCGGAAGTAAGCCGGAAAATCATGTGGCAGTCAGTATGACATTTGAAACATTCAGTGAACTGCTGCTTATGACAAGATTGCACTATTCAGCATGGCTGAGTGCATGGTATGCAAACCAATATCATCCGGGTAGCCAGCGAACAGCACAGGCACAGGAGAACCCACAGTATCAGGAGAACAGTAACGAAGCGGCGTATGCTTCGGATCCGATGTTCTAAAGTAGAGAGTAAAAAAGCGGTGCAGTCTGATGATTGCACCGCTTTTTGTGCCTTGAGGTGCCTGTTTCCATGGGCTGAATTCGAGCCGGTTGCAAAGATACAGAGCCGGTAAACTTGTGAGTTGAACCATTTGTCGGCGTTGGCACATTTGTGAATGCAGAGAAATTTTGTTATAATAAACCCTACACTATAACACCATACTTTTTATTTATGGTATGCTTAACAGAACGGAGGTGGCTACAGATGAACACATATACTACTTCGGAAGTGGCAAAGATTATAGGCATACATCCGAATACTGTACGGCTTTATGAAGAATGGGGACTGATACCAAAGGCAGAGCGTAAAGCAAACGGTTATCGTGTATTTACCGATTTTCATATCGAACAGTTTCGGCTTGCCCGTACCGCATTTCAAATAGAGGTCCTTCAAAACGGACTGAGAAAAAAGATTGTGGAAACGGTTAAGGTTTCAGCAAAGAAAGACTTTGATCAAGCACTTGTTTTGGCAAATGAATATCTGAGCCAGATACAAAAGGAAGAAAGAAATGCGGAAGAGGCCATTGCTATAACAAGGCAGATTTTAGAGGGGAAAGCAATATCCGAAACACCGCCGTTTTGCCTGAAACGTAAAGAAGTTTCGGAATATCTGAATATTTCCATGGATACACTCCGAAATTGGGAACTAAACGGGCTGATGCGAATAAAGCGTAAGCAGAATGGCTATCGCTATTATACAGACGAAGACATAAAGCGATTAAAAATAATAAGATCACTTCGGTGTGCCAATTATTCATTGGAAGCAATCCTGCGTATGCTCCATGCGCTCTCAGACGACCCTCATACAAATATAAAACGGGTACTTAACACCCCAAAAGACGATACGGATATAATATCCGTATGCGACAGACTGATTATCTCATTGCAAAAGGCAGCGGAAAATGCCAAGAAAATGATAGGCATTCTTAATGACATGAAAAGTATATTTTCCTAACCCTCCACCTTTACACCAACCTTTTTTAAACTGCTAAAATAATGTAGTAAAAACGAAAAAGGAGGACAGGTTGATGGAAGAAATCATCAGCGTAAAACAACTTTCAAAATCTTATGGCAGATTGAATGCCGTGCAGGGCCTGGATTTGTCAGTAACACAAGGTTCGGTCTTCGGGCTGCTTGGGGCAAACGGTGCAGGAAAAAGCACCACAATCGAATGTATGTTAGGCACAAGAAAACCCGATGCAGGTACGGTTTCCATTTTAGGAATGACCCCACTCCTGCAAAGAAAACAGCTTTTTGAAAATGTCGGTGTTCAATTCCAGGAAGCGAATTATCAAGACAAAGTGACTGTTTCTGAATTGTGCGAAGTAACACAATCACTCTATAAGAATGCTGCAGACTATGGGGTACTTCTGAAACAATTTGGCATCTTTGATAAAGCAAAAAGCATGGTAAAGGAGCTTTCAGGAGGACAGCGGCAAAAGCTGTTTATTGTTTTGGCTTTGATACCGCAGCCTAAAGTCGTTTTTCTGGATGAGCTGACCACGGGGCTTGACGCAAAAGCCAGACGAGAGGTATGGAAAATCTTATCTGATCTCAAAGAAAAAGGACTGACCATTTTTCTGACCTCGCATTTTATGGATGAGGTAGAAGCATTATGCGACACAATCTGCATACTAAAAAAGGGAAAAGTCGTCTTTTATGGAACAGTAGAAGAAGCCATTGCAGGCAGTCCTTATGACAAATTTGAAGATGCGTACTTATGGTATTCTGACGAGGGGGTAAGCGAAAATGAGAACATTTAGAACGATGCTGAAAAACGAGATGAAGCTTTCACTAAGGGATATGAACATGGTCATATTTGCAATCTGTATTCCGCTCGTAGTTTTGATTATACTTGGCGTTATTTACGGCAACAAACCAGCTTTTGAAGGTGCGGAGTACACGTTTCTTGATCAGTCCTTTGGAGCTTTGTCAACGATTGCGATTTGTGCAGGCGGCGTTATGGGGTTGCCTCTTGTGGTATCCGATTACCGAAGCAGAAAAATATTGAAACGCTTTAAGGTCACTCCTGTCAGCCCCGCAATGATTTTAATGGTGCAGGTGGTAATTTACACAATTTATTCCGTTGCATCGCTTGTATTGCTCTATATAGTATCCACGCTCTTTTTTGGCTTCCACCTGCTTGGTTCTCTGCCTGCTTTCCTGGGCGGATATATATTGGTAATGCTCTCCATATTCAGCATCGGTATGATGGTTGGGGGAATATCTCCAAACTCTCAGACAGCGAGCGTGATTGCAAGTCTGCTCTATTTCCCAATGCTTATTTTTTCTGGAGCAACCCTGCCGTATGAGGTAATGCCGAGTGCATTGCAAAAGATAGCGGATATTTTGCCTTTGACACAGGGAATAAAGATTTTGAAAGCTGCTTCGTTAGGACTTCCAATTGAGAATATTTTTGTTCCTCTTATTGTCATGGCGGTACTTGCTGTCATTTGTATCGGCGTATCCTTTCGCTTTTTCAGATGGGAGTAACAAGTAATATGGAATGGCTATTATTCCCTCTTTGTGGGCGAAACCGTATTAGGATTAGAGAGGACACGATGTCAGCTATCAAGGGTCCAGACTTAAAACCAATAAATTTGTGAGATCCTTAGTGCATGGTATGCAAACCAATATCATCCGAGCAGTCAGCGAACAGATGCTTCGGATCCGATGTTCTAAAGTAGAGGATGGAAAAGCGGTGCAGTCTGATGATTGCACCGCTTTTTGTGCCTTGAGGCACATGTTTCTATATCATAGTGTTGATAGCAATAGAGCATATTATTCATATCAGTTTCTTGATTTTATTCGCCTGTCTGTATATAATTGATGGAATAGAAAGGGCGATTTGTGTATGGATTATATAACTGCCCCAGAAGCCGCGAGAAAATGGGGCATTTCAGAACGCCGTGTACAGAAACTTTGCGAAGATAACAGAATACCAGGCGTTGAGCGTATCAGCTATATGAGGCTGATACCAAAAGACGCGGGAAAACCCGCTGATGGGCGGCAAAAAGAATTTATAAAAGGAAAGAGTGAACTTGTATGGCTATTATTTTGATTGCAGAAGATGAAAAAAATATGCAGGATATTATTGTAGAGTATATGAAGCGTGGTGGCCATTCCTGCATTACGGCAGATGACGGCATAGACGCTGTTACGATTTTGAAAAACAATCCCGTGGATTTGGCGATTTTAGATATTATGATGCCGCACTTGGACGGCTTTTCTGTCTGTAAGATAGCGAGAGAAATGTATAATCTCCCTATTATCTTTCTTACGGCCAAGGAGGGGGAGGAGGACAAGTTAAAGGGATATGACATAGGTGCAGATGATTACATGACAAAGCCATTTAGCCCAAAGGTGCTGTTAGCAAAGGTCAACGCTTTGCTGCGCCGTTCCTCGACAGAAAATACACAGACAACCTTAACGGTTGGCAACTTGACTTTGGTACCAACTTCACACAGTGTTATAGTCGCGGGTGACGACATTGATTTAACCTATAAGGAATTTGAATTGCTGCGTTTTTTCATGCAGAACAGAAATCAAGTATTTTCCCGTGAACAGCTATTAAATCGAATTTGGGGCTATGATTTTGAGGGAAACAGTCGAACCGTGGACACCCATATTAAAACCCTGCGACAAAAACTTGGTGCAGAGGGACGATATATCGTCACGTTGATACGTTCCGGCTATAAGTTTGAGGTGTGATTATGAAGAAAATGAATGAATGGTTTGCCCTCAATACGGTTAGAAAAAAAGTTCTCCTGCTTTCAAAACTGGCGGGCGGTATTATCGTTTTGTTTTATGTGTTCACATCAGAATTACCGACCAATCGAAATATAACCTTTGTGATTTGGTTTGCACTATTGGTAGCGGTTATTGTGGGCGTAGACATTATGCTTGGGCGTTTCATTTCAAAGCCGCTTGAGGAAATCAACCACACGGCGGGACAAATGGCAATGCTCGATTTATCGGCGCATTGCAATATTCACACAGATGATGAATTTGGGGAGCTTTCTGGGAACCTAAATACTATGTTTTCTAATCTGCAAGAAGCTCTTGAAAAATTGGAAGCCGCAAACAAACAGCTTGAAAAAGATGTGACACAGGAGCATTTACTACTGACACAGAGAAAAGAATTGGTTGACAGCTTATCCCATGAAATGAAAACGCCGCTTGGAATTGTACGAGCCTATGTCGAGGGGCTTAAGGACGAAATGGACGAGCAAAAAAAGCAGCACTATATGGACGTTATTTTATCTGCAACAGACCGTATGAACACTATGATAGTGTCTTTGCTTGATTTATCTGCATTGGAAGCGGGGGCCGTAAAACTAGCAGAAGAACGCTTTGACTTTATAGAATTGGTTGAAACGGTCGCCGGGCGTTTGCTGATAGACACGCCAAATGCAAATTACCGCTTTACTTTTGAGCTGCCAGAGGGCAAAGCTTTTATTCGTGCGGATAAGTACCGTATAGAACAAGTCCTTAACAATTTGATAGTGAACGCAAAAAACCACGTTAGTGATGACGGTGAAATTCATTTAGCTGTTATCTACCGGGAAAGCAAACTGCAATTTTCGATCTTCAATCAAGGGGAACAGATACCGCCGCAGGACATTTCAAAGGTTTGGCAAAAGTTTTATCGTGGGGAAACCTCACAGAAAGATACACATAGCGGCTCTGGTCTTGGGCTTTCTATCATTGCTCAAATTCTCTCCATGTACCACACCACTTACAGCGTCCAAAACCTACCGAATGGCGTTGAATTTTCTTTTGATTTTCCCACAATTGAATAAAATTAATTTTGAAACGCCTTGCTTTTATAAACGGAGCAAGGCATTTTTATTTCACTTCGATTTCACAGCCGCCGCACTTCAATTTCACCGCATTTTCTTAAACTGACCTTATCAAAAGACAAGGAGGCAAAAGCTATATGTTTTTAGGATTGGAATGGTATTGGTGGTTAATTATCGTTGTTGTGGTGGCGCTCTCTATCCCGTTCAAAGTCAAGTTTATGAAATGGTGGAGCAAACGTCAAAAAGAGCAGAAAGATAAATGGGGTGGTGAGGAATGATAACGGTTGAAAACTTGACTTTCTCCTATCAAAAGCAAAAACAAACCTTGCACGGGCTGACCTTTTCCGTAGCTGACGGGGAGATATTCGGTTTTTTGGGACCTAATGGCTCGGGTAAGTCTACCACGCAAAAAATTCTAACGGGTATCTTGCGTGGATATGGTGGAAGCACCTGCTTGTTTGGTGAACCTTTGGAAAATCAGCAAAAGAATTTTCAAGAAAAAATTGGTGTGCTGTTTGAGTTCCCGTACCTCTATACAAATTTGAGCGCAATCGACAATCTTAACTATTTTGCTTCGTTCTACCCCTCCGAAAGACGGCGTGATGTAAACGAGCTGCTTACTATGTTGGAGTTCAAAAAGGACTTTATAAATAAACCCGTGTCCTCATACTCCAAAGGAATGAGGCAGCGCGTTAGTATGGCAAGAGCATTGTTGAACAGCCCAGAGCTGCTGTTCTTGGACGAGCCGACCAGCGGCCTTGACCCGCAAGGTGCAGTGCTATTCCGTAATATCATTGAGGAAGAACGAAAGAAAGGCACAACAGTTTTCCTAACTACCCATAATATGACGGACGCAGATTTACTTTGTGACCGGGTAGCTTTTATTGCAGACGGTGAAATTAAGGCAATCGACACGCCGAAGAAACTGAAAGAAAAAAACAGCAATCATCAGGTCGAAATTGAAACGCTGTATCAAGGAAAACGCAGGTTGACAATCATTGAAACCCCGGAGCTAAAGGCAGGTATTCCGTTCCCGTATGACGAGATTATCAGTATTCACTCGAAAGAGCCAACACTTGAAGATATGTTTATCCAATATACAGGGAGGGGGTTAGCGTAATGCGAAGAGATTTTCTTTCTTTGCTGAAAAAGGACTTCAAACTGATGTTATCAAGCAAGTTCCTGTTGCTTGCACTTGGCTCCCTTATTCTGTACTCTTGCTACATCAATTTTATCTATGTGGGAATAGAGCAGGACATTTACCCGGTGTTTCTTTACGACCCGCTTCATACGCAAGGTGCGGTATCTTCCGAAATAACCGAAGTCGAGAGCTTGCAGGAACTGAAAAAGGAAAGCGGGGACGGTTACGCTGTTGGTATTGACGCTTCAAGCGGAACGCCGGAAATCATCATGGTTTCATCAAGCATACACAGCACCGATAGGTGTCGTGCTGCCTACGCCTTATCTTTGTTGTCACCCGCAAATCCCACCACCGCAGAAGTGATCGGCACGGACAACAAGGAAATGAAAAGCCGCAGGGAAATCACTTGCGAATTTCTGTTTTTTGAATTGGCGGCGGTTGGCTTTTTAGGACTTGCTTCTATGTTGTTCAAGGAAAAGCAGATGGGTATTATCCGTGTTCATGGGGTACTGCCTGTAAGTAAAAGTGCTTTTATCCTTTCAAAGCTCTGCCTGTTTCTGCTGTCCGACCTTGTATTTTCAGCACTCTTGACTGTCATAAATTTAGGCGTTTCAGAAGGCTTGGCAGTATTACCTTACGTTTTACTGCAAGCGGGTATTTTATCCCTGCTAATGGCTTTGGTTGGCTTTTTCTGCGCGGTGTTATTGCCCAACTTCAAACAATTTTCCTTGCTGTATCTCGTATTAGCGGTTTTCATTACAACGCCTGTTTTCCTTGCAGGGCAGACCGGGATTGCTTGGGAATGGATAAAATATCACCCTGTGTATCATCTGTTTATGGCAATGAAAAATGCGTATTGGGGCGTATCATCTGCAAACGGCATTTATTACACGATCTGCGGATTGACAATCGTACTGTTATTCCTGCTTGTGCGCCGGGTGCTTATTCGTGAAATGGCAAAGGAGGGATAGCGTGAAAGGGTTAAGGTATCAGCTTAAAAACATTCGCCGGGACAAAATGTGTATTCTATCTTTTTTGCTGCCTATCCTTGTAGGATTGGCAATCAACCTACTTTCGGGGGTGAGTTTTTCATCTCTTGGCGAAACGGCTTTCTGCATTTTGGAAAACGACCTTTCCGACAGTACAGTAGAGTGGCTGCAAACAAACGGAAGCGTTACAATTCTGCCCGATATGGCTTCTTTGAAAAATGCTGTGAATGACCCTGCGACACAGGCGATTGGCGTGATGCAAGACGGGAACGGAATTAAAACGCTGCTGTCGGGCGATGAACTGCAAGTAAACAAAGTGATTGGTAACACGCTCCCACAGATCTATGCTGAACGGGAAATGGCGGCTTTATCAAAAGTAACCATTACCCCGAATGCGGATAACAGCGACGCACTTAAATCCCTGCTCATTGTGATAACAATGGTTACTGCTATGTTCATGGGCTGTACGTTTAATGCCATGAGCATTATTGGAGAAAAAGAAGATGGCATTGCGATTATCAACGAAGTTTTACCTATGACAAAAAAAGAGTATATCGTTCAAAAAATCACTTTGGGGTTTGTGGGAAGTGTTCTATCCACGCTCTTAACTGCCCTCGTCTGTATGAAAATCACTATCAGTCAAGCCTTGCCGCTACTGCTGTTAATTGTTCTATCTGCTTTTGTGGCTGCGTTAGTCGGGTTGTTTATAGGTCGCTTTTCAAACGGGCTTATGGTGGGAATTGTTTATATCAAAATTGTTATGATTTTGTTCCTCGCTCCACCCATTCTGTTTTATTTACTTATCCCGGCAGACAGCATATTACATGCTCTGTCCTATTTGCTCCCGCCAAGTGCGACTTTTTACGGATTGATGGACTTGTTAAGCGGAGCAACGCAAGGCATTGGAATAAATCTTGTCGCGCTGTCGGCACATTGCCTTGTATGGCTGTTACTGTTTTTTGTCGTAGAGCATGGCAAGCACAAGAAAGTATTTGCGTAATATCACATAAAGCTGTGGCCTACGATTGAATTTATAGTAGCAAGCAATGTGAAGGCGGCAGCTTTGAATAACAATCAAAGCCGCCGTTTTCCTTTTTACCGCTTCTTATTGTGTTTCATAATAATCGGTTCTCGTCATACCATATAAATAGTAATCGCAATAGGTATTCACCATTTTTCCGTCGCGGATATGTCCCTCACGCTTAAACCCTGCTTTTTCCAGCGTTTTATATGACGCGATATTTAGAACATGGGCATCAGTCCATAATCGTTGCAATTCTGTTTTTTCAAAACAGAAAATCACTACTTCAGTTAATGCTTCTGCCATAAAACCATTTCCTTGATAAATCGGGGAAAGCCGGAACGCCACCTTTGCCATACGATCATTTTCAATGAGATATACCCACATCTCACCAATTACTTTATTGTCCTTTTTATAAACAATTCCCCAATGAAAGCTCTTTGTAGGTCGTTCCTTTTTTTGAAATAACAATTCCGGGTTTAAGTCACTTTTTCCGGGACGTTTCCCCCAATATTGATACAACGGTTTGTCGCCCAACCATTCTTTCAAATCATCAATATCATCATACTGCAAAGGACGTAATAGGAGCCTTTCTGTATCAAGTATCGGTTTGTTCTGAATATAATCTTGTAGTTTCATAAAGCCCCCTTAGAAATTGAATACTTGTTCCCAATTAAAGCAGCCGGATGCTTCTGTGCTTCTCGGCCATTCGCTGCACCATACGGGAACGCCGGGGGTCTCCACTCTGTCAAAACTCGGCGTATATGGCTTTATATCCAATACGGGAGTGTTGTCGTTCGCGTCAATAAAAGTAAGCCGAATAATTCCCCTGTTAAGATCAATACTGATAATTTCTGATGTTGTTAATGCAATAGGGTTAGGACGGGCGGGCGACCTTGTGGCGAAAACGCCCATTACTGCTGGTGCATTTTTATAGGGTTGATCGGTTTGCAATATGTTTCTGTCTGATTGATTATCACAATCACTGAACCACCATACTACATTGATATGACTAAATCCCTCCAATGCTTGCAGTCCGGGGATATATTCCGGCTCCAGTTCGATAAATGCTCCATTGTCATCATTCTTCACCTTTCCAATAGGTTTTAATTGATAATCGTTCATACTGAACCTCCTGTTTTTCGTTGTGGGTTCAGTATAATACCTCACATCATGTGAGATACAAGAGGGAAAATAAAAATGCCCTGCATTTCTGCAGGACATTACTACTTTAATTCCAAAGGTATTTGTATTTCAGTCAGGTACTTTGCCGGATTACTTTCATTCCATGCCCCTCTATGTACAATTTGGCGCATAGGATTGGACATTCGATATTCACTGTTTTTTTGCAGCCATTCAGCAAAAGCAATATACGCTCCTTTGATATTTGAAAAATCACCATACACCATCGTACAGGCCATAACAGGTACAGGCTCAATCGTGCGGAAACAGAATGGAGCAATATCTTTGCATAACTTATTTACAGGAACGCATAACTCAATATCTACATTTTGTTCCTTATATTCTGTGTCGTGATAAACGGAAAATGTATGATGGGACATTTCTATTTTCTGCTCTTTGGCAAAAGCAGAAAGTTCATTCCATAAATCACCCTCGGAGTAATATGTCGGAACAACTCTACGCAAAGATAACACTTGATACTCTGGTATCGCCTTAATGGAAATATTGTAATGAAGTTGCCCTTTGCTTTCTTGTATCTCGTTTTTTGCTATCGCAATTTTCCGTATTTTCTCCTGCTCGTTTTGTATAGTCTGCTCGATTTCTAATCGCTTTTTTTCAAGGGTTTCAAGAAGTAAACGATCATTCATTTCAAGCGCAAGTGCAATTTCAGAAACAAGAAAGCCACTGTCACGCAAATACAATATTCTGTTCAGACGGGGGATTTGAGTTACAGAGTACATTCGGTGTCCCGTCCATTTATCGACTTCTGCTGGTTTCAACAGCCCCACTTCATCATAATATCGAAGCATACGAATAGATACTTGTGTCAGCTTTGAAAATTCACCTATTCTAAACATCTTATCACCTCTTGTATATCATTATACTTGAAGTTTTATATACTTCAAGCAGATTTGGCACATATCCATAACGGAGAAACGGCATAGCCCCAAAAGCCGCGCCTTTTTCAGCGTTGACTTGATAGGATGTATCTTTGTAACTGCCATATCTTCGCCAGCGCCCCTTTGATGTCCTCAATGTCCTGCGCGTACACAGTCCCGGTACTGTTGATACGCCGGGCAATCTGATTGACATTGGCGCCGATCTTTTGCAGCTCGGCGGTCTGCGCCCGGATGTCGCTGGTGTCCATGTGGACGATATACCCGTCAATAAGCATTTTCCGGGCATAGGCGGAAAAGTTCTTTGTGTGGAGCTGGGCCATTTTCTGCTGGATCAAGGCCCGTTCTTCCGGCGTCACAGGGACGCGCAGCACAATGTTTCGTGTTCGGTTTGCCATTCATTCACCGTCCTTTCTGAACAGGGGTTTGGGGCTTTCCCCAACAAGCAACCGGCCACGGCCCGCAGGGACAGGGTCAGGCCGGTTTTCGGAAGTGTGGCTACACTTCCTATGCTTGCTACGTTTCTTCTTCTCCGCTACTAAAACGCTCCCAACACGTCCAACTGCCCGCAAAATACGGGATTTCTCTGAAAAAAGGACAAAAAAATAAGAGAGCCTTGCGGCCCTCTGGCAAAACGGAAAACAGAGGATGCTTTCACACATCCCCCGTTTCTTTCGCTGATTGTTCAATTTTCAGCGCCCCGTCGATTGCGCCCTCAATGACTGGCAAATAGTGTTCCGGGCAAAGTTTCAGCTTGTGGCTGACCCGCTGCCGCTGTTCGCTGTCCCCTCGTA
>ERZ779894.134-NODE-134-length-87131-cov-14.557616_pt1 | contig 87131 bp, 98 predicted proteins | sample MGYA00511587_ERZ779894 | MGnify/ENA primary metagenome ERZ779894 (study PRJEB29588, sample SAMEA2160490) | human gut metagenome | biome: human gut; feature: human-associated habitat; material: faeces | place: Denmark | collected 2008/2010 ... | reverse complement strand
AAAGGGGCGCGGCCTCCTATGAAATGCCGGCATTCGCCCCAGCTACGGATTAAGCGATGCCGAAAATAGCCTCCGCATTTTTATGTAAGATCAGTGCGCGTTCTTCCTGGGTCAAGGGCAGCCGCTGGAAATGGGCCAGCTCCACCACCGGGGACCACATGGGGTAATCCGTACCGAACATCACCCGGTCCGCCCCATAGAGACGGATCAGCTCCACCACCTCTGCATCCGGCAGGGCAAACATGGTGGAGGAACAATCCACATAAAAATTGGGGATGCCGTGAAGCTGGGCCGCGGCCTCCTGCCAGATGGAATAGCCGCCGAAGTGGGCGCCGATCACCGTCAGGCCGGGAAAGTCCCGCAGCACCGGCAACAGGCGGTTGGGATTGGAAAAGTCAAACCGCTTGTCCCCGGTATGGAGCAGGATGGGGATCTTCCCCTGGCAGGACTCGTAGATGATCCTGCAGCGAGGATCGTCCAAGGGGAAATGTTGGATGTCGGGGTGCAGCTTGATGCCCTTGAGGCCCAGCTCCAGGGCATGGGCGATATCCCCGGCCATATCCTTGCTATCCGGATGCAAGGTCCCCAGGCCGGTGAGCTTTTGGGGAAAGGCCGCCACCTCTTTTGCGATGAACTCGTTGATGGAATGGACCTGCTCCGGCTTTGTGGCCACCGACTGCACCACAAAATGGTCGATGCCCGCCTGCCGGCCCTCCTGGAGCAGGGCGCCCAGGGTGCCGTCGCAGGTGGCGGGCAGGCCGTCGTAAAAGTTGCCGGTGCTGGCGGCCGCTTTGCGGGCGATGGCATCGGGATATATATGACAATGGGCGTCAATGATCTGGTACAAGGGTATCACCTCGGCAAAATTCTGTTCTACATTATAAAATTTTCCACAAATCCCGTCAACGGCAAAATCCGTTCCCCCGCTTCCGCTCCCGGGCTGAAAATACAAAAATCCGCCGCCCAAGGGGGCAGCGGATCTCGTTTATTTATGATTTAGATGTGTGTTTCGCTTCGGCTTAATACATGCCGCCCATTCCGCCGCCAGCCGGGGGCATGGGAGGTTCGGGCGCCGGGATATCGCACACCAGGCTCTCGGTGGTGAGCACCATGGCGGCGATAGAGGCTGCGTTCTGCAGGGCGCTACGGGTCACCTTGGTGGGATCCATAATGCCCTTTTCGGCCATCATGCCGTATTCGTCCCGCTTGGCGTCATAGCCATAGCCCTTCTTGTCGGCCTTCTTGATATTCTCCACGATGACGCTGCCCTCCAGGCCCGCGTTGGCCGCGATCTGCCGGATGGGCTCTTCCAGGGCCCGCAGCACGATGTTCACGCCGGTCTTCTCGTCGCCTTCGGTCTTTTCACGCAGGGCGGCCACATCGTCCAGCACGTTCACCAGGGCTACGCCGCCGCCGGGGACCATACCTTCTTCCACAGCCGCGCGAGTGGCGTTGAGGGCGTCCTCGATGCGCAGCTTGGCTTCCTTCATCTCCACCTCGGTGGCAGCGCCCACGGCGATCACCGCTACGCCGCCGGAGAGCTTGGCCAGCCGCTCCTGGAGCTTTTCCTTATCGTAGTCGGAAGTGGTCTCCTCGATCTGGGCCTTGATGGAGCTGATCCGGGCGCGGATCTCAGAGGGATCGCCAGCGCCTTCCACGATGGTGGTGTTCTCCTTATCCACCTTGACCTGCCGAGCCCGGCCCAGCATATCCATGGTGGTATCCTTCAGGGTCATGCCCAGCTCCTCGCTGACCACCTGACCGCCGGTGAGGATGGCGATATCCTGGAGCATGGCCTTACGCCGGTCGCCAAAGCCAGGGGCCTTGACCGCCACGCAGGTGAAGGTGCCCCGCAGCTTGTTCACCACCAGGGTGGCCAGGGCTTCGCCCTCCACGTCCTCGGCGATGATCAGGAGCTTAGCGCCCTGCTGCACCACCTGCTCCAGCACGGGCAGGATCTCCTGGATGTTGCTGATCTTCTTCTCGGTGATGAGGATGTAGGGATTATCCAGCACCGCTTCCATCTTATCGGTATCGGTGACCATGTAGGCGGAAGCATAGCCCCGGTCAAACTGCATACCCTCTACCACGTTGAGCTCGGTCTTCATGGTCTTGGACTCTTCCACGGTGATAACGCCGTCGTTGCCCACCTTTTCCATGGCGTCGGAGATCAGCTCGCCGATCTTCTCGTCGCTGGCGGAAATAGCGGCCACCTGGGCGATGTCCTGCTTATTGGTCACCGGCACAGACAGGGCCTTCAGGCTGGCCACTGCGGTGTCCACGGCGGCCTCGATGCCCCGCTTGACCCCCATGGGGTTGGCGCCAGCGGCCACGTTCTTCATGCCTTCCCGGATGATGGCCTGGGCCAACAGGGTGGCGGTGGTGGTACCATCGCCGGCCACGTCGTTGGTCTTGGTGGCAACTTCCTTCACCAGCTGGGCGCCCATGTTCTCAAAGGGGTCTTCCAGCTCGATCTCCTTGGCGATGGTCACGCCGTCGTTGGTGATCAGGGGCGCGCCATATTTCTTATCCAATACCACGTTGCGGCCTTTGGGCCCCAGGGTGATCTTAACGGTGTCCGCCAGGGCGTTCATGCCGGCTTCCAGGGCGCGGCGGGCTTCTTCGCCATATTTCAACTGCTTTGCCATGTTATTTGCCTCCTCTTATTTGCCTTATTCTACCACTGCCAGGATATCGTTCTGCCGCACGATGGTATATTCTTCCCCATCCAGCTTGATGTTGGTGCCCGCATAGGTGGAGACTACAACCTTGTCTCCCACTTTCACATACATGGCGACTTCTTTGCCATCCACCATGCCGCCGGGGCCAACGGCCAAAACTTCGGATACCACGGGCTTTTCCTTGGCGCTGCCGGTGAGGATGATGCCGCTCTTGGTGGTCTCCTCCGCCTCAACGCTCTTGAGTACGACTCTGTCCAGCAAGGGTTTGAGATTCATAATATTGCCTCCTATTTTGCTTACCTAGTATTATGACAAGCTGTGGGTTAGCACTCATCGAAGTGGAGTGCTAACAACAGTTGTTATGATAGCGCACCCTGGCCCGGAATACAACCCCCCTTCCGACTTTTTCACAATTGCGTTGCAATTTTCAACGGGTTCTCACAGGGCATTTTTATTGTGTCCCAAACCCAGCTTTGATATAATGCCAGAAAAGGGAGGGTTTGCATCATGGCATGGAGCAAATGGGACGACCGATTCATGAGCCTGGCCAAGACCATCGGCACCTGGTCCAGCTGCTTTCAGGATAACCGGCAGATCGGGGCCGTCATCGTAAAGAACAAGCGCATCCTCACCACCGGCTACAACGGGGCGCCGGCGGGCATCGTCAGCTGCAAGGACAAGGGGGAATGCATGCGCCGCCGGCTGGGCATTGCAAGCGGCACCCGGCACGAGCTGTGCTATGCCATCCACGCGGAACAAAACGCCATCATCCAGGCGGCCAAGCTGGGGGTCTCCATCGAGGGGGCTACCCTATACTGCACCCATCAGCCCTGCGTCATCTGCGCCAAGATGATCGTCAACGCGGGCATCGCCCGGGTGGTATACGGGGAGGGCTATCCCGACCAATTCGCCCTGGAGATCTTCCAGGAGGCCGGGGTGCTGCTGGAAAAATACGATAAGCCTATCCCATAAGGCACGGGGTTTTTTTGCACCCTGATCCGCCCACGCTGTATCCCGTGGGCGCTTTTTTTTGCAACCTTTTTCCCTCCTGGATCGTTTTAAGGATAAGAACGCTGGAAACCTCAGGAGGAACTGCCAATGAAACGGATCTTGCCCTTGCTTCTTTCCCTGTTGCTGCTCACGGGCTGCGCTTCCAACCAGCCCGGCCAATACCCCGATGGGGTTCCCTCCTCCCTCACCGCCGTACGGTGGCCCGAAGCCCCCCATGCGGAGGATTATGACGCCCAGCGCTCCCTGCGGGCGGACGTGACCCCGGAACAGCTGGAAAGCCTCAACCGCTTTGCCGTCAACAGCGCCAAGGTCATCCTGGGAAATCGCCCCCAAACGGAAAACTGCCTTTACTCCCCTGTCAGCCTGTACTTTGCCCTGTCCATGCTGGCCTCCATCACCGGGGGCGATACCCAGGCCCAGATCCTTTCCACCCTGGCCTCGGATGAAGCCATGCTGGAACATACGGGGGCGCTATACCGGTTTTTGTACCGGGATGACGAGTATACCCGGCTGTTCCTGGCCAACTCCGCCTGGATGGAAAAAAGCGTCGCGGAAACATGCAACCAGGACGCCTTGACCGACCTGGCCCAGATCCACTATGCGGAGCTGTTCCCCGTGGATTTCCAGGACGCCGCCGCCGGGGAGGCCATGGGCCAATGGGTCTCCCAGAATACCAACGGCCTATTGGGAGAGGCCCTGCAGGTTTCCCCGGAAACGCTGCTCAGCCTCCTGAACACGGTATACTTCCGCTCCGAATGGATGTCCGCCTTCCAGGAAAGCGCCACCGCCCCGGGGGTCTTTCACAACGGGGACGGCACCGAGAGCCAGTGCGACTTTATGAACAAGACCATGGACGGCTCCTTTTTCCGCAACGACGTGTTCACAGCCGCCAGCCTTAGCCTGAAATCCGGCGCCGTCACCTTCCTGCTCCCCGGGGAGGGGCTGCGCCCTTCGGACGTATTGGCCAGCCCCAGCTGGGAAGCCCTGGTAAAGGATCAGCTGGAGAGCACCGGCTATGGGGAAGTGGTGCTCAAGGTGCCCAAGCTGGATTACAGCGACAGCCTGGATCTGGCGGAAGCGGCCAAGGACCTGGGCATCCGGGCGGCCTTTGACCCCGGAGCGGCAGATTTTAGTCCCCTGTGCGACGGGGCGCTGTTCGTATCCGCCATTCGGCAGGAAAGCGCCCTAACCATGGATGAAAAGGGCGTGGAAGCCGCCAGCTATACCCAGATCGATGTGGCGGGGGCCTCCATGCCCACGGACCAGGCGGAGCTGATCCTGGACCGGCCCTTCCTGTTCGTGATCCGGGCGGAAGGGGCGGCGCCCCTGTTCGTGGGGATCGTGAACACCATGGCCCAATAGCCCGGCGTTGACAGGGCCGCCCAATGCCGCTACAATAGCAGCAGCGGGCGGCTTTTTTTGCATCCGTCCCACAGATCTTCATTGTGAAAAGGAGCATTTCCCTATGGATTACCGCTATGATACCCAGCTGCTGATCGAGGGCCAGGGCCTGGACGAGGACGCCATCAACGCCTATTTCACGGAAAACTTCGATGGGGATTGCCTGCTGGCCGTGGGAGATCCCAAGCTCATCAAGATCCATTTCCATACCAACGAGCCTTGGAAGGTGCTGGAATATTGCGCCTCCCTGGGGGAGATCTACGACATCGTGGTGGAGGATATGGACCGGCAGGCCCGGGGCCTACAGGGCTAAAGGGGAAAACTGCCCCGCGCCCGGGAAAAAACGCATTGACAAGGCCATGCCTTTGCCACTAAAATAAGGTTGTAAAGGCATGGACGGAGAGGAGTACGCGCCGTTGCCTCCCCCAGAGAGAAGCCCCTTTGGCTGCAAGGGCTTTGGCAGGCTGGTGCGGAAGGTCGCTCCCGAGCCGATCGGATGAAGCCAGTAGTCCGGTCCGAAGCCGCCCCGTTACGGCGAAGAAAAGCAGGCGCATTTTTTTGCGCAAGCAAAGGTGGTACCGCGAGCCCGCTCGTCCTTTGATGGATGGGCGGTTTTTTATCGCCAAGCATTTTTATTACATCTTGCAGGAGGTATTCCCCATGAAGGACATGCCCAAGGCCTATGACCATAGCGCCGTGGAGCAGGCGCTCTACGACCGCTGGGAAAAGGCCGGCTATTTTCACGCTGCGCCCAATCCGGATAAAACGCCCTATACCATCGTCATCCCCCCGCCCAACATCACCGGCAAGCTCCATATGGGCCACGCCCTGGACGAGACCTTGCAGGACGTGCTCATCCGCTATAAGCGCATGAGCGGCTATGAAGCCCTTTGGCTGCCGGGCACGGACCATGCTTCCATCGCCACCGAGGTGAAGATCGTGGAGCAGATGGCCAAGGAGGGCATCGATAAGCGGGATATCGGCCGGGAAGCCTTCCTGGAGCGGGCCTGGGAGTGGAAGCGGGAATACGGCGGCACCATCGTGCAGCAGCTCAAAAAGCTGGGCGCCTCCTGCGACTGGGAGCGGGAACGCTTCACCATGGACGAGGGCTGCAACAAGGCGGTCATCAAGGTGTTCTGCGAGCTGTACCACAAAGGGCTCATCTACCGGGGGGACCGGATCATCAACTGGTGCCCGGTGTGCAAAACCGCCCTGTCCGACGCGGAGGTGGAATACGAGGAGCAAAACAGCCACCTGTGGCATGTGCGCTACGACGCCCCGGATAAGTCCTACTCCATCACCGTGGCCACCACCCGGCCGGAGACCATCCTGGGGGATACGGCCATTGCCGTGCACCCGGAGGACGAACGGTATCAGGACATCGTGGGCAAGACCGTCTGCATCCCGGTGATCGGCCGGGAGATCCCCATCGTGGCGGACGAGTACGTGGAGATGGAATTCGGCACCGGCGCGGTGAAGATCACCCCCGCCCACGACCCCAACGACTTCGAGGTGGGGGTCCGGTGCAACCTGCCCATCCTTCGGGTCTTTACCGACGACGGCCATATCAACGAGCTGGGCGGCGCCTATGAGGGCTTAACCACCATGGAATGCCGGGAAAAGCTGGTGGCGGATATCGATGCCGCCGGCAACCTGGTGAAGGTGGAGCCCTACGCCCACAACGTGGGCACCTGCTACCGTTGCCATTCCACGGTGGAGCCCTTGGTTTCCAAGCAATGGTTTGTGGATATGAAGCCCCTGGCCAAGCCCGCCATGGAGGTGGTGCGAGACGGCCGGATCAAATTCGTGCCCGAGCGGTTTGAAAAAACCTACTTCAACTGGATGGAGAACATCCGGGATTGGTGCATTTCCCGGCAGCTGTGGTGGGGACACCGGATCCCCGCCTATTACTGCGACGCCTGCGGGGAAACCATCGTGCAGCCTACCGCCCCGGACCGTTGCCCCAAGTGCGGCGGCCCCCTCCACCAGGACGAGGACGTGCTGGATACCTGGTTCAGCTCCGGCATGTGGCCCTTCTCCACCCTGGGCTGGCCGGAGGAAACCCCGGAGCTCCAGTATTTTTACCCCACCAATACCCTGGTGACAGGCTATGACATCATCTTCTTCTGGATCGCCCGGATGATCGTATTCGGCATGGAGGTCATGAAGGAGATCCCCTTTGACACCGTATACGTCCACGGCATCGTCCGGGATGAGCTGGGCCGCAAAATGTCCAAATCCCTGGGCAACGGCATCGATCCCCTGGAGATCATCCGGGACTATGGGGCGGATTCCCTGCGCTTCTCCCTCATCACCGGCAACAGCGCGGGCAACGACATGCGCTTCTACATCAAGAAGGTGGAGGCTGCCCGCAACTTCTGCAACAAGGTATACAACGCCTCCCGCTTCGTGCTCATGAACCTGCCCGACGAGGCGGTGGGGCCCATCGATATGGCCCTTTTGGACAGCGGGGATAAATGGATCCTTCACCGGCTCAACCAGGTGGTGAAGGAGGTTACCCTCAACCTGGACCATTTCGACCTGAACCTGGCCGCCCAGAAGATCTACGACTTCATCTGGACCGAGCTGTGCGATTGGTATATCGAGCTGTCCAAGTCCCGCCTCTATGGGGAGGACGAAGCCCAAAAGGCCAATGTGCGGGCCGTGCTGGTGCGGGTGCTGGGGGATTCCATGAAGCTGCTGCATCCCTTTATGCCCTTCATCACCGAGGAGCTGTACCAGGCCCTGCCCGGCGCTGCGGAGACCATCATGCTGAGCGCCTGGCCCGCCTACGATGAAGCCCTCTGCTTCCCCCAGGAAGCGGATACCATGGAGCGGATCATGGATGTGATCCGGGCCATCCGGAACCTGCGGGCGGAGCTGAACGTGCCCCCGGCCAAGCGGGCCGCCATGACCATCGTCACCGATGGGGCCCGGATTGCCGACTTCCAGGCGGCCGCCGCCTATGTGGTCCGCCTCGCCGGAGCGGAAAGCGTCCAGGTGCAGGGGGACAAGGCCGGCATCCCCGAGGGCTGCGTCAGCGCCGTAAGCGAAAGCGCCGAGGTGTACATTCCCCTCAAGGCCCTCATCGACGTGGACAAGGAGCGGGAACGGCTCCAAAAGGAGATCGCCAAGGCCCAAGGCGAGATCGACCGGGCCCAAGCCAAGCTGGCCAATGAGAGCTTCGTGGCCAAAGCCCCCGCCCGGGTCATCGACGCGGAGCGGGAAAAGCTATCCGTTTCCCAGGCCATGCTGGAAAAGCTGACCCAGCGGCTCAAGGACTTGGGCTGAACATTCCGGCCACCCAGGAGGTATTCCATGTATTTTAAGCCCTTGCACCACAACCACAACGTGGCGGATATGGCCCGCTCCCTGGCCTTTTACCAGGAGGCCCTGGGCCTGACGGAGCGCCGCCGCATCGAGGCTGCGGACGGCAGCTATACCATCGTATTCCTGGGCGTCCCCGGCAGCGACATGGAAGTGGAGCTCACCAGCCTCCAGGACCACCCCGGCCCCTACGCCCTGGGGGACAACGAGCAGCACATCGGCTTCCGGGTGGACGATTTTAACGCCGCCCACGCCCTTCACGAACGAATGGGCTGTATCTGCTACGAAAACCCGGCCATGGGCATCTACTTCATCGAGGACCCCGACGGCTGCTGGCTGGAGATCAGGCTGATGGCTTTCAGCGGCGACGGCGTCATGTGCGTGGACACGGAGGACGCCGATATGCACCGGCTGACCATCAACGGCTATCCCGCATTCACCACCCACAAAAACGGGATGTCCACCGTCGTGTGCACGCTGGATGATTGGAGCTCCGTTCTGACCGTCACCGGCAAGGGCTTCTCCGTGGACGACCTGGCCCAGGTGGCGGAGGGTGTTCAGGTGCGGTAAGGAGGGGTGCTTTTCCTACCGGGCCGGTGCGTTTATATCTTGACAAAGATCGCCGGGCATGATAAAATCTTATCATAATCCAAGGGGTGCTGGCGCAAGCCGGCTGAGATGCGACGTATTGCCGTCCGGTCCCTCAGACCTGATCCGGGTAATGCCGGCGTAGGAATGCGACCATACCGCTTTGTATCCGCATTGCGACGCCTGCGCGGCCCGCGATGCGGATATTTTTTTCACGGAGGAGAAAAACACATGAAAGTCAGCAAAACACGCATGATCTGTGAGGCTGCCATCTTCATCGCCATGGCGGAGATCCTCAGCCTCATCAAGCTCTATGAGTTCCCCAACGGCGGCTCCATCACCCTGGAGATGCTGCCCATCATCCTGTTCGCCGCCCGGTACGGCTGCGGCTGGGGCTCTCTGGCGGGCCTGGTGTACGGCACCATCACCTACCTCATCGGCAACAAGTTCTCCATTGACTGGACCACCATCATCTGTGACTACTTCATCGCCTTTGTGGCACTGGGCTTTGGCGCGGGCCTGCTGTCCCGCCGCAAGTGGAGCGTTTACTATGGCACGCTCATCGGCGGCGTGCTGCGCTTTTTGGCGCATTTCCTCATCGGCGTCTTTGTGTGGGGCAAGTGGATGCCCGACACGTTCCTCGGCAAGCCCATGACCAGCCCCTGGATCTACTCCCTGATCTATAACGGAAGCTACATGCTGCCCAGCATCATCCTGTGCCTGGTGGTGTTCGCTCTGCTGTATAAGCCCCTGCGCAAGTATTTCACGTCGGCCGACCTTCTGGCGGCCTGACGCTGTCCCTTCCTCTTTCCCTCCAGGGCCGGCGTGTGCCGGCCCTGGAAAATTTTTTCCAGGAGAGCAAAAAAAGTGTTGACAAACGCCGGAAAGCGAGTATAATAAATCTTGTTCGTCAGGAACATAGCGGGATTGTGTAAAGGTAGCACAGCGGACTCTGACTCCGTATGTGAGGGTTCGAATCCTTCTCCCGCTGCCATAAGAACCACCGTAATTCTGATAGGATTGCGGTGGTTTTCATCTTGTCAAAATGCCTTTTTGACAAACTGAACAGCCCCGCAGAATCGCTTCTACAGGGCTGTTTTCATTTGTACATTTCTCTCTGTCTCTGTGGTGCACCCTCGGAGTAAATTGGCGTAAGTTGTGGCGTAAGCACCGACAATTTAGAATCAATCAATAGAGCTTTGCGCCGGCGGGGATGTGGGGATCGACCATCAGCAAATGGAGCTTTTCCTCGCCGTTTTCGTGATGCACGGCAGAGATGAGCATACCGCAGGAATCGATACCCATCATCGCTCTCGGAGGCAGATTGGTGATGGCGATGCAGGTCTTTCCAACCAGCTCTTCCGGCTCATAATACTCGTGAATACCACTCAAAATGACCCGATCTGTGCCGGTTCCGTCGTCCAAAACGAACTTTAAGAGCTTTTTGGACTTCTTCACGGCTTCGCATTCCTTAACCTTCACGGCACGGAAATCGCTCTTGGAGAAGGTGTCAAAATCGACCTGATCCTCAAACAAAGGCTCAATCTGTACATTGGAAAAATCAATTTTTTCGGGAGCCGCCTGAGCAGCCTCCGCAGGAGCCTCAACACGCTTTTCAACCTTCTTGTCAGAGTCCAACGGCTTCATTGTGGGGATTTGAGTTTTGACCGTTTCATCTTGCTTCATCACAGCCCGTTTTGCCTGAAATTTGGCGTTTTTATGCGGTTTTTCAAACTTTTTAAATTCCATAAACTGTCCTCCCGTTTCGTCTGATTCGGGGCAAAAGTTGTAGAAAAGTTGTAAAAAGTTGTAGGCCGTTTTTTTCGCCTTTTTTCAATCGTTTTTCCAGAAAATCACAAGCAGAATATTCTGCGGAGAATTTCCAGAAAATAGTGCGATACATTCTGCAGCTATGAAGTACATCCCGAATGCTGCACCTCTCGGCATAACCAACATACATGAAGAGCAATCCGTTAACCCAAATCAGCCAAAATACCAGCCGGATTCTCTAAGCCATACAATAATAGCATAAGCCAGAAAACCATTCAAGTCAACGCTTTTCTCGTAGCATGTTCCAATTTCATACCTTATATATAAAAAGGAGATTCTTATGCCAGCCTATCAATTACAAATTAAACAGGTGGTGGACTATCCACGCTGTCGGATTTACCGACAGTTTATCCATCGTCTGATAGATGACCGGAGCATTCGCGCAAGCGGCGGCTCCGGCCTTTTTCATTATACCGTGCTTTGCAGCTTTGCAAACTTCCGCACCTCATACCGGCGCATCGATGGCATCAGCTACACCGTCTACCCCGGCGAATGGGTCTGTACGCTCAAAGAACTGTCTCAATGGTTTCGGACTCGTTTTCAGTGTCAGGCGCTTTCCATCCTGGGAGAGCTTCAGCAGCGGCACCTCATTGACTTCTCCTCTCTCGGGCGCGGAAATGTGATCCGCTATAAAATCCGGAACTGGACCCGGCACAACACGGTTTTGGAGTATAACGCTCCCTGTCAAAAGGACACCGGCTTTTTCTTTCTGCCGGTATCTATCGTTACTGACCTGATCAGCTCTGACCGCTGTTCCGAAATGGATATCGTGCTGGATCTATGGGTTTCGGCCATCTACAACGACAGTCAAGTGCAGGGGTCGGGTCTTGGGCCTGTAGCCTATTTCCGCAATGGCACTGGCAATCCTTTGGTCACCTATACGGAACTTGCTGCCCGCTGGGGACTGTCCCGGGCCACCGTTGGCCGTATTCTTAAAAGGCTGTCCGCCTTGGACTATATTTCCCTCATGTCCTTCCCCGGCCGCCACGGCAGCGTGATCTATCTTAAAAACTACTTGTCCACCATGTTTGAAATATCTGATGTGATGGTGGACAAAGAGGAGGTCGCTATGACACTCAATATCCGTCTGGAGCTTCCTGCGGAGGGCTGTGTTGACCAGGAAGAGCCCACCATGGAGCATGAGGTCATCGTTTCAGATGAACTCTCCAGCGTTTCAAAATCTCACATTGAAATCATCATGCAGAAAATGGTGCAAATCCTGATGGCACAAGGGATTTCGTGCTTTGGATGCTCCCTCTCTCACTACAAGTTATATCCTTTATCGGGCGACTGCCGGGAAGAATTACTACCCCGCGCACACGAGCAAACTGTGTTGCGCTTAGGCCTGGCTGTGTTGTGCGGCAACAAGCAGGTCGCAAGTTTTGAACTTACTCTCAACCCCATTGTTGAAAACAAATAAGGAGGCATAACCATGAAGAAATTTGACGAAAAGAATGTTGCTGAAAACCCGCTGTACCACGACACCTGGAAGCTGCTGAAGAAATACCGTGATGTGGTATGGAGCCTGGAGCTGTCTGTTCAGCATGTCCGGACAAAATTTGAGATCGAGTATGGCACTTCCATCGAGGATTTTCTGGATTCTGTCTACCTGGCCGGCGCCGATCTGGCGGGCAGCGATATTGAGCATCACGCCAAGTGCATTGAGCGCAGCCACAAAATGCTGAAATTGCTGGATTCGGCAGTCGATCTGCTCCGCACCAAGCACAAGAACGGTGAAGCATACTACTGGCTTCTGTACTACTCTTTTCTCTCCCCCCAGCAGTTGAAAAATGTGGAGGAGATCATCGAGAACCTGCGCCCTCATATCCGGGATATTTCCTTCCGTACCTATTACCGTAAGCGGCGGGAGGCCATTGAAGCCCTCAGTTCCGTGCTGTGGGGATATACCTCCAAGGACAGCCTGAATGTGCTGGAGCAATTTTTCCCAGACTTGACGGCCGGCGAAAACAAGCAGGGCAAATAATTGGCACATATCGGGAAAATAATTGGCGCGTTTCTGCCCTTGAGGCGTAAATCTCAATGTGTTAGACTGAATATGCTCAAGCTTGCACCCAAAACCGAATACGGACAGAGAACAGCGCCTTTTTCCGAGGTGCTTTTTTCTGTCCAAACGGCCGTCCGGCCCGGGAATAAGCCCGCATCTGCAAATCAGGTGCGGGCTTGTTCTTTGCTTTTGAGCAACGATCATCACATTTGGATTGGAGGTCCTCAAACATTGAAGAAACTGAAACTTCCCCAGTCGAAGCGGAAAGATGCCGACCGCACGCCTCAGCATCATTTTTCCGCTGCCAAACTCGCCTATATGGCTTTTCTCTGCGTCACGATGTCGCTGGTTTTCTGTCAGCCGGCCTTTGCTGCAACCGATGTTTGGTCTAAAGCCAAAGAGATCATGCAGGATGTCTACAAGCAGATTGTCGCAATTTCCACCATTGCGGCTATTGTGACCGCCTCGGTCGCCCTGCTGCTGATGAACTTCTCCCGCTCGGGCCGGACCGTCGATGAAAGCCGTGCTTGGCTGAAGCGCATCTGTATCACCTGGGCGATCCTCAACGGATTAGGCTTTATCATGGCTTATGTGACGCCTCTGTTTGCCGGCGGTCAGTGGGCTGGATGACAGAGACAACTCTACACCCGCTGGAAGGAGGCGTAATTTATGGGTATCCTGGATGGCATCGTTGAATGGATTGCAGAGCAGATCATGGCAGGTCTCGACCTTGTGACTACTTCGGTTTTGGGCGCGCTTGGTTGTGACATGACCGTTTTTCTGCGCTATTTCCCCGCCGCAGAGACGATGTACGGGATTTTTGTAGCTCTGGCTGTCGGTCTGATTTTGCTCAACTGGGTATGGCAGCTGTTTAAGAATTTTGGTCTGAGCGCCGGCATCGAGGCAGAAGATCCTGTGAAGCTGAGCATCCGCTCGGTTCTCTTCATTCTGCTGGCACTTTTTTCAGACGAGATCATCAACACGATACTGACCATCGGCGGCACCCCGTACCGCTGGATCATGGATTCGGAACTGCCGCCCCTCAGCTTTGCCGATTTCAATTCGGTGATGCTGGTGATCATCGGTGTATGCGCCAATGGAGCCGTGGCCTTGATCACTTTGATTCTGGTCATCATTTTGGCATGGAACTATTTGAAACTGCTGCTTGAAGCAGCGGAACGCTATGTGTTACTTGGTGTGCTGGTCTATACTGCACCAGTCGCTTTTGCGATGGGGGCAAGTCAGACCACATCAAACATCTGGAAATCCTGGTGCCGGATGCTGGGCGGGCAGATTTTTCTGCTGCTTATGAACGCCTGGTGTCTGCGCCTATTTACGAGCATGGTTGGTTCGTTTATCTCCAACCCGCTTTCGCTTTAAGGAGGGGCGTAATGAAAAAACTCAGAAGAATTCTGTTTCTTGCGCTCATGGTCGGTCTTCTTGCCTGCCTGTGCTGCCAACCCGCTTTTGCCGCCGTTTCGGAGGAAGAAGTGCAGGCACAGGTAGACGCCGTGGGCAAAGAAGCTGTATCCGGCAATGTCCTGATTTGGTTCATGTGTGCGATTGGTTTTCTCAAAGTATCACAGAAAATCGACTCTTTCATGGCAAGTCTTGGGGTCAATGTAGGTCATACCGGCGGCAGTATGCTGGCGGAGGCCTTAATAGCCGCCCGGGGCTTCAGTGGATTCAAGAGCTTTTCCAGCCACCATTTCGGCGGTGGGCACAGCAGCAATTCCACCCATGTGAATGCAGGCGGTGGTGGTAAGGGCGGCGGCTTTGGTGCCGGCTTTGCCAGTGGCGGTCTGGCTGGGGTAATTGGCCGGAAGGTCACGAACAATGCGGTAAAAACAGCGACAACTCCCTCAGAAACAAAAGCCTCCGGCCTTGGTGGTCTCGTAGGCGGTGCTGCGGGGGGTATCGGCGGCCACATCTATACTTCGTCCGTCAGCAAGGGCGGCAATTTCGCCAACAATGTGATCGGTTCTGTTGCCACCGGGAACATCACACAGATGGGTACAATTTCCGGTGAGAAAGCTGTTGACGCTCTTCACTCTTACATGGGGCACGCTGCTTTGGAAGCTGGCGCTGAAAACATTCCCCAATACCAGAATGTTGAGATCGGCGGCGGGTGTATCACAGGCACCGAAGTTACCGCCGAGCATCCGGAGGGTATCGCTTTCGGAATGTATCATGCAGATCAGTATGTTGCACCCGAGGGCCAATACACAACGGTTCATTCCGCCGACGGTGCGGCATGGTATAAGCAATACGCTGTTGACACTGTAGAGAAATCCCCCTACATGGCGCCGGATGGTTCGATAGCCTACAACGAGTCAATCGTCAAAAAGCTGCCCCCCACTCCCCGCAGAAAGGACAGGCTCTAAATGGATGAAGAAAAAAAGACTGGTCTTGCCGACGCTGTGGAAACCGGAGCATCCGCCGCCCACACGATAAAAGGCGCCATTAAGGCAGGCAAGGCAATTTCCAGTGCCGCAAAAGGAGCTGCCGCCGGCGGCCCGTATGGTGCCGTGGCCGGGGCCGTTTGGGCCGGGCGCAAGCACATCGGCAAGATCATCGCCGTCATCATCATTCTGCTTTTGCTTCCGGTACTGTTTGTCCTGATGCTCCCCGGGCTTATCTTTGGAGGTCTGGTTAATGCCTTTTCTCCGGCAGATTCCGAAGCCCCTGTTCTCAACAGCGAGACAGCTATCGTGGAAAATGCCAACGACATAACATTCACCATCAATTCCATTCTGGGCGAGGCGTTGGATGATGTGATGGCCCGGATTGAGGAAGATTTTGCTTCGTCCGGTGTCGACCACATGGAGATCAAGAATTCCTATTCCTCCGGCCCTGTTTTCAATGCCAATCTCATCATCTCTCAGTATTGTGCGGCCCGGGATGAGGATTTTGAAAGTATTTCACTGGATGATTTGGCCGCTGTTCTCCGGGATAATAAGGAACACCTGTATTCCTACACCAGCGTCCAGGAATCCCGTGAGGTTACTACCGAGGACCTGGAAACCGGCGAGGAAACCACCACTACCGAAACATGGATCATTTACACGATCCGGTATAACGGTGAATCCTATCTTGCGGACCATGTTTTCGCACTCACGGATGAGCAAAAGGAACTTGCCTCTGACTACGCTTCCAACCTGAGTACCTTTTTGGGTGATGGGCTGCTCCAGAACATGACGGAGTGGACCGGAAACAGCATCCCCTCTCTTGGGGATGTAACCTTTACCGATGGTGTGACACCGGTGGTGTACTATAACCAGCTGGATGAACGCTATGCCAGCCAGCCTTACGGAACTGACAACATTGGCGGCTACGGCTGCGGGCCGACCAGCATGGCAATCGTAGTGTCTTCCCTTACGGACGATACGGTTGATCCCGTGGAGATGGCGCAGTGGTCCTATGAAAATGGATACTGGTGTGACAACAGCGGCTCCTATCACGCCCTGATTCCTGCCGCAGCGGAGGCCTGGGGACTGCCGGTATCCGGCTGTACGACATCCGAGCCGCAGCGCATCGTCGATGCTCTTTCCGAGGGAAAGCTGGTTGTGGCAATCATGGCTGAAGGGCATTTCACTTCTTCCGGCCATTTCATCGTTCTCCGAGGCGTAAAAGACGGTCAAATCATGGTGGCAGACCCGGCCAGCTATAAGCGCAGTGAGCAACTTTGGGATCTGTCCATTATCTTAAACGAGGCCAGCCGTCGTGCAGGCGCCGGCGGTCCGTTCTGGATTATCGGTTGACCTTCCTTCGGTTACGGAAATGAGGTATGTATGAGCAACAAAAACGACCATGATATTTATATCATACCGCCGAATTTCATTGAATCAGGCACATTTTTCGGCGGTATGTTCCGTGCGCGGAATGTTATTGAGGCCGGTATCCTGGCTTTTGCCATCGGGGTGCCGGTCTTCATGTTTGTTCCTTTCGGGTTGACGACCCGAATTATCATTTTGTGCCTGACCGCCCTTCCTGCGGCTCTGGTCGCATTGATCGGCATTTCTGGCGAGAGTTTGTCGGAATTTCTGATTATCTTTTTGAAATACCTGCGGAATCGCCGCATCGTTGGCGGCGACGGTCAGCAGTCGAATGAGCAAGCGCCCCCTATGAAACGCCCCGGCAGACATCTCAAGCAGAGGGCTCCGAAAGAAAAGGAGTCTCGCCCTCCGAAGCGCAGGCGTTCCGGTGAATCGGATTTTCCAGCTGAGTTTGACGAGGTTCGCAGTTACGAGATTCGTGAGAAGCTCCGGCCCAAGAAAAAGCCGAAGAAAGAACTTTCGTCCAAAAAAGCGAAGAAAAAGCCCAACAAGCGGAAGGAGAAGGCATGTCCACCCAAGCGCCCCGCTCATATCAAAGAGCAGCCGCCCGCTTGCCTGAATCCGGTGGCAGACTATCTTCCCATCGAAAAGATCCAGAACGGCATCATCTACACCAAAGACCACCGGTATGTCAAGGTGGTCGAGGTGGTTCCCATCAACTTTATGCTCCGCAGCGCAAGAGAGCAGCGCAATATCATCTACTCTTTTGTGTCGTATCTGAAAATCTCTCCCGTCAAGCTGCAGATCAAGGTGCTGACCCGTCGGGCGGACATCAACCGTCATTTGGACACAGTACGCAGGGAGATGGCTCAGGAGAAAAATGAGCAGTGCCGTTTGATGCAGGAAGACTATCTGAGCTTTGTGCAGCAGATCGGTGCCCGGGAAGCTGTCACACGGCGCTTTTTCCTGATTTTTGAGTATGAGCCATGGAACAACACCCGGCGTTCGGAACAGGAAGAGGAAGCTATTCAATCCCTGCAAAGCGCCGTACATACTGCATCCAATTACCTCCGGCAATGCGGTAATGAAGTGATTATCCCCGAAAACGAGGACGAATTTACGGTTGATGTTCTTTATAATCTCCTCTGCCGAAATGAGAGCGTCATCAAACCGCTGGCACTCCGGGCACAGGAGGTTGTTGCACAGTATGCGGCAAAAGGCCGGGAAAGCGAGATTGACCATATCCCTGCAGCCGAGTTTGCCGCTCCCAAGAGTATTGATTTTACTCATGGGAGCTATCTGTGCATAGACGGGCTGTACTACGCCTATTTGCTGATTCCGTCGGATGGTTATAAGACGCAGGTTTCCGCCGGATGGCTGAGTTTAATCGTCAACGCCGGCGACGGCATCGACATGGACATGTTCCTTTCCAGGCAGCCCAAAGAGCGCATCATCCAGCGGGTAGGCCAGCAGCTCCGCATCAATCGTTCCAAAATCAAGGATGTGAGCGACACCAACACTGATTTTGACGACATCGACGGCGCCATCCGAAGCGGCTATTTTCTGAAGGAAGGTCTTTCCAACAACGAGGACTTCTACTATCTGAATCTGTTGATTACCGTTACTGCCCCTACTGAGGAAGATTTGGAATGGAAGGTCAGCGAGATGAAAAAGCTTCTGCTTTCGCAGGATATGGATGTCCGTTCCTGCCATTTTCGTGAGGAACAGGCATTTCTCTCCGCGCTCCCGCTGGTATCCATGGAGAAAGGACTTTTTGAGCGTGGCAAGCGCAACCTGCTGACTGGCGGCGCCGCAAGCTGCTACCCCTTCACCTCCTTTGAGATGTGTGACGACAACGGCATCCTTTTGGGGGTCAACAAGTACAACAGTTCCCTCATCATCGTGGATATTTTCAATTCCGCGATCTACAAAAATGCCAACATTTCGATTTTAGGTACCAGTGGCGCAGGCAAAACCTTCACAATGCAGCTTATGGCGTTAAGAATGCGGCGTAAAAATATCCCTATTTTCATCGTCGCTCCCTTGAAGGGGCACGAGTTTCACCGCGCCTGTGCAAATGTGGGCGGCGAGTTTATCCAAATCTCCCCGGCAAGCCCTCACTGCATCAATGTTATGGAGATCCGCAAGGTTGATCGGTCTGTCAATGAACTTCTGGACGGCCCCGGAATCCAGCTTTCTGAATTGGCGGCAAAAATCCAGCAGCTGCACATCTTTTTCAGCCTGCTCATTCCCGATATGAGCCATGAGGAGCGTCAGCTTTTGGACGAAGCGTTGATCCGCACTTACAACGCAAAGGGCATTACGCATGATAACGCTTCACTGGATGACCCGGCCAACCCGGGTCAGTACCGGGAAATGCCGGTGCTGGGCGACCTGCATGAGATTCTGAAAGCTGCGCCGGAAACTACCCGCATGGCTCATATTCTCAACCGTCTGGTTCACGGTTCGGCCAATACATTTAACAAGCAGACCAATGTAAGTCTGGATAACAAATATACCGTGCTGGACATTTCCTCGCTCACCGGCGATCTGCTAACTGTAGGTATGTTTGTGGCGCTTGATTTCGTGTGGGACCGGGCAAAGGCCGACCGCACAGAAGAAAAAACCATCTTCATCGATGAATGCTGGCAGCTCCTTTCCGGCGCCGGCGCCACAGGCACACGACTGGCCGGCGATTTCCTCTTGGAGATTGCAAAAACGATACGTGGGTATGGAGGCTCGGCGGTCTTCGCGAGCCAAGACCTCAACGATTTCTTCAATCTGGATGAAGGTCGCTTTGGCAAAGGTATCATCAACAACAGCAAGACAAAGATCATTCTTAACCTGGAAGATGATGAAGCGGAACGGGTTCAGGAGACCCTGCATCTGTCCGATGCGGAAACGATGGAGGTCACCCATTTTGAGCGTGGCAATGGCTTGATCTCGACCAACAACAACAATGTCATGGTTGAGTTTAAGGCCAGCCCTCTTGAGAAAGACCTGATCACCACCGATCGGCGTGAACTTCGTGAAATTCTGGAGCGCAAGCGCCGTGAACAGGAGTCTGCATAACCCTTGTTCTCCTACATTTCTTCAAAACACGCCAAATAGACGCTGCGATGACGCCTTTCAACGATTATTTTTTGGAAGGCGTCCCGATGGCGTCTTTTATGTGTCATCTATTTTTACAAACAGGAGGTGAGCTCATGAAGACCAGGGCTGAAATCTATGGAAATGAAGCTGCAACGCTACTGCGGACAGTGACTATGTATCCTGGTCTCAGCCAGCAGCAGCTTCTTTGCTTTCACCCTGGCAAGTCTGAAACAGCGAAAGCCCTGCTTTCCCATCTGGAAAGGCAGGGCCGCATTTTCCAAAGTGATAACGGCGGATATTTTCCTGCCTGCTATCCGCCCAAAGCTGATCAGGCGCTTATCAAGGCGGTGTGGGTCCTTTTGGATTTCATTCAGCAGGCTGATTATCATGCACCTGCGGAGTTTCCTGTCAAACTGGTCTTTTTTGCCGATGGGGAACTGTATGAAGTCGCCTATGTCGCCCATGGACAGGAAGCGTTAGTCTGTCATGCTCTACGGGGCAACAAGGGCGGTAGCCGCCGCATCATCTTGGTCGATTCTCCGACACAGATTGCCAAAATCGACTGTCCCGACATATCCGGTTTTTGCACCGTATCCCAAGATGGACAAACCCAGTATTTCAAGAAAGCAGGAGGCACATGATTTTTGGATCGAAAACTGATTTCCCGCAGAATAGGGAGCATTCTCGACGATATATCCCGTTTGAGTAATGCGCTGTATGCGATGGACACAACAGACATCCAACGCTATCCCGACAATTACGAAATTCTCTCTACCGATGCTGCGCTTCGGGCGGAACGGATTGCCTGCCGGCTGCGGCATTTGATATATTCCAGCACCTCCATCCAGAAGGGCGAGTATCTCCAATCCGCCAGCGTGGCGCAGGGCATCTCGATAGCCTATGAAAACGGGGTCCTGGAAGTGACCCTTCCCGGGCTTCTCCCGAAGCGCCGGCAACGGCAAAGTTCCGAGTTTCTGTTAGACACGCTCTATTTCGCTCTGGAGCAGTACGCAAAGGAACAGCCTCTCCCCCATTACCGGAATTGTGTTGTCTGCTTTGCCCAAGTTTACGATCAAACACTTCCCACCAGGCGGGTGCGTGATTATGACAATCTGGAGGAAAAGCAGTTGCTGGATCTGTTGTCCACCTTTGTGATGGCCGATGATACCGGCTTGCTATGCGACGCCTATAATACCACAGAGCTGGGAGAGCAGGACTGCACCAAGATCTTTGTCATGGAAAAAAAGCGGTTTCCCCAATGGCTTGCAGAGCGCAAAGAGAGCTTGAAAACCATCTCGGATTTTTGAGCCTTTTGGCCCTTATTTTTCCCGACATACCTTGATGGCACAAAAAAGCCCGGATTTTCAACGCTTCCAGACTTGCGCCACCGCAGAATTTTACCGAAGTTCTCAGTCATCACGGTAAAAAACAATTCACAAGGGAGGTGATCACTTGGGAAAAGCAGCCGGACATTTCCACAGCCGGACACGCTCCCGTTCCGGCTTCTGGCGTTGACAGCCATCTCTGGAGAGTTCCCCACCAGCCAGCTCAACCGTCTCCCAGCCAGTCCTTACTATTTGGAGTCGGTTGTGACCGATCTGAAAAAGAGCGGGCTACTCCGCACCTATTACCGAGACAAACTCCGCGGCTATCGTTTAGGCGTTCGCGCCAAAAACAGGCTGCTGGACAACTGGCCTGAGCGTTTTGCTCCCTATCTGACAGGCGATACCGACACCAACCGGCTGAAAAGCGAGATTGGGCGTCGGCTTCGTCTTCACCGTCTGGCAGAAACCTATGTCACGATGGACAATGCAGGGGTTGGACTTTTCCAAGATGAAAAACCGAAGGTTTTTGCCCCGCAGGGCTATTCCGATGGGGCTGTGAAGTATCCCTCATTTTACAGTTCCCGCGAAGTCAAGGAGATGGGGGTGGATACCACGCAGATCCGCAGTTCTCGCTTCACTGGTGTGCTCCTTACCTCCGGCGGCATCTATGTTACTTACAACAGCAGCGCAGCTCTGATGAAATGGCGCTACAAGTCCGAGATGCGGGTAAAGGCTCTGATGTGGAGCGTTCTGTGTCAGCAGCGCCTCACCGGGCAATACAATGCAGACGCTGTGCAGGGGGTCATTCTGGGGGAAAGCATGGAACTCGCTTACCAGATGCTGACCAGCACTGGCGGCGCCAAACATGACTATTTCATGCTGGACGGAAGCTATGACCATTTTTTCTTTTTTACCAACGACCATCAGGGAGAAGTGCTGCTGGCCTTGCTGTGCGATTGTGCTAAGACAGCGCAGCTCAATGACATCTTGAAGCAGGGCCTTACAACCAGGGCTACGAGTCGGGCCATCGAACACGATGCCTTTGAAGCGGATGGAACGCCTGTTTTGTTTTGCTACTTCTTCGATTTGCCCAGGATTGCGCGCTTCAACAGCGCCCTCGATCTTATGGATAGTTCCGGAACGATCATTTGCTTTGATTTTCAGGCAGATGTGCTGCGGCGCTACTGCGGCAGCAGGGTGCGCTTTCAAACCATTGACTTCATCAAATTTGAGAGGAGGTTCTTCCCATAAACAAAAAGAAAATGATTGCCTGCCTGATGGCTGCTCCTTTGGCCTTCCTCGCCATTCTCTATTCTGGCGGCTTTCTGGGGCAGATATTGGGCAATTACGCAGCTTGGAAACAGGGCGGCGGCATTCCCGGGGACGGCACATCTCCGGTGGCGGCGTCGCCCGACTTTTTTACCTGCCTGACCTCAGTGCTGCACCCTCCCTATGGGGTATACGGTGTTCTGATCTGCATCGGCCTGCTGGCTATCCTGCTCCTGATGGTGATGAAGATGGGCTACAGTGATACCGGCGAATATGATACCGACCGGAATTTCATCTATTCGGCCAAGGGAACCTATGGCACCTCCGGCTGGATGAGCCGCAAGGAGATGTCTGGGGTACTCGATCTGGTGCCCGATCTTCGCAGACATAAAGGTGTTGTGCTGGGAATGTTAGATGGGAAAGCGGTCTGCATCCCTGAAAACCCCAAAATCAACGGCAATCTGGCCGTATACGGTTCCAGCGGCAGCATGAAAACCCGCTCCTTCTGCATGAACCGCATCCTTCAGGCGGTGATTTGCGGGGAATCGCTGATCATTTCCGACCCCAAAAGCGAACTCTATGAAAAATCCAGTGAATATCTGCGCGATCAAGGCTACTGTGTCAAGGTATTCAATCTGGTACTCCCGGAAAACTCGGACAGCTGGAACTGCCTTTCCGAAGTGGAAGGGCAGGAACTGATGGCCCAACTCTTTGTGGATGTCATCATCAAGAACACCAACAGTACCGACGAGGGCGACCACTTCTGGGACAGCTGCGAAATGAATTTGCTGAAAGCCCTTGTCCTTTATGTAGATCAGAGTTATGCGGCGGAGAACCGCAATATCGGTGAGGTGTACCGCTTACTGACGCTGAACGGAGAGTCCGATCTGGACAATCTGTTCGATGTTCTGCCTCCCACTCACCCTGCCAAAGCTCCGTACAGTCTGTTCAAGCAGGCCAGCGATACCGTGCGCAGCGGTGTCATCATCGGTCTGGGTTCCCGCCTGCAGGTATTCCAGTCAGAACTGATCAAGAAAATTACCACCCGGGACGAAATCGATCTGGAGCTTCCCGGCCAGGAGCGGTGCGCCTACTTCCTTGTTACCAGCGACCAGGACAGTACCTTTGATTTTCTGGCAAGCCTGTTTCTCTCTTTCTGCTTTATCAAGCTGGTTCGGTATGCGGACAAAAACTGTGAGGGAGGCAGGCTCCCGATTCCCGTCCACATTTTGGGAGAAGAGCTTACCGCCTGTGGCACCATCCCTGATCTCTCGCGGCGACTCAGTGTGATTCGCTCTCGCAACATTTCCATGAGCTGCGTGTTCCAAAATCTCGCGGGCCTTCAGAACCGCTACCCGCTCAATCTCTGGCAGGAAATTCTGGGTAACTGCGACGCACAACTCTTTCTGGGCTGTACGGACGGCCTTACAGCCGAGTTTATCTCTGAGCGCACCGGCCTGGCCTCGGTGTCGGTATCCAGCAAATCCAAGCAGCTGGGCACCTGGCGCATTTCCAACTACACTCCGGAATTCCGGGAAACTTCTGGCGTTGGCAAGCGGCCTGTGCTCACCCCGGATGAAGTGCTGCGATTGCCCATCACACAGGCGCTGGTCATCATCCGCGGTCAGAAGGTGCTTAAAGTTGACAAGATGGACTACTCCAAACACCCGGAGGCACCTAAGCTCCATTCTTGCAAAGCCTCTTCCCACATTCCTGAATGGCGGCAGATGCAGCAGGAACAGCCGGCTGCCCCTGCTGCTCCTCCCCCGCCGCCCTCGGCACCGAAAAAGCCGGCACGGAAAAAGCCCAAGCCTTCCGCTCCTGCTACTGATGTGAAAAAACCTGGAGCCAAACCCCCGGAGGGCATTGTTTCAACCGACAAGGATTCGATCCTTTCGTAATACACCAAATTAAGGAGGTTTTTCTTATATGGCAACCAAGAAAAAGGAACTTCTGGAACAGGAGGCCCCTGTTTCTGAGACCATCGCATTGGAGGATTCCCCCGTTCCCTCCGAGGATACGACCGCTCCTGATGCCACCCCGGTTGACGGCGAGGACCTGAACGCTCTGTTGGCCGCTATGGATCAGCCCGACAGCGCGCCCCCTTCCGATGATACCACCAGTGATTTGCCGGAGCTTACGGAAGCCGAAATGTTCGGCGATGACTCTGTGAGCAGCGACGAGAACAACGCCGCGGCCCCTGTTGACGAGAACGCAAACTTCGAGCAGGACGATGAGGCAAAGGATGACGGCGACGGAGATCTTCCCGCAGAGGTAGACAACGCAGGTGACGATACCGCTGCTTCTAAGCCGAATCCCCAGGCCGTCGAAGGACCGCCTGCCGCAAAGCCCAAGCGCACCTCCCGCAAGAAGAAGGTGTCGGATACCGCTGCTGAGGCGGAGGCCCCTGTTCCGCAGGCAGACACTGAACCGCTTCCGATGGATGAGGCCCCGGCTGAGGATACTACTGCGGAGGGTGAACCCGTTTTGGAGGATGATCCCGCTCCGGTGGAGGAGCAGGTGCCTGAAGCCACCACTCCCCGGGCGCCCGCTCGCCGGCGGAATGTGCAGACGCGCCGTGAGCCCTCTATCCTGACCATCCGCAGCCGCGAGGATGTAGAGACGGCGGAAGACCGTGAGGATGTCATCTGGCATGAGATTCACAACGCCTACCGTACCCGCCGTATTCTGACGGGCCAGCTGGGCGGCATCGAGCAACTGGACAACCGTAAGACGGTGGCCGTGGTGGACTACAAGGGTTTCCGCATCATCATTCCCATCAAGGAAATGATGATCAACCTGGGCCGTAGCCCTTCTGGCCAGGACTACGCCGACCTGATGCTGCGCCAGAACAAGATCCTGGGCAACATGCTGGGCGCCGACATCGACTTTGTGGTGCGGGGCATTGACTCCAAGACCCGCAGCGTGGTCGCCAGCCGCCGGGAGGCGATGATGCGTAAGCGCCAGATCTTCTACTTCGATCTGGATGCTGACGGCATGTACCGTGTCTACGAAGGCCGCATTGTGCAGGCCCGTGTGATAGCCGTGGCTGAGAAAGTCATCCGCGTGGAAGTGTTCGGCGTCGAGTGCTCCATCTTGGCACGGGATCTGGCCTGGGACTGGATCGGCGACGCCCATGAGCGTTTTGCTGTGGGTGATGAGGTGCTGGTCCGCATCCTCAGTGTACGGCGTGAGAGTCCGGAAGACCTGAGCATCCGGGCCGACGTTAAGAGTACCTCGGAAAACACCGACCGGGACAACCTGCAGAAGTGCCGCATCCAGGGCAAGTATGCCGGCAAAGTCACCGATGTCCACAAGGGCGTCGTCTATGTCAGGCTTTCCAACGGCGTCAATGCGGTGGCCCACTCCTGCTACGACTACCGGATGCCCGGCAAGAAAGATGATGTGTCCTTTGCCGTCACCCGCCTGGATATGGAACGCGGCGTAGCCGTGGGCATCATCACGCGGATCATCCGGCAGAACCTGTAATGTAAAAGTCGCCTGGGAAGTATCGAACACATACTTCTCAGGCGACTATTTTTTCGACTTACAGCTTACTTACATAGATAGATACAAAGCGCCCTCGACCTGACAATCGCATATTACTTTTTGCAAAATCGATGTGTTATTGTCATGCAAGCGCAAGTAGGATCTCTCTGAGTTTTTTCCATTGTTCTACTACATAATCAAAAGACAGCACATCTTCTTCTAAAAAAACATAGTTCCGCTGCATATTCTGATAATCTTTACGCAATGCAGCGTTATCACCGAACCCACCAAGCAGTTGAAAATCGGAAAACTTTTTTTCTGCCAAGTCGCTGCCTGTTCGTCTGGTTTCTTCCAGTCTTTTATACCCCAGCATTTCAAGAAACATCTGTTGGTTTCCAATCATTTTTTGAATCTGCTCTAAATCGAGCATGACACTGACATCATAAAGATGTTTTGCCACATCAAAATACATTTTACGTTCATAATAAAACTCAGCTGCAAAAATTTTGTCTGCAAAAATACGCTCCAGGCGAATTGTATTGATCCGGAAAGGTCCAACATCATATTGCGCTTGAAGAATTTGGCGTTGTTCTTCTGTGGCATAAGTATAAAGTATCGGTTCAATTTCAAGTGGAGTAAAGGGTTCGCTGACGGTGAAAGAGGTGCCTTCTACTTTCACATATCCGAAACGCTGTAGTGGATCATCTGAGTCAATCCCCACGAGTGGAGCATAGTCGTAAACTGCTGTGATACTGCCTTTGCGGTCGTCCTCCAGTTCTTTTCTGGATGTACGGGGGAGCGATTGATATTTCTTTGTTGCCAGTTCCAGCCGTTTCTTTGCCTGATTATTACTGCAGTTATCAATACATACTGTCAAATCAATATCCTCAGAAAAACGACGGATGCTTTTCTGTGCTTTATACAGAGCTGTTCCGCCTTTAAAATAAGCCGGCAACTCTGCTTGCTTGCCTGCCAACTCTCTAAGCAGTAGCGTAACATAGTAGTCTTTTTCCAAAATATCGGATCTAATGCCGCTATCTTCATGAACCAGATTGATAATATTCAAAAAAGCAAACTTATCCTCGTGCAGATTCATAACTACCCTCCAACATAATATCTATCGTCCGAACTAAAGTCTTTTGCCCGTAATACTTTCGAGCCATCAGAATCATCTGATCCGTTTCTAACGCAAATTTCTGAACTGTCGCTCTTACTACATCAACCGGCTTCGCTGTATCGACGGGTGCCATATCCAGTTCTCGAATTGCATCCAAAATTTGCAGATATCGAAAGTTATCGGCATTGACTCTAATTGGCGGTTTCCGAATCTCTATCTGCATTCCTTTCGGAATCCTTTTCATGTGCAAGTTTGTTGCAATGCACCTTTTTTGGGGCATCTGAGATACCAGACCAATGCGATTGAGGGCAGATAATCCTGTTTCATATCCAATCACTTCGTTTTCATTGCGAAGAAGCTGCTTACAAAAAAGCGTTTCTTTATCCGGGGTATAGTATCCAAATGCTGTTTTTACCTTCCTACAATAAATGCCTTTTGTCAAACGCACAATTTCCCCTTCTTTTTCAAGACGGGCCATATTTACATTGACTGTCTTTTTTACTGTTGCTGTTTCGAGTTGAAGTTGTTCTGCTACATACTGAGCAACTTGTTCTGTTGTAATCACTTGATTCGGGTCCAATGCAGTAAGGTACCGCATGATCAAATCTCTATATTTTGTCTTCTCCATACAGTTCTCCTTCCTGCCGTAGACATACGCTTGTTATTATGATACTCTATCACCATCTATTTTATGCACTTATAATAACACTTTTTTCTGTTGTGGTCAATGCTGACTGAGAAGACAAGTTGAAATACTTTCTGCAGAACCGTATCAAAGGAATTCTTTTCACGGTTCCCAGTTGATTGGCACAATCTTGCCCCTACATTGGCGCAGTCCTGCCCTTTCGCCGTAAATCCATATCTGTTATACTTGGTACAGTCAATACTTTGCAAAGCAGCCGCCCCTGCCGGAGCGGCTGCTTTCATTTGTCAGAAAAGGTGGTGGTTCACATTCATACTTTCCTGCAGAAAGCCCGCAGGACAATGAAGAGCGAGCGAGGTGAGGCCAACTATTTCTCCACGGTGTTCTTCATCTTTATCGCCGTTGTCCTGCTGGCATTTATCATTGATCTGTTCGGTATCATCTCCACGAAACAGGAGTTGGATCACGCAGCCGATCAGATGGTAAAGCAGATCCAGCTGTCCGGTGGCATCAACAGCGAGACGGACTCTCTCTTTGAATTTCTGTGCTCGGAGATCGAGGGAGCGGAAAACATAACCTACTCCATCGACGCCACATACAAGTCGCCCACACCTGCCGGAATGTCCAGGGCCATTCAGCTCGGGACTCCTTTCTACATCACCATTGAGGGTGAAGCAAAGCTGGGCGGCTTCTGGAATCTGGATCTGGTCAACATCACGGTGGTGGCCCGCGGCTCCGGCGTCAGCGAACACTACTGGAAGTGAGGTGGCCTATGAAGCATTTTATGCGGTGGCTGCGACGGCCACTCCGCAACGAACGGGGTGAAATCACTTTCTTCGCCTGCTTTTTTGTGGTCGGCGTAGTGATGCTCATTTCCTTTCTTCTGTTGTATGCCTCGGTGCGGATCAATTGCATCAACATCCGAAACGGCGCTAAAATGGAGCTGAACAATCTGAGCGCCACCATCTATGCGGACACTTACCGCTCCCAACGGGAAACTAACTTTGAAGAGTACCTGCGCACCCTCTATTCCAGCAGTGACTACACGGAAATGCTGGAGTCCACGGTGGCCGGCGGACTGGCCTCCAAAATCCCGCTTTCCACGGACGACTACCAGGTATCCGGCATCAGCCTGAAGTTCAATGTGGTGGGCGACCGAGTCGAGTATATCTTCTATTGTGATGTAGAGTTCTATGTGCGGATGTTTGGGCACAACTACCCTACCATCACACAGCGGGTAGAATTGACTGGCTATCATAACACCAAATTTTAGCGGCGCTGTTGAAACATCAGTCAGTTCCACAGTATATGCTTTATATAACAGTAAAGAAGGAGTGTGTACACACATGAAAAAGTTTTTCCAATCCAAAGGCTTTATCGTTTCGGCGCTGGCCGTCCTCTGTGTTGCGATCCTGGGCGTCTGCTGGTTCGTAAGCTGGGATCGAACGGAGGATTTCAAGCCGGATGAATCACCTCCCAGCAGCACCACCAGCGATTGGTCGGACGGCGGCGCCCAAAACGGGGACAATTCCAGCGGAGCAGATGCGTATTCCCCCGGGCAGTCTCCCAGCTCTGAGGAGGAATACCCCAAGGTAACCTCCGAAACAGAAAGTGAAGTGGTGATCGACTTCACCGATACGGACAAGCCGGAGGAGACTCCGCCCCCTGCTCCGGAAGGCAAGACAGAGATCGCAGACCCCGGCGAAGATCACGATGTCAACCCTGACCCGTCTGTACCTCAAGTCACGGCGCCGCCGGCAGAAGAATCCACTTCCAGCAATGAGCCGGCCCCCGGCTCCAGCAGTGGCAGCGGCGCCGTCTACGATCCCGTCTTTGGGTGGGTGGTGCCCGGCGATGTGCAGCAGTCCACCGGCGGCAGCGATGGTGACCTGAACAAGCAAGTCGGAAACATGGGCTGATTGCCCCACAACTAAATACGGATCTCCAGGGCCGTCACAACTATGTGGCGGCCCTTCAATTTTACATGATTGGAGTGTGATGTCATTTGAAACGACTTCTCGCCCTCCTGTGCAGTCTGGCGCTGACCCTGTGCCTTATTCCTGCCACTGCTTTTGCTTCCGGCGGGAACGGCAACATTGACGGCGGCGGCGGTGGTATGGGCCAGGGCACCAGCACCAACTTCTGGAACCCAGGTAATGACGGTGTTCGCATTACGGTGGTAGATGCAGCGAGCGGTTCTGCCGTCTCTTCTCCGATTGACTTTTCCAATCGTACGCAGAACAGCCGCATTCTGCACTTCGGTAAAGTCAATAAGCTGCAATATCTGGCCGGTACCGGGCTTTCTCTTCAATCCGGCGTGGCCTATACCTGCATCAAGCCCACCCAGTCTATGCCCACAATCGTCAGCAGCAGTGGGCAGAATAATATTGATGCCATCAAACGGTACTTCTGCTCAGAATATGCCTGCATGATGGTTGCTCAGGCAGCAGGTGTAAATTACGAGCGGATGATTGCCGGCGAATACAAGCTTCTGATCGAGCCCATCGCCTACTTTACCCACAATGGCCAGTATTACTGCATGACAGCAACTGAAGCTGGCCTGTACGATCAGCTGGCGGGTGGTTCACTGCGAAGGACTATGACCTCACTCACCCATAAGAACTTGCCCTTGAGCATGTTTCTGGAGTTCAGTGACCTGGGCATTTCTGCATGGGGCGGCAGCACCACCGGGACGCAAAACAACTCCGACATCATCAATACCCTCGGCGTTGGTATCGTCTGGTTTGATGAAATCCCGCCCGAAGGCGAGATTGAGGCTCCTGATGTAGAGTATCGGGTGGATACCGATGTAATCACGACCGTGACACTTCGGACTGACACTGACCTTACACCGGATAACCCCGCTTCGGTGACTTTTTCTATTCTCGGCATATCCTACCGGGTCAACAATATCGTGATTCCGGCCGGCGACAGCCAGAAAGTCTGGGTCAAATGGCACACTCCCTCCACTCCCCAGACAGTCACTATAACGGTATCCGTCAGCGGCGCTTATACCGCTCAGGATACCTTTGTGGCGAAAATCGTAGATCTGAACGAACACATCCCGCCCGATCCCGTAGCTACGGATACCAATCCGAGCTATACACTGCCTTCCCTTCCCAGCGAAACACAGAAGCTGACCGCCAACTGGGGTGTTTGGAGCTGTTACTGGGTGCCGGTATGGGTATGGTGTGACCACGGAGAAGATGGTGGTCACTGGGTCGATGAAGGATATTGGGAGTATGAATACACCGGTTACTCCGCTTCAATCAGCGGCGTCATGTCTCTGATGCCGGATGACATTGTACCGACCGCCTCCGGCAAGGCCATGAAGAGTGGGTACGGCGTCAAGCAGGATGTGACCGCAACGCTCTCCACCGATGCCCCCACCAGTCATATTACCCATCCGCAGACGGCGTTTTCTGTGTTTCCTGAATTCCAGTACCAAACCTATCTGCGTCTTCTGCAGCGGGTGTCCAGTGGTCGAAGTGCAAAATTCACCTTCCAGCCCAACGACTTCTCCACTTACAACAGAACGGTGCATTTTACGCCTATCTGGTTCCCGGATTCTACCAACTATACAGTATTTACTCAGGTTTGGGACACTTGGACGCCGGATGGGATGCTGAGCATCAATCTGAACGATTATGTATCGATCAACGGGAGTCTCTATGATGACTGGTATACCAATCGAGAATAATATCTGGTCGGCATACCTGCTCACCGCATTTTTGGTGATTGTCGGGTTTGCCTTCTACGATATCTTTCATCGGCGAGTGCCCGACCTGGCGCTCGTCTTTTTTATCCCGCTGGCTGCGGCAGCGCCGCTGATCAAATCCTGGTTCGCCCTGGACTGCGGACAACCTCCGCTTTGGCTCTGGCCGATATTCGCAAAGTCCTTAATAGGCGCTCTGCTTGGATTCAGTATTCCTCTGGCTGCTGCCATAGTGACTGGCGGGACCGGCATGGGCGGCGGTGACATCAAATTCTGCGGTGTGCTGGGACTCATCTATGGTCCTTCCGGTATGTCCATCGTTTTTCTGGTTTCCGCAGTATGTGCTATGCCCATCATTTTGATGATTCGGCGGATTTACCGGGATCTGCGCCCCTTGTCCATCCCGTTTCTACCCTTTCTGGCCTGCGGCTGCTCTGCGGCGACATTGGCCGAACTATTTTTGCATTAGGAGATTATGCTTATGAAATTGAACAACCGTTTTATCTTCGGCATTTTGTCCCTGGTCCTGGCAGCAGTCATTGCCTTTGTTGCCCTCCCCACCATCGCCCGCCAGACCAACGGAAAAGCCGAAATCATCCGTATCACGCAGCCGGTGCTGAAAGGCGAAAAGATCACCTCGGATAATACCGAGGTTGTGGAAGTTGGCGGCTACAATCTGCCCTCCAATGTCGCGCACAGTCTCAGCGATGTGGAGGGCCTGTATGTAACAGCGGATCTGGCTGAAGGTGACTACATCCTTACCAGCAAGGTCAGCAGTGTTCCGGTTTCTTCGGATGTGGCACTCAATGACATCCCTTCTGGAAAGGTAGCTATCTCAATGACTGTCAAGACGCTGGCCTCCGGCCTCTCCGACAAGCTCCAGCCCAATGACATCATTCGGATCTATCACTTCCTGGAGACGGCAAAAGAGGTTCCGGAACTACGCTTTGTTAAAGTGCTGTCGGTTACCGATTCCGATGGCGTCAATGTGGACAACACTAAGGAGCCCACGGAGGACGAAGAGCGGCAGCAATCTGCTACCATCACAGTTCTGGCGACACCTGAGCAGGCCCGGATCATCACAGAGATGGAAAACGACGGCGTCGCCCATGTGGCCCTGATCTCCCGTAACAACGATCAGTTGGCCGAGGAACTTCTGGCAGCGCAGGACAAAACTCTGCAGGAGATCTATTTCCCGGAAACGCTTACGGAAGATGGTGAGACTGCGGAGGGCAGCGAGCCTATGGCCGAGGACGGTTCTGCGGGGCCGGACAGCGACACTGAAACGCCCCCCGCGGGCACCAGCCAACCGGCTGAGTAACAGAAGGAGGTCGGAAACGATGGGAAAAGTCATTACTGTCTGGGGCAGTCCGGGAAGCGGGAAAAGTATGTTTTCCTGCATTCTTGCAAAAGCCCTGACCCGAGATAAGCGGAAGGCCATCATCATCAATGCGGAGATCAGCGTTCCCATGCTCCCGGTCTGGCTGCCGGATCAGATCATTCAGACCAACGCCTCGGTGGGCCAGGTTCTCAGCAGCGTAGAGATCGATACCTCACTGGTGGCAAGCCATGTCACGGTTCTGAAAAGCTATCCGTTTATTGGCCTGATGGGGTATTCCGCTGGTGAGAATCCTCTGAGTTACCCGGAAATCAAATACGCCATGGTGCTCCAGCTGGTCAATGCGGCAGCCAAACTGGTGGATTTCGTCATTTTGGACTGCAGTTCCAACATGACCAATGTGTTCACACCGGCGGCCATTGAATCCGGTGATCTGGTCGTCAGGCTGCTCACCCCTGATTTGAAAGGGATCAACTACTTGAAGGCCCATCAGCCGCTGCTGGTGGATGGACGTTTTCACTACGATCAACACCTGACCTTTGCCGGTATGGCCCGGCCGTTCCACGCTCTGGATGAAATGGGGTATATCATCGGAGGGTTTGATGGGTTGCTCCCCTACAGCAAGGAAATCGACCGGTGCGCCACTGAGGGCGGCATGTTCCAGGCTATCAAATATTGCAATCCCAAGTACACCGCTTCGCTCAACAAGGTGCTGGACGCACTGGAGCAGATGGAGTTGGCGGAACAGGCCGCAGAGGAAGATCCTGACGAGGAGGACGAGTTCGAGGAGGAAGATGCCGATGAATAACCTCAATGACATATTCTTTGCGCCTGCCGCCAATCAGGAGCTGACCTATGACCAGGTGTTAGAGGATGTGCAGCGGTATTTTGCTGAGAATCACGCATCCACCATTGCCGAAGCCGGCGAAGCCAATGCCGAGCGGGCCACATCCTTGCTGAAAGAACTGATGGTGCAGTACATCGTCAAACGCAAATACGCTATCAGCGGGCTGACCACCGAGCATCTTTGCGAGCAGCTCTATGAAGATATGGCCGGGTACTCCTTTTTGAAGAAATGGATCTACAAACCCGGCATCGAAGAAGTTAACCTCAATGCCTACAATGACATTGAGGTGATCGAGGCCGGCGGCCGCAGTATCAAGATCCCGGATAAGTTTTCTTCTCCGCAGCACGCCATTGATGTGGTGCGGCGTATGCTCAACGCCTGCGGCATGGTCATCGACGATACGATGCCCAGCGTGGTTGGATTTCTGGATAAGAACATCCGTATTTCCGTGGATAAGACACCTATCGTGGACCCGGATGTTGGCATCAATGCCTCCATCCGTATCGTCAACCAGCAGACGGTCTCTGAACAGAAACTTCTGGATTCCGGCAGCGCCACGGCTGAGATGCTTCATTTTCTGATGGCCTGTATTCGGTACGGCGTCAGTGTATGCATCGCCGGTTCCACGGGTTCCGGCAAGACTACCATCATGGCCTGGCTGCTCTCCAATGTACCCAACAACCAGCGTCTCATAACCATCGAGGAAGGCAGCCGTGAGTTTGATCTGGTCAAACGAGACGAAAACGGCAACATTCTGAATTCTGTCATTCACCTGCTGACCCGCCCCAGCGAGAATCCGGCTCTGAACATCAACCAGGACTTTCTTCTGGAGCGGGTTCTGCGTAAGCATCCCAATGTAATCGGCGTCGGTGAGATGCGGTCTGCGGCGGAAAGTCTGTCTGCAGCAGAGAGCTCCCGAACCGGCCACACGGTCTGCACCACCATCCACTCCAATTCCTGCAACAGCACATACCGCAGAATGATGACCCTCGCCAAGCGCAAATACAGTATGGATGACTCCGTGCTCATGGAAATCATGGTAGAGGCCTACCCCATCGTGGTGTTTACCAAACAGCTGGAGGATCGCTCCCGCAAAATCATGGAGATTCTGGAGGGTGAGGACTTCCGGGATGGTCAGCTCATCTCCCACACACTATACAAGTTTGAGGTAGGGGACAATGTGACTGACGGGGATGGAAATGTCCGTGTGGTCGGACACCATCGGAAGGTCGGCCTGATCTCCGACACTTTGAAAAAGCGACTGCTGGACAACGGTATTTCCAACAAGGAATTGGCCGAGTTTATGCAGCCCCCTAAGGAGGTGGATTAAGCATTGCAGTGGGTCTATATCATATGTTTTTCGCTTATCAGCGCGGGCCTCCTGGCTCTGTTCGGCGTGCGCCCGGGTGACTTTATTGACGCCCTCTTCCGCTCTCAGCGCAAAGCGGCCACATTGTCTGATGAGCTCAATGTTCTGATGGGCACACCAGCCAAGGGATTCTTCAATCAGGATTACGAGCTGAAGCAGATCCTGAAAGGCACCGGCCGGTCTGACCGCTATGAGGCTGTCAAGCGGCTGTCGCTTATCCTATTTGCGGTGGGTGCCGTACTGGCGCTGCTCATCAACAATGTGTATATGGTTCCGATTCTGGGCATTGGTTTTTCCTTCGCCCCTATTTGGTACCTGCGCAGCACTGCCGCCAGCTACAAAAAACATCTCAACGAGGAACTGGAGACCGCCATCTCCATCATCACCACCTCTTATCTGCGTACTGAGGATCTGATTCGGGCTGTCAAAGAGAACCTGCCCTACATCAACGAGCCGGTAAAGGCCAATTTTGAAGTTTTCGTCTACGAGGCGGAGCTGATCAACGCCAATCTGACAAGCGCCATCAACTCCCTCAAGATGAAGGTACCCAACCGAGTCTTTCATGAGTGGTGCAACATCTTGATCCAGTGCCAGTCTGACCGTTCCATGAAAAACACGCTGCCCACCATTGCCCAGAAGTTCAGCGATGTGCGTGTGGTACAGTCTGAACTGGAGGCTATGATGCAGGGGCCGCGCCGGGAAGCCATCACAATGATGTTCCTGGTGATCGCCAATGTGCCGCTGCTCTACTTCCTGAACAAAGACTGGTTCCACACCCTCATCTTTACGACTCCCGGCAAAATTGCTCTGGCGATCTGTGCGGCCATCATTCTGTTCGCTTTGACCCAGATCATGAAGCTGAGCAAACCCATTGAATACGGAGGTGACGGCGTATGACGCTTCTGGCTCTTTTGGCGATTATCTGTTTTGGGTTCGCCACCTATAACCTGACTTGCGCCTTCGTGGACATTCCCACTAAGAAGACCTCCCGGATGATGATGCTGGCCCGTAAGCAGCAGGGCATCAAAGCAGAAAAGCTACTGGATGTCTACACTACCAAGATCGCCGGGCTGCTCGCTCATTATCTGAAACTGGATAAGCTCAAGCGCAATAAGCTTCAGCGGGCACTGGACATTGTTGGTCTGGAACTGTCACCGGAAGTCTATACCGCACGGGCATGGGTCCGAGCGGGCGCCGTTGGTCTCTGCGCTTTGCTCATGGCGCCGCTTATGCCGCTGGCCGTTCCGATCCTGATTGGTTTGGCGGTAGCACTGTGGTTTTCGACCTATTACAGCGTTTTCGATTTTGTTAAGAAGCGTCGCAAACTCATTGAGAGCGAAATACCCCGATTTGCTTTGACCATTGGGCAGAATCTGGAGAATGATCGTGATGTACTGAAAATTCTCACCTCCTACCGTCGCGTTGCAGGTAAGGATTTCGGTGCAGAGCTGGATCAGACGATTGCTGACATGAAAACCGGCAATTATGAAAACGCTCTGATTCACTTTGAGACCCGCATCGGCAGCCCCATGTTGTCTGATGTGATCCGAGGCCTGATTGGCGTACTACGCGGTGACGACCAGCGGATGTACTTCAAGATGATCTGCTTTGATATGCGGCAGATTGAACAGAACAACCTGAAAAAAGAAGCTTCCAAACGGCCCAAGAAGATCCAGCGTTATTCCATGATGATGCTGATCTGTATTATGATCATCTATCTGGTTGTCCTCTGTACGGAGGTGCTGGCTTCTCTCGGGGCTTTCTTCGGCTGACCGGTTCCCGCTCACACTTCAAGTCTGAGCTTTATATAACAACTCCCCCGCTCGGGAACCAACCAATACCGTGTATGTCAGCGGGTTCCCATAGCAGCCGGCGTACCGGCTGCTATCAACCTTGCCACAAGGCCGGCCTGTCAGCAGGCCGGCCTTGATTTATCGTCTGAACAGGAGAATTCCATGGCGAAGAAAAAGTTTATTCCGCCTGACGGCGAAAATCGGATTCGCCGCCGATTCCACCAGCTTCTGCATCAGAAGCCCAAGGTATATCCTGACAAGCCCCGTTCCAACAAAAACGGCCTGCTCAAGCCGATCCGTCGCTCCTGACAGGCTGCACCCAACCATTCAATAATCACACTCTCAGGAGGTATTTTCATGAAGAAGTTTACCAGCTGCATCTGCAACAAAGTCAACGGCCTCGTCCTTCGCGCCCGCACGGCGCTCTCCAACCAGCGCGGCGATTTCTATATCTCTGACGCTGTGAAGATCATCATCGCTGTCGTCCTCGGTGCGCTGCTCCTGGCGGCTCTGACCCTCATCTTCAACGATACGGTCATCCCCCGGATCACCCAGGAGATCGAGGGTCTGTTCGCCTAAGCGCCAATATGCGGGGGTCGGTTTGTGGATATCCACAACCGGCCCCCGCTTTTTGTTTTTCAAAAAACGAATAACGGAGGTACAGGATGAATACACCCTGCAAATTTTATTCCTTTCTGCGTGCCACTGGTGGAAACTGGCGCAACGCCATTTTTATCTCCTGTGATTGTGAGGTCTGCACACATGAACATGAAAAACCATGCTCGGGTTTTCTGTTTACCGTGGATGAGTGCGGGCAGGTCATGCTGCTGTCTGCCGAATCGGTTCATCAGCTGACCGGTGAGCAAGTTGATCCCGCCGAGTGCAGCGCTGTCCTGCCGCGCCGTTCCTTTGAATCTGCCTTTTCAAAATACATTGAATGGCACACGCCGGACCCGTCTAACTGCACACTTCACCAGCTTTGCTCTGCGTGGTCCTGTGGCAGCGCCCCCTAATTTATACCCAAAAAGACGTCATTGCGCCGTCTTCGGCGCGTTTTTGGAGGTGATGATTTTATGATGAAGTCAAAAAAAATTAAATGCCCATACTGTCACGCCAACGCTTCGCTTCGCCCCGCTAGTGTTGTATATGGGCACAACCGGCGCTCTCAGGGAAAATTTCTCTATCTCTGTGATCGCTGGCCTGCCTGTGACGCTTATGTGAGCGCCCATGATCGGACGCACCTGCCCATGGGTGTCTTGGCCAATGGTGATCTGCGACACAAACGGATTCTGGCGCACCAGGCGCTTCGTCAGCTGCAACAGAGCCGGAACATGGAAAAATGGGAGGTCTATATCTGGCTACAGGCCAAATTGGGCTTAAACGAGCACCAGGCTCATATTGGACAATTTTCTGATTGGATGTGCGATGAAGTGATTCGTCTGTGCAAACAGGCGTCTGGCCCTCCCGCCGACATGAAGGCGGCAGCCTGATGGGGGGCGAAAATATGAATAGCCTAACGAAAGCACAACAGGAACTCGTTTCACAGAATCTGCCTGTGGTACATTGGGTGATTTGTGACTATATCCATGTCAATCCCACCATTTGCGGCCTGGAGTATAGCGATTTGTTTCAAGAGGGATGCCTCTGGCTCTGCAAAGCTGCAGCCACTTACAAGGATGACGGGCGGGCACAATTTTCCACCTACGCCAAAACAGTCGTAAAAAACGGTCTCTTATCCTACTGTAGAAAGGTATGCAATCACCGGAGCCATTTCAGCCGTCTTATTATTGGCGAGCATGGCGAGTTGGCGGCAGACGGTGAGGCGTTGGAACCGCAGGCCGATGATTTTGATGCTCATATGTCCCTGGTAGAAACACTGTCGCTCCTGGAGGCCAGCAAACAGGAATATGACGGTGTAACCAGACTCGGTATTGAGGCGCTTGCTCTTAAACTACAAGGGATGCGGGTCACAGATATTGCGGAAATCTATCGTGTGCCTCCTTCCCATGTAGGCGCCTGGATCTCTCGCTCTGCGACCAAGCTGCGCTGTGATCCCCGCTTTTTGGCAAGTCTGCTTTGAGTCTGTTGAAAACCGCGGTCATACAGCAGTAAAGGATATTTAAAAGGAGGTTTTGAAGCTATGGAATTAAAAAAGCTGTATACTGCGGTCGGCCGTCTGGAGCGGGAGGCCAACGGGTGCGGACATTCCTGCCCGGTCATTGTGCTTGGTGGGGAGCGATACATGGTGGATATGCAAGAAATGGTCGTGTGGACTGCACTGAACTGGCGGATCTCCAAATGGGATGATATTTCCTGCCAGTGTGACAGGTTGGCCTCCTCCCTGGGCGGATGTGTTGCCCGTCCCTGGGATGCCTGCGTCAACCGTTTGCTCATCCGCGGCCTTCTGGTATCCGGATGCGGCGAAACAGAATTCGATGCATTGTACGACCTGCTCAGCTCTCTTGGGGTCATCCCCACCAATGGCTCCACATTTGTACGCGGCGTGTCCGCTGCCAAGCTGGTACTCAGCCGGCGGATAACGATGAAGCAGGCTATGAAGCTATTCCATAAAGACCGCCGGACTGATTATGAATCCCGTGTAATGAGGCTGGCCCATCAGGCGCTTCTTTCCACCGCCGAAATCATCAAATGTGTGGAGCAGGATGTCTTCTCTCTCCCCAGTGAACAGGTCCTGATGGAAAAGGTGTACGGTGACAGCGAGACCACCTGCCAGAATATCGCCAGCATGATGAAGAACAGCCGGAGCAGTCAGGCTGTCACGCTGGCCGTGGCCAACCTGTACCTGCGTCAGCAAATCATTTTTGAAAGGATCAGCACATGAAAAAACAATGGGATCAATTCCCCTTTGTGCTGCGGCGTAAGATTCTACTGACCGCTTTGGCCGGGCTTGCCAGCCTCGCTGTCAGTCTCGTAATTTTTACCGCAACCACAGATCACATCCTTCTGGCATTGGGCGGAATTATTTTCATCGCTTCGCTGGTGTTGATCGGAAGCCTGTGGAGCACCGCCGCTTGTGGCCGGTATGAAGTAGTCGAAGGAGTTTGTACCAGTGTCACAGCCCCCGCATTGCATCGTTATCGCAAGGTACAGTTAGTAGATGCCCAAGGCGCAGAAACCACTCTGCTTTTGAGCAAAGCTTCCAGGTTTCGGATTGGTTCCCACTACAGATTCTATTTCCAGACGGGGAGCCGTCCCGCAGTTGGAAATGACTACCTGGACGCAGCCCTTTCTACCAATAGTTTTCTGGGGTATGAAGAGCTTGAAACGACTTCCTCTGCGGATGAAAACCTTGAATAAGAACCCACGGAATAAGGAAAAAGCTGCGGTGCCGTTCAAACCGTTATGGTGCCGCAGTTTTTGCTTGCCTTTTCAAATTTAATCTGCATTGCAGAAAAGTGAAAATACTTCCCTATTTAATAAGCGGAACATCAAAAAGGAGGTTTCGCCAATGTACAAGCCACACACCATTGAGCAATACAAAATCCAGCAATTTCTGGATGCCAATTTTGCCATGGAACATTTTCTGGTATCTCCGCTTTCCCGAACGTCTCTTCTTCTGGAGGACAAGACCGGCGAACAGATTGCTTTTGGATTTTTGGATAATGAAGTCCAAGAAATCCCGATCCCGCCGCCGGCAAAACCGGAAGATGTGAAGGCCTTTCTCCAAGCTTTCCGTGCGCTTGATCCAAAGCCGAAGCTGCATTCCTTTGAAGATGTCACGCGCTGGTGGTTAAGTCATCCGAATCCTTTGACCTACCAGCAGGCCCTGTGCCTGTCGGACGAACTCTATCGCCGCTTTCTCTCCCGCCCAATGCTCCGGGAAGAAGATTGCTGCCGGCTGGCCGCCTCCGGCCTTGTAACCGAGGAAGAATACCAGGACATTCAGCTCTGGTTCTTTGACGAGGGCAAAAACTACTGCTGGCTGGGTCCCCTTGGAGTGGATGGCACCGGAAACATTTACGGTTTGACAATTCACTATGGCAAAACTTATGCCAGAAGATTGAAGTTTTACCTGCTGGATGACTACTATCGTTACATGAACCACATGTTGTAAGTCGCCGCGCAAAAATATCTATATATAGAATTATACCACTTGACATACACAAGATATAGTGTTACACTTACCTTGTAATTGATTTTTGTGCACTTCCCATATGGGATACAGACCGAAGTTCTGTACCGCAGGCCAAAAGCCCGCATTGCACACGCTGTTAAGTTTGTATGCAAGTGTCAGTGGTATCTCCGCGCCCATTTTGTGGCCGGATTGCTGCTGGCACTTTTTATATATAGATAGTAACGCCAAAGGCGAAGAAAGGAAGTGTTATGGCACAGATCCATGTATTTGGCCGAGTCATGCATGATCTTGTTCCCAAAGAAGGCCAGACAAAACAACCGTATGTCTGCTTTGACCTTATGGAGCGAAACGGCGGTAACCAGCCGGACTTTTATCAGGTATGGGCCCGTGGCGACGCTGTTGCCAGGCTCATGAAGCTCAAGGTCAGAAAGGGCAGCATGATCTGGCTCACCGGATCGCAAAAACTGGTGGATGTCCGCCAAAAGGACGGAAGCACGGTCAAGAAGCTGAAAGTATGGTTGACTGACTTTGGCTACCTTCCCGGACAAACCTCCAGAGCAAAGCCGGAACGTGATCAGAATGGCTCCGACCAAGCGGAGACTGCTCCTGCACCCGCAGAGGTGATGGACGGTGACCGCGAACCCCTGCCGGGATAAGTACCGGCACCTCAGAGGGACCGTATCAAGTTTTCAGAATGGACTGAAAAACTTGGTGCGGTCCCTCTTTTTTGTTTTCAGGCAAAATTTACAGGAAGGACGGCAAAAAAATGAGTAACGACAAAGGACTTTTGATCGGCAGCATCACCATTCTGATTGGTGCTGTTATCGCCATCATGGCTCTGGTGCGCGGACCGTGGCAGGCTTGGCTGCTGATTGGGGTATTCACCCTCTGGGGGCTTTGGGTCGTACTGATCCTCCTGCTCCCCTATATGCAGCAGGCCAAACGCCGCCGGCAGCGCCAGCAGCGGGAACGGCAGCTTCATGCCGAAGGCGTTAGTCAGAGCACATTTCAGATCCCGGAACTGGAGGAACCAATTTCGGATGATCTGCTGCTCCGCTACGCAAATCACCGCATCCTGACCTACCTGCGCTCCTCGTATGCAAACGCCTGCTTTGAGTGGTGCGAACCCAAGCCGACCGAGCTGATCCGCACCAATGGTACCGGACGCATCCGACTTTACAATGTGGATGATTTTGACCATGCGGACATCACCTTCGGCAAGGACGCAGCTATTCGCTGCGATCTGCTCCGGATCGTACCGCTGTCCAAGACTGAAACAGGGGCAGACGACCCGAACAATATTCCGCCCAACAAGCAGCCAATCGATCCGCACATCTGGTATGAAAACAGCGGACGCACGGTTTTGGAGGCACTAGTGGCGGATTTGAACTCTCGTGGCCACAGCAAGCTCACTCTGCGTGAAAACGGCGATATCTGCATTCAGCAGGGTGAGGAGTTGGTGCCGCAGGAACACCTCTCCAACTTTCCGGCGAAGGTCTACTGGCCCCGTTTGGTGGAAGTATTTGAGAGCAATGGTCTTTCTGCCGAAACAACGGCGCAGGGCATTCAGGTCTCCTGGTAAGCACCATCATACAAAGAAGGGAGTGAAAACACAATGAAATCCGGGATAAGCCTTGTTGAGATGGCAAAGGAGATCCAGCGTCAGGCCGAACTGAAGGCCGATTATATGATGGATACCCGAAGCCTCCGTCTGGAGCTTTTTGGCTCGGACTTATATCTCAATGCCTATACCCCGTCTGGCGAGATGGCTGTGGAGCCGCTGGAGATCAATGCCACCGCCCACAGGCAGATCGGCACCCATCTGAAGATCCCGGCGGCCTACTACGACAAGATGCTAACACAGCATCCCCAGCTGCTTTCGGAAAATGTGAACGCCTGGTTCGAGCGTGAGCCCGCTGTACGCTTAGTCCGCACTATTGGCGGCACCGCCCGGGCATTCCTTAGCAACCGCTACCGGCGTATCGACAATCTGGATATTGCCGGCATCGTTCTTCCTGTCCTGCAGGATATGGAAGGGATGCACTTTGAAAGCTGCCAGCTCACCGAAAGCCGTATGTATATCAAGGTGGTGAATACCCGGCTGCAAGCAGAGGTCTCTCCCGGCGATATCGTCCAGTCAGGCATCATCATCAGCAACAGCGAGGTGGGGCTTGGCTCGGTGAATATCCAGCCGTTGGTCTACCGTCTGGTGTGCAGCAATGGCATGGTGGTCAACGACGCCCAGACGCGCCGCAACCATGTTGGCCGTGTCAACGAGGCCACGGAGAATTATCAGCTATACTCCGATAAGACGCTGGAAGCCGATGATAAGGCGTTTGCCATGAAGATTCAGGATACGGTACGGGCCGTGGTGGATGAGGTGCGTTTCACTCAGGTGGTCAACCTGATGAAAGATGCCAAAGACGCCCGGATGAATACCGCGGATGTTCCTGGTGTCGTCAAGCTGGTCAGCAGAGACTTTCATATCACGGAAGAAGAAAGCTCCGGTGTGCTGCAGCGGCTGATTGAAGGAAACGATCTGACGCTGTATGGCTTGTCCAACGCAGTGACCCGCCACAGCCAGGATGTCGAGGACTATGACAGAGCCACCGCTCTGGAGGGCATCGGCTACAACATTCTTTCCATGCCGGCAAGGCAGTGGAGCCGTATCAATCAGATGGCCGCCTGAGTGGCTGCCAACCAGTCAATTCTAAGGAGGAACGAACTATGTACGAACAGAACACTTCCATGATGAACATTCCCGAGCAGAACGCTTTCCTGCTTCCCGCCATGGTAGAGGGCGACTTCAGCAGCGAGGAGATCGCGGAGGATGCCGACGGTCTGCAGATGATGAGTTTCCAGCGGGTGAAGATTCCCGCCGGCGGCCAGCTGCAGTTCGAGATCCCCACCGAGGACCCGGACAATCCGGACTATACCCGGACTCTGGAGGGCGTGATTCTCTATAATCACGCCGCCTGCACCCTCTGGCCGGAAGGCAGCGAGTATGACGAGGACACCAAGCCTCTCTGCTCCTCTGTGGACGGCAAGACGGGAATTGGTGAACCTGGCGGCGCCTGCGCCACTTGCCCGATGAACGAGTATGGCTCGGCCCGAGACGGCGGACGTGGCAAGGCGTGCAAGAATATGCGGGACATCTACCTGCTGCGCAGCGGCGAGTATATGCCTCTGCTGATCTCGCTCCCGCCCACCAGCATCAAGCCGTTCAAAGAGTTTCTGAACAGAGCCTTTGTCTACCGGCGGCGTGCCACCTATGGCAGCCTGGTGCAGATCTCGCTGAAGAAGGAAAACAACGGCAGCAACGACTACAGCGTTGCCGCCTTCCGTCTCGTGCGCGACTTCCAGGGCGAGGAGTTGAGTCAGATCCGTGCCTATGCCAATGGCTTCAAGGAGCAGATCAAGCTCATCAACATCCAGCGGGCCCTGATCAACGAAGAGCAGCGCACCAACGACTGCGAGTATGAGATCCCCGCATCCGCCACCAAAGCCGCAAATCCTGATGGGAGCTATGCGGTCGGAGCGATCAACGGCGACTACGAAAAGCTGCCGGCATAATGGATTTTCTGCGGGCATAACCGCATGACATGTCATCAAGGGATACCTCTGGCTCACGCCGGGGGTATTCCTTTTTTTGTTTTAGACTGGAGGAAATATATATGTTGTGTGAAGTACCGTTAACAAAGGAACAGCAAGAGTTTGCCGCCGAACATCACGGCCTGGTTTATAAATTTCTGAATGATAACCATCTCTCTGAAGACGAATTTTATGACGTGGTTATTTTTCCCTATTTAACTGCAGTCCGGGATTACTGTAACAGTTCGTCTGCTCAGAAATACTCGTTCAGCACCATTGCCATGAGGCAAATGAAATTTCGGTTATGTGATTATTTTCGGGCTCAAGAGCGTCACAAACGAAATGCCGAAATCCTCAGCATCCACCTTGGCCTGTATCCAGACGGCACTCCTTTGGAAGATACACTGGCGGTGCAGGACAAACTGATGCAGGAATTCGAGATGGGCCAGCTGCTCCATGATCTGGCTGGTCGCATTTCCAAACAGCAGATGAACATTGTCCGTATGAAAGGTTGCGGCTATGGCGTACGAGAGATTGCCAAAAGCGAAAAGCTCCCTGTCCGGTGTATCAAAGATCTTCTTGAGGAAGCCCATGTGGTGTTTTTGGAACTCTGCCGCGAATAATCTGCCCCGGCGGGAAATCAAAATCATTTTGAATGGAGGTCGAATACTATGACGAAATCGAAGAAATCCATTGCGATGCACGGAACGCTTCTGTGCCCGCTGGTTCTGGGCCACTGCGCTTTTCTGCGTGCCAACGGCACCACCTACCGCACCTCGACCGTCGTGGCGATCCACGAGCAGTCGGCGGATATGATCCATTTTGAGACGCTCAATTCCGACTACTACCTCTCTATGGACCCTTTCCCGATGGCGGCCGTCTTCCCGGCTTATACGGTCCTGGCCGCGTGCGCGTAGAATTCAACAAGTAAGGGGCCACGCCCCATAAGTCTCGGCCGTGGCAGGCGTCTTTGTCTGCCGCGGCCTTTTTTATGGAGGAATACGATGGAAGATCAATCCAAAACCCTTGCCGTGTCGGTACGAGCAAAGGAGTTCGTTTCATATCACTGCAGTTGCTGCGGTCATTGCTGCCGTCATATTGAAAATTGCGTGATGGTTGAGAGCCTGGATGCCTACCGGATGGCTAAGCACCTGCGTAACCAGCATTGCGGTATCAGCAGCACGGACGATGTGCTGCTCCGATACTGCGAACCCATGCCGCTTACCGATGAAGCTTATCCCATTTATGTACTCAAAACGGTCGGCGCAGATGCCACTTGTATTTTTCTGCGCGAAAACCAGTGCAGCATCTATGCTGCCCGCCCTCGAACCTGCCGCCTTTACCCGTTCTCGGTGGGGCCTGGTGAGCGTGGACGGGATTTTGAATACTGCCTGTGCTTTGATGATAATCAGCAGCATCACTTCAACAGCGGAAAGGTATTGGTCAAAGACTGGCTGTACCACAACTTTCCCAAAGAGGACAAGGAATTTTTGAAGCAACAGTATCTGGTCATCCCAGAGATTGGCCGGCTGATGCACCGTATGCCGGAAGAAATGCGCCAAGCAGCTGTATTCAAGATATTGTTCTATCACTACTATCATTTTGAGCTGGATCAGCCATTCCTGCCTCAGTACGAGCAGAACAACCGCAGCTTGCTGAACGAGCTTCGCAAATTGGCTCCTTCAGAGTGAGGTGGTACCCGTGTTTTATGTGCTGGAGCATCTCTCGTCACAGAACGGTAACGGTCAACCGTGCCATCAATGGTTGCAATATGCCGTCTGCGGAAAGCATGAAATTTTGCAAAAGATCTGCCGAAGCCAGCGTCACCCGGAAGAATGGCGTGTGACACCACTGGCTGTAAGCACAGCAGAGAAAAGGAGCGTTGCATGAGTACAAATCAATATCAGGAGATGCGTAATCGCCAACAGGCGGAAATCAACGCATTCCCTATGTTCTTTGCGTTCAACAAAACACAGTTTGCCGAAGGGATGCGCACACTGAGCCTCTCTCTTTCGGATACCTGCCAGATGTGCAGCATTTTCGGTGGCGGCTACTGCCGCAAAAGCGATGCTGCCAAACTGGATGAAATGCTTGCCCGACATCGCAAAGAGCTGGAAGATGCCATTTCCTCGGATAAAACGGGGAAAGGCTTTATATTCGATATGTTCCTACAGGAATTGGAGAATCACGAGTATAGTTACACCGGCGATGTGCAGGAAGCATTGGATGCTTTTGGTATTACGCCCCAGTATATGGAGGCTATGCCGCAGTTGATGACAGGCCTCTCTCTGGCCTGCAATAAGGCTATGCAGCACGACTATTTTGGCTGATTTTCAGTATCTATTATGGATGGTCTATGACCTTATCAGAGGTCTCAATCAGTAACCACCGCAGCTTTTGTACCGTCGGTGGTTCTTTCATTGACAGGAGGTACCAACCTTTGAATTTCCACGAAACGATATACGGTCACCGCTTTTTTGAGGCCCAGCTGCCCAATCTTATCAAGGCGATGGAACGAATTGCTGACGGACTTGCGCATCTTGAAGCGGGTTCGCCGCAGAGTACAACTCCTACATCCAGTTTTCTGCACGACCTCTACTACGGTGACTATGAGCCGAGCGTGTTCAAAAAGCAGAGCAGTGAGCAGAAAAAAATGGACAAATCGGTTTCCGCTGCCGAAGCAGTCCTGCGAAACATCCTGCAGAAATCCCCGTCAGCCATAAAAGCGTTCGAGGCCTATCAGATCGCTGTTGGTGAGCAACACGGTGCCGTTACTGAACAAGCGTTTGAATCCGGTTTTCAGACTGCCTTTCAGATGCTATTGGCTGGTCTTCCGCTACCTGAAGGCACGCATGATGACGAGTTTCCTCTCACTCTGCAGGAACTCAGAAAAATGAACGGCCAACGAGTGTTCTGTCTCGAAACAAATGAGGAAGTCCAGGTCGTGGCCTACAAAAAGGGAGTTATCCGAGTAACCAATGACAAAGAGAACCTCCCTATCCATGGCTTGACTTTATATCGTCGTCGGCCAAGCTGGTGTGAATAGAACCAATGCCTCAATCAAGGAGAATACGGCATGAATATTTGCGAAGATAAAATCAAAGTGTTTCTTGATCGGCTTTTACCCCTTCAGGAATCGGAACAACAGATTCTCTGCCCAAGGTGCGGTCACAATGAGTTATATACCAGCAATTACTTTTTTCTGAACCCGCTGAGCCGATACGCTCATGTTTATATCTGTGAAAAGTGCTGGATGGATGAAGCGTTGCGGGAATTAGACCGCCAACCGATTCCTCTCAGGATATGGAGTGCGTCACTTCCCCTGGTTTTAAGCGGAGAGTTACCGTCATCTATGAATCCAACAACTGAGGGACCACATCCATGAAGTATGAGAACTATAGATTGCCCGGCGGCAAAACCCTCTCTGAAGTTACATTCGAGGATATCCGCTGGCAATATGGGGTGTTCCGCTGTAACAGCACCGGTGCTGGCCGAGATAAAAAATATACTCCTTGGCGAGCCGTCAAAACCAAATTAGGTGAGATCGAAGAATGTGACTGGTGCAAGCTGGTGGAAGCTGTCATCGAGCGGGAAAATGAGGTCCCGCTGCTGAATGCGCTTATCCAATGGTGCAATGAGCACAACTATGTCTCAGCATCTGTGTCTGAAATGCGGAAGGAGGCGCTCCAGCTTCATGCTTCCCGGATCTTCGACAATCCTCAATGGATCGGTTTTATCCCCTTTAACGCAAAATATCGGCCAGAAATACTGAACACTGCCAACATCGTTTTTGTTCGTATGGCGTGCTGCCCCGAAGCCGGCGCAGTTACCCAAGAACAAATTGACCGCGCTTGCAGCGGCCAGATTCCTTGCCCACACTGTGGGCGTTGGAACAGCTTCACGATTTTGGAGCGAGGATCTGTCCCTGGTACTTATCCTTTCGATTCAGAGCACACCAGCGTGGAGCACATGGAGCATATGGCAAAGAAGGAGGCTGACACAAATGATGCAGATTCCCCTTGGGAAGAAGATGACGAACTTTAAGTGTAAACCGCCTGAGAATCGGCTGAACCTACCCGGCAGGGGTTCCGTCAAGCAGTCCTCTAAAATGCAGGCGTACCGCGCCTATGGTGCCGCCCATTTTTATGTTCAGGAACGGTGCCGCCACTTCCGGCGTGGATAGCCAAAATCAATCCAGGGGCAAGGATATACCCTGCCCTCTAAAGAAGGAGGTATGACCTACGATCTACCAAAATGAAAACGAAGAACTCTGGCACGAAGGCATCTGCTTCAAAATCGGTGCACGGGTCTTTGCCAACGATCAGAGCGAATACGAAGGACTCTTTGGAACCATCTTCGAGATCCGCACCGGAACCGACAAAGAAACTGAAAACGACACGCCGGATATTTACTGCAGGTTTGACCTGCCTGTTCTCTCCGCTGACCGTAAAGCTCTGGAACGGACTTTTTCTGAACTCTACCATGAGCCAAAGAGTGTGGAGGATCTGGGACTTGATTTTGTTATCATGTCACCGGAAATGTTGATTCCTTTGCCGGCTCCGAAACAGGATTATCCCCAAGCGACACTTTATATTGTGGCTTCCCACTGGGCCAGCGACGGAGAATATGGCTCTTATGAGATCCCATTCACCAGTCTGATCGATGCCCGGAGGCAGTTTCATGATGATCTCCGGGAGGAACAGGACGGCGGCAGCATTGATAGTTGGCGCCAAAAGAGTCAGTTTGTAGAGGAAGAAACGCAAAACAGCTATGAATGCTATCTGGACGGTGAGTATTGTGAAAACCACTTTTCCATTGAGCTGAAAAGTTTTTCGTTGCCGATGGCCCCCTGCTTTATGGAAAATGTGGCTGGTCTCTGGCAGGGAAAAAATATGCAAGAGGACTTCAGAGAGCAGGTTGAAGACTGGGAGGAATTTCAGGAGCTTACTGTATCCCAGCGTGAAAGATTGCTGGCCTCTCCGGATTTTCCCCGGCGCCTTCTTACACAGTTAAGAAGCAGTTCTGCTTATCAGGAGGCCTATTGGGAAGCGGTGTCTGAAGTAGCGGCGGCGCTTTTGATGGAAATCAGCCGACAGCCTGATACTGATAAATGAATGGAGGGATATGTTTTTATGGACGAAATGGAAAAGGCTCTTCGTGAAGAATTGGAAAAGCATCTGGACACACTCCGCCGCAATCTGGAGGTCGTGCCTATGGATGTGCTGAAAACCAAGTATAAGAAACCCTATCAGGAGTTGAAGGAAAGCATCTGCAAAGCCGCTACGGCGTACACCCGCCATGTGTCTCTCGGGGGTATTCGCATTAAACAAAAGTATGGCGATGAGGCAACGAGCTATGCCAACGAAGCGGTAAAAGACACCCAATGTCTGAAGCGGATTTCCGAGGCTGCTTTTGAGCGGCAGGACATGAATGAGATCGCTGCTTTGGCGAAACAGCTGAGAGAGGAGATTCTTCAGGTCCTCCATGTTTTTTACCTGCAGCATATGTGCATTTATGTGTCCAAAGAATGCATGAGCGACCATCATCTGGCGCCAGAGGTCTATAACGACGCTACCGCACAGGTTTGGCGAAACGGAGAATGGCAGACTATGGAGGATACTTCCTGCGGTGCGTTGCTTCCCGTTGAGGTCATCTATGAGGTTCCTGGCCCTGTCGAGGCAGCCGCATGACAAAAAAGCAGAAATATCTGAACAGCGAGGCCCATGGCTATCTGTTGGAATCGGACGCCTGTGCTCTTCTGATCAAAGAATTGGAGCGAGCTTGCACCAAGTTTCAGCGCCGCATAGACAAGGAAAATGCCGCACGGCAGGCTGATTTCGATGCCGCTATGGAGTACCACAGTGAAAATGAGATCCAGGATGCTTACGGCTGGGAGTTGATCACCGAAGCACAGTACCGTGCGTATATGGACCTGTTCCACCGCGGCCGGCAGGCTCTTGAGGAACACGCCTCCACCGTATCTGAGCTGGCATTGTCCATCGCAAGGCGGGTCATCTATGATTTGGAGTCCGATCAGCGTGAGTTTGCCTTCTCTGCTCTCACACCAGAACAGCAGACTGCCGAACTGCTGCGCGCAGAGAAAACTCGCAAAGAGTGGAAAGAACATATTGCCCGGTTGAAAGAGCAGCAAGGGCAAATCGTCAAATGGGAAGACAAAGACGGCACATCAATGTTGACTCTTTGACTATGAGAAAAAGACCCTTCTGGTTCATTCAGAGTAAGTGTCAAAAGCCCGGCAGATTGTTTTCTTGCAATCTGCTGGGCACTTTTATGGAGGGACAGTTTTATGATCATATACCATGATACATCTTATGTGAAACCATCCAACGCTAAGTGGATCGCCAAAGGATATGCAATGGAGGACATCTATTCTCTGCGCCTGCAGTTCTTATATACGGAAGCGCAGCAGGAAGAAAACAGAATGGCTCATGCGGCCGGAATCAGGGATACCGTTCAGCTCCGGCAGGCCGCCGAACACAGAAACGCGGTTATGGCTCCGATCATGGCTGCCATTGCTCATAATTTCATTTGCTACGGCTACACAGAAGAGGGGCCGGCCCCCTACCTCAGCAATGGTTGGGAAGTCTATTTCTGGTGCAACAATTTCAGCAATACCGCACACGGCTGTGGACTCTCCGGTAGAGATTATTCTTACTTTACGCTAACTTTCAATGAACGGCAGACGGTTATTCAGCGCAGAGAGCTTTGTGATCGGCTGCTGGAATTTCTGGATACGCATTTTAAAAACCATCCGAACCTGCATGTGGCGGTTCAGTATTCCACCTGGTATGACACCAAAAAAATTGAAAGGGACGCCCGAAAGATGCAGTATCTTCTGGATGGGCGCCGCCATACCCACGGTGGGAAAGAGGGGCGATTTTTCCTTGAAAACGGAGACTTGCTCTTCCGCCCCAAATACGCCAAACGAACTGTCTATCGTGTAGACCGGGCAGACATTCTCACAATCTGCTGGGAATTAGGACTGATAGCTGATAACTGCAGCGAAGATGGCCACCCTGCATCTGCGGAAACCAACCATGCCACCACACTTCTCCCCTATGAGAAGTACGGCTCTACCCACCAGATCCAGCTCACAGTTACCTCCTATGTAGGAGGCAATCTTGCAATCCAAATGGCGGCCTGGGAGGACGGATATCCCGAACCCTGGGCGTCTTTGACCGTCAATTTGGATGGCAAGCGTCAGAAAGACTGTGCATTCATTGACACCAACGGAGACCCCGATTTTCCTGTTTGGCTCATCCGTAATGGGTTGGCAATCCCAACTGGCGTCCTACAGCGCAGTGGGTTCTGCGAGTACCCGGAATACCGTTTCCGAGCGGACCGGCTGCAAGAGCTTGATCCGGATGGGTACGCTTCTTACCTTGCTTCACAGCAAAGCGGAAAAAGCGCATAAACAACAATGACGACGAGACTGCCTCTCCCCTATCCTGCACTTTGGAGTCAGTCTTACAACACAACGACCGGTGGGTTGCTTTTTGCAGCCCACCGGTTTTGCTTGGAGGAAATCAATGCAGCCAATACCATTCAACATGAAAGGAACGGAATATGCCATAACCATTAAAGTTGCCATCTACTCGGAAGGCAACCTCGCTATCAAACTTTATCAAGAGAATTTCGGGCAGTTGATATTCTGGGACACTCTCACCACAAATCTGGGTGGTCTGCGGCCGAAGGACTGTGGTTTTGTCAACACAAAGACCACTGGCAAACGGTTTTATGCATGGATTAAGCGCAACGGACTAGGAGAACCAACAGGCCAAATTCGCTCTGAAAACGGAGTGGATAATGTGGAATATCTCTTTAATAGCAAGAAGCTTAAAAAGCTTGACCCAGACGGCTATACCTACTATTCCAGGCGATTGAAAGGAGAACTTGGCCGCCAATATGAACGCTTGTATTTGGCACTTCGCCGGCTCGCAAATCATGTTCCTCACTTCCACTACACGGACTACAGCGGATGGCGAAAACTCCAAGACTCTGATGATACGCTCCCATTATGGATTGAGGCCGAAGATCCAGCTCACTGTTTGCGGTATATTTTTGAGCAGCGCGGAATTATGCTGCGGACCACAATCATTAACTGCGAGACCCAAACTGTGCAACACTATATTAACCGCCGCAAAGAAGATATGGCCACCAACCTGCTTTCGTTTTATCAAGGGAAACTTCCTGTATACCCGCCTTGGTCAGAAGATCGGCGGCGCCAGAGTGACACAAGACATGAAAATCCCCTTATCCAGACTTTCAAAGAAACCGCAGAAATCCGCCAGCAGGCAGGAAAGAAAAAGAAATCTCAAAAAAGGAGGACTTGACAATGAAACTGCTGCTCTATCCCAAGGGGCTGTTGGAAGCAGCCTGGCGCAAAGACAAGAAACTTTATGCGGACGGTGACGCCGCAGATCCGCCCAAATGTCTGCGGTGTGGCGCCCCGTTGGCTCCGCATCTGATGGTAAACGCCCTTAGCCGCTATGTGGATGTCCAGATCTGTGAGGCCTGCGGGATGGACGAAGCTCTCCGAGATGCAGTGCATATTCCCTTGTCTCTTGAAGAATGGGACGCGATTAAGCAGGGGCGGCTGTTGAGGCCCCAAAAAAGTCGTGACTGCTATCTGAAGACCACCTGCGGCTTCGATCAAGTGTTCCAGCACACCTATACTCCCCCCATGCAGGCCACCAAGCGACCTGTCAGCGAGGTGGCTTACTCCCGCTCCGATTATGACGGGTGCCGGTGGTGGACGACCTGGCATGATGAGCGTGAGAAAAAACCGGCTCCGGAACTGGCAAAAGAAATCGACGAGTTCCAAAGTGCCCTGTTCAAGCTGCCGGCCTTCAAGACGCTGGAAACCATGCGGCGGTTCTGCCGCTATGCACAGCCTACCAACGAGGCAACGGAATTCAACCTTTATTCCGAGACCGATCATCTGTATATCTGGGTTCGTTTGATCACCCGGTTTCGGGACTACAATGTCTATGTTCACTATTATGATAAGAACTACCAGTAAAGTGTGAAATGGGGCGCAGATTTATGTCTGCGCCCCATAATCATTACAAGCAGATATATCGGCCCCGCCTAACTGTAAAATGTTGTGGGGCGGGTGGATTAGTGCATTTATACTACATAATCAAGGGCCGATGCTTTTAAATTCCCGTAAACTCAATCGACGGCAACTAGACCGAATTTCACAGCAATATCTACATATTTCAGTTCAAACTGTGAGACGTACATTGCACTGAACATCTTGTCAAACCCTCATGTTTTCTTCTTAGATGAACCTACTGTCGGCATGGATATTTAGTTACATATGCTGAAAGCACAGGTGGAGAAAAGTGTACAGTGTGAATTTGCCTTGACGAGAACGAAAAAACAATTTAGTATATAGTTAGCTTTAGCTAACCGCGAAAGAAGGAGATTGCCGTGAAAGAGCTGCGTGGAACAGAATGGTATGGCGAATATGCTACGTTAACTGATGAACATAATGATTATATTCAAATCGAATATAAATGTAATGGAACAGGCTGTCTATATGACTACGCCCTTTTCCCTGGTATTGACTTAATTTTTATGGATTTTAATTGCCCAGATACTTTCCATGAACCTATTCCTAATAAAAATATCATTGAAATCCGTCATTACCAAAAAGGACGTGTTGAGTTTGAGCTAAGAAACAACAAAGTTTTCCACATGAAAGAAGGCGAATTTTGCATCAATGCTCTTGCTAATGTTCCTGCAGCATATTCTTTTCCTTTTGGAAATAGCGTAGGGCTAAGCTGTGTGATTGATAAAGATTCTGTCGATTCTGAAACGCAACAACTCTTTTCTTACTACAACATTGATGTTCTAAATCTCGGACGAGAATTAGAATTAGAAAAAAAGTGGTTTTTATGTCGAACACCACAGCGCTTGTTGCATATCTTTGATGAATTGTATGCTGCAAAAGGTTCTGAAGGGCGAGACTACTTCCGTATCAAATTATTGGAACTCTTTTACCATATCAAACAATTGCGGATTGAAGATCAGTATGAGGCAACGTATTATGCCAAAGAACAAATTGAAATCGTCAAACGCATCCGCCAACAGCTCATAGAAAACCTCGACAAAAAAATATCCATAGAAGAACTTTTGCGAAAGGAGCCAATGAGCAAGGTCACATTTCAGGCTATTTTCAAACAGATTTATGGTGACACTCCCTATGCGCATATCAAGAATTACAAAATGAATCTTGCTGCTGTTTATTTACAGGAAACCGAGCAATCCATCACTCAAATAGCTGGTGAACTTGGATATTCAAATATTAGTAAGTTTGCCAGAGCATTTCAAGAAGTGTTTGGACTGCTTCCAAAGGATTATCGCAAAGCAAAAAATTGAATTAACTTTTGGGCTGTTTTCGTGGTTTATCTTTTCCTTTGGAGTAGTTAGTGGATGCGAACTGTTGTAAAATAGCGTCGTGGTTAGTTATCTCTAACCACGACGCTATTTTATTATAGGAGGGCTCTGGAATGGAACAAACGGTAAAGAGAAAAATTGGTGTTCGCGATATTATGACGATTGCCGCAATGATGGTCATCAATTTCGCAATTGCAATGGTGATTGGTATGGTTACATTGCCTTTCCCAGCAGTATATTTATACGGCTCTGCCGGTATTGATGCCTTTATTGGAGCAACATTTTATTTGGTTGCGGCAAATCGCATTAACAAACACGGATTGTTGTTTGCTTGGGCTGCGGTTTATGGACTAATCCAAGGTGTTATGGGTTATATGTTCTTGGTTCCCTATTTCTTGATTGTAGCCCTCATTGCCGAGTTGTGCATGGTTGGCAAGAATACATACCGAAGTGCAGTTCGCAACCGAATTGGCTGGATGGTCAACTCAATCGGAAATTTTGTAGGCTGTGCCGTACCGCTGTGGTGGTCTTGGGACAGCTATCAGGAAATGGCAGCAAGCAGCGGTTTTGATGCAAATACCTTGAATATGCAGCTCTCTATGGTGACTTCTCCGGCACTGATGCTTCTGGGTGTTGTCATTACTGCGGCTCTTGCAATTCTTGGTACATTGTTCGGCCAGCGGTTGCTCAGAAAGCATTTCCAAAAAGCAGGCATTGTAGGATGATGGCCGAAGAAAAAAAACAAAGACGGATTGACCAGATCGACGGGCGCACAGTTCTTTTTCTGACGCTGTGCGCCTGCATCGCGACCTTTCTCGCAACCAGTTTTTGGGGACATGGGATTTTTACCTTTTGGATTTTTTTGATCCTCTGCTGGTTTGGCTTGTATAAGCAGGCTTTGGGATGTTTTGCGGTCTATTTGGCGGCGATTGTATGGCTGATGATCGAAACAAAGTATCAGGTCAACATTCCCTCTCCGCTGTTACTCAGTATGATTTACAAACTTTTACTTCCCGCCATGCCAGCCTATCTTCTGGCTAAAATCCCGTCCGGGAAATTGACAGCCAGCCTGCGGAAAATGCCGATCCCTACCCGTATCATGCTTGTATTGATCGTCATGCTCCGTTTTGCTCCGACTGTGCTGCATGAATTTGGAGAAGTCAGGGAGGCCATGAAAATTCGTGGTTTCTTAAAATCGGTTGGCAATGTTTTGAGGCACCCAATGGACACATTGGAATATGCCATTGTCCCGATGGTATTTCGCTCCTTAAAGATTGCGGACGAGTTAGCCGCTTCTGCCATAGTCAGGGGAATTGAAAGCCCCTACAAGAAAGAAAGCTACTATGTCAGCCGGATTGCTGCGCTGGATTGCTTTTTGATTGTTGTCAGCGTGGGAGCTACTGTGTGCTGCTGTCTTTTATAGGAGGAAAGGAATGGGAAAAGAAATAATGATCCGTGACCTGACCTTTTCCTATGGCGGGAACGGAAATCAACTGGAACATATATCGTTAGACATTGCCGCCGGAGAGGTCATTGTTATGACCGGCCCATCAGGAAGTGGGAAAAGCTCTTTAACAAGAGTAATTAACGGACTGATCCCCTACTTTTACGAGGGGGAATTAAGCGGCGAGGTTTTTGTGGACGGGAAACCGCTGAAAGAAATTCCGTCCTGGGAGCGCGGCAAAATCGTAGGGAATGTATTCCAAGACCCCAGGAGCCAGTTTTTCGCCAATGAGGTTGCCGGTGAGGTTGCTTTCGGCTGTGAAAACTACGGTTATTCCCATGAGGAAATTCGGAACCATGTTCACCGGGCAGCGGCAGACATCAAAATTCAGGACATTCTGGATCACAGTCTGCACAGCCTGTCTTATGGGATGCGCCAGAAAGTTGCGATTGCGTCTGCGGAGGCGATTGACCCGGAAATCTATGTCATGGATGAACCGTCCGCCAATCTGGATATTGCATCTACCTACCGCTTTGCAGACATTATCCGCGATTTGAAACAGCAGGGAAAAACCATTATCATAGCAGAACATCGGCTTTATTATCTGATGGATCTGGCAGACCGCTTCCTGTGTGTGCAGAAAGGAAAAATTGTGCGGGAATTTACCGCACAACAAATGAAAGCTCTGACTAATAAGGAAATCCAGGCATTGGGACTTCGCACTCCTGACCTGCATCAGATTGAGCAGACGGAAATCCCGTCTGCGGCAACCAGCGAGGTTGTTCTGGAAGTGAAAAAACTGAACCACTCTTTTGGTGAAACAATTGTAGCTAAGGATATTGACTTTCAATGCCGTAAGGGAGAAGTGATTGCCCTGATCGGCCCCAACGGAACGGGCAAAAGCACTATCGGGCGAATCTTGGCAGGGCTTTTGAAAGAAAAATCCGGCGAAGTCGTTTTATTCGGAAAGCATTGCAGACCCAAAGGACGCTTGGGAAAGGTCTGGTATATTCCCCAGGATTTAGACAGCCAGCTATTCGGTGAGGATTTGCTGGACGAACTGACTACAGGCGCTGAGGTCAGCCCGGAGCGGAAACAAGCAGCGGAAGAAATCTTGGAAGCCTTGGAACTGATGCCGTTCATCAAACAGCATCCCTCCACGCTGTCAGGAGGGCAAAAGCAGCGGCTGGCCCTTGGCGTGGCGCTGATGCACGAAGCGCCGATCATCGTACTGGACGAACCGACAAGCGGGCTGGACGGTACGAATATGCGGAATGTCAGCCGGATGATCCGCAAGCTGGCAAAGATGGGGAGCACCATTATCGTCATTACCCATGACGCGGAGTGTGCGCTTGCCTGCTGTGAGCGGGCAATGCGCCTTGAAAACGGATATATTACTGATGATTTTCAAATCAGAGGAGCAGAGCTTCTTTTAGAAAAAATAGGATATAACCAAAAGTAGGGAATAGCACGGCAAAATAAGAAGCAGCCAAGGGCAAAAAGCAGGCTGGCGCGTTACCTGAAATTAGCTTCAGGTCATGAAGGGATTGTGCTTCTATCCGGATTTTTGGCTGCACTGGCTGCAATTTGTCCTTTTGCACCTTATTTATCAATTTATTACATCACTCGGTAAATCTTGTTTGTTTACCCGAATCTGCGGAGGACTGGCCCTGGTTGAGATATAGCAAAACTGGTGGAGGGCAAGGCGGTCATGATGATTACACTCCAGCTCCGTACTGGCGTTAATTCCGACCAGATCATCGTTCTAAAAGATGGCAAATTGGCCGAGCTGGGACCACATGAGAAATTGATGAAAAAGAAAGGGCTGAACAAAAAATCGTACCATATTTAGCAGGAAAGCCTTAGCTGGGCGATATAGCTTTAGGAAGGGGGATCTATGAAACTTCATGCGTCCGGGGAGGACTATTTGGAAGCTATTCTTGTCCTCCACAAGAAGATGGGTATGGTGCGCTCTGTAGATGTGGCCCGGCACATGGATGTGTCTAAACCCAGCGTGTGCCATGCGGTAAGCACTCTGAAAGACGGCGGCTTCCTCACTATAGACGAGGATCACTTTCTTTATCTGACCGATATAGGCCTGGAAGTTGCTGAAACCATCTATGAGCGTCATTGTTTCTTTACAGAACTGCTTATCGCCGCAGGCGTTGACCCTAAGACTGCAGAGGCTGACGCCTGCCGGATGGAACACGTTATTAGCACCGAGAGTTTTTTGCGGCTGAAAGAGGCAGCCGCCCAAGAGCAAGAACAAATCTTATAAGACAATCCATTCTGCTGCACAACAGAAAAAAGCCGTCGTACAATAAACCTTTTGACGCACCCATATAACCAGCGGTAGCTATGAGAAATCAAGGGCACCTCTTTTTTATGAAGGCTCACAAGGGAGATACTGCCATGAAAAAGAAGATCATTATTCACCTTGAAGATCTCACAACAGCCCAGGAAGTTTTGCTCCAGGAGCTTCTTCAGACTTTTTGTGTAGAGCAGATTGAGGTGCTTGAAGATATCACCTCTACCCTGCTGGTCGGTGACCTGCAGATTGATGTGCGGCGGCGCCAGGTATGGCGGGCTGGCAATCTGATAGAACTGACTTCTATGGAATTTGATATTCTTTACCTGTTAGCCCACCACCCGGGGCAGGTATTTTCCGCTCGGCAGATTTACGAAGCCGTCGCAGCAGATTCCTTTGATACCAGCTGGACCGGGATTTCCAGCATGGTCTACAAACTCCGGCGCAAGCTGGGTGCCGGTATCATCGAAACAGTCTGGGGACACGGGTATAAATTCATCGTCCCAGGCATCTCAGCCAAATGGAAGTAAGCACACAACGGTTTTCTTCCGCTGTGCGCTTCTTTTATTTCTCGCGCCGGTAATGAGGTTCCGGTAAATAAGGCTCTTTCTGGTATTTGCAGTATTTCTCCGATATTTCGGCAGACCCCTCCAGGCTTTCCTCGCTGTAATCAATCGGCTCATCACAAACTGCGTCCAGCAAAATGCGCTCCAAATGCTCAAATTCTGAAAACTGATCCAGGGAGGCCATCACAAAAGAGTCGCGGACATAGCCGGCACTGGCAGCCATCAATTCCTAATCCATAAAGTATCCATGATGCTCCACAAAAAAGGGCATCATCATTACAACCGTTCGGGTATTGCCCTCCCGGAAAGGGTGCACCTGCCAGATCGGCGCAAAGAGGCTAATGAGCTGATGGACGAATTCTTCCCGGCTGATGCCATCCCATCTAACATTTTCCAGCCGCTCAAAAGCCTCATTGAGATCTTCTTCTATCCTGTCATCGTTGCTGTACCAAACGCTTCGGCCTGCCAGCAGTTTCTCCCGTTTTTCAATATTGATAATGCGGTACTGGCCGGCCCACTCATAAATGTCGGCAAACAGGATCCGATGGATCTCCCGCAGGCCATCCGGAGAAAAGTCCTGAAAGCCCTGTTCGTACAGCAGCATCATATTTGCTCTGGATTGCTCGGCCTCGATGCGATCCAATGTTTTCTCATTTTTGATGCCCAGCTCGTTTTTCAGGACAGGCACATCTTCATACAGGTACGGGTCAGGCACGGCTCTGGCGCTCCTGCTCCGCGATCCGGCGATGATGTGCCAGCAATGCCTGCTTCATCTGTTCGCCCGTCAGTTCGCCGCGGGCCCAGCTGGCAGATAGTGACCGTGCATAGCTGGAAATCGGTGCGCCCTCAATGGCGTTGATTGCATCGGCCGTCTTGACTGCTGCAATTCGTTTCTTTACCAATAGACTCATAGCGCCTTCACCTCCTTGCTGATTTTAGTATAATACAAGGAAGACCCTGTTGCCAATAGGCCAGGTCAATACGAATCTTGCTGCACTAGGCCAATGCGAACCTTGCTGGTTTTGAAAGCGGATTGCAAAGATTTTAAGTCCACGGGAAAGACCCTGAGACAGCAATCTCAGGGTCTTTCTCATAAACTTAAATCCGGAACAGTTCAATCGCCCGCACCAGTGTGATGCACAGCTCCTGGTACAGATCCTCATCCAGTCTGCCGTTGATCACGGCATACTTGAGCAGCAAGGGGCGGTACATGAGCAAAATGCTTGTAACGGCCTCTTGGTCACCGCCCTTGGCTCGCCGCAGCATCTGTTCAAATGTCATATCCGTTCACCCCCTCGATGCTCTTCTTCAACTTCCGAATGGCCCGGTAATACACTGCGGCCGCACCCTTATACGACAATCCCAGCTGCACGCCGATCACATCGAATGGGCGCTTGTCCAGTACGCGGGCAAGGAACACATACCGTTCCCGCTCGTCTATCTGTTTCAAGGCATACAGGAGCGCACCGCTCTCAATGTTCTCCCAGAGGGGCAGCCGCTCCATCACTTCCTGCTCCAGCGTCTGGCTCACGACAAAGATTGTATCCGTCAGGGTCTCCTGATTGCTATACGCATAAAGGGCCTTCAGATAATCCCGCTGGGTGCGCCTGACCGCCTGGATTAAGTAACCCGTAAACTTGATTTGCAGTTCTTCCCTTGCTTGTCCATTATTTCGTTGCCACATGATCTTTTCCTCCAAATCATTCAAGAAGTCCAACAGGTTTCTTGAACTTTCGGAGGAGACCGGCATCGAACTAACGGGCGTGTGTGTTTGTTACATAAACAAACACAGCCAACCACACACCGCAAAAGTGAACGGTCGGCCGTGTAAAACACATAAAGAAGTCCGTCACGACTTCCGCCGCCCACAGGAGGAGGCTTGTCGCTCGATTTGCGATGTTCCCGCCTACTCCTGTGAAAAGGGCGGCGGAAGAACCGTATTGTAAAGTAAGCTGTGTGTCGAAATGTAAGCAGATGGACGAACCTCTTTATGTGCATGATCCATCTTTCTCTCATGCACCTTTGGCTCCCTGCCATCTGAACCACACTTTGCACACGAGCCCGCAGCTATCAAGACTATGTAGCGGGCCTGCCAACGATTTGGGTTCAGTATCGCTCTAAAAATATTATCGTTTTTTGTCGCCTGTAAAACAAAGGGGCGACCTTATTCATTTACGAATAAAGCCGCCCCCGATATCTTGAAATTTCCTCTGCTATTTCGATTCTTGGTTTTCATACTTATTTCCCCGTTTTCAAAAGTACGATTTCATGTTAAACCGTCTAAAACTCCATTTTTATGATAACTGGCAAATCTGACTGAATTCTGACCAAATCTCCATTTTCCCTTTTAATTGCAGCTTTTTACATAAAAGGAAAGTGCAGCCCCGCTGATAGAATAGACAAGAGCTACACTTTCTTTGGTTACTTCTTTTCTGTCAAAGTCTTTTTTAAGCGTTGAAAACTACTCTCGCTGATGACATGCTCAATCCGGCAGGCGTCCCGCTCGGCAGTAATGGGGTCTACCCCGGCATTTGTCAGCATTTCTGTAAAGAAGCGGTGCTTTTCGTAGATTTGTTCCGCTACTTCCCTACCCACATCGGTCAGGTGTAGAAAGTGATCTCCATCCATGAGTAGGAAGCCGCCCTTTTTCAGTATAGCCACCGCATGGCACACACTGGGTTTGGACACCTCCAAGTGTCGGGCCACATCCGCAGACCTCACCATGCCCTTTTTCTTTTTGAGGACAAGGATGGCCTCCAGATAATCTTCACCCGATTTGCGTAAAGGCATAGACAGTCCCCCTTCCGTTATGTAGGCGGCTATTTCCTGGACACTTCATGGCTGCTTGTCATTTGGCAACCAATCCGCCGTCCAAGCCCCACTCTCCCGCAGGAATTCTCCGTCATGGGTGATAACCACCACACATAGCCCCTGCTCCGCCAACTCCCGGAGGCGTCGGCTCACCTCCAGCATGTGGCCATAGTCAAGTCCGCTGGTAGGCTCATCAAAGATCAGCAGCTCCTTTCCGCTGAGACAGCCATCTGCAACGGCCAGCCTCTGCTTCTGCCCGCCGGATAGAGCCATGGGGTGAGTATCCGCATACTGAGCCAGATCCATTCGGCCCAAGGTTGTCAAAGCCTCCTGCTCTGTGGCCGTATTTCCCAGCCGGATCTCTGCCAGCACGCTGTCTCCAAAAAGCTGGAGGTTCACATCCTGCATGATTAGGAACGCCTTCCGCCTTCTCTCCGTTCGGCGCAGAGGCTTTCCATCCCAAAAAATTGTACCGCTTTGTTCCTTTATCAAACCGCACAGACACCGGGCCAGGGTGGTCTTGCCTGCCCCGTTTCGGCCGGTAATGGCGGTAATTTGTCCCCTGGGCGCACGGAAGGATACGCCCTCCCATACAGCCGCACCGTTATAGGTCGCCCGCAACTCCCGAACCATCAAACCGTCTACTCCCGTCGTTGGGCTTGGCTCAGGCGAGGACACCGGTACCTCCGCAATGCTCCGCAGTCCCATGGAGCAGCGTTCCTTCTCGGTCAGAGTGAGGAAATTCTGCCCGGAATATTCCCGTTGCAGCTGCCCACCCCGCAGATAGAACACCCGATCAGCAAGATCCGCAGCGTACCAAAGGCGGTGCTCTGCCATCAGCACGGTCTTCCCGGCCTTTTTCAGCTGTTTCAGGATCTCCCGGAGCTGGCGGATGCCCTCCCCATCCAGATTGGAGGAAGGCTCGTCCAGTACAAACAGCTCCGGCCCCATGGCCCAGGCGCTGGCGCAGGCAATGCGCTGTTTCTCTCCACCGGACAGCGCAAAAATGCTCCGCTCCAGCAATGGCCCCACTCCGCAGACTTGGACGGCGGATTCCAGCGCCTGTGTCATTTCATCGTGGGACGCTCCACGACTCTCCAGCCCAAAAAGCACCTCGCTGGTGGTGTCCAGATTGAAGAACTGGGACTTGGGGTTCTGAAACACCGAGCCCACCGTCCGCGCCAGTTCCCACAGCGGGGTCTGTGCCACATCCTGGCCACCGACCATAACAGTTCCCGCCAGCGTCCCACCTCCAGTATGCTGGAGCAGACCATTGACGAGCTTAATGATCGTGGTCTTGCCGCAGCCGCTCTCACCGGTGAGCAGGATGAGTTCCCCCGGTTTCACAGAAAAGGTGCAGTCCCGAAGGCTTGGCATCTCCTTGCCCGCATAAGCATAGGTCACATGGTCAAAGATAATCATGGTAGCACCCCCTTGCAGCAGATCCCGCCCACGCAGAGAGCCAGAAACAGCAGTGTGACCACCACATCCTGAATGTGAAATCCGATAGGCCGCCAGGAGGACATCTTCCCTGGGGACTCGATGCCCCGAGCGGTGGCGGACTCGCTGAGTTCTTCTGCTGTCTGGGCTGCCCCCATAAGCATTGGTACATAAATGCACTCCAGTTTCTCATCAAAACCACGGATATTCCGAAGGGCCATGGCATCCCGGATATGACGCAAATCCTGCCGAAGTGCAGGCAGAAAGCGCAGCGTCACCGCAAGGGTAATAGAAAAACTCCGGGGAGCGCCCATCCCCTCCAAAGCAGCTATGAACTGGCTGACGCTGGTGGTGGCAATCAGATAGGCGCCGCCGGCAATGCAGGGGAACACCAGAATGAAGTAGGTTACCGTAGCAAAGACTGTAGCCAAAGAACCGGGCAGCAGCGGCAACAGCCAGTACTGTATCGCCAGGATAGCCAGATATGTCGCCAGCAGCCCTGCCAACATGGTTCCTTTCCGCTCTACCAGAAAGAGAATCAAATAGGCTATTATAACACTGAGCTGGAAAACCGCAGGGCTCCAAGTGAACACCACCACATTGGCCAACAGCCAGATCAGAATCTTGGTTCGAGGATCAAGAAAAGAAGGGCGAATATTCTTCCTCATTGGGCCAGCCCGGCCTTGACAAAATGCTTACGCATGAGTTTCATACCCAGCAAGGAGCCCAGAACAGAGCCTACCAAAATGCTCAGTACAATGACCCCGAACACCGGCCAGGTCAGCAGGCCCTCCATGGTGGCCATATAGCCAGCGTCCATCATCTGGGCGGCATACTCCAAATAGCTTTCTTTGGTAAACCAGAGGGGCAGAAAGTCCCCGATAAAGCCCAGATTGAAGCAGAAGAAGCCCAGCATAAGCCAGCCTTTCTGCCGAAACTGTCCAGCCCGCAGGCACAGCTCACACAGAATTCCTCCCACCAGTCCCGTGATGGGGAACATCCAGGTAGCGGCCACCAGCACCACGCCGGTAATCAGGCTGGTGAGCAGGAAGGGGCCGTTTTTCTGCACCTTGGCTACCATCAGCATGAACACTGGCCCGATCAGAATGGCATCAATAAAGTGGGTAGCAAACCATACATAGGGGCTGACACCGCCCACCAGCATAAAAAGGAAGCGAATGGCAATGCACACCGCCCCCAGTGCGCCGGCGGTGATGGCGTCTTTGGCAGTCAGTTTGCGTTTTCCCTGTTCCAATGATTGAGACATATTGAAATCCCTCCTGTCTATAATCGTTAGCCTTGGCTAACTAAAAACAGAATAGCATAGCTGACTGCCTGCCGGCAACTCCATACAGGCATTTTAGCTCCAAATAGCTTGCAATTTTTGAGCAATCATTGACGACTCCTCTCCAGTCAGTTACAATCAAACCAAATCAAACAACGGAGGCACTGCCCATGTCCAATATGTCGCAACTTTTTGATGCCAGTCGTTTCCCAGACGATGTGAAGGTTCGAGCCAACGGCAAGGCTACGGTGATGACCCTCTATGGTTCAGAGAACGGAAGCCTGCGACTGTTTTCTTTGTGGGAGGGCGCAATTCTTTCCTTCAACCGGATCTATACTCAGGTCTGGCCCTTGGCACAGAATGAAGCGGCTAACATTCTGCTGCTGAACTTCTGCCGGAAGGGGCGCTGTGAAGTGGCGCTGGAGGATGGACAGTTTGCCTTCCTCTCTCAAGGACACATGGCCGTAGGAACCCAGCAGGCTCAGGAGGAGTATCGCTACCCCAGCGGTCTCTATGAGGGTGTCGAGTTGTTTTTGGATCTGGATATGTTGGCCCATCGTCCTTATCCACTGTTTCAGGAGGGGGAAGTAAGCCCAGAGGGGATCGTAGAGCACCTGCATACCTCCCGCCGACTCTATTTGGGACCCACGCCTGCCTGTGTACAGACATTGCTGGATGACCTGTGGCAGCTTCGAGATTCGGAGGAAGTGGGACTGCTGAAACTTCTCTCCGCCCAGCTGCTTTGGAAGGTAGAACGCCAGCCTCTTGAAACCAGTCCCACAGTCCGCTATTTTACCAGCTCCCAAGTATCCATCGCCAGAGAGACACGGAACATCCTGTGCGCAGACCTGAGCCAGAACCACACGGCGCGGGAGTTGGCGGATCGGTTCCAGGTGGCCGAAACCAGTCTCAAGAATTACTTCCGCGGTGTGTTTTGAGAAAACCTCTCCACATTTTTACGAGAGGTGAGGATGCGCCGAGCAGCAGAATTGCTGCAGAGCAGTGAATTACGAGTGGCGGAGATCGCAGCACAGGTAGGCTACGAAAATCAGAGCAAATTTGCCGCAGTTTTTGTTCGGCACTTCGGCTGCCCGCCGCTGGAGTATCGCCGCATGGCACACCTTTCGATTGCTGATGACAATTAACATCCATATACTTTGCCCTTTCTGAGATACCCACAGTTCTAAAACATAAGGAACTGCAGGTATCTCTTATTTTGAAAACGGAAGGCTTGAGTTCCTGTTCCCAAAATCCAGTCACCGCACACTTCCGCCCCTTGACATTTTTCCTTGATAACGCTAAAATACATACAAGTATGCATTTCATATTTATATGTATCATGGGGGTATACGCATGGAAACCACAAAGGGACACTATATTTTCGGAACGGTGAAGGTTGGGGAGCGTGGGCAGATCATTATCCCCAAGGAGGCTCGACAGGTCTTTGATATTAAAGCCGGAGACACTTTGATTGTGTTTGGCGACGAGAAATGGGGCATTGCCGTCACAAAGGCAGATGTGCTGGAGAAGCACGCTTATGATGTATTCAAAAAAATCTCGGAGGGACAGACGGATGCAGACCAGTAACACAGCTCTTTTCTTTTTGGAAGACGATTGCATCCGTGCCTTTGGTCAGGAAACAGGCTGTACCTTACTTCAACAGGCTGAGGAACTTTACCAGGATTTGTGCCAGCACGGGAATGACCGGGGCAATCATGTGATCGAGGAGCATCTTCAGAGCAGGCTGTTTCCTTTGATGTCATATTACAAAGCGCTTTTGAAACATGGTATTCAAGAAGATCAGGCATTGTTGTTGGTACGAGAAACAGCACACAAAGCTGCCATAGATAAAAAAGCCGAAATGCAAAAATTAGGTTCGCTTCCTTTTGCTTATCTCATTTTCCGGACGGGCGTCAAACGACACATGAAAAAGCACTTTCCTCCAGAGGGATGGCAAACAGAGTGGGTGCGCTGTGACTGCCAAGATATCCATTTCAATTTGCACCGCTGCCTCTACTGGGATGTTACGAAACAATTCGGGTGCCCGGAGCTGTGCTGTGTATTCTGCGAAAGTGATGACATCTCCTTCTCCGGACTGGCTCCCAAAATAAACTTCCTGCGCAACGGAACGCTGGGCAGCGGAGCGGACTGCTGTGACTTCCATTTCATCAAGGCGCAATGAGGAATTAGGAAAACTGCCTATGAAACATACCTTTTACTCCCTTCTGCCCCTGTTTTTACTGCTGGATCTGGTCATTCCTTTTCTGCTGGCGCCCACCTATCCGGGCTACCGCCACACCCGGCAGGTCATGAGTGTGCTGGGAAACCGAAGCGCCCCCTTCCACACGGTCTATACTCTATGGCTACTCTTCCTGGGGACAGCCATTCTGCTGACCTGCGCCCAGCTGTGCCCCCTCCTTTGGGGCCGGTCCGGCGGTCTTAGTCTGGCTCTGGCGGCAATCTTGATCATCTACGCTCTGGGCGGCTGCATTTTGTCAGGATTGTTTCCTGTATCAGAAACCAAGGCGATGGAGACTTTGTCCGCAAAGATTCACGGTTTCGGGTCGGTGTTGGGTTTTCTGGCGCTGACCTTCGCTCCGCTGGTCGTTGCACTGTTTTATTTCAAAGGCAGGCAGACCGGCCTTGCCCTGTGTGCGCTGGCGTGCTTTCTCCTGGCGTTGGTATTCTTCGTGCTGTTCGTTATGGCGGACAAGCCCCGGTTTGCCCACACCGTGATCGCATGGGAGGGGCTGTGGCAGCGGCTGACCCTGCTGTTTATGTATCTTCCCCTAGCGCTGCTCTGTGTCAGAGGCGTACAATGAGAAAGGAGCAATACCAATGCCGCAGATGAACAAAGGCGGAAAGTTTGTTTTTGGAAAATCCAACATTCAAGAATCCGGCAAAATTCAGTTTCCCATCCAGGCCATGTCGGAATACCAGATCACCGCCGAAGGCAAAGTCTATCTCTTTACCGGAAGCAAGGTGACCGGTGGATTCTGCGTGACCAGAAAGGGGCTGCTCCTGCCATCCAAGCTGGGCCATATTCTGGCCGATCTGCCCGAGCTGCGGGACTATACCGCCGCGGAGGGTACTTTCCTTCCTTACAAGGGCCGCTCCTACTGCTGGCTCTCTGTGACAGCAGACGGGCAGGTTCGTCTGACAAAACCGATGATGGATTTTCTCCGCATAACTCCAGGGATGCGGCTCTTATCCATCCGCAGCAGCGACATTGCCTTCACCATGGGCGCCAGAGGGCCGCTTCTGGAAAAGGCGGATCGCTATAATGGCGTGATTCCAGAATTCTGAATTATGACAAAAAGCGGTCGTTGACAAGGATATTCTGTCAGCGGCCGCTTCTCTGTCTGCAGCCATGAACATTCTGGCAAGGAAATCAACTGGGTAGCAATTTGCACTCCGGTTGATTCCTTTATTGGGATAAAAGGAGAAAGAATCGTTGGCAGTGCCGGGGAAGCATCTCCACTTAATTAGACAGTCTTTGCTCAGCTGCCCACATAGCGGCATATTTTCCGCCTCTGGCCAGGAGCTCCTCATGAGTGCCGGACTCTGCAATGTTCCCGTCTGCTACCACCAGAATCTGATCCGCATTTCGGACGATAGACAGGGTATGTGCAATCATGATTACTGTCTTCCGCTCTGACAAAAGCCCCAGGATCGCCCGCTTGACCGCCAGCTCGTTTTCAATGTCCAGTGAGGCAGTTGCCTCATCCAGCAGCAAGATGGGGCTGTTTTTCAAAATAGCCCGGGCGATAGACAGACGCTGACGCTCCCCGCCGGAGAGAAAGTTTCCGTTTTCCCCAATAGGGGTGTCATAGCCATGCTCCAGCTTCTGTATGAAGCCGTCACATCCAGCCGCACGGCAGGCGGCCTCCACCTCACGGTCTGTGGCTGAGGGGCGGGCATGGCGGATATTCTCTCGAACTGTATCGTCAAAGAGGAACACCTGCTGATCCACCATGGAGATCTGCTCCAGCACCCGTTCTGCCGCCACGGTCTCAATGGACTGCCCTCCAATGGAGATGTCGCCGCTCTGCGGTTCGTAGTATTTGGCGATCAGATTGAGAATGGTGGATTTTCCGGAACCGGAGTCTCCTACAATGGCGGTGAGCTTTCCTGCCGGCGCCGTAAAGGACAGTTCCTTCAGCACCGGCTCTCCCGGCACATAGGAGAAGGAGACCGAGCGGAAGGTGATGTTCTGCTCAGCGGGATGGAAGGGCGCCATGGAACCTCTCTCCTCCGGTTCCGCCATCACCTGGAGGATATTGTTCTTGGAGACCATCAGGTGCTTCCATTCAAAGAGATCGATGGAAATGGCAGTGGTAAGCTTGGTCAGCAGAATGGGCAGCATGGAGACCATGAGATAATCCACATTGCTCAGCGTACCGGCTGCCCAGGGACCGGCTGCCAACGCCATGATGGCCGGCACACTGCACCAGCTGAGAATGTTATACCCGAAGCCAATAGGGATGCCCTTTGCCTCGTACAGATAACACACCCGACTGAACCTCCGCATCGCCTCGGTAGTGGCCTGATTCTGGACGCCACCCATATGATAGGCACGGAAGGTCTGGATGCCGTCGATGTACTCCACGATGCTGCTGACCGTCTCGGCACTGACCTCATGCTTGGCCACGCCGTATTTGGCAACAACACGGAAGGACAGCCACAGATTGGGGATCAGCCCCGCTACCACCAAGAAAAGAATCAGCCCCGCCGGCAGATACACCTTGCATACAAAGCCTACCAGCATGGCGGCCAGCACAGCGTTTTTGGTGATGTTGCCGCTGGAGTGGGTCAGGATCTTCTCGTAGCTGCCCACATCGCTGGTCATGGTATTCACATACTCTCCCACCTGTCCCTGGGTGAAGCGGGAAAGAGGGATCTGTTTGAGTTTGTCACCCAGCCGAAGCCGCAGTCCTTTGGAAACAGCAGCTCCGCCCAGCTGAACCTGCGTGTAACCGGCGGCGTAAATGACCAGTCGAATCAGGAAGATGCCCGCAAGAAACGCAGTCAGCAGCCCGAGCCGCTGTGCGCTCAGGCTGCCCTCAGCCAGCCCGGACAGAACCATATAAATGGACAAGTAGCTGCACCCGGACAGCAGCCCTTCCACTACCGTGAGGATCACACCGGAATAGAATGCCCGATTTTTACGGAACACATTTGCCTCACGCATGCTGCACACCCCCTTCCACGGAATAGGCAATGGCACGGGCAGCCCGGTAATCCGCCCAAGCCCTGCGGTAGTATTCATTTTTCTCCAGCACCTCTTCATGGGTACCACAGCAGGTAATGGTGTTGTTCTCCACCACTGCCACCTTGTCGCACAGCTTGATGGCGCCCAGCCGGTGGGCCACGATCACAACTGTCTTGCCCCGGCACAGGTTTTCAATGGCCCGGTCGATCTCCACCTGGTTTTCCGGATCAGCCGCTGAGGTGGCTTCATCCAGGATCAGAATGGGGGCGTTTTTCAAAATAGCCCGGGCGATGGCAATCCGCTGCCGCTCCCCACCGGAGAAACGGGAGCCGAAAGTACCCACCTTGGTTTCATAGCCCTGGGGCAGCGATTGGATGAAATCATCGATCTGCGCCAGTCTGGCAGCCTCGCGCACCTGCTCCAGTGTTGCTCCCGAGTTCATGCGGATATTTTCCAGCACGCTGCCCCGGGTCAGAAAGGTCTTCTGGAACACCAGGGAGATATGGTCCAGCAGGTCCTCGTAGTCCAGCTCCCGCACATCTCTGCCGCCGATGCGGACCGTTCCCTGGGTCGCATCGTAAGAGCGGGCCATCAGCTGGATCACGGTGCTTTTGCCTGCACCGGACACCCCCACCAGCGCAACCTTTTCCCCCGGTGCCACAGTGAGGGAGCAATCCCTGAGCACATCGGTCTTTCCATCGTAGGAAAAGGAGACATGATCCAGGGTAATGCCGCAGGTCTCCGGAAAGGCCGCGCCGCTGGAAAAGGTGGGCAGATCCAGGATCTCCTCCACCTTTTTCACGCCGGAAAGCGCCTGAGCAAAGGTGGTGGCCAGTTTTTGCAGGGGCAGGATCTCGGTGAGATACATCCCGCCCACATAGGCAAAGAGCAGAAATACGCTGCCGGTAACGCTTCCCCGGAGGAAAAGCAGGCCGCCTACTGGAACCATCAGCACCATCCCGCATTCCACCAGCAGCAGAAAGGCGGCATAGGGCGGAGCCGTCTTGTGTGTGACCAGGTTCCAGATCCGGTTCTCCTCCTCAATGGCATGGGAAAACTTCTGGAAGGAGCGGCTGCCCATGTTATACGCTTTGATCAGCCGCATACCGGAGATGTACTCGATCATCACGGAATTAAAGCCTACCAAGGAGTGGTTGACATCGGACAAAACCCCCTTCATTCTTCGGAAGATGACCGCCATCACAATGCCGGCCAGGGGCAGCGGGATCAGGGAGACCAGGGCCAGAGGGGCATTGACGGAGAGCAGATACAGGAAAATCACAACCGGCCCTGTAAGATAGGCCACAAATTCCGGCAGGTTGTGGGCCAGAAACAGTTCCAACTTCTCGATGTCCTCATTGAGAACAGTTTTGACCGCGCCGGTGCTCCGCTCGTCCAAGGCTCCAAGAGACACTTTGGCAAGATGCTCCGTTACCATGCACCGCACTCGAAACAGTGCCCCATAGGCTCCCTTGTGAGACAGCACACCCGAAGTACCCAGCAGCACCAGCCTTCCCACGGTGCCCGCCGTGACCAGCAAAGCGCAGTCGGCGATAACTGCTTTGGTACAGGCGCCGGAGAGCACCGCATCCATCAGCCGGTAAATGCCGATATACGATGTGATGACCAGAATACCGCTGCCAAAGGCACACAAAACGGACAGGATCAGCCATTTCCGCTCCGGCCCGGCCCACTGCAGCAGCCGCATCACCGGTGATGGCCGTTTTTCTTTCATCGTCTGTTCCTCCTTCCCCCGGCTTGACGAGAGCGCCGGGAAGTGATATTTTAGTTAGCAGATACTAACCAACATCCATCCTACCGGCAAAACAGCGGTATCGCAAGGCTTTGGGCGCGGTTCCGGCTGATTGGGGTGGAGATGTGGCTGATCGAGGTGGTGACAGTTTATGGCGGCATATAAAGACTTGGAGCAGCAATATGGCCAGGCGATGGAGGAACACGGCTTTATTCCAGATCCGGAGAACCGGCGTTACGGCTCCATGGGGCTGTGCTGGCGTCATAGCTCCCGGCAGGGCGGCGGTTTTTTCTGGACCTACGGGCAGCAGGATCTCTACACCATCAAAATTCATGATTTCTTTTTCCATGAGGATCAGCTGCTGGAGTTCCATTGGCCGGAGAGTCTCAGTGTCACCTGGTATGAATCAATTTCCGGGGAGGAGTTCTCCCCCTGCCGCCGTCTTATTCCAGGCTGTGTCAAAAGTTTTATCGGCGGTCGGGAACCATACCGGGCGCTCATCCACAGGCAGATCCCCATCGTTTCCATTGGCGTGGAGATCACCCCGGCTTACTACCGGGATTATCTGCGCCGCCAGTTTCCCGAGGAGTATCAAAGCCTGCTGGAGTCCTTTCAAACGCTGGATCAGACAGAGCACTTCCCGGAAATGGTGCAGCTCTTGAAACAGGTGCGTGACTACCGGGGGGAGGGGCTTCCTGCCCGTCTGTTCTACGATGGAAAGGTGGCGGAAGCAGTGGCGCTGGTGGTGGAGCGGCACCTGAAGCGCGGGAGCCGCCGTTCTGTCAGTGCAGAGGATGCGGTACGACTGGCCGATGTGGCAGCCTTCATCACGGCCCACTGTGCTGACGAGCTGCTGCTGGAACGGCTGGGCCGCATTGGCTGCATGAGCATTTCCAAGCTGAAGGACGCCTTCCATGTCCGGTATGGCTGCACGATTACCCAATACATTCAGGGGCAGCGAACGGAGCAGGCTGGGCGGCTGCTGCGGGAAACCGACCTGCCGGTGAGCCAGGTGGCGGCCATTGTTGGGTATCAGAATCCCAGCCGTTTCGCAGAGATCTTCCGGCGAAACACCGGACGCTCCCCTGCGGAATATCGCAGAGCATGCTGGAGTTCTTTCACGGAGGTAAACGATATGGAAAGGAAAGATTCTTTATGAAAATACAGTATTTTGGAGATCCATCTAATCCCAAAATCGTTGTTCTGCACCCCATGCTTCTGGACGGGAAAAGTATGCTGCCTCTGCTGGGCGAACTGCGGAACAGTCATTGTGTGATCGCGCCGGATCTGACAGGCCATGGAACAGATACTGGGATCTTTCAAAGCGCCCAACAAGAGGCAGAAACGCTGGCCGACTGGCTGACAACGCAGGGATGGATTGATCTGAAGTTAGTGTTTGGTGCATCCATCGGTGCCGTGGTGGCGATGCAGTTGATTGCCATGCCCACATTCAAAGTTCACACCGCAGTCTTAGAGGGGTGCCCCCTCCATTCCAATGCTGCTTTTCTACGGATGATGGCGACCCGTATGTTTCTGTCAAAACATCGGAAAGCACAGCAACATCCCGGTTTGTCTGCACAGCGGATGACGAAAATCTATGGGGAGACGCTCGGCCTTATCATGGGGCACACCTTTGAACAAATTCGTCCGGAAACTTTGCAAGCCATCGCTGCCGCCTGTTCGGACTGCACCTTTCCCAACTATCCAAAGGAGTTGGAAGCTCACCTGTTTTTTGAGTATGGCAGTGAGGACATCAGCGCCAAGACCGCGCGCAGGGTTGTCTCAAAGCACTATCCGTCCGCTTCCTTTACAGTCCGGGAAGGCTATGTTCACTGCCAATATCCCGCCGTTCTGGGAGAGCAGTATTCCAAGGTATTGGAGGAATACCTCGCCAGGGGACTTCAATAATAGAACCCAAGAGGCCGCATGGGGAACATTCCACCATGCGGCTTTTTCAATCGTCAGCAATCGGCAGAACAGAATCGGCTTTTCCTGTGTTCTGTCCGTCCCGGCCTGCTTTCTGAAATGGAGAACAATTCTCTCAATGTAGGGAGAGTGTCCATGGTAACAGGCACATCGTCAGGCATTTCTCCTTCATCAAAGTGGAGGATGCGGGAACAGGTACGACTGACAAATTCAAAATCATGTGTGACAATAAAGATGACTTTTCCCATATCAGACAGCCGCCGGATCAGACCCGCAACCTGTGTCATGCTGTCAAAATCCAGCCCGCTGGTCGGTTCGTCAAACACCAGCAGGTCTTTCCCACAAATCATGCTGACCGCTACCGCCACCCGCTGCTTTTGACCTCCGGACAGGGTATTGGGGTGGCGGTCTCTGAATGGGGCCAGGGCCAACTCTTCCAGTGTTGCGTCAACGAGCGTCTGTTTTGGATTGCGGATACCGAATGTACATTCTGACTCCACACTGTCCGCAAAAAGCTCGTAGTTCACATCCTGCATGACCATATAGGAATGCCGCAGGCGATCTTTGTGAGCCATGGACAGACCGTTCCAAAAGAATTGACCATCACAGGCCTTATGAAGCCCGCACAAAGCACGGGAAAAGGTCGTTTTTCCGGCCCCATTGTGGCCAACGACGCCAATTACCTCTCCCTTTACTGCTGTAAAGCTGATGTCGTGCAAAATGGTTCTCTTCTTATAGTGAAGGGCTACATTGTTAAGTTCCAAGATAGGATCTGAAACAGGCGCAAGGGAATGATCCCGCGGTGGGAGAACACGATGCAAATCAATCGCTCGAAGGCCCATTTGTTCCCGGGTATCCTCCGACATCTGCCGAAATGCTTCCGGCGTAAAGACCTGTGTGATTTTCCCATGTTCCAAATACACAATCCGGTCCACCAGATCCATCAAATAGTACAACCTATGTTCTGCAATCAATATGGTTTTTCCCTGCGATTTGATCAGCCTGAGATGTTCTCCCAATTCTTGAATGGAACGCATATCCAAATTGGAGGACGGTTCATCCAAAAGATATATTTGAGGATTCATCGCATAGACCGAAGCAAACGCTATCTTTTGCTTTTCTCCACCGGATAACTCGAAGATGTTGCGATTACGGAGGTTTTCAATGTGCAGTTCTGCCGATGTACGATCCACGCGTTTTCTCAGCCGGCAAACTGGAAGTGCTTGATTCTCAATGCCAAAAGCGATCTCGCTGTCTGTATCCACATTGAAAAACTGTGTCCTTGGGTTTTGAAACACCGATCCAACCTTTGCGGCAATCTGGTGCATGGGAAGATCACTGACTTCCTGACCATCCACCAGTACGCTGCCCGCCAGTTCTCCTGCGTAGAATTGCGGGATCAAACCGTTTACAAGCCTCGTGATGGTGGTCTTCCCGCAGCCGCTCCGGCCACAGAGCAGCACACATTCTCCGTCCTCTATGGTCAGGTTGATGTCTTGCAGCCCGTCTCCTTTTTGTCCTTGATAAGTAAATGACACATGCTTTAACTCAATCATCCCAGCACCCCCTTTCCATAAAGCCCGACAACCAACGCGCCTGCAAAGCAAAAGACTGCCGCAATGTCCATCAAACCAATATGGATCTGCACCAGACAAGTTCGAGGCTTTGGGTTTTCAATGCCGCGGGTGATGGAAGCGATGGACAGTTCATCCGCCGCTTTGGATGCCGCCATCATCAACGGAACATAGATACACTCCACCGTTATTCCGGGATGTGTCAGGAGCCCCTTAAGCGAAGGTGAGACATCCCGCATCCGCATCGCATCCTTGATAAACCGCCAATCCTCCTGAATGGTAGGGATATAACGCAGCATGACCGCCAAGGGGATTACCAGCTTTTGGGGTGCATGGATGCGATTCATCGCCGAGAGGAATTCGCTGACCTTTGTAGTGGAGATGACAATGCCGGACAGCATCCCGCAGGGGTAGACCTTATGGAACAACCCTAAAAAAGCGATAAACATGGTGCGCCAAGTTCCAGTCAGGGTATCCATAATCCAGAAGGTGAGCAGAACGATCAGCGCGTAGAACAGCACTCCTTTCCAGGCATACTTCCACTTTCCAAAGCAAATGCCGAGCAGCCCGATCAGCACCACAAGACCCAGTTCATAGAATAAGGATGGAGCCATCATGGCAGAAAGGATACACAACAGGAGCAATAATATCTTCGTTCTTGGGTCCAGCCACAGTCCACGCCTGGATAACGCTCCGCCAATCATGCGGTGATCCCAGCCTTTTCAAACTGCTTTTTCAGCAACTTTCCACCGATCCAACCACTGAACGCAGCAATCGCCAGCGTTCCGATAATGATAACAGCCAACAGCCAGGAAGGAGCAGACGCGCTCATTGTGTCAATATAGGACTGTTCCGTGCCGTTTTCCAGCATCGTGCTGGCCCAGCCTTGCGGATCAATAAAAAACACCACATAGGTATAAACGCTGCCCAGCGACATCAGCATATAGGACAGCAGATTGACCGCCTTATTGCGGTAATCTCCCGCGCCAGCTACCAGATCGGCGATAATCCCCATTCCGATATAGCCTAAAGAAAAAGCCCAGTGCATTCCGGTAATAAACCAGACGATCCCCATAATGATGCCAAGAATGGTGACGCTCCACCGCTTCTGCACCTTGGCGATCATCAGAAGATATACAGGGCCGCACAGCAATGCTGCACCCATCGGCATATAGAATGTCAAAACTGGGTTTGGTGCAAAGAAAATACCGCCGATCATGGTAAACACCAAGAAAATTGCGCTGAAAATGCCGGTTGTCACAAGATCTTTGATCGTGAGACTCTTTTTTGCGGGATTGATTTGATTGCTCATGTTGATCCTCCTATTTTGCAATGCGTTGACTTTATGTGATAGGTATGCTATCCTTTGGTTAGAGACGGCTAACCGTTATATATAATTACACCATGTTCAATCTGCTTTCAATCATTTGGAGTAAGGTTCGTCTTATCATTTCAAAAATTCGTCTAATCATTGCAAAACAAGGGAGGCGTATCTATTGTAATGACCGGTATCATTGAACAATACTATGCCCCATTACTGAAAAAGCACGGTTTTGTGCCGGAACCAGATAACGATCAATATGGTCCTCTGGGGCTTTGCTGGAAGCTATCTCCGGAAGTTGGCGAAGGTTCCTATTGGACCTACGGACAAAGGGATCTGTTCGACATCAAGATACACAACTTCTCTTTTAATAAGGATTTTATGCTGGAATTTGATCTCCCGGAATGTCTCAGTATTACCCGTTACGATTCTATCTCCGGTGAAGAGTTGTCGCCGTATCGCCGGTTGTCAGCCGGATGCATCAAAACCTATGTGGGCGGATACAAGCCATATCAAGTAATCGTCCACCAAAATATACCGGTTCGATCCATCGGCATCGAGATCACCCCCGCATATTATGAGGATTATCTGAAAAAACAGTATCCGGAAGAATATCGGAATCCCATCGAGGCTTTTCGGGAAATCGACCAAACAACAGAGTTCCCTGAAATGTACCGGCTTCTATCAGAACTACAGAGCTACCGTGGAACCGGAATTGCAGCCAAACTCTATTATGAGAGCAAGGTAGCCGAGGCGCTCTCTCTTGTGGTTGAATATCAAAAAAAGCGTTCAGTTTCAGATCACAAACTGGCTTCTCAGGATTTGGAACGGATTCAAACCGTAGCGGCCTATTTGAGTGATCATTATGCTGGTGAAGTACCCATAGAATGTCTGGCACAAATCGCCTGCATGGGTACGACAAAACTCAAAAGCAGCTTCAAGAAGGTCTATGGCTGCACGATCACAGAGTATATACAGCAGCGCCGCATGAGTCAGGCAGAATATCTGCTGGCTCATACCGATCTGCAAATTGGTCAGATTGCTCAAACGATAGGGTATTCTACATCCAGCCGGTTTGCGGAACTGTTTCGAAGAAGCACCGGCTTGCTCCCGCTGGAGTACAGGAAAATGGCAAAGCGAAAGTGATACAAAGCCAAAATCCAAAGAATCATTCCAAAACAGTATGTGGGGAGGCATATCTGCCTCCCCACATACTTATTTTATATCCGCCAGCCCTCAGCCCGCTGTCGGATCTCGATAAAGTTCCGGTAAATTCCCTCCTGGCTCATCAACTCCTGATGGGTGCCCTGCTGAGCAATGCGGCCATCCTCCACCACTAAAATCCGGTCTGCGTTTTGGATTGTAGCCAGACGGTGGGCGATGGTGATGATGGTCTTTCCCCGCACCAGAGCAGAGAGCGCCTCCTGGATCTCATGCTCATTCTCCGGGTCCACGCTGGCGGTGGCCTCATCGAGAATGATGATGGGGGCATCTTTCAGCAGACACCGGGCAATGGAAATGCGCTGCTTTTCTCCGCCGGAAAGGTTGGAACCGCCCTCTCCCACTATGGTGTCATACCCTTGGGGCAACGCCATGATAAAGTCATGGCAGCGGGCCGCTTTAGCTGCAGCGATCACATCCTCCTCGGCAGCATCCGGACGGCCAAAACGGATGTTATTGCGGATGGTGTCATGGAACAGATACACATTCTGAAATACCATAGCAATGTTGCGCAAAAGGCTGTCGCAGGTCATCTTCCGGATGTCATAGCCGCCCACGGTGATGCGTCCCTGATCCACATCATAAAACCGGGCCAGCAATGCGCAGAGCGTGCTCTTCCCGCTGCCGGACGGCCCTACAATGGCGGTGGCGCTGTTTTGCGGCAGCTGGAAGGAAACATCGTGTATCACCTCCCGTGTCTCGTAACCGAAGGAGACATGGTCGAAGCAGATGTCGTAACGCTCCAGAGAGATGTCTTTCCCATCCTGATCCGGCAGTTCCGTTCCCTCCAGTTCTTCCAGACGGTCCAGCACCGAGTCCGTGACAGAAAGGATATGGGCGGCGTCGTTGATGGACTCCACACTGCCGAAGATCGTAAAGGAAAACATGGTAGCCATCAGGAGCACCGGCAGCTCCAAGGTTCCGTTCATAGTCTGCCAGCCGGCGGTGAGCACCAGGCCAACAGCTGCGGTCTTCAGAGAAAACAGGTGCAGGCAGTTCCAGGGCACAAAGCCAAACTCGTTTTTGATACGGATGTCCTTATTGGCCCGGCACGCCTCAAAAAACCGCTGGGAGGACACCCCCTCCTGGCCGAAGGATTTGACCACCGAAAGGCCATGGATGTACTCAATGGCCGCCCCGGACAATGCCTCTTGGGCCCGATGTCCCACCGGAGCGGTGCGGGCACTCTGCCGCCCGATACCCCTGAGGGCAAAGGCGGACATCAGCACGCCCACTACTGCCACCAGCGCCGCCTCCGGGCAGAAGAACGCCATGCACAAAACGATGACCAGTACCTGCAGATAGCCGTTGATGACCGCATCCACCATCTTCATGCTCTGCAGCTCCAGGGTACTCAGCTCCGTGGTCAGAGCAGCCAAAATGTCGCCCAGGTTATTCTTGGAGAAATACCCCAGGGAAACCCGTTTGAGCAGGTCACCCAGTTCCAGTCGCTGCTGCGCTGCCCGCTCTGTTCCAATGCTCTCCTGGAGCCGGTTTTTCCAGTAAGCGCACACGAAACGCAGAATGATCAGCAGGACGATCCCACCCAGGCAGAGCCAGGGCAGTTTGGGGTCCAGCGCCGTCCCCTCCTGGGCACTCTCGATAACCAGCCCAAGGGCCCAGGCCGCCAGCATCACCGGCCCGGCGGCGGCCCAGGTGGCAAGAAACGAACAAAGACTTCCGAGATACAGCCGTCTGTGGTACCCCTTTGTCCAACGCAGAATCCGATTCATACTCCAAAACATCGTCAAGCCTCCTTTCCAACCGCCCAGTTCTGGGCACCCACATGGGCCTGCCACAGCTTTTGATAAAGCGGGCATCGGCTGAGCAGTTCCGGCTGTGTGCCTTTGTCCACAATCCGACCCTTCTCCAGCACCACGATCTGGTCGGCGTTCTGAATGGTGCTCAGCCGGTGGGCAATGACCAGCAGCGTTTTCCCCTGGGAGAGCGCCATCAGGGAACGCTGGATCTTGTCCTCATTCTCCGGATCGGTAAAGGCGGTGGCCTCGTCCAGAATTACAATAGGGGCGTCCTTCAGAATCGCGCGGGCGATGGCGATCCGTTGCCGCTCCCCACCGGAGAGCTGCTTGCCCGCTTCACCCGCTGGGGTATCCCATCCATGCTCCAGCCGTCCTAAAAACTCCTCGCACTGAGCGGCCCGGGCAGCCGCCCAAACTTCCTCCTCCGTGGCGTCCGGCTTCCCCAATCGAATGTTTTCTTTCAGCGAGCAGTCAAAGAGGAAATTGTCCTGTGTCACGAAACTGACCTGATCCGCCAGCTGCTTCAGTGTGAGATTCCGAATATCCACACCGCCTATGGCAATGCGGCCATCCGTCACATCCCAGAACCGGGCGATAAGCCGGGCTGCCGTAGATTTGCCGCCGCCGGAGGGACCCACCAGAGCGGTGAAGGTGCCGGCGGGAAGTTCCAGATCAATGTGACGCAGCACAGTGTCCTCTTCTTTCCCGCTATACGAGAAAGACACATCCCGCAAAGTGATACCGCTGCCGGAGAGGCGGGCGGGCTCGGACGCTTCGGGCAGCTCCTCCAGATCCAGCAGATGCCGAGTGTCCCGGACGGCAAATTCCATGCTCTTCATGGAATTGAGAAAGGCTACAGCCTGCACCAGCGGGGACACGATACCCAGCACCAGCATCAGGCACAGAGCCAGCCGGGACGGGTCCAGGACGCCGGTCTGATACAGGGCGATCCCAACCGGCAGGGTGGCCAGCAGCGTGGTAGGCAGGATAGACAGGCACAGGTTCATGGACTTCCAGGTGCAGCGGAACCAATCCAGCGTGAAGTCACGGAAACTGGTCACTGCCCGGACGAATTTTTCATAAGAGGCACCGCTCTGGTTGAAAGCCTTTACCACCTCGATGCCCTCTACATACTCCACGATGATACTGTTGACCTGAGCATTGGCTGCCATATAGGCGGCATACTTTTCGTTGTAGGTCCGCAGGCCCGCCGCCATGGGGATCAGCGCGGCCGGAATCGTAGCAAGGGAGGCAAGGCCCACCCGCCAATCCATGGCAAAGAGGGAGATCACCACCACGATAGGCAGCAGCACATTGGAACTCAGTTCCGGTATCATGTGGGCCAGCGGCGGCTCAATGTCCTCGATCCGATCCACGATGGTGCTCTTGAGGGAACCGACGGGCTTCGACAGTACACTCCCCAAGGGGGCGTGCATCAGCTTATGGGCCACTTGACGGCGCAGACCCTCCAGAATGGTGTAGGCAGACACATGAGCCAGCATGGTTGAAAAGGCGTAAAAAGCTACCTTGACCGCATATCCTGCCAGACACACTCCAGCCCATCGGAGAAGCTCCGTGCCGGAGGCCGACTGATGGATAAACAGGCGGAGGATCTCATAGACCCCCAGATACGGCACAAAGCCCCCCGCCACGCTGATAATTGCGCATATTACAGATAAAACCAGCTTTCCCCGGCAGGGACCGGCAAAGGAGAGCAGGATGGCCAGCCAGCTGCGTTGTTTCACAAAACCACTCCTCTCAAAAAAATCGGCATGGTGAGATGTCTCTCACCATGCCCTATTTTATCGGTTCTTGTCCGTGTTTGCCGCTCCGCACGGCCGGCATCACTCCGTTTCGTCAGGAAAAGAAAGAACAAGGTTCCCGCCGCCTCGCCGGTATTCCAGCGGAGTTTGTCCCTTTGCCGCCCGAAAAGCCGCGGCAAATTTGCTGGAGCTGTCATAGCCCACCGCTCCGGCGATCTCTGTAACGCTGGCCTCCGGTTCTTTCCGAAGCAGCAGAGCCGCCCGATCCATCCGCAGTGCCCGCATATAGGTGTTCACCGGACTGCCATATACACTTTTGAAACAGGCCTTCATGGTGGTCAAAGGGATCTGGTACTGTCTGGACAGAGCCTCCGATGTGATATGCTGATCCAGATGCTCCGCCAGATAGGAGCGGATGGCCTTTACCGTTTCCACTTGGGAACGGTAAAAATATGGTTTTTCCGTTCCGCTTCCCAATTCCAGGGCGTCGAGATACAGCAACAACTCCAGAATCTTTACCCGAAAGTAGGGCATTTTGATCCGTTCCGGTACGGCACAAAGCTCCTGAAAAATGTGATCCACCGAGGGTGCTCCGTGAATGACCCGTGGCCGGGCATCCGGGCAGAATTTCCGCTGAATGGCGGCCAGATCCAAAGGATAGTCTCCCGCCAGACGAGCCAGCTCCATGGGTATCATGGACAGGTCAAAGCACATGGAGATGCCATGATAGTGGGACAACGGGAGAGAAAAGTATCCTTTGTGCTTCAGACGGCGATCCACTTTCAGGTCACCTGCCTCCACATAGGAGAACGCATCGTTGCCCACAGCGTATTCCATCCGGCCCTCCCGGCAATAGTCGATGCAGAGAAGATCCTGCCGGGTCTCAAAAGATGAGTCGCAATAGGCCATGTGGAAATCGTTATACAGGATGGTAGCGCCGGGGAACACCTCGTAGATGGTCATGGTTCCCTCGCCGCTCTCATTTCGCAACTGATAAACGCTGCACCCACCGCTCTTGGCCAAGAGGCACAGATCCGGCTGGCTGTCCTGTAACAATGCCATTGCGGATCAACTCCTTTCTCAAAGTTCCAGGACTCGATCGCAGGCGCACTGGAGAAATTCGCGGTCATGGGTCACCACCAGAACCACCCGCCCCTCGTCCGCCAGTTCCCGTGCGCAGCGGGCCACTTCCTGCATTCTTGCATAGTCCAGACCACTGGTGGGCTCGTCGAATACCAGCAGCGGCTTTTGGGACAGCATGGCAGTAGCCACCGCCAAACGCTGCTTCTGACCACCGGAGAGGGCCATAGGGTGCTTTTCCCGGAACGCAAGCAAATTGAGCCGATCCAGCACCTCCTGAATGCGCCGGTCAGAGAGCCCTTCCATAGCCAGCCGGCACTCTCCCCATACGCTGTCGGAAAAGAGCTGATGGTTCACATCCTGCATGACGCAGTAGGCAATCCGCTGCCGCTGCTTCGGGCCAAGGATGCGGCCGTTGAGGCGGATCGTTCCGGCACTCTCCCGCATCAGGCCACACAAACAGCGGGAAAGGGTGCTTTTTCCCACACCATTGTCACCCGTGACGGCCAGCACCTCTCCCGGGCGGGCGGAGAAGGAAAGGTTTTGAAATATCGGCGGCTCCCGCTTGTACCGGCAGCACAGACCCTCCACAGACAGTCCATCCCGTCCCCCCGCAGCACGGGAGGGCGCCAGAGTCACCTGAGTAGGCGTGAGTGTGCGAAGGCCCAGAGCGATCCGTTCTGTCTCAGTCAGCCGCCGGAATTCTGCTCCGCTCCAGATCCGCTCCACGACCCCGTCCCGCAGATAGACGGCCCGATCTATGAGATCCGCCAGAAAGTACAACCGATGCTCCGCAATGAGAATGGTGTGTCCCCGACTTTTCAGGTATACGATTTGATCATGGAGTCTGTCAATGGTATCCCGATCCAAATTGGCCGTAGGTTCATCCAGAATGTAGAGTTCCGGCCCCATGGCATAGACCGAGGCAAAGGCCAGCAGCTGCTTTTCTCCGCCCGACATGGCAAAGATGTTCCGGCCCCTCAGCCGCTTCAGATGTAGGCGGTCAGTGGTATCATCCAGCCGACGAAGGATCTCACCCCGAGTCATGCCCTGATTTTCCAGGCCAAAGGCCAGCTCACTGTCGGAATCCATGTTGAAAAACTGACTTTTGGGGTTCTGGAAAACAGACCCTACCTGCCGGGCCAGTTGGTAAAGAGGCTGTTCCCGCACCGGTGCGCCGTGGAGCAGGACCTGTCCGGTCAGCGTGCAGGCCTCCGTAAATGCCGGGATCAAGCCGTTGACCAGCTTGGTGATGGTGGTTTTTCCGCAGCCAGAAGCGCCACAGAGCAGGACACACTCGCCCGGTTGGATGGTCAGATCCACATGGGTGAGGGTGCCCGATTCTTTTGTATAGGAAAAGGACACATCATGCAGCTCTACCATGGAAACACCCCCAATTTGACTGTCAGAAGGGCAACGGTAAGCCCCACACCCACAAGGAACGCGGCGCCGTCCACCGGCGAGACCCGCAGTTCCACCAGACTGGTCTTAGGCGCCGGGTCCTCGATTCCCCGGGTCACTGCCGCTGCGGACAGCTCCTCGGCAGTACCGGTAGCGGAGACCATCAGGGGAACCATGATCCCCTCCAGCTTTGCCAATCCCCGGATGCCCCGCAATCGCATCGCATCCCGGATATAGCCTGTCTCTTCTCGAATGGCGGGAAAGTACCGCAGCGTCACCGAGACGGCCACGATCAGCCGCTGAGGGAAATGGATCTTGCGCATTCCAGCCACCAGATAGGGCATAGGCGTCCGGCGAAGCATCAGAATGCCGATCATCAGGCAGGGCATCATCCGGCGGGCATAGTTAGCGAAAATGGAAAAGCTGGTAGCAGCCCATCCCGGCGCGGCCGGCAGAATCCAGTATTGCAGGCACAGAATTCCCCCAAAAATCAAGAGGCTTTTCCCCGCCATGGCAAAGCAGCGATGGAGCAGCATCAGGAACAGGAGAAAACCGATCCATATCATTTCCATCCAAAAAGGTTGCTCACTAAAGGCTGCCAGATTGGCGAAAACCAGCAGAGCAAGACCCACCCTGGGGTCGAACACCAAACAGCGCCGTGCCTCCTCCATGTTACAGAATCCCCGCCTTCTCAAAGTGCTTGCGGAACATTCCCTTGGCCAGCAGGATACCCAGTATCGCTCCTACAATAGGAGCCCCTACCAGAACCACGATCATACCCGGGGAGGTCAATGCTGCCAAGGTAGAGACATAGGCTTCCGGCATTCCCTGCTGGCTGATTTGCGCCAGGAAACTGTCCCGCATGATCCAGACAGGCAACGGGGAGCCGATCATCCCCAGCGAGAAGAACACATAGGCCAGAGCGTTGCCGCGGAAAGACCGGTAATGGCTACAGATCCGGCAAAGCTCCGCCAGGATGCAGCTCACCGCAAAAGCAATGAGAATTACCACCGTGAATTGGCCAGTAACAAAGTAGATCAAGGCCGTAATAAAACCCATCAGGAGCACCGCGCCGGTCTTTGGCACCTTGGCGCACATCATTAGGAATGGGATACCCGCAAATATGGCGATCAGGCCAGGCATCAAGATCCAAAGCAGGGGATGCAGACCGCTGAGAAGCATAAAAGCAAAGTTGATGACAAAGTAGATGGCGGAGAAAATTCCCACCGTAATGATGTCCTTTCCCGTCATTCCTTTTTTCTGCGTATTCATGATGTACCGCTCTCCTTTAATGCGGTTAGATTATGCTAACCGTTATTTCTGAGAAAAGGCGCTCAGCGCGCCCCTCCTTACTGAGTATAGCGGTACATCGCCGTTCTTTCCGCTCCGTTTGGACGACTTCGTCCTATTTGGTCGAGAGATATATGCTTTATCATAACACAGATGCACCATTTTCACCATACTGAATGGATTCGAAATTGCCATGCGAACTCTGGTGGACAACTTCAACCTATTTTGAGAGATGTGATGATAATAAAAAACCGGCAATGTGGATACATCCAATGCAACAGCCTCATTTCAGCGGATCAGACGCATCCAGAATATGAGGCGGCCATACATCGGGAATGGGAGCGCCGCGCTTGATCTTGAAGTCGCACACGCCATCCCCGGCAGCGCAGGTCTTTTCCCGATACAAGGAAACCCCAAAGGCTCGGAACATGACATAGTCCAGATTGCACATATAGGGCAGATACTCCATGTATCCTCTCTCTTTACAGAATTCATAGATGGGACAAACCAGATTATGATAGATCATGGAATACTCCTCTGTGGGTTCCATGGTCTGCGTCAAAAAGCTACCGGGATTTTTCGCAGCGTTTTCCGCGTTCCTTTTGTCCTTTTTCTTCAACGCTTTCGCAACAAGGCCGGGACAGTGGTGAAACAGTCCGCCAGCCAACCGGCGCAAAAGGCGGGGCATCTGATCAAAATAACGCTCATACAAAGTGGTCACCAGCCGTCCCCAGTCGTTGGTGGAGAGACCATATTTCTTGCCCACCACACCGACAGCCACAAAGAACATGCAGCCGGTCAAATTCCTGGTGCCGCTGCTGCTGTCCCCTCCGATAAAGGGAAAATGCTCCAGCATCTCCCGCTCATAGCAACTCCAGATCTCTGCAAAAGCCTGGGGATAGGATTTCCCGAAAACCGCCTCAATCTCCGACCTGACAAGCTTCAGATACCCGTCCATTTCCTTTTGCAGTTTGCCCTTGTTTTTTCGATAATACTCGTGCATAGGTTCTCCCCCTGTGTTTGTATTTCCATTGCAAAGCAGGAGCGTCATCTCTGTGCTGATGACGCTCCCGTTATGCATTTCAGGCAAACAAATCATCCTGTTGGCCATCTTATTTTCGGATCACAAGGATACTCTATGCTTGATTATAGTTAGCTATAGATAACCAGTCAAGCCATTTTCCGTTAGGGACAGTTAATTTTCCTATCAGATGTGTAGAGTGTCACGCAAACTCTCACCCGCAACCTTCAAAGTGTGCGAGATTCAGGGTTTCTTTTTTCTTTCTCTGGGCGTAACGCAGAGTTTGATATGCTCCGCCGCTGGAATGATCCACACAGAATACCACAAGGTCGCTTCGATCCACCATCTGCCGGTTGCGAATCTGAATGGCACCCTTCGGATGGCTGCCAGCGGCGGCGCTGCACAGTTCAATTTCATCATAATATGTTTCAAAGTTCTCCAAATTGTCCCGCAGCTCTGCCGTCGGATACGGAAGTACCAAAATCAAGGCGCTATTGTCATCCCGCACACGGCGCTGTTGGCGCTTGACGGCAGAAGAAACAATCTGATCAAAGTCTCCGTTACGGCCAACCAGAAACTCCACATATTCCTTTTCCAAAAGCAATGTGTGGATCAGCGACTCCACACGCTCTTCCGCTTTCCAAAAATCCGGAACGGTCCGATGTCCAAAAAAACTGACGGTAAATAGATCCATGTCGTTCTCGTTGGCATTTTCTGACCAACAGCTCCCTCAAGTGAATGTTTCACCTCTTATTATATATAAACATTTACTTGAAGTAAATAATCCTCTAATTGGTTTCAATTATATTTTACCTATTCTGTTGGTAGCATAATGTCGGGAGGTGAAGTGATGCAGACAGAGTTTCCGGAACGATATATCACTCTGGGTTTAAAAATCGCCTATTACAGAAAAAAGGCGGGATTGACGCAGGAGGTTCTTGCTGAACGGATCGGAAAAAGTGTTAATTTTGTCGGCCAGGTAGAAGGAACAGGAACAATTCGGGGTGTATCCTTGGAGACCCTGTTCAAAATCGCCCAAGTATTGAAGATTCAGCCCTCCAAACTGTTGGAGGACGACTGATTAGCATTATAAAAAGAAAGCGAGTGCTGCCACCGGGGATATATCCGGTGACAGCACTCCTCATTTATAACGGTTTAGGCGTTCCTTCTCTCAGAGCTTCCACTGGCCGGACTCTTTACGGCCGGATACGAACGCTTGATACAG
>ERZ779894.127-NODE-127-length-88729-cov-7.100683_pt1 | contig 88729 bp, 87 predicted proteins | sample MGYA00511587_ERZ779894 | MGnify/ENA primary metagenome ERZ779894 (study PRJEB29588, sample SAMEA2160490) | human gut metagenome | biome: human gut; feature: human-associated habitat; material: faeces | place: Denmark | collected 2008/2010 ... | reverse complement strand
CAGCCTGCACTGTCCCCTCACCGACTCCACCCGCGAGATGGTAAATGCAGAACGGCTCCGACTGATGAAGCCCACCGCCATCCTCATCAATACCGGACGCGGCCCGCTCATCAACGAACAAGACCTTGCCGACGCACTTAACAACGGTACCATCTATGCCGCCGGCGTAGACGTACTCTCGCAAGAACCTCCCCGTGCCGACAATCCGTTGCTCTCTGCCCGCAACTGCTACATCACTCCGCACATTGCCTGGGCAAGCACCGCCGCGCGCGAACGCCTCATGCAGATTATGCTCGAAAACATCAAGGCCTACCAAGACGGCAAGCCGGTGAACGTAGTGAATAAATAAGCAAACAACATGGGAAAGTCTGCCGTAAAAGGTCTGTTCTACATCTGTCTGATAGCAGCGACATTCGTCTTGGCCACCATCACCATAGTGGCAGCCTTCTCAGGAAATGTAGCTCCGGTCGATTCCGTCATCATGCCATTACTGGGGCTGGCAGTGCCCGTACTCCTGATTGTCAATCTGATAACGGCACTCTGCTGGGCATTGGCCCGTAAGCGCTGGGCACTGGTTCCGCTGGTGGCATTCTTCTGCAACTGGGGATATCTGACGTCTGTCTTCCAGCTCCACCTGCCGAAAGACAAGACCCCGGCAGGCAAGTATCTGAAGATAGCCACCTACAACATACACAACTTTGGAGGTGAGATTACCGGTTATTCCTGCAAGGAGATAGCCCGGTACATGCAGCAGGAGGGCGTGGATGTGCTGTGCTTCCAGGAGTTCGGAGACAACAGTGACTTCCCCACAGACAGCATACGGCGCGTACTCTCGCATTGGTCACACGCGCTCATCCCTTCTGAAGACTCCGTCAAGGGCGTACTGCCTATCGCCGTATTCAGCCGCTATCCATTGGCGAACCACCGTTTCATCACTTACCAGCACAGCTCCAACTGTAGCATGATGTGCGATGTAGTGATGGGTACGGATACCATACGTCTGATAAACAACCACCTGCAGACCACCAGCGTTAGCCAGAAGCGCAGGAAGTGGGAACGCGAGCTGGCCACCGACGACACCCGCCGCGAAGTCCAGGCAGCCAAAGATGCCGCAGGCACCCTGCACGAAAACTTCATGAAGCGGGCCACGCAGACTTACGTCATCAGCCACTACGCTAAGACCAGCCCCTATCCCGTGCTGCTATGCGGCGACTTCAACTCAATACCTTCCTCCTACACCTACCATCATTTGAGGAAAACCCTCAAAGACGGATTCCGCACTGCCGGAAACGGATACATGTACACCTACCGCTATGCCAAACGCATGTTGCGTATTGACTACATCTTCCACTCCCCCAGCCTGAAGGGTATTGCATACTACTCTCCGGACCTGGATTTGTGCAGCGACCACAATCCAGTGATTATGGAGGTTGAAATACAATAAAGTAAAGAAAGCCAAAAACAATAAGGGCTGTCCCGGAAATCCCGGAACAGCCCTTGCCTTATCATATTCTGCCATTCAGCGGAGGTTATCTGCACCCGATTAGTTGAACACGTAACGGATACCGACTTGCAACTTCCAGCATTCGCTGTAGTTCTGATAGGTGTCGTAAGTCTTGGTAGGATATTCACCGTTCACCTTATACATGGAGAATACCGGAGTCAGGTCAGTGGCGCTCTTCACCCCTTCATACTTCAGGATTCGGTTGCTGTTGGAAACGGTATTGGTCTTGGAGATACCCCATTTGGAGTTGATGAGGTTACCCACGTTCATGATGTCGAAACTCAACTGGAAGCAATGCTTGGTCTTGCCAATCTTGAATTCGAAATCCTCCAGCAGACGGAAGTCAAAGCGGTGCACCCACGGAGCGCGGGCAGCATAAGCCTCGGCATACTGTCCTTTGTGATTCTTCAAGTACGAATCCTGCTCTACGAATTTCCAGAAGGCAACGCGGTCTTCCTCTGTCTTGAAGTTGATTTCACTATCGTCCTTCGGAATGTACATCAAGTCGTTGTTGATACCGTCGCCGTTCATGTCGTTGGTGTAGCAGAAGCTATAACCGCCGGAAGAATAGCCGGAATAGAACAGATTCAAGTGTGTGCCACGAAGCAGGCCTTTGTGTCTGAAGGGGATGTAGTAGCCCACAGAAGCAATCACCTTATCGGGAACCACATACTGTGACCGTTGTGCATCCACATAATTGGAACCATCAATCGTGTTCAATCCCTGCCAAGTGGAGATAGGGTCGCTGCCCGGAAGACCGGAAACTTCTTTGGACTCCGTGTGCGTATAGGCCAGCATCAGCATCAAGTCATCCACCGGCTGGGCATTCACCGTGATGTTTGCCGTATAGCCGTAGCCTTTGGATGTATTGTCGAGTACCACGGCATTCTTGCCATTGTAATGCACGAAGTCGCCTGCATATTTCACATTCTTGTCGGGGTTGTCATAAAGAGAATAAGAGTACACCATGCGGTTATCCGCACCATTGAAACGTTGCATACCCGTATGCAGCAGTTCCGTAGTTGTCACGTCTTTTCCATCAGCGCCCTTGACGGTGGTCAGCTTATTGTACTTCCATTCGTCGGGGTTCTTGATATTGATGTTGTTGATGGTAACGGCATTCACATTCTTCGTGAACATGAACTCTCCCGTCACGGTCAAGGGGAAAGATACGGGTACCTGATAGTCCACCGCGATAGACGACTTCCACACCTGCGGCATCTTGAAGTCCTGAGCCACACCGGAAATCTTGCTTCCCGCCACGTGTTTCTCAATCGTGGTGGGGAGGTTGAACTTGTCGATTATCTGGTTCATGTCCGTAATCATGCCGCCTGCCAACTGGTCCAGACGGGAATCATGGCCCACCACCTTTCCATTGTCATATTGGGTCTTAAAGGTAACGGAGTTCTGTACCATAGAAGCATTGGTCGGCATATTGGTGAAGAAAACCAACGGCAGACGTCCGGTAAACACACCCGTACCTCCACGTACTTTCAGCGACTTGTCCTTGAACACGTCCCAAACGAAACCTATACGGGGAGAAATCTGCCATCTGGAATCCGGCCACTTGCCAGTGTCGATGTGCTGCCCGTCGAAGTCAAGCTCATAGATGGCATCGTTTCTCTGGAGGTCGTCGTTGTCGAACATCAAGTTGTCGAAACGGATACCGTAGGTCAGTTTCAGACTGTTGCCGAGGTTCCATTCATCCTGGGCATAGAAACCAAGCTGGTTGAAGGTAACCTGAGCATTGGGGTTGGCCACACCGTTGAAGCCATAAGTCAAAGCGAATGATTCGGGAGCTGCGCCACTCAGGAAATCTTCCAGACTGTTATAGCGGTAATATCCCGTACCGTTACGCATATAGGCGTTGTTGGCAAACTGGTGCTCGTAGCTAAGACCTGCCGTCAGCTTGTGGTTACCGGTGAAGAAGGTGAAGTTATCGGTAATGTTCGTAATCTTGTTCTTCACACCGTTGTTGTAGGTGAACAACTCGTAACCGGCGCTCATATACGGTTCCAGAATCTGGTTTCCGTTCTCGTCCTTGCCTGCCATGATGTCGATAAAAGGGAAAGGAGAAGAGTTGGTGCCGCGCATGTCCTCTATATTGGTGTAGGTGAACAGCAGCTGATTGGAAATCTTATCGGTGAAGCGGCTGTTCAAATCTGCCGCCCAAGACTGCACCTTGTTGTCCATGGAATACATGCTGTTGGCAAACGCCATAGACTGTGTACCTACGCGGTAAGTATTGTTCAGGCGATATCCCGTATCGGAAGAGTTGCCGTTCGGGGCATTCCAAGCCGTATTCTTCGTATTGTTGTAGCGGAGGCTCAAGCGATGGCGGTCCGTGATGTTCCAGTCGATGCGGGCCAGCAGCTTGGTGTTCTCCTCGTCGGCAGGGAAATTGGTGTAGGAGCCTGCATCATAGCCGTATTTGTCCTTCAGATGGTTGTACACCTTCTCCATGTCCGACTTCAGTGTACGGGACACCATACCTTTCGCATCTTCACCGTCCTCGCGCGCGCGATACTTTATAACCTCTCCCGGAGTCTTCTCTTTTTCGTAGTTCACGAAGAAGAACAGTTTGTTCTTGATGATAGGACCGCCCAGCGTGAAGCCGTAGGTAGTCTTGGACTCGTCGGAACGTGCTCCCAGGTCCTCGCCGTTGATGCGGTTACCGCGCATGTCCTGGTTGCGGTAATAGGTATAGGCAGTACCTCTGAACGTGTTCGTACCACTCTTGGTAATGGCGTTGATGCCGCCGCCTATGAAGTTCGTCTGGCGCACGTCGAAGGGAGCCACCACTACCTGCACCTCTTCGATGGCATCCATGGAGATAGGGTTGCCGCCGCCGGGAAGGTTGGAGCTAAGTCCGAAGTTATTGTTGAAGTTGGCACCGTCGATAGTGAAGTTCGTGGAACGTCCGTCACCGCCGGCAAAACTCATGCCGTTAGCATAGGGAGAAAGGCGGGCAATGTCACTGATGCTGCGGTTCACGGTGGGAAGCTGCGTCATCTGTGCAGACGAGATATTGGTAGTGGCACCCGTCTTTTCAGCGGTGAACTTGGTCTTGGCAGCCGTCACAATCACTTCGTTCAGCAACTCGGAAGATTCACTCATCTCTACGTTCAGGTTGTATACCTCACCCAGCTGAAGGGTGATGTCCTTATAAATAACCGTCTGATAGCCGATGTAGGAAATCTCCACCCGGTAGGGACCACCGGTGCGCATACCCTGGATGGAATAGCGTCCGTCAACGTTGGTCACGGTTCCGTAGCGCGAACCGGAAGGCTGGTGAACAGCCTGGACAGTGGCGCCGATAATGGGCTCATTACTTGCATCCGTCACCTTACCTGCCATAGAGGCAGTGGTGACCTGCGCATCTACACCCACGGTGGCCAGTAACAGCAGCACCGTCAGTATAATTCTTACTCTCTTTAACATAATGTCTTTTAAATTAGTTTCTTAAAACGTTATATTTCTTAAAACATTGGCAAAGATACGCAAAATTATATATAAAGTTGTTACAACACGATTACATTTTTTAAGCATTTATTCAATACAAGGCAGTATCACTGTGAAACGGCTCCCACGGCCTTCCTCGGACTGGAGTTCGATGCGTCCTCCCATCTTTTCGACGATGAGCACACAGATGGACAAGCCCAACCCGACGCCTTGGGAAAACTCGCTACGCTTGTAGAAACGCTCGAAAATCATCTTCTGCTCGCTGTGCGGAATGCCTATGCCGGTGTCTTCCACATAAAGATGTACCTCGCTCATGCCGGACGGACAGCAATACCCCAGCCGGATGCTGCCTCCTTTCGTAAACTTGTTGGCATTGTTCAGGAAGTTGGTGAGTACCTGTGTCAGTCGCATGGGGTCTACATTCACCTGCACATCTTCGGGAGGGAAATCCTTGAGGAACTGCAACGGCGGCCGGATAAGCAGGCTATGCGTCTGATAGACGTCATCGAGCAACCGGCACACGCTCTCCCGCTGAAAGGTGAACGAGAGGTTACCCGACTCGATGCGCGACAGTTCCAGCACATCGCCCACCAGCTTCAGCAGCAGTTTGGTATTGGTGTTGATAATGTCCACAAACTCCTGCCGCTCTTCGTTTGAAAACTCCGGCTCATTGGCCAGCATGTCCGAGAAGCCGACAATGGCATTGAGCGGAGTGCGGATCTCGTGGCTCATGTTGTTGAGGAACGACTGTTTCAGTTCGGCCTGCTCCGCCAGCTCGCGGGATTCTATCAGCTCCTGCTCGTGGTCTTTCAGTTCCTGGATATTCTGCAGCAATCCGGCTATGATGGGTGCGTGTCCGGGGGTGTGGATGGTATTGTAGCTGAACTCCCACCACTGGAACTCACCGGTGAAGTTACAGCGATACTGCCCCTTGTGGTGCGTGCGTTCATGCCTTGCCGCTATGTTCTTGCGGAAGGCGGGTAAGTCGTCGGGATGGATGTAGGGAGTGATTTCATCGAGCAGAAGACGGCCGGGGCGATGATGAATAAGCTCGCAAAACTGCGAGTCGCAGGACACGGAATCTCCCTCCAGTCGCCAGGCGTAGGTAGAATTTCCTTCGATGGCCAGGCAGAGGGTCTCATGCTCGTAGAGGAGGTTTCGCAATGCCTCACGCTTGCGCCTGCGTTCGCGCAGCAGGCTGAAGGAGAGCAAGACTATCACCGTCAGCACGAAGACTGCGCCCAAGATGGAACCGATAAGTATAGGATAGCGGTAGCGCTCCGAAAAAGGGATATACATCACAGTGTACTCTGCCGGAATGCTCTCGAGCGGGATGCCATACTTCTGCAGCACATGCCAGTTCAGCACGTACTGCTTGGCGCATTCCGTCACCTGCTGCCGGGGCATCCGCCCTTCGAGGCGTTCCTTGATACCGGTCGCCATGTATCTTATCTGGCTTTCCAGTGGAGTGAAATATCCTCCCAGCAAGTAGTCGGCAAAGCCGAAGCCCTCGTTGATGGTCTGAAACGTGGGATTGTCGAAGAGCATGCCCACACGCTTGGTGGTATAGTCTCGCTTGGTGTAGAGCAGCAACGTATTGTCGCCGCGTCCCAGCCACATCAGATGGCGTATCGCTATGGAGTCGCTCGTCATGCGCACAATCTTCGTGGTGTCCAGCAACACGTCTATGTTCTGCCGTTTCAGTATAGGGCTGATAGTCTCCCTCTCGCGCACACGGTGATAGGAGGAACCGGCAAAGTAAGCACCCTCGGTAGAGGTCACGATGGCGAACCCCTGCCCACGACACTGCTCATTCAACGCATGCCATATCTTGCGGTCCAGAAACACTTGTCCGTTCATCAGGCAGATGCGCGACTTTCCCATGATACTCTCTATCATGCGTATGGTACGCAAGTAATCGGGCGTGTCGGCATAGCCCGTGATGTTGGGGTATTGCAGGAGCAGAGATATGTTGGGATAGTTCACACCGCTGAACACAACGGGTATTTCATGCGCCAACGGGTGTCTGCATGCCATCAGCGCATAGGCAGCCTGGTCATCGAGCACGGCTATCAACTCGGCTCCCCAGGCAGAGAGGTCGTCCACGAAACCGGCCATACGGAGGTTTTCTGCCTCCTCCATGTAGCGGTCGCAGTCCAGATAGTATTCGCGTACATCGCAGTCCAAGCCGAGAAGGCTGAACTCTTTTTGCAACAGTTCCAGAGCCTTCGCAGCAGGCGGATAGCCCGGCTCGAAAGAGTGTATCAGCGCAATACGCCGTGTCTCCGCATGGGCAGGGTGTGCACACACGAGGCAGAGAGAAAGAATCAATATGTATCCGGCAACTGCCTTTATGTGCTTCATATCCGGAAGGTCCTTTTCGACTTGTATCAGCAAAGATACGAATGTTTTTTAAGAATAATGGACTATTTCTTCTGTTTCTGTAACAAAGAATACGTTTTCTTAAATCATTGACACATCCCAACTTATCTTTCAGAGGATTTACCGAATATCCCTAAAGAACCGATTCTTCGTCCAGTATTCCAAAGTGGAGATCTATTTGTTCTTAACCTTCGGCAACACCGCATTCAGTACCATATATCCCAACATACCGGCAACAATCGTTCCCAGCAATACACCAAACTTCGCCTGGTTCAGCAGATCCGGATATTCTCCTGCAAAAGAAAGGTTGGCAATAAATAAAGATACCGTAAAGCCAATACCCCCCAACAAGGATACTCCGGCAACACTTCTCCAATTCATTCCCGGAGGCATTGAGGACAAACCACTCTTGACCGCCAGCCAGGTAAACAGAAAAATACCGATAAACTTGCCAAGAAGCAATCCTGCAGCCACCGCTATACTAACAGCTCCAACAACGCCACCGCCTCCACTGAACACCACACCGGCATTGGCAAAGGCAAAGAGCGGCAGTATCACAAAGTTTACCGCACCATGCAAATTGTCTTCCAGGGATTGCAAAGGACTAATTACATGATCAGAAGCGCGCTCCACTTGTTTTAGAGTGGCAATCTGCTCATTGGTCAATATAATATTATCTGATTTGGTAACCGGAAAATCACCGATAATGTCGCGGATGCGTTTAATGTATTTCCCGGCATCCAAACGGGGACGGGCCGGTATTACAAAGGCCAGTATCACTCCGGAAATAGTGCTGTGAATGCCCGACTGAAGGAACAAATACCAAATAATTACCCCGATAAGCAGGAAGAATATCTTCTGTGTCATACCGAATTTCCCCATATAGTAAAGGAAGAAATAAAGGACAGCAGCTACAATAAGATATCCGTATGCCACTTCGGAACTATAGAAAATGGCAATAACCAGAATGCCGCCAATATCATCGACCACTGCAAATGCCGTCAGGAAAATTTTCAGACTCAAAGGCACCCGTTTACCCAGCAGACTGAGTACACCCAATGAAAAAGCAATATCCGTAGCCATCGGTATAGCCATACCGCGCGTTTCCGGAGTACCCTGAACGACCAAAAGTGAATAGACAATGACCGGCACCAACATACCGCCACATGCCGCTACAAAGGGTAAAGAAGCCTTACGAAAGGAAGAAAGTTCACCCACCAGCAGTTCCCGCTTTATCTCCAACCCCACAGCCAGAAAGAAAACAGTCATCAAGCAGTCGTTTATAAACTCAATCATTTTCAACGGATGACCGCCATGGGAGAACAAATTAAAGTCTCCGATGCGCAGATGCAGTTCCTGCAAAAGAAAGCCCTGATACAACGGAGCCATCGGCGAATTAGCAATAACGGCCGCCAAAATAGCCATCAAAAACAGCAAGATGCTCGCCGCTATATTCAGCGACGAGAAGTTTTTCACAGTACGTAAAATAATCATAAAGAAGTATATTTGATTTAAGATTTCATCCTTTCGACATCAATCCAGCTTCAAGACTGCCAGGAACGCTTTCTGAGGTACCTCCACATTACCAATCTGTTTCATACGCTTCTTACCTCTCTTCTGTTTCTCAAGCAATTTTCGTTTACGGCTCACGTCACCGCCATAACATTTGGCCGTTACGTCCTTACGCACAGCCTTAATCGTTTCCCGGGAAATAATCTTGGCACCGATAGCAGCCTGAATGGCGATATCGAACTGCTGTCTCGGAATCAGGTCTTTCAACTTCTCGCACATCCGGCGTCCCAATTCGTAGGCATTGTCAAAGTGTGTCAAGGTAGAAAGAGCATCCACCGGCTCACCGTTCAGCAAAATATCCAGCTTCACCAGTTTGGAAGGACGAAAACCGTTGGGATGATAGTCAAAAGAGGCATATCCCTTAGAGATACTCTTCAATTTATCATAGAAATCGATAACTATTTCGCCAAGAGGCATGTCATAGTATATTTCTACACGGTTACCTGAAATATATTCCTGCTTCACCAGCTCGCCACGCTTGCCCAGACAAAGAGTCATGATAGGGCCAATGTAATCAGTAGTGGTAATCACCGAGGCACGGATATAGGGCTCCTCAATACGGTCTATCATGGTAGGGTCGGGCATGCTGCCGGGGTTATGCACTTCGGTCATATTTCCCTGCTTGTCATAGATATTGTAGGAAACGTTGGGCACGGTGGTGATAACGTTCATGTCAAATTCGCGGTCAAGGCGTTCCTGCACAATCTCCATATGGAGCAGCCCAAGGAAACCGCAACGGAAACCAAAGCCCAAAGCCAATGAAGACTCAGGCTGGAAAGTCAGCGAAGCATCATTCAACTGCAACTTCTCCAAAGAAGAACGCAAGTCCTCGAAATCTTCTGCCTCGATGGGGTACACACCGGCAAAAACCATCGGCTTCACCTCCTCAAAACCGGCGATGGCCTCTTCGCAAGGACGGGCAATATGCGTAATCGTATCACCTACTTTCACTTCCTTAGAGGTTTTGATACCCGAGATGATATAGCCCACATCCCCCGTACGCAACTCCGGACGTGGCATCATTTCCATTTTGAGCACTCCGATTTCATCCGCATCATATTCCTTGCCTGTATTGAAGAATTTCACTTTATCCCCTTTACGAATCACACCGTTCACTATCTTGAAATATGCAATGATACCACGGAAAGAATTGAAGACAGAATCGAAAATCAACGCCTGCAACGGAGCTTCCTCGTCACCCTCCGGATGAGGGATACGCTCAATGACCGCAGCCAGAATCTCTTCCACTCCCATGCCTGTTTTGCCGGAAGCACGGATAATCTCATCACGCTTGCAGCCCAACAGTTCAACGATTTCGTCCTCCACTTCCTCGGGCATGGCGCTTGCCATGTCACATTTGTTGATGACGGGGATAATCTCCAAATCATGCTCAATCGCCATATAGAGGTTTGAAATGGTCTGCGCCTGCACTCCTTGCGAAGCATCTACAATAAGCAAGGCTCCTTCACAAGCGGCGATGGAACGTGACACCTCGTACGAGAAGTCCACGTGTCCCGGAGTGTCTATCAAGTTCAGAATATACTTTTCACCTTTATAGGTATACTCCATTTGTATGGCATGGCTCTTGATGGTGATACCTCTTTCCTTCTCAAGGTCCATGTCATCCAGCATCTGTCCGTTAGTTACTTGTATAGTATTGGTAAATTCCAGCAGACGGTCTGCCAAGGTTGATTTACCGTGGTCGATATGGGCAATAATGCAAAAATTTCGTATATTCTTCATTGTCAATAACTATCTATTAATTGGGTGCGCAAAGATAATGAAAACAGAGCAAATAAAAAAAATGCGTTGATAACATATTCATGTACCAACGCATCTTTTTATAACATTCCAATCAATTCCTCGCTTAGTTCAGCTTTACAAACAATTCGCCTTCCACTTCAGAAGTAGAGACCTTGTCTTCTCTTAACAACCAGCCCAATCCCAGGAAGAAGTCCTTGTCGATCAGTTTAGTTGCTTTCTTGATTTGCTTGTGAGTCAAGCCATCTGTGCCATTCAGTGCAGTCCAAATCTGTCCTGCAACATTACCAGCTTTTTCTTTTAACATTTCTATTTGCTTTTAGTTAAACGTTATCCTCATCTCCAAAGATAGAGATGTCGGTGTTTTTATATCGCTGCAAAGATAGGTATATTTATGTTATACAACACGTTATTAGGCACTTTTTTTCTTACTAAGGGGTAAAAAAGTTCTTTTTTCTTACTTTGAGGACGTTTTTTCCAGGTATTCGGTCCAAATTTGGGCAGCTACCTCTACCATCTTGGCACACGGGCGTTTAGCATAATACTGCTCGGTACGGGCTTCCGGAACGGACGAACCTTCCGGTTTTCTCAATCCCAACAGTTCAGCACATATCAAAGAGCCGTTCCGTTTCTTGAACTCAGCAGCCAGCTCCTGCACCAACGCATAGTTTGCCGCCTTACCTTCACGGTCCTTGCCTTCCACAGCTCCTTTTTCCAATCCGGCCAATAGGAACATGCCGCATGCAGCACCGCATGTCTGCCTCATACGACCTATGCCACCACCAAAAGAGGCGGACATCCGGAAAGCCTGCTCTTCTGTAAAGCCATACATATCTGCAAAAGCTCCCACTACCGACTGCGAGCAGTTATAGCCACTCTTGAAAAGCTCCACAGCTTTTTCTATTCTGTCTTTTGTTTCCATCATCATTATTCTGTAATTTCCAACAACATCGGACAATGGTCCGAATGAACAACGTCACCCAATATTCTCGCCTCCTTCAACATCGGGCGCACCGGTTCACTCACCATGCAATAATCAATGCGCCATCCTTTGTTCTTGGCACGTGAATTAAAGCGATAGCTCCACCACGTATATTCCTGCTTGTCGGGATGAAGCCAACGGAAGGAATCTATGAATCCCGCATTGAGAAAGCGCGTCATCCACTCCCGCTCTTCAGGCAGGAAGCCACTGTTAGTGGCATTCCTGATAGGGTCGTGAATGTCTATTGCCTCATGGCAGATATTATAATCGCCGCAAAGAATGAGTTTAGGACGCGTACGTTCCAGCTCCAATACATATTCCTGGAATTTCTCCAACCAGACCATCTTAAAGGCCTGGCGTTCATCACCGCTGGTACCGGAAGGATGATAAACACTCACAACGGACACATCGCCGAAGTCGGCACGGATAAAGCGCCCTTCGTTATCGTATTCTTCAATGCCCATGCCGTACTCCACATGGTCCGGTTCTTGCTTGCTCAAAATAGCGACTCCGCTATACCCCTTCTTCTGTGCAGAATATAGGTAATGCTTATACCCCAAAGCATCCAGCGCCTCTGCCGGATACTGTTCCGGTTGCAGCTTTGTTTCCTGCAAACAAAGCACATCCGGCTGCTCTTGTGCCAGCCACTCGGGAAAACCTTTTGTCACGGCAGCCCTCAGCCCATTTACGTTATATGTAATAATCTTCATACTACTTATTTGATTTCTTAAAAATGAATTATTCAAGATGTCAACTCGGATACCAGCAGCATGATATTCAGCACAGTGACCACCGCAGCAATGGCATAAAGTACAAATGTACTCCATTTGCTGTTTACATACTGCCCCATCACTTTGCGCGAAGAAGTCAGTCCTACTTGCAGGAAAACCGTGAACGGCAGCTGGATGCTCAGTATCATCTGTGAAATCAGCAGTCCTTTGAACGGGTCTCCGATAAAGAAAATCAGCAGCAGTGCAATGCCCAGCGACAGAATCACACCCACCTGCGAGTGACTGTCTTTGATATGATAGGATTCTCCGAAAATACCGGCAAAGATAGAACCTGCCGCCATACCGCTGGTTATCGTGGAAGATATACCCGCCATCAGTAATGCCAATGCAAAAACCACGGCAGCACTGCTCCCCAGCAACGGCTCCAGCAAGGATTTGGCCTGCTGCAACTCTTCCACCTGAATACCGCTTTTAAAGAAAGTTGCCGCAGCCAGCAGTATCATGGCACTGTTGATGGCCCATCCCACAATCATAGAGAACAGCGTGTCGAACAATTCATATTTCAACACCTTACGGATGGATGCATCATCTTTCTTATTATATTCATGGCTCTGTATCACTTCCGAGTGCAGAAACAGATTATGCGGCATCACCACCGCACCGAGCACACTCATGATAATCAGCATGCTCCCATGCGGGAACGAAGGTGTCACCCACCCTTGTGCGGCCAGCGGCCAATCTATCTTCACCAGAAACAGCTCATAGATAAAGGAGAGCCCGATGACCGAAACAAAAGCAATGATGGAACGTTCTATCTTCTTGTAGGAATTAGTGAAAAGCATGACGACTACAAATACGGTAGTCAAGACAGAGCCCCATATGATGGGAATGTCAAACAGCATCTGCAAAGCGATGGCACCTCCCAATATCTCTGCCAGCGAAGTCGAGATGGAAGCCAGCACTGCTGTACCCAATATGGGACGCGACACCCAGGAAGGAGTATATTTGGTAGCGGCTTCGGACAAGCACAAGCCGGTTACAATGCCAAGATGCGCCACATTATGCTGCAATACAATCAGCATGATAGTGGATAAAGTCACGACCCACAGCAATGAATAGCCAAATTCAGACCCTGCCGCAAAATTAGATGCCCAGTTCCCCGGGTCAATAAAGCCCACAGTCACCAGCAGTCCGGGACCTATATATTTAAAAACGTCCAGACCGCCCAGATAGCGTTTGTGGTCTCTCCGTTTCAAGTCTTTAAAAATATTCTTCATTGTGTCTGTTCAATTAAGAGCGTAAAAATACTCAAATAATAACAAATACCTCCATGTTAGGTTCAAAAAAAGCCCCTGGCATCTTTCAATGTCAGGGGCTCTCATCCATTCTTTCAGGCAGGAGGCTCAATACCCCATCTCGTGCAATGCCTTGCACAATTGGTCGGGGCAGGAAGTGGAACGTCTTCCGCAGCGAATTCCTTCCAAACGGGCAATCACCGCATCTACCGGCATGCCTTTCACCAAACGTGAAAGTCCTTGCAGGTTTCCATTACATCCACCCCAAAATGCCACTTCTTTCACAATACCATCTTCCACATTCAGTTCGATGTTACTGCTACACGTACCTTGCGTCTTGTATGTATATGTCATTATTCTCCGCCTTCTTCCGGTTTCATGTTAGTATAAACCGTCTGTACATCATCAAACTCTTCGAGACGCTCTATCATCTTGTCGATGGTTTCGCGTTGCTCGGGAGTCACATCCTTCATATCGTTCGGAATATAGGTAAACTCTCCACCGACATCTTCAAAACCGCACTCTTCCAAATGTTTCTGGATAGCTGCATAGCTTTTCGGGTCACCATAAATAGTGATAGTACCTTCTTCTTCATCCTCTTCGTAGTCTTCCTCTACATCATAGTCTATCAAGTCAAGAATGAGTTCTTCCATATCGATACCGTCTTTCTTCTTGAAAGTGAACACACACTTGTGGTCAAACAAGAAAGCCAGTGAACCCATTGTTCCCAAGTTACCGCCGAACTTGTTGAACACGGAACGCACATCGGCTACTGTACGGGTAGTGTTATCGGTCAGTGTATCCACAAAAACAGCTACACCGTGAGGACCGTATCCTTCATAAGTCATACCCTTATAGTCGCTCTGGTCCTTACCCATCGCATTCTTGATAGCACGTTCAATATTATCCTTCGGCATGTTTTCACGCTTACAAGTAGCGATAACCGAACGCAGTGTCGGGTTGTTTTCCGGCTCCGGACCACCGGCCTTCACCGCAATAGCAATTTGTTTACCCAGTCTTGTAAAGGTCTTTGCCATGTGACCCCATCTTTTCAATTTGGCAGCTTTTCTATATTCAAACGCTCTTCCCATTGGAACTGTATTTTAAATTATGAATTATAAATTCTAAATAATGAATCAACGCAGCTTGGCATTCAACTTGTCCTCCAGGTTCTTCACCAGTTTGGACATAATCTTGTCAATCTGCTTATCGTTCAACGTGGCATTCTCATCCTGCAGCAAGAAGCTCACCGCGTAACTCTTCTTACCAGCTTCCAGATTCTTACCCTCATAAACGTCGAAGAGAGAAACCTCCTTCAGCAGCTTTTTCTCCGTCTCGTAGGCAATCTTCTCAATTTCCGCAAACTGCACTTTCTTGTCGAGCAGTAACGCCAAGTCGCGTTTCACGGCAGGGAACTTGGAGATTTCCGTATAGCTCACCTTCACATTGCGGATGGCCTTCAACAATTCTTTCCAGTTGAAATCGGCATAGTAAACCTCGTTGTCAATATCGAATGCCTTCAACAGCTTCTTTGTTACAATACCGAAAGTAGCCAACCGCTTTCCACCCCTTGTCTGTACAGATAAACCGGCAGCATAGATGTCATCAGTCAGATTGCCGACAACCAAATCATGCATGTGCAGCCCCAATCTGGCAAAGACATTCTCAACGTATGCCTTCAGCTCATATACCGAGCTGTTCTCGTCCGGATGAGCCCATGAGTTGGCCACCCTCTTGCCAGTCACCCACAAACCAAGATGATAGTCTTCGGAATAAGCGGCAAGCACTTTCTCCGGATTCTTCTTTTCCTCGTTGAAGTGATAACAATTACCGAATTCAAAGAATTTCAGGTCTGCATTCTTACGGTTGGCGTTGTGCGAGATGCTTTCCAATCCACCGAAAAGCAGTGTCTGACGCATGGCATTCAAGTCTGCACTCAACGGATTCAGCAACATTACCAGATTCTTCGACGGATAAGACTCCAAGTTGTCATAGTAAGCGGCACGAGTCAATGAGTTATTCAGAATCTCATTGAAACCACAGCCCACCAGCTGCTCGGCAACCAAGTTCTGCAGTTTGTTGGATTTATCATATTCACCCTTGGTAGTCAGACAAGACTTCAAGGTAGTCGGAATCTCCACATTATTATATCCGTAGATACGCAGGATATCCTCTATTACATCGCAATCGCGCTGCACATCCACACGGTAAGGAGGAACATCCAGTGTAAGCCCTTCGGCTGTCTCGTCTACAATCTTCATTTCCAGACTTGTCACGATGCTCTTGATGGTATCCACCGGAATAACTTTGCCAATCAGTGAGTTCACTTTCTCATAGGCAAGTTCCACACGGAAATCCTTGGCAGGAGCGGCGCACACATCTTTTATTTCAGAAGAAATGGTACCTCCGGCAAGTTCCTTTACCATCAAAGCTGCCAGCTTCAGGCAGTAAATAGTGGCATTCGGGTCAATACCTCTTTCAAAACGGAAAGAAGCGTCTGTGTTCAACGCATGGCGACGGGCTGTCTTGCGCACCCACGTGGGATGGAAGTAAGCACTTTCAAGGAATACATCTTTGGTGGTTTCCGTAGAACCGGAATCCAGACCGCCGAACACACCGGCAATACACATCGCCTCTTCCTTGTTGCAAATCATCAGGTCGCGTTCGTTCAATTTACGCTCCACGCCATCAAGAGTTACAAACGGAGTACCTTCCGGCATGGTCTTTACAATCACCTCACCGCCTTTAATCTTATCTGCATCGAAGCAGTGCAGCGGCTGGCCGAAAGCATGGACGATATAGTTGGTAATATCCACCACATTATTGATAGGACGCAGGCCGATAATACGCAACTTGTTCTGCAACCATTCGGGGCTTTCTTTCACTGTAACCCCTTTCACCGTAACGCCGGCATACCGGGGACATGCCTCGCTGTTCTCTACAGTTACTTTAATATCCAAGTCGTGATTTTCTACCGCAAAAGCGTCTACCGAAGGTTTCTTTAAAGTAGCCGGCTTACCGTTCTGTATCAAGTAGGCATACAAGTCGCGTGCCACCCCATAATGTGAGCACGCATCGGCACGGTTGGGAGTGATGTCCACTTCCAGCACGTAATCGCTCTTGATGTTATAATAATCCTTGGCAAGCGTACCCGGAACAGCTGTTTCCGGCAGTACGATGATGCCCGCGTGGTCCGTACCGATACCTATTTCATCTTCAGCACAAATCATGCCGACAGATTCCACGCCACGAAGTTTTGATTTCTTGATGGTAAAGCATTCGTCACCGTCATACAGTTTTGTACCCAACGTGGCTACTACCACTTTCTGTCCGGCAGCTACATTCGGAGCGCCGCATACAATCTGCACGGGTTCACCTTGTCCCAGGTTTACCGTAGTGATGTGCATATGGTCTGAGTTAGGATGAGCTTCGCATGTCAGCACTTCGCCGATGACCAGTCCTTCCAGTCCGCCTTTAATGGTTTGCACCTCTTCCACACTTCCCGTTTCCAGTCCGATGGAGGTCAGTGCCGCAGCAACTTCATCCGGTGTCAAATCGAAATCGACATACTCTTTCAACCAATTATAAGAGATATTCATATCATTATATTTTTATTGTTTCCAAAAGTGACCTGCAAAGGTAATAAGATTTTTTGGTTGGCAGGGAATTATAAATGAAGAAAATAACAAAAAGGCGATGAAGTGCTTTTCCTTCACCGCCTTTCTCCTAATATTCTATATAAATCTACAATTTATACATTCATTGCATTGGCGCCTAAAGCTCCCAATATGGCGGAAGCAACAGCTATCACTACCTTCAAAATCCTGTCCCAAACGTTCTTTTTCATAGTTTTAATCTTTCAAAATTAGTAAATACATCTTATCCTAACGGGTTCTCTCCCTGGTCACCGTCGGAACCGCCACCGGAATTACCACCATCACCGGCATCATCCTTACCATCAGTAACCACTCCCGTCCATTTCTCAAACTCCACACCCTGGAGCAGGGCACGCGTAGTGCCGATGGCAGCCGGGCGCGTGTATTCCGGAGTAAACTGGCAGCGCAAAGCAGTCACCTGATTGGGATTCACGTCTTCAGATTTGGCCACTCCCTTACCTCGCGTACGGGCCTTCATGGTGAATGTGCCCAGGCCATCCAGACGCACCGTACGGCTGTTCAGCAACTGGCTCCTCATTACCGTCATCAGGTTACGGATTACATTATGTACGTCACCCGGAGTCAGGGAAGACTTCTCGGCAATCACCTCAGCCAACTGTTGTGCATCCACGGCTCTTCCCACTTTCTTCAAACTCAGATGCCAAAGTTTGGCACCCTCTTTTGTCGCCAGAGACGACTGTCTTGCATAATAAAATAAAGGCATAGTTTCTTTCTCCTTTTTACATTTTTAATTCAACATGGTTTTTAATCTCGTTTTGTTGATCAACAATGCAAAGGTGAGGATATATTTGCCTGCAAACAAAGAAAACAGCCTCGCTGAAGCTGTTTTCTGAGATAAGTTCATAAAGTATTGATTTACAAGCTGACAGATTAGGCAAGCCAACTTAATCAAGATATCCTACGATGATGATTGCCTGTACTGCCATATAGGTCAAAGATACTATGACATGGGGAATCTTCAGCTCATTCGCCATAATCTGATAAGATGTTTGCGATGCGGTAGTCCGATATTCTCATGAAGCATCAGGCGGTGAATATTTGGCACGCTTGCAGAAATTGAAGAAGCAGAAGACTAGAACGGAACAGACAACGGTATAGATGAAATCCGCATTGACAAACGTATTGGCAACCGACAGCGTTGTCAAGGTCGTAGTTAAAAAAGCTGTATTTTCATCTATTATTTTACTATGGCCTCTTTTATACACTCCACGATATAATATACATCTTCATCAGTCACCCACGGCCCGGCAGGAAGGCACATACCGATTTTAAAAATAGCTTCGGATACCCCATTGATATAAGCCGGAGCATCCTTATAGACCGGCTGCTTGTGCATCGGTTTCCAAACCGGGCGTGCCTCTATTTTTTTGCCAAGCATAAAAGCACGCAAAGCCTCCACATTCTCGTTGGGCTGGCAATCTGTTGTAGCACAATCTACGGCATGAATCACACCTGCAGCACCACCTACGGCAGTCCTGACAACATCCTTATAAGCATTTTCCTGCCCTTTGATGCGAAGTGAAGAATCCAGAGTGATTGTACAAAGCCAGAAATTAGAGTCATAATCAGCCGAAGGAGCTTCATGCAGCAATACCCCCTCCACATCCTTAAGCAGTTCCTTATAGAGAGCCTGCACATGTCGGTGATGTGCAATATGCTTATCGGCAACGGTCATTTGACCACGACCAATACCTGCACATATATTACTCATGCGATAGTTATACCCTATCGCCTCATGCTGGTAATAAGGATAAGCCTCACGAGCCTGCGTGGCATACCACATGATTTGATTCTTGCTTTCGGCATCTTTACAAATCAACGCACCACCGCCACTGGTAGTAATCATCTTGTTACCGTTAAAGCTCAGCACCCCGAACTTGCCGAACGTCCCCAGCACCTGTCCCTTAAAACGGGAACCAAAACCTTCGGCAGCATCTTCCACCACTGGAATAGCATACCTATCGGCTATCTCCATGATACGTGTACAGTCATAGGGCATGCCATACAATGCCACAGGAACAATAGCTTTTGGCTTTTTGCCAGTCTTGGCAATGCGGTCTTTGATGGCTTCTTCCAACAGTTCCGGAGACATGTTCCAAGTTTCTTTCTCAGAATCCACAAATACCGGAACAGCCCCCAGATAAGTGACCGGATGCGAAGACGCACAGAATGTGAAGCTTTGTACAATCACTTCGTCACCCTGTCCCACTCCACAAGCCAGCAGAGCCAAATGTACTGCCGCCGTACCGGCCGAAAGTGCCACCACTTCCTTGCCTTCGCCTACAAAACGTTTCAAATCCTCTTCAAAAGCATTCACGTTAGGACCGAGAGGAACCACCCAGTTCGTATCGAAGGCTTCTTTTACATATTTCTGTTCAATACCCTCCTCGCTCATATGGGCAAGGCAGAGATAAATAGTTTTATCCATAAATATATATGTGATTATTTAATGATCAGACTTCGGATTCCTCACATAGTGGGGAATAAAAAGAAAGGAAACGGCTTTATAAATCTTTTCCAGATATCGGGATAATTTACTCATAAATGTTTCCATGACCGGAATACAGACTGCAATCCTTTGTTAATTCCATGATACGTTCTTTCAAGATCCGTGCATCTTCCCTATCGCTATTAGGGAATGAGGCAATGAGTTTAACACCAGGGATATATGAATCACCCGAGAAAACATTGTTCTCGACTTTATAGGTAAGGCAGCTTTTATCATGTCCGGGAGTTTCAAACACTTCCACGAAAATTCCCGGAAATATTTCCACTTTATCATTCTCATGTAAAACCGTCACATTATCTCCCATCCATATTACAGGATTGTGATAACGGGAAAAATTAAGTTTATCCGAACCTAAAGCCTCCTTGTCGAAAGAGGAAGTGTAAACTGTGCAATCAGGATACAATCGTAATAAATCTTTTATACCATAAATATGGTCGTAATGAGTATGAGTCAGAAACAAGGCTTGTACCGTTCCGCACTTTTCCTGAACACACTGCTTTATAGGAGCAATATCCCCAATATCTATCAATACATGCCTATCTTTCCCCTCAACAGACAGTATATAAGCATTGGAGGTGAAAACAGAATTGACAATCTGATGGATGTTCATTTCAGTTATGACCGTTGAAAGCCTCAGTGGTAGCATTACCTTCCTTATTGATCCCTTCTCTAACGAACACTTTCTTTATGGTTAGCAGAATAATCTTCACGTCCAGCCAGAAAGAAATATGATCCACGTACCACACCAGCTCAAACTTACGTCTCCAACTGATATCATTCCGTCCGCTTACCTGTGCCCACCCCGTAATTCCCGGACGGACTTCATGGCGACGGAACTGTTCCTCTGAATATAAAGGAAGATACTTCGGCAATAAAGGACGGGGGCCAACTAATGCCATATCCCCCTTTAATACATTTATTAGTTGTGGCAATTCATCTATAGAAAGAGAACGGACTATTTTCCCAATCTTTGTCAGGCGTTCAGCATCCGGCAACAAATTTCCTTCAGAATCCCGCTTATCTGTCATTGTCTTAAACTTTATGGCTTTGAATATCCGGGCATTTTTACCAGGGCGCTCCTGGGTGAAAAAGACACCGGCACCCTTATTGGTGAAATGGAGGAAAATTATCAGAAGAAGTAATATGGGCCAGATAACTGCCAAAACAAAGAAAGCAACAATAAAATCAATCGTACGTTTTAAAAAGTAAGAATATAGCATAACATCCGTCAATCAATTCATTAATATTTTTCCATTTTGAACATTTACATTCTCTTTCAATATCTTTGCAGGATTTCCTGCTGCAATACAATTCGAATGAATACTTTTTGTAACCACGCTACCCCCCCCCTATAACTACCTGATTACCAATAGATAATCCTGGCATGATTATTGATCTAACTCCTATCACACAATTTTTCCCAATATATGTATCAGCTTTCAAACTTCTACAATGATCATGTGCCAATATCATAGCACCAGAAAGCACCCAAGTATTGTCCCCAATATGGATACCTTTAGGATTAATTGACTTATCTAAATGAGCTTTCCATGAAATTCTGCAATTTTTACCTATATCCATTCCGTATCTCCAACGGAGATAACGAGGATATAAATCAACTAAAATCCCCCATACTTTACTCCTAATATTCATAATCATGATATTTTTAACGATTTAATTACGGGATTCTCTAACAGGAAGATCATCTCCCTCCTCCAGTCTATCCGGTAGGCGAACTCGTTACGTAAGCACTCAATTTAGGGCATCCCCTTTGAAAGAGCACTTTTCAGTGCCCTAAACCGAATTCTGTTAATTAATTAGTTTTGAATTTAACATTGGCTGGTAACCAAAGCGATTTTGTCAGGAACCATATTAACATAATCCCTGCACCCGTTAAAGATATTTAAAAAAAATTCCGATGAAGTTCCAGACAGAACTGCCATGAAGCTTTACCGTTCCTATTACACTGTGATAAGTTGTGGCCATCTCAGCACCGGCATCACTGCCATAATGAAGTGAATTGTTACGTTGAGTAGTCAGCTTTCGAATAGTTCGCTCAGCAAGATTATTGTCTATCGGCAGTTCACCGTCATCCAAGTAAGCGAATATCTCTTTCCAGAACCGGTTCAGATAATTAAGAGCTTCTGTGTAATACCGGCTTCTAAATGCTGGATCCTTTGACAGTTCACTGTCCAACAGGCTGCGCAATTCTATCAGGAGTTCCTTCGTTTCCAGACTTTGCCTTTCCCGCAAACTTTCTTCCGGAGTAAGTCCGGCATCATCATAAATATGTTCTTTCGAAAAGAATCTCTTTAGAAGGGTTGAAAAACGTCCGGCTACCGGTTCACCACCTTGATTACCTGCCTTGACGAACTTGTTTTTTGCATGGGACATACAAACTTGATGCACGGTATCCTTAAACTGGGCTGACTTCAACTCATCGCCGATAAATACATAAGCAGTGTATCCGTCAGACATGATACTCTTCAATTCCGCATCACCCAAGAAGTCTGTAAGTAACTCATGACCGCGAGAGCCATTCGCATAGAAGAAAATGGCTGTTTTCTGAGCCTTGTTGACCAGCACCCCAATATAGCACTTCTTATAGTGGTCATATTTGCGCACCTTGCACCAGGTCTCATCGCAGTTCACTATCGAGTCATTTTCCAGGGCAATGGACTTCAATACACAGACCAACCCGTCCAGGTATTTCTTGCCCTTCTCAAGCCAGTTACGCAGCCAGCAATCCGGATTTCAACTACTTTTCTGCGAGTATCCTTGAACCATTTCTGAAAGATGTTATAAGGAACCTTGTGCTTAACACAAAAAGATTGGAGAGATTCTCCATGAGGCAAAGCATCCGTCTGGTACTGAAAGTAAAATCTTTCAAGTTCTTCACTGCTATACATTATTCTACAAATTTGGTTGGCAGCGAAGATAGAACCTTCAATCAATAGCCATTTTTTGACTGCTTACAAAAAAAATATTAATTTGTATGATTTTCATAAGCAATCATATCTTTACTAAAATTATTTACCCAACAAGTAAACAATATCTACTTTCTCCAAACCATTTTATCTATCACACCCGTATAAGATTGGATGAGTTTTACGATTATATTACTTACATTTTCGCCTACATATACATCAACAGGAGTACCATAATCACCATTTGTATCCATAGAAAGTGCAATATCAACAGCCTGCAGAAGACTCTTTTCGTCAATACCAGCAAGAATGAACCCCGCATTGTCAAGTGATTCTGGACGCTCTGTAGAAGTACGAATACATACGGCAGGAAATGGATGTCCTATTGATGTAAAAAAACTAGATTCCTCGGGAAGCGTACCTGAATCTGAGATAACAACAGCAGCATTCATCTGGAGACAATTGTAGTCGTGAAAACCGAGAGGGTCGTGTCGAATCACGCGCGAATCAAGTGAAAAACCAGTTTCTTCAAGACGTTTACGACTGCGAGGATGACAGCTATAAAGAATAGGCATATCGTATTTCTTGGCAATGGCATTAATGGCATTAAACAAAGAAAGAAAGTTCTTCTCAGTATCAATATTCTCTTCGCGATGTGCAGACAACAGAATGTATTTACCCCTCTCAAGTCCCAAGCGTTGATGAATATCACTAGTTTCAATCTCAACCAAATTTTCATGAAGTACCTCTGCCATAGGTGAACCACTAACATAAGTACGTTCTTTAGGCAAGCCACAGTCAGCAAGATAACGCCGAGCATGTTCGGAATAACAGATGTTCACGTCAGAAATGATATCGACAATACGACGATTAGTTTCTTCGGGCAAACATTCATCTTTACAGCGATTACCAGCTTCCATGTGGAAAATAGGAACATGAAGACGTTTAGCTGGAATAGCCGAGAGGCAAGAGTTAGTATCCCCCAAAATGAGCAAAGCATCAGGTTTGATTTCGACCATTAGCTTGTAAGAGCAACTAATAATATTACCTACTGTTGATCCAAGATCATCGCCCACCGCGTCCATATATACCTCTGGATCGGCAAGTTTGAGATCTTTAAAAAACACCCCATTAAGGTTGTAATCGTAGTTCTGCCCTGTATGAGCAAGGATAACATCGAAATATTTACGACACTTATTAATAGTAGCCGCAAGACGAATAATCTCTGGACGTGTACCTACAATAATAAGAAGTTTGAGTTTACCATTATCTGTAAACTGAATGTCACTATAATCTATTTTCATTTTATACGGGATCAAAATATGTATCGGGATGATTAGAATCAAAAACCTCATTACACCACATTAGTGTGACAAGTTCATCAGTTTCTGAAAGGTTAACAATGTTATGAGTATAACCGGGAATCATTTCTACTACTTGAATTTTATCGCTAGAAACTTCAAATTTCAGAATTTCTTCTGAGCCTTCTTTACGAAGTTGAATCAAACCACGTCCCTTGACCACCACAAATTTCTCATTTTTAGTATGATGCCAATGTTGACCTTTGGTAACTCCCGGTTTTGAAATGTTAACCGACATCTGACCTGCTGAACCCGTGCGAATAATTTCGGTAAATGAACCACGATCATCTACATTCATCTTCAAATCATATATCATTTTTTCTTTAGGCAAATAGCTTAAATAGGTAGAATACAATTTCTTCTCAAATCCATTCGGAGTAAGATTCGGTATTTCCAAAGTTTTGGGCATCTCTTTGAAGCGATTAAGCATCTCGACAATTTCACCTAATGTAACCTTATAACGTACCGGAACGGCACAATAACGCCCCTTCTCGTCTAGTACAGTTTCTCCTCCATCAAATTCACAGTGATGCTCCTGACCACCAAGTGCAGCAATCATCTCTTCAACAAGATCATCAATATACAGCAACTCTAATTGCATCAATGGATCATTCACTTGAATAGGTAAATCATTTGCTATATTATGACAAAAAGTAGCAACAGCAGAATTATAATTGGGACAACACCATTTACCAAACAGATTTGGAAAACGATAAACGAGTACCTTGGCTTTGTGTTGTGCTCCATACGCAAAAAAAAGTTTCTCGCCTGCTAACTTGCTTCTGCCATAATCACTTTGAGCATACCGACCAATCAACGTTGCTTGAATAGAACTAGAAAGCATTACGGGGCAGGTGTTGCCATATTTCTTTAAAGTATCAAGCAGAGTAGAAGCAAAACCGAAATTACCCTCCATAAACTCTTTCTCATCCTTGGGACGATTGACACCAGCCAAATTAAACACAAAGTCAACTTCGCGACAATACCGTTCAAGTTCCTCGTGTGTAGAATCAATGTCATATTCAAATACTTCATCAATTTTTACAGCATAATTCCGCGCTTTTCCCGTTTTAATATTATTTAGTTGCGCACAAAGGTTCTTACCAACAAATCCTTTAGCACCTGTTACCAATATTTTCATATATTCATTATGTTTTCAGTAGAAATAGGTTCGTATGTACCATCCTTGGCCTCAAAAATCACAGTTCCTGATTCAAGAACCTCTATTCGATGCCAAACTCCAGCTGGAATTTGGATTCCCACACAATCAGAATTAGATTTAAGCAAAAAACGCTCTTTTTCTTTTCCGCTATCATCATAAAATATCTCTTCCGCAGCACCACGAAGTATCAAACATATTTTAGAAGTTTTAAGATGACGATGTATTGGAAGTTGTGTCCCAGGTTCTAAAGCATTAAGCATGCGTCGCGATTGAACACAGTCGGAATTACGCAGATCGTAATTTACTCTCAGTATAGATGATTTTACTGCTTCATACGACAAATCATCAAACAGTTTCTTAGTAATAATCATTATTCACTACGAATTTCTCGTTTGGTATCTGTCTCAATCATACCCAAATCTGCTTGAACAAAACGTAAACGCATCAATTGCTCCTTCATACCCTCAATATCCAAACGTACTGTATTATGACTATGATAGTCTTCAATCTTAGAAACTTTCTCATTACCTTCAGTAAAGAACTTATCATAGTTGAGATCACGAGTATCGCAAGGAATACGGTAGTAATCACCCATATCGATGGCCCTCGCCATTTCCTCACGAGTAACGAGCGTTTCATACAACTTCTCACCATGACGTGTTCCAATTACCTTTACCTCTGTCTCACCATATTTAGGGTCAATTTTAGCGTAGGTCTGCTTAAGTGCTTCAGCAAGTACATCGAGCGTAGCTGCCGGAGCCTTTTGTACAAACAAGTCTCCATTTTTACCGTGGGTAAATGCATAAATCACAAGATCAACAGCATCATCTAAAGTCATCATAAAACGAGTCATTTCTGGGTCAGTGATAGTAATGGGCTTACCCTCCATCATCTGCTCCACCCATAGCGGAATTACCGATCCTCGTGATGCCATCACGTTGCCGTAGCGTGTGCAGCATATTGTGGTCTTTGCATCCTCGCCCAGTTCGCGCCCCTTGGCAATAGCAACTTTCTCCATCAAAGCCTTAGAGATACCCATAGCGTTAATCGGGTACGCAGCCTTGTCAGTTGACAATACCACTACGCTTTTCACACCATGCTCAATGGCTGAACATAGAACGTTTTCCGTTCCGATGACATTCGTCCTTGTTGCCTCCAAAGGGAAAAATTCACACGACGGTACCTGCTTGAGTGCAGCAGCCGAAAAAACATAATCCACACCGCCCATTGCTATATCGACCGATAACTTATCACGCACATTGCCGATATAGAACTTCACCTTTGGATTTTGCAAATGGTGACGCATATCATCCTGTTTCTTCTCATCTCGGCTAAAAATGCGAATTTCTTTTATATCGCTATTGAGGAAACGTCGCAACACAGCATTTCCAAACGATCCGGTGCCACCCGTAATCAGCAACACTTTATCTTTAAATACTGACATAATATATAGTTTTTTTAAGAAACCGTTGTTTGTTTCATGTGGGAAAAGTACCTATCCAAATCAATTTGTTGAACAATGCAATACAAGCCTAATACTATTGCATTAATCCAAACCACCATCTGCCAACCGAAAGTTTCATAAAGGAGTCCGACTACTACAAATTTCACGGCAACTGCAATCCCATAGGAATATAATTGTAACTTCATTCGTCCTAAGCCACAAACCATTGTTGAAAGCATTCCTGAATAAATAAATGTACTAGCAAAAACAGCGAATGAAAATGCTACAGGTATCTCCACATTAATCTACCCTTTACCTAACCAAATATTCATAATGAATTGTATACATGGAATCAAGGCAAATTTTAGAATCATAGGCCCCAAAGCAGACAATTTGATAACCCAAAAAAGTTTACATAACCATTTATAATCTTTTTCTTGACAAGCTTTGGTTACTACAGCCCAAGTCGGAGTTTATGCCAATGTTGATACAGTAGCCAAAAACATTACTACACGATAATAAAAAGTGTAATCGGCCGTATAAAGTGGACCATAAAATTTGGTAATCAAGAATTGATCAGTATTCATAATCATGGCGTAGAATATCTGACACATGAAAAACACCATTCCTAAAGATAGTACATTCTTAGTTGCAGTGTAAGTAACAAATCTCAGCGTGGGAATACAGTCACGCATTTTCTTCATAAATACCCATATACCTGCCAACAGTACCGGAACATTTATAATGAGCGCATACACCAAAGTATAGCCTTTAAAGCTTCATTACTATCTGTAAATCAAAATAAAAGTACATATATAAGCATTAATATGCTTGATATAAATGATAATATATTGTTAATATACGAACTTTGCAATGCATAAAACACAGTCTTTACATTAGTAAGAAAGAATGATATTACTATACCTATATAGACACGTGCTGATGACCAAAGCAATGTCTCGTTTGTTATTGTTAATGGAGATATATTGAAAAACCTATTCAGATTTATAATATATAGAAATACCAAGCCTCCGATTAAAAACACGGCAGACAAAACACCAACTGATATAAAACCAGAAGAAATAACACGACGTGCTTCTATGCGGTCGTTGTCCGTGAGAGCCTTTACCAAAAAGTTCCTATGCCATTGCCAATCCCCAAATCAAAATTCATAATCCAAATCAAGACTGAAAGAATCGTAAACCATAGTCCCAACACCTCATTATTGTTAAAATATCATATAAAGGCTAGAGTCATGGCAAAAGACACAAAAATTCCTAAACCTCTTAAAACCATAGCAACGACCGCGTTTTTTGCTATTATGCGTTCGTTGGTATTCAGCCTCCTATTTATGCTACTAAACTTCATAATTAAGCAAAAACGCAAGTTTTTCTCCGAATTCTTTATCTAGCCTCTTTAAGATTTCAGTTGTACTTTTAGGATTATATACAGCCTCCACAACTGCTTTTGCTATTTTATCAGGCTCTTGTTTTGAGTAAAATGTTATAGTGGGGCTTACAGCTGATTGCTTGATAGCCGGAATATCAATACTTACCACATTGAGTCCATTAGCCATATACATCAATACCTTTGAAGGAAACGAGGTAGCGTTGAACTTGGCTGTAGGCTCTTAGGTACTTAATCCTATTCTACAATTTTGTACGAAATGGTTAAATTCAGAGCCACGCTTTACTCCCTCAAAAATTGCCTTACCGTTACCTTGAGCATTTGCTTCCTCTATGATTGAACATATATGGTCAATTTCCTCTTGACTTCCAAATCCAAGCACATGAACAGTATAATCTTTAGGTAAAAACACTCCTGCCGTTGCACCTCCTTTACGAGAGTCCAAAGTACCTGCATATACAACATTTATACAATCATTAGTTAAGAATGCTGCACTATATGAATGTTCTATTTTGTAAATACCTAAGCATACACATGAAGGTTTATTATCGATATTAATCAGATTACCAAGATAGCCCGTAGAAAATATAAAACCGTCTGCCAATTTAAAGAAATCTAATTCCCTTTGCTTTTGTCGATTATCATTGATTACATCAGAATAGATTTCACATACTTGAATAATCAAATGATTTTTTTCCGGGAAATAAGTTTTTTATAGCATCAATATACACCAATGAATGATAGAGAATAACCGTGTCCCCATCATTTATATGGTCGTCAAGGAATTGAAATAATGACTTTTTACGTTTATATGCATAATGCAACCATTTTGGAAAATTAGTTTTTGCTACTTTACCAAAACAAGGTTTAAACACAACTTTACGACCATCATTTAAGACAACTTTCTTTTCAATATGAGAAGCAACATCAGAAGCACAAGAAAGAATATTGCATTGAAAGCCTTCTCGTTGTATCACTTCACTTACATAATCCATCATAGTAACAGCCGCTGGTGAAACACTACGAGGCTCATCCTTTAAATCATAATGTCCTATATAATAGATTGCAGACATAACATATAGCTTTTTTAACTAACTTCTCTTTATCACTATCCCAATCAAAAGATAATTATATGGGGGACACAGGAAAGCAAGTAAATCAACATATAGAATTGATGATAATCCTTTCTTTATTTCTTCCTTAACTCTGCTACTACATTTTTTATAAAAAGTATCCAACCTACACAAACAGCACCAACCATACAAACAATACCTATCAATAGTATCACTTTCTTTGGTTTTGATGCCCGAATAGGAATCGTTGCAGGTTCGACTACCGTATAAACCGGAGTAATCTCCTGTACCTTTGCTTCAGCCATCTGCAATTGCTGCGCCACACTTGTATAAACCTGATAGGCAAGGTTCATCTCGTTCTCTAAACGTACCTGTTCAGCACGGTAACTCTGAAGAATTATATTCTTGTTAGCATCGGCAAACTTTGCATAATTCTCTTGAGCTATTTCATATTCTTTCTTCTTCCGTTCAAAAAGTCCCTTCTGGAATTCAAAGTCTTGACGAGCTTTATTTGTGCGGTAATTTGTGACATAATTTTGCAAACGGCACATCACACTGTCTGTTAAACAGGCAGCAATACGGGCATCCTGCATCGTAACAGACAAAGTAGTAAGTCCTGTCTTCTTGTCAACAGAAACGCTGATACTATTACTCAGAAGTTTTGCAATAGAGGATTCTCTTACTGTTAAATGAAAAGGGTCCAACTGCATTCCTTCTTTTTCTTCTTCATCCTTATACAAAGAAACGACCCACCCAAGAGCCTTGAAAGGAGCAGAAGTTATCACACTCCACCACGGAGAACGTTGATACTCGTCCAAATAACAATAAAGTGTAGTATCTATTTTCCCCTCTAGGTCTTTCACTGGAATATTGAAAAGACCAGTAATAAAGGGAGTAGAACTCACAATATCGGGATACAAATCAGGATAGATAGCATCAGCACCAGAAGAAGTATTTATATTAAATCCTGCCATGGCAGCAAGAGAAGACAATCCTCCCCCACTCTTTCCATCCGACAACTCCGGAGCAATTGTAGCTGTAGCTGTATATTCTTTCGGAATACTGAAAGCAATCACCAGTCCCACAATCACTGCATAGCCGCAACACTTCAATATCCACTTGCGCTCTGCCCAGACCTTCAAGGCAAGCTCAAGCAAATCAATCTCCTCTTCCTGTGGATGTTTATTCTGTTGTCCGTCATTCATATCAGCATCCTTTCTTTTTATATCTTCCACTTATTTATTATTTAAAAGCATTAGTCAACGTAGCCACCATCGCCGCAATCGTCGCAGTCATGGAGCTCATCCCCATAATCTCGGAAAGCTGGAGACGCTTCCTCTCAGACTTCGTGGGAACCACAATCTCACAACCCGGCTGGATTAAATCACTGTCACTCTTCTTAGCACGGGCTACCGTACCATTCAGATAAATGATGTATGCTTTCTTCTTTTTCGCATTTTCGCCATAACCACCTGCCATATTGATATAATGTTTCAGCTTGGCATCTTTCTCCCAGGTTACTGTATTAGGATACATCACTGAACCGCTGATCTTCACCGTATTGACGTATTCAGGAATATAAACGATATCTCCCTCACGCAGGACAATGTCATAGTCACTTCCCGGATTAAACAGAGCCTTTTCCATATCGATGCCTACTGCGTAAGTCTCAGAGATGGCAAGCTTGTCCACAGAGATGCTATCCTTCCCCTCACCACTCTGAGCTATGCGAAGTACATCCGTCTCACGCCGACGTTCCTCATCATTGCGCTTGCGAATCAAACGTCCCCCCTTTATATATGCCGCCGGAGTAATTCCGCCTGCACGACCTATCACATCACTCAGACGTTCATTCTTCTTCAACAACGAATAGCTGCCGCTGAAAAGCACCTCACCCGCAACCGTCACCATGCGCTGAACTTGGTAGGCAGGACTGCGACGAACCTGGACTACATCGAAAGGTTGCAGGTAGAAACTACCGGCATCCGTCAGAAGACCGTCCTTGATGTCAAAGGTGAATGTCTCCGCAAGCTTGCTGCTGTAGGCAGTACTCTTGGGATCCTTGATGCGGCGCGTCACGCTCACACAGGTAGTGGCGGCAGCCTCGGTAAGACCTCCCGCCTGGACAATCATATCCTCTATCGTTAAGTTATCGGAGTACAGGAAAGTACCGGGATTGAGCACCTCACCATAAATGGAGACCGTCTCGCTCTCCTTCAAGTCATGGATACCGGGAACATACAGATGGTCGTTCTTCTGAAGGGGTATATCAGAAACCGTACCGTTCATGATACCCTCCAGATCAACGGCAACCATTTCGTGCGTAAGATCTTCACGCTCACGGTCCAGAAGGACCCGGGCAAGGAAAGCATCTCCCCGGAGTCCCTCAGCCTTCTTTATCAGCTGCTTCACCGTATTCACCTCACCGTCCAACTGATAAAGCCCCGGACGATAGACGGCACCACTGACCTCAACCTTGTTCTCAAAACGGTCGAGTACGGCGTCAACCGTCATTAAGTCACCGTCGTCTAAACGGAATACGGAATAGTCCATCTCATCCACATTATATACTTGATGTTCACGTCCGCTTTTACGGATGATGCGTACAGCCTTCTTATAGGCATCTCCCATAAAGCCACCCGCATACTTCAGTAAGGAAGCAACCGTCTCGGCAGGCTTCATTTCATAATACATGGGACGTTTCACCTTACCTACTATCTCGACCAACGATTGGTAGGGACTCACGATAATCACATCGCCCTCCTGCAGACGGACATCGTCATTCATCTTGCCCTGCATGATGAACTCATAGACGTCCAAATGCTCTATCGTCTCTCCGTTACGAACCAGACGGATGTCACGCAAGCTACCGATATTATTCACACCACCGGCACGGTACAAGGCATGGAAAACCGTAGAAAAGGCCGAAAGTGTATAAGTACCCGGCACCGTGACCTCACCCATAATATGAATCTGAATGGTACGTATATCGCCTAAAGTCAGACGGATCTGTGAATTGGGATCCCCCCCTCCGATACCGGAATAGATCTTGGACAGTTCCCGTTGCAGATAAGCGTTGGCTTCTTTAACAGTCATGCCGTTCAGATAAACGGGACCGAGATCTTTCACCTGGATACTCCCCTCGGGACTGATGGTCTGGCGGATGGTATTCTCGGAAGCTCCCCAAATATCTATGATCACCTCGTCACCGGGCCCCAGCCGATAATTTGCCGGAGTAGCCAGATTCACACTAGGTTCAAAGGAGAGATTACGGTTCTGGAACAGATTATGACCGAAAATCTGTATGCCGGCAGCCTCAGGGGCGGACTGGCTTTCAAGTCTCTCATCAACAACCGCTTTCTGGTCATCCAGTTCGGCAGCCTCGTAGGATTCTCCCACAGCAACCGAACGCTTGCGCATCTGTGAGGGAGCTTCGGAACCCGGGACAGCAACACCCGAGTTCTCATATTTATCCTTGATGCGGAGCACCTGTTCGCGGGTCACACCACGGCGCAACAGTTCGGCAGTCATCTGCTTCTGAGATTTTCCGGCTGCCTGTGCTTGTTTCACATATTCAACCACTTGCTCGTCGGACATGCGCTGGGCATAGGCAGAACCGAAGAAAATAAAAAGACATAAAATCAGAAATAAGATTCGACGCATAATTTAATGTTTGTTAGATTCTTATATGTCACACACTGAAAAAATCAAACTAATCCGGGAAGGTGGAACCAAAGGTGATTTATATTTATTACTTCGCGTAGTAATGAAAGAGTTAGTACCACGCTTCCCGGATATTCAATAGATATTGGGCATCTACTAAAGGGGGTATAACCCACTTTGAGTTATATTTTTAATCAAATAATAAGTTATTTTACTATATTCATTGGCAGAAATGCCATATAATCCGTTTCTCTGGAGGCTATTTTTCGTAATACAATGCGTGGAATCCTTTTCACTCATTACATGAATATATCACTTGTATGTTTGGCTCTATATGCCTTTAACTTTTCCCGTGTCTCTTACATTCTCCACTCCATTTTTTTTTGCCTTGCGAGAAAACTTTCACCTGTTTTAGTCCTCAAGATATTCCCACGGATAGGGATTGTCAACTACATTCCAGAATTCCTCGACAGCTTCCTGCTGTTCGGCAGTGAGCGATGCGGAGTCCCAGGAAGAAATAATCTTCCGGGCTTCGTCGACCAGGAGCTCATCGAACACTTCTCCATAACAGGCAGTAAGCAGACGGAGTTTCAACAGCGAAGCGGGAAGGATATCAAGGAGATTCCAACAACGGTTTAATATCTCCTGGAGGTGATCCTGCTTCTCGCCATGGTCAATGAACGATGCGTTATAACCCATCAAGAGAGCAAGACAGACGTTTGCCTGTTCTTCCGTAGTAGTACCTCGAGCACTGGAACCATACAAAGCCGCAGTCAAGCGGTAAACCTCACCGTTGCGGCGGGAAAGGTCATCACTATAGATAGGACTACCGTCCATACCTAAATACATCAGTTCGTGCGCAGCACGCTGGAGATTAATTGCTTCTTCGAAAAGGGAGGAGGACATTTTTTGAATTATGAATTGTAAACTATGAGTTGTAAATTATGAATTATAATTCAGCCGATCACTTCTATAAGGTCCGGATGGATGGTGGCCATGGCAACAGCAATGACACCTTGTATCTCTATAACCACACGACGGTCACGTGCACCCTTTACTTTCAGAAAAATACCCTCCTGACCTGCAAAGTCACCACCCGTAATACGGACTCTAGTTCCTTTCGACAGATTCAACTCTTCGGGCTGGAAATAAAGCAAATGGTCGTTATAGGTTCCGGCAACGGCGATGAAGCGCTGCATCTCATGGTCGGGAATAATTATCTTCTGACCACTGCGAGTATCGGTTATATATTGCAAATAAGTAATTTGAGACTTAACACGCTGTACGTCGGAAGGACGTGCATGGACAAAAACCAGATTACGGATGACGGGAACCAAAGTACGGACTTTCTTACCCTTACGGATACTTACCTTATATTGCATGGGGACAAAACAGCCGAGGTTCTCCTTCTCGAGAAGATGCACCGCATCAAGCTCCCTGCGGTATGTGGCACGCATGGCATGCCAGACTTCAACCTCGTTATCCGTTCCCATTTTCGTTGTTTTGTTCACAAAAGAGTGTTCCTCTGGGGCTTTGAACCCTTGGTATATAACTGGTATTCAATCATTTGCGAGCACTTTATGTAAAATACAGCAAGCATTGTGCCCTTCTTGCCAACAGTTTTTTTGCAGTTCGTCATTACCTTCTGGTAAGAGACTATAAACGAACGGATTACAAACAAAAAGCGTTTTTTAAACGTTCGTTTAATGGACACAAAGATAAGACTGTTTTTTATATCCTCAAAATGTTTAATAAAAATATTTTGGAAAACCCATCGTGTCTCAGTTTAATTTACAGTAATTCAGTATGTTAAGTATCTTATTTAATATTTAAAATTTCCATTCCCTTTTATTAACTCATTCCCTATTTCATTTCCTGAAATTTGACGTCCATTAAACGAACGTTTAAAAAACACTTCCAAGTCAAAGTCATTTCCATTTATATATCAACGCATTAACCCATCATAAGGATAAAACCCAGCTTTTTATCTCCATCCTTACTCCACAAAAACAAAAAACTTGATATACCTTTGCATTTATTTTACAAACTACAGTAATTTTAATTATTAACCCAAAAACATTAGAAAATGAAGGCAAAAGAGACACTCCAAAGTAAGGAAAAAAAACAAAAAGAGACCCCCTAGAAACGAATGTAAAGCACGGCATATCAGCTCCGAAAGCGGGAGTAGGACGTCCCTCAAGTGGGGAGGTTATAGGAATACTGCCACAATATAGGAAAGAAGTCATTAAAGACATCATCCTATGGAAAAAATCAAGATACTTTATAGAAGAAAAACCGACAAGCAACAAGGCATTGGCACAATGGGCATACTCACATTTCGACTTCAGAACGCCAGACTATAAAAGACTGTCAGAAAACACTATAATACAAGAGTTCGGTGAAGTGTGGCGGGAAATGAAGGTAGCAGGAGAGATATAGAGAATAAAACAAAAAAGGGCAGAAACCACAAAACTTATTGACAATAATTAAATATAAACAACTTAAGGAATAAACCACTTATCTTTGCCGCCACTTTGGTAAGGATGAAGCCACACCGCCTGCAGATGCCGCTTTCTCAATGAATGCGGCATCTTTTTTATATACAAGCGTACCTCCTGCCAAACTAATACAATTATTAATTTTAAAAACAACAAGATGAGAAAGTTGACAAAGCACGCCCCACTTCACGAGGCACTGAGAAACCTATGGAAAATACGTATCATGCTGGAAAAGAGCTACACGGAAACATGCGCCACATGGATGGCCCAACGGATAGAAAGCCTAATAGACCACATGCAATACGGACACGCACTCATAGCCTACCACAAGCAGGACGGGACATTCAGGCTGGCGAAAGCCACCCTACTGCCCTACAAGGCAGACTTCAGAAGAGATTATGACATCACAAGAGTGACAAGCACCATAGCCTTCTGGGACGTGGAACTGCAGGCATGGAGAACTTTCCAGCTGGAAAACTTCCTCGAATGGAGCCCCATATGCTAACCATTAACCATTAATCACTAATCATTAAACACTAAAAACAATGGCCATGATGTACGGGGGAATGCTATACTTCCCCCTCAAAGTAAATCTATTCGAAGAGATAGCAGTGGAACTGGTGGAAGCCAGGTTCGGACTGAAAGGAACGGCGGCGGTAATGAAACTGCTGTGCAAGATACACAAGGAAAACGGATATTACCTGAAATGGAACGCGGAGCAATGCACACTGTTCACCAACAAGGCAGGAAGGGACATCAATGAACAGGAGATGCAGGGAGTCGTGGACATCCTGGTGGAGAAAGTCTTTTTCGACCCCAAAACCTATAGGGAACAAGGGGTGCTGACCTCTACCGAAATACAGAAGGTATGGCTGGAAGCCACCAAACGGAGGAAAAGAGACCTCACCACCTTGCCCTATCTGCTGGTAGAGACGGAAGAGGACAAGCCGGACAAGGACAAGACTTGTACGCAAAAACGGGAAAATTGCACGCAGGATGCAGACATTTTCCCCGAAAATGCATGCAATTCCAAACAAAGCAAAGAAAGCAAAGTAAAAGAAAGCAAAGCAAAAGAAAGTAGAGCACTTCCCTCTCTTACTCCCCCCGGGGAAAGCGGAGGAGCGCAGGGAAATCCTGATTTAGACATTCCCGGATATGCCTACAACAGGAATACGCACAACCTGGAATGCCTCATGCTGAATCTGGAAAAGCTCTACATCACCGACCGGGAGGAAATCAGGAAGATTCTGAAGTTATCGGACTACGGCAGGCTGGGAAACTACGTCTGGAAAATATTCAATGGAACAAACTGGAACAAGGTGAACAGCAAGGGAGGATACATCATCTCGGTACTGGCAAGGGAGAAGCGGAGTACGGGAAGCTGATTCCACAGGGCACAAGCTATCAATAACATGTCATGCAGGAAATCAACAACGTGTGATACAAAAAACAAATATCGTGTCGGCAGGATATTAACTCCTTGCCGACACGATATTCATTCCTTCTTCGTCCTTAAAATTGTGACTTATAATTATGCTGATATTCAGCGCAAAACCTCTGCAATTCAATAAAAAATGGCTGGAACACAGCAAACAGTTCCTCATCGTGCTCTTCAAGGTATCGAATTGCCTTATCTACGGATATATCAATATGATGATATTCCACCATGATGTTCAAAGACTCTCTTATTCCGTTCAGAGTGGCGTATTTCCGCAAACGGTCGGTCAGGATAAAATGCCAGATAAAACGTTTGAACCGTAGCGGAAGATAGCGGTAATTGATGAGGAGGGAAAGATAGAAAGTCCGGGTATACCTCCTCAAGGAAACTCCGAAGAACGACTCGAAACGGGAAGCCAGCAAATAATCGAAATAAATATCCAGCAATACCCCCGAATACCGTCCGAATTCTGGTTGAAGCCTATGCACCACCTCGCAGACTGCCGGATGACGGTCGGTATAGTCGTCAATAGCGCGGTGAAGCTGAATACCCTTGGCTATATCCGGCGGATAATTCTTATAGGAGCTTCCCTTTACGGCATCGCCTACAAAATTGCCCAACTGTACTTTTCTGTTCGAACCGGAAAGAAATATATGTGCCAGATAGTTCATGACAAAAGATTTACCAGCTCCTTGCAAAGACGCTCCTTCACCTCCTCCATCGGCACTTCATGTCCCAGCTCTTTCTGCAAAGAAGTGACCCCCTTGTCGATGAATCCGCAGGGATTGATATAGCTGAAATAACGTAAATCAGTATTCACATTCAGTGCCAGCCCATGCATGGTAACAAAATGGCTGCTGCGCACGCCGATGGCACAAATCTTACGGGCACGGGGAGTATCGCCCTCCAACCATACGCCCGTTGCCTTCTCCAAGCGTCCGGCGGCGATGCCAAACGAAGCACAAACACGGATTACCGCCTCTTCCAGCAGATGCACATACTCCTTCAACCCCAAAGAAAAGTCCTCAAGGTTCAGAATAGGATAACAGACCAACTGTCCCGGACCATGATACGTAATGTCTCCGCCACGGTCAATATGATAGAGCGTAGCCCCTATCCTGCGCAGTTGTTCTTCTCCCAGCAGCATATTCCCTTCTTTCCCGCTACGCCCCAATGTATAGACATGGGGATGCTCGCAGAGCACAATATGATTGACATAGCACTCTCCTGCCTGCTTGGCATGTACAAGTGCGTCAAACCATTCCGTCTGCCGGCTCCATGCCCCGGCATAAGGAATCATGTCCCAATCTGATATTTCCAGTTTCATGCAAGCAAATATAGCACTTTTTTGAATTCTAAAAAGAACATTTCATTTTAAAAACAGAATGTCTTCCGTTACTTTTTCCCGGAAAAGAATTACCTTTGTGCGAACTCTAAACGACAAAGCGTATGGAATTTCCTCAAGTCGACCTGCCAGTAGACATGATTGCATGGACTGAAGTAACGGAAGACATTCTAAACATATACAAACAGTCGTGCCGCCTGAAAGCATGCATCTTTGCACTATGCATAGAAGGTTCCATCACGGTATCCATCAACCTGATGGATACGGAAATCAAACAAGGGGATTTTATCACCCTGCTTCCCGGAACCATCATACAGTTTTACGAACAAAAGGAAAAAGTGTGCCTGGGATTCGTGGGGTTTTCTTCCCATTGCCTCAATGGAGTCAACCTCATCCAGTCTACATTGAGCTCCTTCTCCAACATACTGGAGTATCCGGTACTGGCTGTCAACCCTACCGTCGCCTCCTACTTCAAGGACTATTTTGCCCTATGGGCACGCATCACGACCGGTCCCTATCCTCCCGATACAAAAATGGCTCAAAGCACATTGAACATGCTCCTCAGCGGCATAGACAGAATGTATTGCCACCGTCCGCAGATGCAAAAAGGGAACAAGAGCCGGAAAGAGGAAATATGCCGCGAACTGGTGCAGCTCGTCATCGAAAACTATACCCGCGAACGCCGCGCGCAATTCTATGCCGACAAACTGGGCATCTCCCTGCAACACCTCAGCACCACCGTGAGGCAGGTGACCGGCAGAAATGTATTGGACATCATCGCCCACGTCGTCATCGTAGACGTGAAAGCCAAGCTGAAATCAACCAACATGACCATTCAGGAGATTGCCTATTCCCTGAACTTCCCCAGTGCTTCCTTCTTTGGAAAATACTTCAAGAGGCACATGGGCATGAGTCCGCTGGAGTATAGGAACAGCTAAGAATACAGCCGTCAGAACCTGGAACTCAGACGAAGGCTGCTCAAAGCCACGGATACACAGGAAAGAGCCATGGCAGCACCTGCCAGCGCAGGACTCAGCAGGATGTCATAGACGGGATAGAGTACTCCGGCCGCGACAAAGATACCCACTGTATTATAGATGAAAGCCCAGAACAGATTCCGGTACATGAGGCTCACAGTCTGGCGAGACAACCGGAAAACTTTGGGCAACAGCAGCAGGTCTGAAGTCCTGAGAGTAATCATGGCGGTGTCCATCAACGTATCGGTCCCCTTTCCCATGGCAATGCTTACATCAGCACAGCTCAAGGCTTGCGCATCGTTCACGCCGTCACCTACCATGGCGACCGTTTTACCCTGAAGCTGCAGCTTATGGATGAAATCCTCTTTGTCATCGGGCATAGCATCGGCCACAAAACGCATGATACCCAAACTGCCGGCCACGGAAGAAGCTGTACGCTCACCGTCTCCCGTAAGCATACATATCTCGATGTCCTGGATGCGCAGTTCCCGGATAGCTTCCATAGAAGTCACCCGCAACTGGTCCTTGATGGCAATAACGGCAAGTAAATCGTTCTCACGCCCAAAGTAGACAATACTGTTTCCGTCCGATTCATATTGTGTCAGCATATCGGCCAGGATATCCGACAAATTGGCTTGATAATCTTTCAGCAGTTTATGGCTTCCTACCCAATATTCCGCACCTTGATAGGCCACTCTGACACCTTTTCCGGTAATGTTTTCAAAACCGTCCAGGTGGGCAGGGATAACCTGCTCCTCCCCTTCCAGGGCCGTAACGATTGCTTCTGCCAGAGGATGGTCCGAAGTAGACTCGGCAGCAAGCAGTACATCTTTATAATGCTCCTCCTGCCCTTGCGCCCACAGCCAGCCTATTACCGTAGGATGTCCTTCTGTCAGGGTCCCGGTCTTGTCGAATACCACCACATCCACATTGCGCATCTGCTCTAAAGCGGAAGTGTCCCTAATTAGGATATGATTGCGGGCAGCTTTATTGAGGCCCGCCGCCAAAGCTACTGGAGTGGCCAGCCCTACCACACACGGACAAGCCACCACCAATACGGACAAAGCGGCAAACAGACCGTGTGACACTACATCTATGCCTCCGAAGAACACCCATATAAAAAAGGTCAGCAGGGAAATGATGAGAATGACCGGGACAAAAAGCTCGGCAACACGGTCGTCAATGCGTTGCTTCTCCGGCAGTACGCGGGCTGCGTTATGCTGCCAGCCTCCCAACCGGCGGATAGCCGCCGACACAGTTCTCCGGGCACGTTCCTCCATAAACTCGCCGGTCAGGGAAAAGGCGATGATGACGGCGGCAACCCCATAATAGACATGCGGTTCCAGCCCGATGCCCAGCCAATAATCCGGGAAGAAAGTGTTGAACACACTGAACAGAAAAGCCACAGAGGTGGTAAGTGCCACCAGACGGTCTATATTGTTGCGGCCCGACCGGGTTCCCTTCCAGGCACCGGCATAAAAAGGAGCGCCGAAAAACAGTAGTACCGGAATTGCCAGTACCATCTGTATTTCACGGGTATAGGGTATATGCACAAAGACTGTAGAAAACAGTATCAGCACGATGGCAAAAAGCCATGCACCGACGACGCGCAATCCCGTGCTGTGCATATCCGGCACGGGATGTGCCTTAGTAATTATATTGCTCATTCGATTTATTTTTTAGATGGTTGTTGTTCCGCTTTAATAAAGCAACAACCGGAATGAGCAGTTTGTTCAATTACTTCTTATCGTCCTGCTTGGTTTCCTTGACAAACTCCGCTTCATAATGGAACTTTTGGAAACCTTCTTTCAACTTTTCCACATTGGTCTTGTCGGCATCATACGTGATGGTTACCGTCTTTGTCTTCAGGTCTGTGTGGAAGTCCTTCAGTCCCTTCTCAAAACGGATATTATTGTTTATCTTCCTTACACAGTTCTCACACTTCATCTGTGCTACCTTGAACACGGCTGTACGGATGTCTTTCGCCATTGCGGCAGATGCACAGAAGAGTACAACTGCCAAAGTCATTAAAAATCTTCTTGTTTTCATTGTTTCGCTATTGATTTAATAAATAATATTATATTCTCGGCAAGTTAAAACGGACACCTACATAGGCTTTTGCTCCATGCATCGGTCCCCACACCATCGTAGCATCAAAGTTGCTTCCCCAGGGGTTGGAAGCGTCGATGATGGGGTTCTTCTGCTTGAAGTTCGTCAGATTCTCGCCACCGACGTATATAGACCAGCGGCGAAAATAACGTGTCACCTGGGCACTCAACTGCTCGAAGCCGCCATAACGCCTTTCCCACGACCAGCCGCCATTTTCCAGTTCATACGGAGCCGGCATGCGCCCGCCACCGTTCAGTTGCAAAGTTACATCAAATTGCCACAACCCCAAAGGTGTCTGATAGGAAGCCGTCAGCAAACCTTTATATTTGCTGGTAAGGGGTTTCTCCATCAGCTCTCCGTTGTAATTCGTCTTGGCATCCGTCCAACGGTAAGCCGCGGTAAAGGTGAAACCCGGGAAGAACGGATAGCTTGCCTCCACCTGCACTACCTGCGAATAGGAACGGCCGTGAAGGTTGTAAAACAGAACGGCATGCGGGTCCGTATCCATGTCTACCACCACCTGCTTACTGAAATCCGTGTAATAGTATTCCGCATTCAGGTTCAAGGTTTTGCCGAACAAGGGAATATAGGCGGAAGTGCTTGCGCCATAGTTCCAGGCCTCATCCTGGTCAAGACGTTTGGCGATGTCTATCCGGCGGCTGCTTGCCAGCAGGTAGTTATTCTCGGCCAGCACATGGTTCGTGCGGTATCCCTTTCCTGCCGAAAGACGGAAATGTACATACTCGTTGGGATTGTACTTCACATGGAAACGCGGGGTGACGAAATAGCCGTACTCGCTGCTATGGTCGCCGCGGATGCCACCCATCAGCACCAGTTTATCGTCCCAGTTGTAGGTGTACTGCACGTAGGCGCCGGGGACGGCTTCTTTGGTGAATTTCTTTGTCAAAGGCTGTGCGGCGTCATTGTCCAGGCGGTAGTGCTGGTCGTAGGAGTCATAGTTGAAGCTCAGTCCGGCAGAAAGGCTTTGACGCTTGGTCAGTTCCGTCTCGAACAGCAAGGAGGCATAAGCGTTGTGCTGGTCCACATCGTAGATTTTCCGTCCGTACAAGGCATCCTGCTTGTGCAGGGAGCCGGAGAGAATCAATGCCAGGTTGGTGTTCTTCTCCTTGTTGAATATATAGGCGTTCTTGGTGAAGGCTTCGTAGCGGTCGGTACCTATACTTATCTTATAAGGGTCTGCCAGGGACGTTTTGCCATGGCTGACTTGCCCGCTGTTGCGGTCTTCTGTAAGCACTTTGATGCCTGCCTGGAAGACGTAGCGGTCGCCCATGTATGCCCAGCGGTTCCAGAGGTTGTACTGCTCCACACGGGGGATGTCGGCAAAGCCGTCGTCGTTACTGTCGTGAGCTTTGGTCTCATTCTCGTAATGCGCCAGCAAAGAGGTGCTCCAGCGTTTGGAGAGTTTCACCGTGGCATCGGCATTGGCTTCATAACGGTTGGTACTGCTGGCAAAGAGATTGGCGGAGAACCAATCGGCCTCGGGCAACTGGGGTTTCTTGAATTCCACATTGATTTGTCCCGTGATGGCCTCATAGCCGTTCTTCACGGACGAACTGCCCTTGCTCACCTGAATACTCTGCATCCATGGCCCGGGTACATAACCCAGTCCGTAGGGGGCGGCAGAGCCGCGGTAGTTGGGGATATTCTCCGTCATCATCTGCACATACGTACCGGACAAGCCGAGAAGCTTGATTTGCTTGGCACCGGTGGCGGCGTCAGAGTAAGTGACGTCCACCGAGGGATTAGTCACAAAACTCTCTCCCAAATTACAGCAAGCGGCACGGCTCAACTCGGCGCTGCTTATCATATCTTCGTTCATCACACTGTTACGCAGCTTCATAGTGCCCAACTTACGGCTGACCACATTCACCTCGCTCAGTTCCACCCCTTCGCGCAAGACAATGTCGAGCGTCTCATTGTGGTTACTGACGTGTATCGTATCGTTCTCAAAACCGATAAAGCTGACTACAAGCATATGCTTGTCATTGGGTTTGGACAAGGAGAAAGTACCGTCCGCCGAAGTGGTGGTACCTTGGGTGGTTCCCTGCCAGAAGAGGTTGGCACCCGCAATCGGGTCGCCCAAATTATCCTTTACCGTTCCCTTTACCTGCGCCTGCAAGGCGGTGAAAGAGAACAGAAGAATGGCTATCAAACTATATTTCATTTCTGTTTTATACTTAAAGAAGTGATTAAAAAACAAACAGTTCCCTCCGGACAATTCATGTCATTGCCCCGTATAAAACAACACTAAATGAGAAGCGTGGAATAGAGCGCCAGATAATGACGCGAGCCGACGACATATGGCGGTGCTCCTGAAACAACTCTCGGAGTACAAGCCACCTGCGGCAAGGAGTGATCAAACAGCGGCAGTTGCTCGCAAAACAGTGTAAGGAATGGCACGAACGAAACAGACTCGTGTGCATGCTTCACGAAATCCACCTTGTAGTAGACGGCTGTACAGCCGGTATCCTTGCATGTTTGCCGTGAGGCACGATGTGTATTATGGCATTTGGAACAGCCGGAAGTGCAGCAGCTTTGCGTCGTCTCGCATCCGGCACAGCAATACTGAACTACAGAAATCCCCACTCCGCTTATAATGATAAGGGAGGAAAAGAGTACAGCCAGTATGTAACGGAGTTCCTTCATAAGCGCTGCAAAGATAGAAAGTTTTAACCGTTTGCCGGAATTAATTTTTCCTTTTTTATGTGTGCAGTTCGTTAATAAGTTCTATATTTGTCGATAAAGTTTTTTGATTGATATGTTGATTTATAAACGAAATTCAATATGAAAAAGCAAACTGTCAGCCTACTTGTCCTTCTGCTTGCGGCAAGCGGCTTTTTCTTTTCCTGCGGTAACACCGTGAACAAAAACGCATACGCGTTGGAGTTCGACAGTATACAAGTAAACGAAACCGTACATCTCTTCGGAGACACAGCCAAGCCGGCCTGCAACCTCATCCTCAACTTTGCCTACGCCAGCCAGTCATCCGACGTGAGGCTGAAAGACAGTCTGAACGCCTTCTTCCTCTCCGCCTGCTTCGGCGACAAGTACATGGCGATGACACCCGAAGAAGCTGTCAAGAAATATACGGAGAAATATGTCAGCGACTACCGCAATGACCTGGAGCCGATGTACAAAAAGGATGAACAGGACAAGGAGGACGAAGAAAGCATAGGAGCTTGGTATTCCTATTATAAAGGAATCGAAAGCCATGTGCAGTTGTGCAATACCTTGATACTGACCTACCGTATAGATTACAACGAATATACCGGCGGCGCACACGGCATCTATATGTCCACCTTCCTCAACCTCGACCTAAAGACCCTAAGCCCCATCCGCCTGGACGACCTCTTTGAAGGCGACTATAAGGAAGCGCTGACCGACTTGCTTTGGAAACAGCTGATGGCAGACAACAACGTCAGCACCCGCCAAGAGCTGGAGGACATGGGCTACGCCACCACCGGCGATCTGGAGCCCATCGAGAATTTCTACCTGGACCCAACGGGAATCACCTTCTATTATAATGTATATGAAATTGCCCCATACGTAATGGGAGCAACCAAAATCACGTTGTCTTATGAGGACATAGCTCCTCTGATGAACGGTAAATTCATTGTATTAAGCAGCGCTATAAAAACAGACGGCGAATAGGAACTGTAATCAATTGTCTATCAATATAAAATTCACAATGGATTTAATACTCAAATATTTCCCGGACCTGACGGAAGAACAGAAACGGCAGTTTGCCGCACTCTACGACCTCTATCTGGACTGGAACTCTAAGATTAATGTCATTTCACGCAAAGATATAGAGAACTTGTACGAACACCATGTGCTGCATTCTCTGGGCATAGCCAAGGTAATCCACTTCAGGCCGGGGACACAGATTATGGACCTCGGCACGGGAGGAGGCTTTCCGGGAATCCCGCTTGCCATCCTTTTCCCCGAAGTACACTTCCATCTGGTGGACAGCATCGGAAAGAAAGTACGCGTAGCCTCCGAAATAGCCAACAGCATCGGGCTGAAAAACGTCACCTTCCGTCATGCCCGCGCAGAAGAGGAAAAAGGGAAGTTCGACTTTGTGGTGAGCCGTGCCGTGATGCCACTGACAGACCTACTGAAGATTATCCGCAAGAACATCTCCTCCAAACAGCAGAATGCATTGCCCAACGGACTGATTTGCCTCAAGGGGGGCGAATTGGGAAACGAAACCATGCCCGTCAAGAACAAGACTACGCTGTGGGACCTGAAGGAGTTCTTTGAAGAGGAGTTCTTCGAGACAAAGAAAGTAGTATATGTAGGGGGATAAATCTAAATACATAATATGAAAATAAAGAGATTTGAGTTTAATATGTTCCCGGAGAACTGTTATGTGCTTTGGGACGAAACCAATGAAGCGGTCGTCATTGACCCGGGCTGTTTTTATGAAGAAGAAAAGCAGGCCTTGAAAAACTTCATCACCAAGAATGGGCTGAATGTGAAACATCTGCTGAATACCCATCTGCATCTGGACCATATCTTCGGCAATCCTTTCATGCTGAAAGAGTTCGGATTGAAGGCTGAAGCCAACCAGGCCGATGAGTTCTGGATTGACGAAGCGCCGAAACAAAGCCGCATGTTCGGCTTCCAACTGCAGGAAGCCCCCGTGCCTCTGGGCACTTATCTGCACGATGGAGACATCATCACCTTCGGCAATACGGAACTGGAAGCCATCCATGTGCCGGGACACTCGCCGGGCAGCCTGGTGTACTATTGCGCGGCAGACCACTGCATGTTCTCGGGGGATGTGCTGTTTCAAGGCAGCATCGGCCGTGCCGACCTTGCCGGCGGCAACTTCGACGAACTGATAGAGCATATTTGCAGCCGTCTGTTCATCCTGCCTAACGACACGATTGTCTATCCCGGACACGGAGCACCGACTACCATAGGAATAGAAAAAGCGGAGAATCCGTTCTTCCGGTAAATATACAGCAAACTTTTAAATCATTACAGCCATGAAAAACGACCTATTGGCCTACCGCCACATCGGCATCAGCGAAAAAGACGAGGAGAAGATGCTCCAAAAAATAGGAGTGAAAAGCCTGGACGAGCTGATTGATAAAACCATTCCTGCCAACATCCGCCTGAAAGAACCGCTGGCTCTGCCCAAGACAATGACGGAGTATGAATTCGGACAGCACATTGCAGGACTGGCTGCCAAAAACAAACTTTACACAACCTATATCGGTATGGGATGGTACAATACCATCACTCCTGCCGTTATCCAACGGAATGTATTCGAGAACCCCGTTTGGTACACTTCCTATACCCCCTATCAGACCGAAGTCTCACAAGGACGCCTGGAAGCCCTGATGAACTTCCAGACTGCCGTATGCGACCTCACCGGCATGCCCCTTGCCAACTGCTCCCTGCTGGATGAAGCGACTGCCGCAGCCGAAGCCGTGACGATGATGTACGCCCTGCGTCCGCGCGACATGCAGAAATCGGGTGCTAACGTGGTATTTGTAGACGAAGCCGTCTTCCCGCAGACACTGGCGGTAATGACTACCCGCGCCATTCCGCAAGGTATCGAGCTGCGTATAGGAAAATACCATGAAATGGAATTCACGCCGGACATCTTCGCCTGCGTACTGCAATATCCCAACGCCGCCGGCAACGTGGAAGATTATCGCGCCTTCGTGGAAAAAGCCCATGCGGCCAACTGCAAAGTGGCCGTTGCCGCCGACATTCTGAGCCTCGCCCTGCTCACCCCTCCGGGAGAATGGGGAGCTGACATCGTCTTCGGAACTACACAACGGCTCGGTACACCGATGTTCTACGGTGGGCCGTCGGCAGCCTACTTTGCCACCCGCGACGAGTACAAGCGCAATATGCCGGGACGCATCATCGGCTGGTCGAAAGACAAATACGGCAAGCTGTGCTACCGCATGGCGCTGCAAACCCGCGAGCAACATATCAAGCGTGAAAAGGCGACTTCCAACATCTGTACCGCGCAGGCACTGCTGGCTACAATGGCAGGATTCTATGCCGTATATCACGGTCCGGAAGGCATCCGCACCATTGCAGAACGCATCCACAGCATTGCCGTATTCTTGGAAAAGAGCATCAACAGACTGGGATACAAGCAGGTCAATGTACAATATTTCGACACGCTCCGCTTTGCACTGCCCGACACCATTTCGGCACAGCAGATACGTACCATCGCCTTGAGCAAGGAAGTGAACCTGCGTTATTTCAAGAATGGGGACGTAGGTATGAGCATCGATGAGACTACGGACATCACTGCCGTCAACGTACTGCTCTCCATCTTTGCCATTGCCGCCGGAAGGGATTGGGAAAAGGCAAGCGACGTACCCATGGCAAGCAGCATCAGCGCGGAGATGAAACGCCAAAGCACCTATCTGACACATGAAGTATTCAACAAATACCATACGGAAACGGAGATGATGCGCTACATCAAGCGTCTCGACCGCAAGGACATCTCACTGGCACACTCCATGATTTCCCTCGGCTCGTGCACCATGAAGCTGAACGCTGCCGCAGAGATGCTTCCGCTCAGCCGTCCGGAATTCATGAACATGCATCCCCTGGTGCCCGAGGACCAGGCCGAAGGTTACCGCGAACTGATAAGCAACCTCAGTGAAGAGCTGAAAATAATTACCGGCTTTGCCGGCGTCAGCCTGCAACCAAACTCCGGTGCGGCAGGCGAATATGCCGGACTCCGCGTCATCCGCGCCTATCTGGAAAGCATCGGGCAAGGACACCGCAACAAGGTGCTGATACCGGCATCCGCACACGGCACCAACCCGGCATCCGCCATCCAAGCTGGCTTCACCACCGTGACCTGCGCCTGCGATGCACAAGGCAATGTGGATATGGCCGACTTGCGTGCCAAAGCGGAAGAAAACAAGGATGACCTCGCCGCCCTGATGATTACCTACCCTTCCACACACGGTATCTTTGAAACGGAAATAGTGGAAATCTGCCACATCATACATGCCTGCGGTGCGCAGGTATATATGGACGGCGCCAATATGAATGCCCAAGTAGGCTTGATAACGCGTGTAGCACTGCTGCGGGCTGATCTTCCAGTCGTCCTGTGTGAAGTCGAACCCCCACGAACCAAGGAAATGGATGCCTCCGATGATGTAGTCGAACGGATACGCCGCGACGGCGGCCTCCATGAAGGGCCGCTCTGAGGGGAACCAATCCAGCTCCATGCCGAGCAGCACCTTGGGCGAGCCCGACAAGGCGCGGAGCTGCATGACTTCGCTGGCGTAGCGCACGAAATTCTGGCGCAGGTGTTCCCGGTATTCCACAGGATAGGAATACGCCTCGGGGCGGGGGGAATGCTCGGAAAAACCGTATACGGCAAGGCCGCGATCCTTGGCGGCGGCATACATCTCGCCAACGGACGCCTTGCCGTGGGACGCGTTGGTATGATTATGAACGTCTGCAACTATCATGGCCTGACTCTCGTAGTATGTTTTGGCCCCGTCGAAAAAACGGGAATGTCGCGCCGCAGCGCGTATTGGCTACAGTTCAAGGAAACAAAGCCGATGTCAAGCGTGGAATACGCTATTTATCCAACGAGTCGTACCTGCTTCCATTGGGAGCGTACCGGACCCAAGGTTCATAGCTTGCCGAGAAAGGGGCTTTTTCCGGTTTGCCTCCTCCGAACGAAAGCCGGGCAAGCTCCGCGGCAGCACCCATACCGCTCCTCCGCATACATAGAATCTCTCTCGGGATTATCTCTAACGCGAACGATTTGCCAGCAAAAAAGACGCCCCCGTAGAGGCGTCTTTCCTGTTCCCATAAAGGTCTCAAGCGCTGAGCTTGACGCTCAAAAAAGACCTTTCAGAGAGTATGACTGTACGGACCGCGCTCAAACCTTCGCGGCGGTGCGGAGATCGGCGGCTGCGTCGGTATGTTCCCACGTGAATTCGGGGAGTTCGCGGCCGAAGTGGCCGTAGCAGGAGGTCTTCTTGTAGATGGGGCGGAGCAGATCGAGGCGCTTCGTGATGTGGTAGGGGCGCAGGTCGAACACTTCACGCACGGCCTTGGTGAGCACTTCGTCCGGGATATCGCTCGTGCCGAGGGAGGACACCAGCACGGACACGGGCTCGGCCACGCCGATGCAATACGCGATCTGCACTTCGCAACGCGGGGCCAAACCGGCGGCGACCACGTTCTTGGCCACATAGCGGCCCATATAGGCGGCGGAACGGTCGACCTTGGAGGGGTCCTTCCCGGAGAAGGCGCCGCCGCCGTGATGCCCGGAACCGCCGTAGGTATCCTGAATGATCTTGCGCCCGGTCAGGCCGCAGTCACCCATGGGGCCGCCGACAACGAAACGGCCCGTGGTGTTGATAAAGATCTCGCAATCCTTCTCGTCGAACAGACCGGTGGGTTCCAGCACGGGACGGATGACCGTGCGCTTCACGGCTTCGATGATATCGGCCTGGGAAGCGGACGCGGCGTGCTGCGTGGACACGACCACGTTGTTGATGCGGATCGGCTTGCCGTCGACGTACTCAAAAGAAACCTGCGTTTTGCCGTCGGGACGGAAGAAGTCCACCAGACCGTCCTTGCGGGCCTTGGTGAGCTGCTGCGAAAGCTGGTGCGCCCAGTAGATGGGAGCGGGCATGAGAGTCGGAGTCTCGTTGCACGCGAACCCGAACATCATGCCCTGATCGCCGGCACCCTGGTTTTCCGGGTCCTCACGGTCCACGCCCTGCGCAATGTCGCCGGACTGATGGTCGATGGAGGAAATAACGGCGCACGTCTGCCAGTCAAAGCCCATTTCGGAGCTGTTGTAGCCGATTTCCTTGATAGTTTCGCGGACGACCTTCGGCAGATCGGCATAGCCCTTGGTGCTGATTTCACCTGCGATGACGGCCATGCCGGTCGTCACGAGGGTTTCGCAAGCCACACGGGAGCCGGGATCCTGTTCAATCAATGTATCAAGGATGGCGTCGGAAATCTGGTCGGCGACCTTATCGGGATGACCTTCGGTCACGGACTCGGACGTAAAGAAATATCTGCCTTTTTCGGGCTGCATGGTATAGCTCCTTAATCGGGCGACGAAACGGACATCGCCTGTAAATTGACCTTGTTCCATCTTGATATGCCGGATACGGAATCCTCACATATCCATATCAAGGTATCCAGATATATACATACAGTTGTCTTTTTACCACGACGCCTTCCCGTTGTCCAGTACCTGCGGCATGATTTCTCTGCCGGAACCCGCCGTCATCCCGGAGGATCGCCCAATACGGCCCTTTATGGCCCAAAATCCAGTTGACCTCCCTCGCCGCTCCCGGCACACTTCCCTCCCGTGAGGAATTTGCCATGAATCCGGCCTATCAGGGACAACTCGATGTTTTTTGCGCCGCCTATGCGGTGATCAACGCCATGCGGCACATGAATGCCACGCGGCTGCTCACCTGCCGCGCTATCCTGCACGAAGCCTTGCTCGACGCCGCCCGCGATGAGGAATCGTTTTGTGCCCTTCTCGAGCAGCGGACAGACTATGTGGACTGGGTGGACGCCATGTTGTCGCGCCTGGAGAAACAGGGGGCTCTGCTGACGGCCCGCCCCTTTCCGACCCATTTTCCCGGCCCGAGCGCTCCTTCCCCCGCCGTCCTCTGGGACGCCATCGCCGACTGGCTGCGGCGCGGCGAACGCAACGCCGTACTGCTCCAGTTCGTCCGGATCCTATACCCTACAGAAGCGGTGATACGGCATTGGACCTGCTGCAACGATGTGGTCGGCGATACGCTCATGCTGTTCGATTCCAGTATTGAGCCCGGGGCCCTCCATCAGCTTTCCCGCGAGAGCCTTATTTCCGATCCTGCGGACGACGGCCCCGGCAAGATTCTCATCGTCCCGTACACCATCCGATTCCTCGGCCCGCGGCTTCAAGGCGGAAAAAGACGACAGTAAGGCTGGTTACCTTGCAATGTATTCCGTGCCAAAAGGCTCCGATTCCGGAAACGCTGCGGGGGAGAAAATCGTTGAGTACGAAAGACGAGAAAGGATGGGCTCCGCGCTGGCGGGCTCGAGGGAAAAAAGCTTTTTCAGAACTATTTTCCTTCCCTAGATTTCTATACTTTTTTGAAGCTAAGCCTCTTTAATCCAGCGACAGCATTGAGGAGAACGTATGGCAACAGTATTGCGCGCCAAAACGGCGGGGTTTTGCATGGGGGTGGGGCTTGCCCTGCGCAAGCTCGATCAGGCTCTCAAGGAACACAGGGCCCGCAGCTCCGGCAGGCTGGTCATGCTCGGCCCCATCATCCACAACCCGCAAGTCATGAACACGTACATGCAGCAGGGGGTCGTCCTCGCGCACTCGCTTGACGCCGTGCAGCCGGGGGACACCGTCATCATCCGGGCACACGGCGTACCGCGCGAAGACGAAGCGCGCCTGCTCGACCTCGGGGCGCATGTCCTTGACGCGACATGCCCTAAAGTCAAGCAGGCGCAGCTCGCCATCGACGAGGCCACCCGGCAGGGGACTTCTCTCTACCTGTTCGGCGAGGCCGAACATCCGGAAGTGCAGGGGCTCGTCTCCTATGCCAACGGCCCATGCCTCGTGTTTGGGAGCTTGAAGGAATTAAAAGAAAAACAGACGTTCAAAGATACCCACAATGTGGTGCTGGCGGCTCAAACCACGCAGGAACGCGAGGAATTCGAAGCCATCAAAAAAACGCTCGCGGAAGGGCATTCCCTATCCGTGCTCGAAACCATCTGCGACGCGACGCGCAGGCGTCAGCAGGAAGCGCTGATGATTTCGCAACAGGCGGAGGCGATGATCGTCGTAGGGGGAAAAACAAGCGGAAACACGCGCCGTCTGGCCGATGTGGCGGAAAGCTGCGGCATTGCGGTGTGGCACATCGAAGTACCGGAAGAACTGCCTCTTGAAGCGCTGAAGCCGTACGGCTTCATTGGCCTCACGGCGGGGGCTTCAACGCCCAGAAGCATTATCGACGCCGTTCAGGAATCGCTCAAGACCCTTTGAATCTTTCGGGAGGGCCGCCCAAAGGCGCCCTCCCGCTGCTGAATACAAATCAAGTATTCTTCCAACCGGGTTAGGCGCGCACCGTGGAACCCATGCCTTCCGCGGGTTCCAGACGATAACCCATTTCCAGGGCCATCTTTTCCAGCGGCGTCACATTGCCGGTAGTCTTCATGATGTGCATGAGTGTCTCGGCACCGAGCTTCGCGCCGGTGTCATAGGGATTCACTTCACGCAGAAGGGTCGAATAGGGCTTCCCGACAGCCTGCGCGATAGCCTTAGCACCGATAGGGCTTTCGAGAACGAGATCATGAACGGTGGTGATAAGATCGTTCGACATGGTTTTCTCCTGCATAAAGCATACGTTTGAAAGTTGGTGGCAAGTTGCTTTACGGACAGTGACCGTTTTCAACCGGAGCACCTCCGGCAACCCCCTTCTGGCAAAAAACTCCCTTTTCCGTAAGGAGTATCATAGGAGTACTTATATCAAAAAACCTTACATGAGAGGGAGTAGTCTCATGCAAAAGCAATGTGAAACGCCTGTACTCCCCCCCTGTTACGCCCTCGGATACCCCCCTATCCTTCTTAGAGTACTCCGCGGGAAATTTTCAAAAATCATCTTATTTTATTATAGGTTATACTCAACGCTCTCAGTCACGGGCGAGAGCAGAACCCCCTTTCTGCATCTCTCTAGGGGGAGTACTCCCCCATATACTCCCCCCTTTTTTCCATTAGAGGAGATCTTCATGACGACTTTCTTCCGCCACTACAAAAACTGTTATTATCAGATCGTAGGGGAGGCCCTCGATACCAGGGACGATACCCTCGTTGTCGTTTACCGCACGCTGTACCCCTCCGAGTACTCCCTCTTTACCCGCCCCAAAGAAGAATTTTTCGGTTCCGTACGGTGCCCCGACGGCTCCGAATGCCTCCGCTTCACCCCCGTCGAGTATGCCGAGCTCCCCGAAGACGCCCGGTCCCGTGTTGTCCATGAAGTGGAAATCTGGAGGTAAAGGAACTGTGGGGAGGCGGGAACGTTCCGGAGAAGCCCCTCACGCCTCTTCCCCCTTTCCTTTCAAAGCTATTCGTAAACGGGACGGAATGGCGGCTATGGCGGCGCTACGGGCGGAACCTTGCCGTCCCCTTCCCGGCACTGCAAAAGAAAGGAACCGCCGGGAACGCACCTGAGGAAACGGCATCTAAAAGATATTGAAGAGTGCTTGGAGTAAGGAACAACAGCCTGTTAAGCTATTGCATGGGTGAGGCATAGCAGATAACATAGCCTCTGACAAGTATTGATTACCGGAGCTTGCTATGCCTCTTCAGCGTATAAAGACTGAATTTATTGGAATTTATTACCGATATGGAAAAAATCGAAAATTGCCGAATGGAGAGCCGGATTGTTGCTTCGATATCTGCTACCAAAGGGCGGACGGACAGCAGACCTATGAAAAGGTGGGCTGGGTCTCCGAGGGCTATACGGTGGAAGATGCCATCAGGATTAGGGGCAACAGAGTTCGCCAGATCCGCCATCCCGAGCTAAACTTGCCACCCGGGACATCGACTCTCTCCGTGGGGGATGCTTGGAATGCCTACAAGAAAGGCTGGCTCCCCAACCTGAAGCGGGCGCGGGAGGTCCAGATCACCTATGAAAAGTATCTGAGCCGCGAATTCGGCAAGCGTCCCATCGCCAGCATCAAACCACAAGAGATCGAAATTTTCAAGCAGACGCTTCTGGCCAGAACCAGTCAGTATGGCAAGACACTGAAACCGGGAAGCGTGCGGAATATCCTGGCCTGTCTTCGCCAGATCATTTCCAAGGCGCTGGAATGGGAGATGGCTCCCGGCGTGACGAACCCGGTGGTCAAGTTGCGTGTACCCGGTGCGGACAGAAAGCGGCAAAAGTATCTGACGCAGGAAGAGGCCAGGCAGCTCCTTCAGGGATTGAAGGAACTTTCCCCACTGATGCATGACATAGCGTATGTGGCTCTGTATACGGGGATGCGTCTCGGTGAAGTATTGGCGTTGCAGGTGGAGGATATTGATTTTGGAAGTCGGACCATCCATATTCGGGATGGAAAGACGGGAAGCAGGACAGCTTATTTCCCCAGGAAGCTAGAGGCTGTGCTTCGGGAGAAGTGTATGAGATGCGAGCCGACGAGCCGAAATCTCTTTTTCTCAAAAAGAGGCACCCCATTGAGTACCAAAGTTGTTTCTCTCCAGTTCACACAACTGGTTAATAAGCTTGGCTTCAACAAGAATATATCCGATAGCCTGTACAAAGTAACCTTTCATACGTTGAGACATACTTTTTGCTCATGGCTTGCCATGAGCGGCATTCCCATTCAGGTTGTCGGAGAACTGGCCGGACACAAGGAGCTGGAAATGACCCAGCGGTATGCCAAGCTTTCATCGGCGACCAAGAGGAATGCTTTGGACTGTCTTGAGGATATATTGGGGGGAGAGAATATGGAGGAAAGAAGCCATAAGGAACAAATGTAAGGAGAATGATTTTTGTATGAGGCCCATCCGAAAAACGGATGGGCTTTTTTTAGGGAGAAAGATGAGTCATTAAGATAGACTGCGGTCGAGGAAAAGAAGATGATCGGCCCGGCAGAGGCGTTCGATATGGGCAAAGGCGGAAAGGAGGGTTGGATTTTTTCGGTTCCGGTCATCGTCGGCGGACTGTGTGAGGGTAAGGGAAAAGAGTTTCCGGTTTCGGGGCTGAGCACCAATTTCGAAAAGGACTTCTTCCTCTGAGAGGGGGAATATGTCCATACCTATCCTGAAAGGATGAAAAAGGGCAGTGTTGATGGTATCTCGGATTCCGATGACAAGTATGAACGGCAAGCGCGTTGTACCTACTATATCCGGCTCGGAAGAAATGAATACGAGAGGGTAGTTTCTTCCGAGAAAAGGGAATGTTCCTTCCGGGCAGCCCAAGTGTTCCCGAAGAAGACGGGAAAACACAGATGCGTATAACGCGGTGAGATGGCCGTATTTTTTGAAGAGGATGCGGTCTTCCGTCGCAATTTCACAAAGGTCCTGATAGATACTCATCAAAGTCTCCTTTCTATTCCTTTAAAATAAGTGGTCAGGGGAAGCTCTGCAAGATAAATAAGGAGGGGGTGCACCGTAGGCGCATCTTCCGCGCCATCGCTCTCTTCACTCCTTGTGCAGCTGCGAGTGCCCGGCGAAAGCCGGGCGTTCTCGCTTCCGCGTCGCTCCGCTCTCTCTGTCACGGAAGCAGACCCGACCTTTGAAATTCTGAAAGACAGGAGAAGGAAGGGGTTGCGCGAGTACGCGCAACTTCCGCGCCGTCTCTCACTTCGTTCTTTCCGTCACGGAAGCTGAGCCCACCTTTCCAGAATATCTCCTTTTTCTTCGGCGTTGAGACGCCTTTGAAGCAGAACCCCTCCGAGGCCTTCTCCTTTTGGTGGAAGGCCTCGGAGGGGTTCTGTCTGAAAGGCAGGTCTCAACTCCAGAGGAAAAGCTCGGAGAGGGGCGGGGCAGAGCAAAGGCGGTGATGAGTCGCTGGGCTGCCAATTGAGAACCAATAACGATTTGGGAGGTTAGATAAAATGCCTAATTGGGTTTATAATGTTTTGGGTGCGCACGATGAAGCCCGCTATACGGCTTTCAGGTACTGGTGAGGGAAAGATTTGCCGATATTCGGATGGATCAATCCCGTCTGGATTCGGCAACAGCCCTGCATCTCCGCTGTGCAGGATACACAATGGAGGCCGTTGACCAGGAGTTGATGAGACACATCCCCGGCCCACAACAGACAGAGAGCAACGTGACAGCCTTGAGCGGCGCACCAGAATATTGCAGTACGCCTATGGGACAGCAGGCGATATCGATATTGCGGCCTCTCGCCCGACACCGGAGAAGGTACAGCGGTTCATTGCCGAGGCAGAACAAAAGGAACAGGAGTTGCGAGAAGCCCTAGAGCAGCAGAAGCGGCTACGCCCCGGCGATCCGCTTGCGGCCTACCGTGCCCATTCTGCGAACCTGCGGCAGCATCTGCCCAAAGCTGAACAGACCACTCTGGACAGAATGATAGCCCTGCGTATGCGAAGCAACGGCCACAGCCGGGAGGTCATTCTCAGGACTGTCATGGTCTGTTCGCCCACCGTCTCCAAAAGTACATCGGCCAGAGAGCGGGAGCAGCGCGCCGAGAGCATAGTAGAATACGCCTTCGGTTTGCAGGGCACGCATGACATGATGCGGAACAAGTCCTACTGGCCCATGTGGCGTAAGGTTGAAGGCGTTGAGGAAAAGCAGCGGAAGGAAGAGTCACGGCCCATGTGGCGGTTGCGGTAGAACGTAAGCCTAAAGCATCACAAGCCAGTACTCGATATCGTTTTTTCAAATTTTTCTTGACACCGGGAAGCAGGATATACATGCCCTGACGCTGAGGCATTCACGTTTTTAATGGCGAGATTATACTGATGATTTTTGGTGGTATCCCATAAGCCATTGCAGTGGTTTCTACAAACAGCCGCTCTTGCCTAGGGCAGGATCAATCCCCATTTCCTTGATTTTTTTATAAAGTTCATTGCGTGAGAGGTTCAGCTCACGGGCCGTCAGCGTCTTGTTTCCCTTGCAACGGATAAGAGTTTTCTCAATGACCGTACGCATGTAGTTGCGACATTGTTCCTTGAGGGAAATGCCCACATGCACTTCGTCCGTACCCACCTCAAAAAGATGGGGAGGCAGACTGTTGGGCGTAATGTTGTTCCACTCTTTCTCCTGGGAGAAATGCGTATAAATCAATATGTTCTTCAGCTCCCTGATGTTGCCAGGCCAATAATATTTTCTCAAAATGGGGAAAATGGCGTTGTCGATATTTGGTACCAGGCAATGTTCCTGTCGGGCGATTTGGTCAAGCAAATCCGGGACGAGAAGAACCAGATCATCAAGGCGTTCGCGCAGGGGGGGCGCATGCAGGTGCAGCACACTGAGGCGATGGTAAAGGTCCATGCGAAATGTACCCTTATGTGCCATTTGGCGCAAATCCTTGTTTGTTGCCGCCAGCACACGAAAATTTGAATGTATTTTCTCGTTACTTCCAACTTTCTGGATCTCATGGCTCTCAAGAATACGCAACAGCTTGGCCTGCATATTCATGGGAATTTCCGCCACTTCATCCAAAAAGATTGTTCCACCGTCAGCCAGCTCGAATTTTCCAATACGCCCTCTTTTGCTTGCACCAGTAAAAGAACCTTCCGCATAGCCAAAAAGCTCTGCCTCCATCAGTTCAGAGGGGATGGCGGCACAGTTGACGCTGACAAAGGCATGAGGGGCGCGGGGGCTTGCGCTGTGCAAAGCATTGGCAATGAGCTCCTTGCCAGTACCTGACTCGCCTGTAATCAGAATCGGCTGATTGCTATTGGCAAAGCGCATCCCCTGTTTTTTCAGACGGCGCATGGCTTCACTATCGCCCACCAGACTGTCGAAGCTGAAGGCAGCTCTTGGTTGGGTCGCCTTGACCCGTTTTTTTAAGTACTTGGTCTTTTGTTCCAGATCTTGGATACGGCTCAACAGGGGAGAGAGGTCCTGTATATCACGAATATATGCCTCCACATATCCACCAATACATGCTGTGCCATCAAAAACAGGATAGCGTGAGATAAAGGCTTTATTGCCCTTAAACTCAAACAGTACACGCACTTGCTGCTTTTGCGAGCTGATCACATTGAGCAGTTCAGACTCGGGAAAGTAGTTGCAAATATGGTCGCCTACGGCAGCACTTCGCTCAAAACCAAACATGGTCGCAAAGGTTTCATTCATATAGCAGATAGTGCCATCGACATGGCTGGCCATAATGCCGATGTGGAGGGAATCCGCGATATTATGGCAAAACTGTCGCATTTTCTCTGCTGCGCTCTTCATAGGCCCTTCTGCAATGTCATAAAAAAGTGACATGTATCTTTTTGGTTACACTCTGATAACTTATTTTATTTATTTAACATAAAATTTGAAGTCAAATCTTTGTAATCAAAAAAATACAATGCAAAATGTGGGTATTTTATAAAAATTTATTGTAATTACTGGATGTTATGTATTGGCATACTACTTGTAACATTATGGTTAGGTGTTGATGTGCAGCAAGGAGTAAGGCAATGCAGCTTGAGAATCGACCCCGGAAAAAGCAACTACCTTCCAAGGCGTACCATGAACGTCGTCATGGTGTCTGCGGCCTGTGTCCTGCTGGTTGTGGACTAACTCTTTTTTTGGACAAGGACAATCCTGTTGATTTGTTCGGGGACGAATTTCATTCTGTCAATAAAGGGACTCTTTGCCCCAAGGCTCTTGCGCTGTATGGGCAGATATACGATTCCAGACGATTGCCCATGCCTGGCATCAGATACTCTCCTCGTGAACCTTGGCGGCTGGTGGACTGGGACACTGCCCTGAAGTTTACGGCGGACAGACTTACGGCAATTCCCCTCGAAAAAACGGTTATCGCGGGCCATGAGAGTGACCCCTTTGATTTTATCTGCGGGGCAGACTGGGCAGCGGATAGCTTGGGGCTGCCGTTCCGGCCCGGTAATTTTTTTGCCCAGCCTTTTGGCAGAGCTGGCAGCCTGTCCCGCATACTGGGCATCAGTGCGGAACATCTGCTGTGCAACACGCCGCGCGACTGGTGCGCCAGTGAGGCTATTCTGCTGGTGGGCGGCGACTTGGCGGCAGAGGCACCAATAACATTCGGCCCACTTCTGGATGCACGAGACCGTGGCAAAAAGCTCCTCTATCTCGGCTCACGGGGGGGGCTGACAGCCCGTCGGGCCAGTCACACCTTTATTGTCCGTCCGGGCAGTGAGGGGCTTGCTCTGGCAGGTGTGGCACATGTCCTTTTGCAGCAGAAGATGATTGCAGCAGAATTTTTGACAGATTTCGCCAGTGGTCTGGACGCTCTGCGCCATCGTCTCAATCCGTATTCGCCAAGCAGTGTTGCTCCGCTCTGCGGACTGGAGGTCGCCGCTCTGGAAGAACTGGCAGCCATGCTGGGCAAAGCCTTTTCCTTCCAGGTCATAGCCGGACAGCTTGAACAGCGCCGCTGGCTTGATGATGCCGTGCTGGGTCTGGCCTTCACGCTTGTGACCCTCAAGGGCTGTCTGGGACGCCCGGGTGGCGGATTGAACCTGCTGGCATCCAGTCCCTTTGTCTGGGAGGGGCACGAAACGCCAACAGCCTTGGAGCAGGTGCTTTCCAGCGGCGGCGCGTTCATGGCCTTTGGCGATCCGCTGAACCGCTTGGCAGGGCAGGCTGCGCGTGAAGCTCTGGCCTCTCAAAGCCTGCTTATTCATGTGGGCAGTTTTGATAATGCAACCCGCCGCCTTGCCCATGTTTCCCTGCCGACAGCGCACTGGAGCGAATACCCCTGCCTTGTGCACCGCACAGACGGACGAGCACTGCAATGGCGTTCCACCCTGTTGCCGCCCTATGGTGAAGCTCTGCCACCGCTGGAAATCTGGCTGCGCCTTATGCGTCTGCTCAAGCCGGAAGCCAAGGCTCCTTGGGCGGACAGTCCTGAAGCCGCGACATACCAGCACTGCTTGGCAGACTGGAAGCTGGCGTCTTCAGAACACACTGCGGGGCTGCGTGCAGCCGATTTGCTCCTTGATGACAATCGGGATGAAGGTCAGGCCACAGGCGGTATTCTTTGGCCGTGTCCGGCCGAAGACGGACAACAGGTCAAGGTCTTTGAAAATACCCGCTATATCCAGGGCAATGTGCGGGGGCGGGATAATATCCTCTTCGCTCCATACAGTTACGAGGGGAACAATACTCTGCGATTCCCCACGGCTGACGGCAAGATACATCTGGAGGAAGTGGTATTGCCGCCCCTAGACAGGATAGCCCCCCAGGATGGTCTGTTGCTGGCTGTGGGCGGCTTGGTAGATCATGCCTCGGATCATCCCCAGGATTGGCTCTGGCCTCATGGGTGCCGTGGCAATGCCGCACGCTTTCATGCCAATACCGCTGCGCGCTTGGGCATTGATAATGGGGAAAAGATCCGGCTTTCTTCAGAGTTCGGCTCTGTAACAACGCAGGCTGCCATCATGCCGGATATCCCCGAAAATGTGGCGGCCCTCCCGCCTGAAATGGCTCTGGCCTTGGTGGCGGGCACTACGGTTCTGAGTCCTGTTTCCCTCCGTGTGGAAGTGCAATGTTGAGGAGTGTGAAATGCATCTTGTTTTTGTAAGTCGGCAGTTCAACCAAAAGCAGGATTCGTTACGGAACTTTCCCAGGGACAGTCTGGTGCTTGTAGTGGACGTTGACCGCTGCATTGCCTGTGGCTCCTGTGCTCTGGCCTGTAGGGTGGAGCACGAAAAATTTGGAGAGCAGGGAGGAGGCATACGGCGGCTGGTGGCAAGCGCAGGGGGAGATCAGAAAGTGCCCCGCGTGGTCAGTCTGCCCACGTCCTGTCGGCATTGTTCCAATCCGTGCACCTGTGATGACGGCTACAATTTCTGGACGCTTTGTCCCGCTGACCGCGTAGAATCCGTTGCTGCACAGACAGCCCGCTGTGACGAATGTGAACAGCGTTTGCGGCAGGGCATGGCCCCAGCCTGCGTTAGCCGGTGCAGCATGAAATGCCTCTATGCCGGGCGGCCGGAAGATGTGCTCTTTGCCCTGGGAGAAAAACGCCTCCGCGGTATGGGCGAGACGGAGCTTTGCTAATGTGCTCTGCCCGCTGGACAGGAAAGGAACTGGATGCCGAGGTTTACAGGTCACTGGCACGTCCTGGAAAACTCCATTCCTTCCGCATCCGGGATGGTGAAACAGACATCCTGCTCTCCTGTCACGGGCAGTATGAGGCTGAAGCTGCGTGCCTGGTCAGCGAAGCACGGGAAGAGGTCAAGATGTATATCCAGCGGCATCCCGGTTTTCAGCAGAGCCTTGTACCCTGGCCTGATGATGCCGAAGCTCCGGCGGTTGTACGCGCCATGCTCCTTGCCGGCATCCAGGCAGAGGTCGGCCCCATGGCGGCAGTGGCCGGGGCCATTTCGCAGATGGTCGGACAGCGTATGCTTGCCCTCAGTCCCGAGATAATCGCAGAAAACGGCGGCGATGTTTTTTGCCGCTGCGATGCGCCGCAACGCTTCGGTATAGTGGCAGAATCCTCCCGCAGTGCTTTTTTGCAGATTGAAGTAGCCGAGACCATGCCGGGGGCTGGCATTGGCGTCTGTACCTCCTCAGGGCGTTTGGGGCCGTCTCTCAATTTCGGCAATGCCGATGCCGTGACCGTGGTGGCCGCAGATACGGCCCTGGCCGATGCCCTGGCCACTGCTGCTTCCAATCGTGTCCGCCGCCAGCGTGACATTGCTGACGTACTGGACTGGACGCTTGGGCACGGGGCAGAGGGTTGTGTCATTGTAGCCTTTGATCAGGTTGCAGCCAAGGGAAATATTCGCTTTGCCGCTTGAATTCGTACCAAGGACAATATCATGACTACACAGGCAAAAACCATCAGCGAAATCAACCGCAAGCTCCAGAACGGCAGTGCCGTTGTCATGACGGCCATGGAATTCAAGGAACTTGTACGCGCCGGCAAAACTCCGTCTCTGGCAGAAGTGGACGTTGTGACCACTGCAACGCGGGGCGTCATGTCCGGTACTGCGGCCATGCTCACCCTGCCTTTACGCGAGGTGGGCAGCATCGACAGGATCACCCGTCTGCACCTCAACGGTGTGCCCTGCCTGACGGCATTCCCGGTCTGTGCGGAACGAGGGCTGGTGGAGGTCATCCTCAACGGTACCCAGGAAAGCGTGGACAACTTCGGCCGCTACGGAGGCGGGCATGTCATGCGTGCCCTGGCCGAACGCCAGGCCGTGGAAGTGGAGTATGTGCTGGTATCCGGGCGCAAACTGCGCCAGCATCTCACGCTGGATGACATGCCCTTTGCCCGTATCTATACTTCTCGCAACAGTTTCCAGAACTACATGGGGTTTACCAATGCCAAGGATGCCCCATCCTACAGGGCCTTGCCGTTCTCCATCTTTGCCTGCCGTCCCATTGCGCCTCTCGGCGGGATGGCCGTCAGTGGCAGCGGAGAAATGAATCCCGGGGCCAATGACCCCTCACTGCAAGTCATCAGGCCGGGTATCCGTATTCTGGTCAATGGTGCCCAGGGTACGATGATCGGTTACGGCACCCGCGCCCAGAAGGGACATGTCTGCTTCTCTACCATGGCAGACATGCGGGATATGGATCCGCAATATATGGGAGGGTTCCGCACTAGCTGCGGTGTGGAAATAACCTCCAGTCTCGCAGTGCCTTTCCCGATTTTGAATCAGACTATTCTGGATGGTCTGGCCTCCTGCCTTGACGAAAATCTCACCCATAACGTGGGGGATTTTTCGGATCGTGTGGGTATCGGACACATACCGTATTCTGAAATCTGGAAAGACGCCCCGCTGGAGGTAGAGTTCGATTTTGACCGTTGCGTGGGATGCTCCTTCCAGTGTGAGGCCGAATACTACTGCCCCATGAATGCAATCTCATGGAAGGATAAAACTATTGATCAGAGCCTTTGCGTTGCCTGTGGTGCCTGTACGGGGAACTGCCTGGGAGGCGCGTTTATGGGGGCGGGCCGAGGCCCGGGCCGGGGCGTGGGCGAGATAAGGCTCTTTGGCAAGCTGATGCCCATCATTTTCCGCCAGTCCAATCGCCTGCGCAGTGAGCGACTGGCAGAAGAGCTGAAACGCCAGCTTGTGGAGGGCTCTTTCCGCTTTCTCCAGACAGATGCCCAATGCCGACTGTGGTAGCTGAAGAAGCGTTGTTTACAGCGTTGAAATGACACTTGGAATTACCGAGGCATAGCATGACAAAGACAGATTTTCTCCTTTCCCCGCAGGAATGTTCGATGCAGGCCGCGCGCTGCATCGGGTGCGGTACATGCCTGACGGTATGTCCTGTTTTTGGAGAAGACCCCCGCGAAGAGCTTACCGCGCGTGGGCGCAATGCTCAGATTCATGATTTGCAGAGAAAGGCAGAGCAAACGGGGCTGGTTGAGTCCATGGCCAAATGTCTGGCCTGTGGGCGATGTGCCATGGTTTGCCCTCGCGGCATTCCCAATGACAGCATCGTGACCAGCCTGCGGGCTCAGGCTGCGCGGCATCATGGTCTGCCGCTTACCAAGAAGGCAGCCTTCCGCATGTTACTGACAGACAGACGGCGTATGGGGCGGGCCTTGCGTTTGGCAGCCAAATTCCAGAAGTTGCTGCCTGTTACCAGGGAGGTGAGCCTGGGCCGCTCTGACAGTGAAACCTTGCCGCCTGTGCGCCATCTGCCGCTCTTTTTTTCCCGCCTGGTGGGGGGGCGCCATTTGCCTCCCCTGCATGAAGCCTTTTTGTCAGAACGCATAGCCGAGGTGACGCCTCCAGCGTCCAAGATGAACGCGCCCTTGCGGGTGGCACTCTTTACCGGCTGCGCCATGGAGTTTGTCCTCCCCAATGCTGCCGTGTCCATGGTGGATCTGTTAAGCCGCCTTGGAATGGAAGTTATCGTTCCTAGAGCGCAGGGGTGCTGTGGTACCCCCATGCACGCCAACGGCGATGTGGATACGGCCCTGACCATGGCCCGACATAATGCCGATGTACTGGAAGCCTGCAATGCCGACATCATTGTTACCGGCTGCGCTACCTGTGGTTCTTCCCTGCGGGAAATCTGGCCGGGGCTGGATGTACCAGAGGCAGAACGGGCGCGTTTTGCTGCCCTGGCGGCAAAGACACGGGATTTTTCAGAAGTGCTGCTGGCACACTGCTTCCCGGAACCGTTCCCCTTTGTCTCCAGGCTGCCTGCCCATGTTCGCGTTACATGGCACAGTCCCTGTCATCTTGCCCAACACCAGAAAATCAGCCGTGAGCCGCTGACCCTGCTGCAACGGGCACTGGGAGACAGCTTTGCGCCCTTGCCTTCACGCTGCTGCGGTTTTGGTGGTTCCTTTAATGTATCCCATTACGCTGTGTCCAAGGCTATCGGTGCCCAGAAGGCCCGGGATGTGCGTGCTTCAGGCGCGGAATACATAGTCACCGCCTGCCCAGGCTGTATGATTCAGCTCTCCGATATGGCAGCCCAACACGGCATCTCTGGCAAGGTCATTCATCTGGCCGAAGCCATCAGTCTGCCATAACAGCAAGAAGAGGTTTTTCCATGCTTGCACTGAAATCCGATGCACATGACGCATATGAAAAGCTCAACGAGGCTGTCCGGCAAAACAGGCTGCGTGTCTGCTGTGCCCACCAGCTCACGGAGGAATCCGCCCGTGATGCTGATGTCCTGGTGGTGGCCCAGCCTGGTGGAATGGAAAGCAGCAGTGTCCTGTTGTTGGTCAAGGTAGCCGAGCGGGGGCTGTTTACCCGTGCGGAACATCTGTCACTCAACGGTATATCAGGTTTTGTGGGGCCTGCCCCCAATGAGCGGCTTGGAGTGGTGGATGTACTGGTCAGCGGAGGCATGACTTCTGTTTCAGACCCTGCCTACAGCGGTGCAAATCTGTTCGAGGACTTGCTCCACGACCGGGAAATAGAGCTGGACTGTCTTTCACAGGAGCATACCCGGCACAGTGCCGTGACACGCCTTTCCATTATGGATTACGCCCGCACCACACTCTATGACCTGCCACTGGACAGGGAACTGGCCCGATTGGGCGAGGACAGCCTTTTCTCCGGGGCAACCATCATGCTCAACGGGGGACGGGGCATCATCCTGGGCAGTGGAGCACTGGGCAGTAAAGAGTGCCCCAGCCTCTCCTGCGCGGTGGATTGCTTTGTTATGGACAAGGCATTGCTGCTGCCTGCCGGAAATGGACTGGGCCCTCGGCATAGCCTCTGTATGGCCTTCCCCCTGTGGGCAGATGCTGATGCTGCTGCGTTGTGTCAGGCGGCCTCCCGCATGGTGGGGCAACGCAGCGAGGCGGACAGGCAGATATTGGCGACATCAGAAGACCGTATGGCACAGGCCCTGACCACGGGTGAGCTGGTCTTTGTGGATCCCGGGCCCAAGCCATACAGAACCATAATGTCAGTAAATTAAACAAGGAGGGAGTATGCGACTGTCCAAAATTTTGCTTTCATGCTGCATGTTGGGGCTGTGCCTTGTCCCTGGTGGGGCTCTGGCAGATGGCAAGAAAATCACTTTTGGGTATCTGGTGGCAGACCAGCTTCATGAACCTGCTCCCATGATCATGAAAAATCTGAAACTGCTGGAAAAGCGCGGCTATGAAGTAAAGTGGCAGGAATTTCTGTCAGGTGCCAACCTGGTACAGCACATGGCTTCCGGGGAAGTTGACTATGGTACGGGCGGAGCCGCCCCGGTACTGACATTCCGTGGCCTGGGCCTTGATTTCGTGATGCTGGCCAGCAGCAACACAAATGGCAGTGCTCTCATTGTCAGCAAGAACATCAGGTCACCCAAGGATTTAGATGGCAAGAACATCGGTACGCCTGGTATCGGTTCCATGCAGGATGCCCTTGTGGACAAGGTGGCCGCAGATCATGGCATCAAGGTTCGCAAGCGCAACATGAAGGTTTCCGACATGCCGCTCTTTCTCCAGAAGGGTGAAATTGATGCCTTTGTTGCCTGGGAACCTCATGTCAGCCGTGCTGAGGGGCTGGGCTACGGTCATGTTCTTCTGACTTCTCAGGATGTGTTGCCCAACCATCAGTGCTGTGTGCTCGTCTCACGCGAGCAAACCGTCAAGGCTGACCCGAAGATGGCCGCCGATGTGCTGGATGTCTATCTGGAAGCCATGGTCTGGTTTGACCAGAACCGTGAAGAAGCCAAGCAGATGATCTCCAGGGCAACAGGCATCAAAGTCGAAGATGTGGCAAAGGCAATGGAACGCGTGACCTATCCCGCGCCTCCCTACCTAGATGAGGCAAGCATGATTATGCTGGTGGAAGGCTTGGTCAGCAGCAAGAAAATCAAGAAGGAGAATGTTCCAGACTCCACCGCCTTTGTGAAGAATATGATTTTGCGGGACATGTTGGAAAAGCATCTCAAGAAGTAGTCCTTGATTCGGCCGCCCTGGGCTGTGGTTCAGGGCGGCTGAACTTTATAACCGGCATAAAAAGGGGGCGCAGATGGAAGCCGAAAGAAAAGAACGACTCAAAACATTTGCCTGGAACATCCTTAGCCTTGCTCTTGTGGTCATCGCGTGGGGCATGTTTGCCAACTGGCAGAAGTCGCCTTTTTTCCCCATACCTGGCGAAATTTATGATGCCTTCATTACTCTTTCAACCGAAGGAGATGTGGAAGGGGTTTCCCTGTCCTCTCATATTCTCTGGAGCCTGATTCGCATCCTGACCGGTTTTGGCATGGCATGTCTGACCGGTATTCCCCTTGGCTTGGCCATGGGCTTGTGGCCCAAGCTGTACAACTCTACCCGCGCAGTTCTGGAGCCCATCCGCTTCATTCCTCCCATTGCCTGGATTCCCATGACCATCGTGCTGCTGGTGGGCTTTTCGCGCTATGCCTTCCTGATCTGGCTGGGGGCCTTCTTCCCCATCTTCATCAACACCCTGCTCAGTGTTACGCGGGTCAATCCTGTACACATTAATGTGGTCAAGGTTTTTGGTGCTTCTCGCTGGTACACCATCCGCAATATCGTCATCCCCTCGGTTACGCCTGACATTGCCACTGGTATGCGTGTGGGCCTGGGCATTGCCTGGATGTGCATTGTTGCCGCCGAAATGATTGGCGGCGAAATGGTGGGCGTGGGCCGCCTTATCCTGAAATACGCGGAACTCATGCGGCTTGCGGAGGTCATCGTCGGTATGCTGGTGATTGGCGTTATCGGCTTCATCATGAATGAAATTTTCATCGCGGTGGAACGCCGTCTGTTCCGCTGGCGTGCGGAAATATCACTGGATTAGCCGCCCGCTTCAGGAGAGTGCCATGTCTTTCGTTACTGTTGACATCTCCAAACGCTTTGGAAAGATGGATGTCTTGCAGGATGTCCGCTTCACAGTCAATGAAAATGAATTCTTGGTTATTGTAGGGCCTACCGGCTGCGGCAAGACTACCATAGCCAATATACTGGCAGGTATCGAACCGCCCACAAGCGGTCGGGTGACAATACATGGAGAACAGGTGGATCCAAAGAAACACAATATCTCTTTTGTGTTTCAGGAGCCTTCCTGCGTCCCTTGGAAAACCCTGATCGAAGATGTAATGATTGGCCCTACCATTAAAAACATTCCAGCGGACAGGGCTGCCAAACGGGCTGCCGAAGTTATTGAGCTGGTGGGCCTGACCGGATTTGAAAACTACTATTCCCGCCAGTTATCAGGCGGTATGCAGCAACGTGTTGCCATTGCCCGCGCCTATGTGACCGACCCGGATCTGCTGATTATGGACGAACCCTTCGGCCATCTGGATGCTCAGACAAGGTATCTGATGCAGGGTGAAATAATGCGGATATGGCAACAGGAACACAAGACGATCGTCTTCATAACAAACAATATCGAAGAGGCCGTCTTTCTTGCCTCTCGCATAGTCGTTCTGTCCAAGTTACCGGCATCCATCAAAGGGACATATGACATCGCTCTGCCGCATCCGCGCAACCTGACGGATCCCGAATTTTTGCGTCTCCGCGAAATGCTGACGGATATGTGCGAAGTGACGGATTAGCATGCAACATGCGGCCAGCAAGAAAGGATATCATATGGAAGATGAACGTACTGTAAAAATCAAGGTGCAAAACCTTTCCAAGCACTTCGGCGATCTGGTGGTTTTGGACGACATCAGCTTCAATATCCACAAGGGGGAATTTCTTTGCGTGGTAGGGCCAACAGGTTGCGGAAAGACAACATTCTGTAATGTTGTAACAAGCCTTTTGCCTGTAACCTCCGGCTCCATTACCATCGACGGTGAGGCCATCGATTTCAAGAAGCACAATGTGGCATTCTGTTTTCAAGAGCCTTCTTGCCTCCCCTGGCGTACGGTTTACGACAATATCAAGATTGGCTTGAGCATCAAGAACGTCCCAGAACAGGAAATACCGGATCGAGTCAATCACATCATGGAATTGACGGGCCTGACCAAGTTCCGCGATTTCTATCCCAACCAGCTTTCGGCAGGCACCAAACAGCGAGTGGTGGTTGCCAGGGCTTTCGTGACAGAGCCGGACATGCTGCTGATGGACGAACCTTTCGGCCAGTTGGATACCAGCACACGTTTTCATATCGAAAATCTGCTTATTGAGCTCTGGCAAAAAACAGGACAGACAGTCATCTTTGTCACGCATAATCTGGAAGAATCTGTCTATCTGGCAGAGCGAGTCCTGGTACTGACGCCAAAGCCCACACATGTCAAAGAAATTGTTGACGTACGGCACTTGCCGCACCCGCGCAATATCGCAGATCCGGAGTTCGTGCGCTTACGCAATCATGTCACAGACCTGGTCAAGTGGTGGTAAGAGAATTTCAGAACTCATAACTAAACGTAAGAGCAAGGAGTAACGCCATGCCCAAAATGACGCCCAGCGAAGCCATGACCGAAGTTCTGGTACAGGAAGGAGTAAACCACGTCAGTGGTATTCTTGGTTCCGCCTTCATGGACATGCTGGATTTGTTCCCGGCTGCTGGCATTGATTTCATCTCGGTGCGCCATGAGCAAACCGCCGGTCACATGGAAGACGCCTACGCCCGTCTACAGTACTGCACACAGTCACATGTAAGATAAGAAAAAAGATTTAGAGATGGTTTCAAAAGATTTAAAAAGAGGTTAAAAATCCTCTGTACTGGAGGATGGTTATGTCTCGAATTAGCCTGAATAAGACGCAGTGGTCGAAAATACAACCGCATCTTTCTGGCAGGGCCGCTACGGGCCGCCCCCCTGCCGATGACAAGCGGACTCTCGAAGCCATTCTTTTTGTCCTGACGACAGGGTGTCGATGGCGCGATCTTCCCTCAGAATACGGCAGTTATGTCACGGCATGGCGAAGGCATAGGCGATGGACACAAGATGGAACCTTTGCCCGTATATGGCACATGCTCCTTTTTGAGCTTGAATTCAAAGGAAAACTTGATCTCAAAAAATGTGCATTGGATGGCTCGTTTGTACGAGCAAAAAGGGGGGCCGACGAGTCGGCAGAACCTGTGGAGGTTCAACCAGCAAGCGCCATGCCGTCGTAGATGGGAACGGGTTACCGCTGGCAGTGGTGCTGTCAGACGGGCGGTGCCACGACGTTACCCGTGCCCTTGCCGCTGTGGAAAGTATCCAGATAGGCTGCCTGCGCCGCCGTCCACGCGGCCTGGCTGCGGATAAGGGCTACGATAGCAGGGGATTTCGCAAGTATCTGTCTATGCGAGGCATACGGCATAGTATCCCGAAACGGAAGAAGGCAAAGAGAAGACCGGGACGGCCTCCAGCGTATCACAGAGACCTGTCCTCGAATCGCTGGAAGGTGGAACGTTTCTTTGCCTGGCTGGACAACTTCCGTCGTTTGGCGACTCGCTTTGAGCGACTTTGCATGATGCATCTTGGTTTTATTCAACTGGCTTGCGTCATGATTTTACTCAGAAACGTTTTGAAATGACCTCTACATTTGAAAAAGATGGTATGTTGATTTGTGGATATGATTCGGTGATGTCGCAAAAGTGTGCAGAGAACTTGGTAAAAAAGTATGGTGCAGATAATTGGTATGACTGGTCACTCAATAATTGGGGGTGCAAATGGGATGCGAATAGCGAACGTGTAGAGGATGGAGATTATGAATTCAGATTTGAAACGCCTTGGGGTGAACCAGAAGGATTTATTAAAAAGTTTGCCTTGGAAGCATACAAAAAATGTCCCAAATCAACCTTTACATGGTTCTGGGAAGAAGAACAAGGCTTTGGGCAAGAACTTTTTATCGAATCAGGTAAGATTATAGTAACAAAAAATTGGGATATACCTTATTTCGATGAACATCACGTTGTTATCCATTTCAGAGATGGAAAAGAGCGGGATATGGCAGTAACAAAAGTTACTGGAGGTTATCCAGAAAGATACGGAAATGGTGGTTGGTATGCAGATGAAGATGAATCATGTTATTATGAAACACCATTCCATGCACTCGGAAATAGCGTTTCACAAGAAATTGTGCGGATTGATACTATTGATGAATTGTGTCAATGTATTCAAAAAGAAAATGTTAAATACCCGTTTTATGGAATAGAAAATAAGTTCAGTGAGGAATTGAAGATACTCATTCAGAAAAAAATTGCTTAACAGATACAACCGGAAGACTTGATACTGAGGGCGACTTGAAAGAGTCGCCCTTTCCTGTATGGAGAAACCCCCCGTTAGTGCCGGGGGGGTCCTTTTCTTGCAAGGGGGCATTGATATGGAGGAAGGGGTGGAGCTTTTCTACGGAGTAGATACTTCTGACATGTCCGTATCTCAGCTTAACAGACTTTTTCGGGAACACGATGAAAGCGATTTATGGCCTATATGTGGACGGTTTAATGCTACGGACAGGGCAATCAGGCGGTTATGCGGTCGGTATACGGGTGGTATGGAGTATGCCTATGCTCTTGATGCGGAAATCAGCCGGATAGTGAACGGGGCTGTATAACACTGAAGTTACCAGCAAGCCCCATCCTGTAAGAACGGGAGGGGCTTGCTCATTTGGGCAAACGAAAGACAGTGACGGGGAACGGTAAAACAGAAGGGATAGGTATGAAAGAGGCCAATGACGAGATGAGACGGACGATCAGGCAGGAGCGGAGCAATGTTCTTGTGGAGGTTGCCCATCTGGATACGAAGGAGGCCGTTGCCGTGCTGATCGCGGCGATCAACGAAAGGGCGCTGGAAAGTGGATTGGTTTCCGAGGTGCGGTTCAGGCCGCTTGTGGTCAGGGGCAGGTATTGAAAGAAATGACTGTTCCATTGGGGAAACAGAAAAATCAATCTAAAATTGATTTTGGGCCCAACCTGGCTTACTCTCAGAGAAACGGTCGGAGAAAGATCATGAGTATTGCGCGAATCAGGATGCAGCTTGAAAAATGGAAATTGTCCGGCGAGGACGAGCTGAGTATCGGCGTAACACCCATTGGGCCTTACCTCCTTTTTGGGGATTCGACGGGAGACAACATGCTGATAGCATTCGAGGCCGATGTGAGCCGATGCTTCAATCAGATTTCATTCAGGCTGGGTACGCTGTCGCGGGAGGAGTTCTGGAGTGGAATGTGGCTTGAGAAGCAACCGCGATACCGGAGTTTTGATTTGCTGTGGGGAGGCTTGCGGGCTGAACCCTTTTCCGTCTCCATCCAGTTGCCCCGAAGCTCGGAAACTGTGGGAATCGGCAGGGCCAAGAGAATCAGCCGGGACTGGTGGCTGTTTGAGTCCGAAAATGGAGAGTATGGGCTTGTGCCGTCGAAGGAAACGACGAAATGGGTTCTGAGCTGAGTTCTTAAAAAGGCGATTTGGAGGAATCGCCTTTTCGTTTGAGAAAGTGTCAGGAAATTGTTTGGGTTTAATTGCCGTGTCGCCGGAGTCCATCCATGAATGCCTGCATGGATTCCGCGCGATAGGCCAAGGGGAGCAGCTTCCGCAAGGTGGCCGAGTCGGTAATTGCGGCAAGGAAGGTTTCCACAGCGGGAGGGATGTTCCCAAAGCGGTCTTTCAGGGTATCCTGCACGGCCAGACTGATGCCTCTGGCTTCGCCAATGGAGATACCTCTGGCTTCTCCTCTGGCTTCGCCAAGGAGTACGCCTTTCTGAATCAGTTCTTCACGCCACTGAGAGGCTCTTTCTTCCAACATGGAGTCAACCTCCTGTAAGTCGTTGAATTCCGGAATGTGTTGAGTGATGCCCGTGCGTTTCAGGACGACTCGTCCGAGCCAGACCGCAAACGCCCGGCGGAGATGAAGGTACTGCGGAGCTCGCAGAGCATCGAGCAAGTGTTTGACGACCCTTTGGACTTCGAGAACGTCTCCGGCCCGCTCAAGACGGAGAAGCTGGGCGACGAGCCCCTCATTCAGCGCGTCATCGGGCACACGGCCTTCATCAAGGATGAAGTGCTTTTGAGAAGGTCGATAGCGCCGAAGGCCGTGAGGCATCGGGGAGAAGAGTTCGGCCACTTCCTGAGGGGCCTTCCAGGGCTTGTTGCCGTTGTAGACGACGATGGGGAAAACCGGGGGAAGGCCGTCCTGTTCGCGAACTTTGCCCGATTTGACGAGATCGAGAAGCAGCAAGGCCGTATAGGAGAGGATTCTGAGCGCCATCCAGTGATCTTGTGAGCTCTGAAACTCAAAGATGAGTACAGCATAGCACCATTTGTCTTTTTTCCAGCTAATTCGCCAAATTATGTCGTCATGTCGCTCACGAAGATCGTCAGTGACGTAGCTGCCGAAGCAGCGTTCCAGCGTGGAGAAGTCGAGATCCTGGATAAAGTCTTCGGGGACGAAATCCCTCAGAAGCGATTCGACCATGGCCGGATCGCTGAAGAAGTCCTTGTAGGCGGCATCGTGCGGGAATCGTTCACTCATGAATACATTTTAGCCTGACGGCATCCGGGAAGCAACTAAAAAGAATCCGGCATGAAAGGGGACTCATGCCGGATTAAGGAGAAAAGGAAACGGAAAAGGGGAAATGAAAGACAGTGGATGATTCCGTCATTCATTAAGCTGTAAATAATGCCTGATCCGCCATTGGCAAGGGGGGAACTCAAATTTTAATTCCATAATGGGAGATGCCTCCCCACAGGGCAAAAAGAACTTTCAAACCATCCAGATCGGAGGCAATGCCCTCTTGGAGGGAAATGCCGCACTTGTTTTTGATGTAGGTCTGGATGTCTCCTCTGGTGAAGTCGGATGAATGGTTCCAAAAGCTGGCGAGGCCGTTTATGGCGGCAGTATACCGAGGCGAATTCTGTCCTTTTTCCGTATTTTTTGAGGAGAGAAACATCCGCTTCGCCACGGAAAAGACGGCATTCCTGTAGTCGGACTGGCACATGTCTTCCAGACTGGCGATATGGAAGAAGGCGAGCAGTTCCTTGAGAGCGTCTTCAGGCTGACGATCCTGGAGAAGACATTCCATGTTGAGGAGTCCCATCAAAGCTTCTGTCTGGTTCCTGGTGAGTTTTCGTGCGGATCGGAAGGCTTCAGGCTTCTCCCATGGATGTGGAGCTGGCGGCTCCATCTGTTCCAGCTTTTTCTGTTCAGCCAGTTCTTTTTGGCGCTGGCGCTCCAGACGTTGCGTTTCCTTCTGGCGTTGCTGTTGGAGAAGGGCGGCTTCCATAGCGTTGAAGGCTTCGAGGAAGCGTTCCTTCCATGCGGCGGCCTTTTTGCCGGTGAAGCCCATGGCCAGGAAGGCGAATCCATCACGGGTGAGACGGTACATAGGTAATTTCCGTCCCGTGCTGTCTGTGTATTCACTGACAGCAAAATTGCTGTCAGTGAAACTCTGAGAGCATTCCAAGTTTTTGATAGCCTTCAGCACATCGAAATGATTCTTCTCAAAAGCCTGAGCAATGGCCAGCGAGGTGGTGAAAGGCACGCCATCTTCGGCCTGAATCATGTCCTCAATGGTGGGTTCGAGGACTTCCTGAGTTTCGGTGGTGGGGATTTCAGTTTCCGTCATGTTCGTCTCCTTCCTGAGTATTTTCTTGCTGTTCCGTTTTTTCGCGCTGTTCCGCATCCAGTGCCATCCATTCCTTGACGATGGAGATTTTATGGGACGGAAGGACAACATTGCTGAGGGAACGATAGCCTCTGGGGAGTTTCGCGGAGTTCGTTTTTGCGTGACCGGTTCCCCAGAGTTCAACCCATGCCTGCCATTCGTAGGATTCATAAGGCTTGAGCATCATGGGGAGGGGAATCGAAAAGACCTCTGAGATCTTTTGCATGGTTTTGATGGTAGGATTGCTTTTGGCGCGGACGAGATCGGTGATCACGGCGCTGGAGACCCCCGCCTTTTCGGCGAGTTCCTGCTTTTTCATGCCGGTCTCTTCGAGAAGCCGGGCCACATGCAAGCTGAATATCATATTGTAATCCATAATTATCCTCACAGCAGAAAAGAGAGAATGGCAATATAGCCCACACCGAGTATGGCGTTGGTTCCTATCAAAGCCTTGACCAGAGGATCACGCAATGGGGCGCTGATTCTGGGAACGGAAGCGGCAATGGCGTCGTTGATGGCCGTCTGAAAGAGCTGTTTGGTCTTTTCCTGTTCTTCTTTGGCGTTGTTTTTCAAAATATTCAAACATTCTTTAAGATATTCTTCTGATTTGCTGAAGGTGGCGTTCATGATCTTGTTGACACGTTCTTTGCTTTCCTGATCCCATGTCTGATAGGCTTCCTGATGTTCTTCATGAAGTTTTCTGAACTGTATGGTTGCATTTTGTATGAGCAGTGCATGGTCTTGCAGCAAATCCTTTTCAAATTGTTGAAGGATAGTATGCAAAGCGCAAAGAGGATCTTTTTTGTCAAGGATTATCTCATTTTCTTTTGATACCTTGGCAATATATTCTTCAATACTTTCCATTGTTAGACGATCCTCACGGCGTCCAGCATTTCGAACAATTGCTTTCGTATGAGTTTGACGCGATGGACGGTCATAATATCATACCCACTTGGAGCGGGATTTACATCACACACCTGATGGAAGCAAAGCCTGTCCTTCTGAATTTTTGCGAATGAAATGCCGAAGGTATCTTTCGGAAAGTCAGGAAAACGGAGAATTCCATAGAGACGTTCCTTGCATCTTTCGAACATGGGTGACAGCTCGAACAGTATTCCATCCTTTTCAATCTTGCCGAAGAAGGGATTAAGCCAGAGAATGATATGAGCCCTGTCTCCAAAACGCCTGATAATGTCGTTCATTCCACGAATGGTTTCTTCCATATTGTCGCCGCCTACAATGATGACATGGAATGAGACATCAAAGCCCAATTCTTTAAGTACGGAAATAAAGTCATTTGAGATCAGATACTCAGACAGTGCGACGTAGCTTGAAGTACCGTTGTCAACGACGAAGTGGCAATCTTCCTGCGACTGCATGAATATTTGGGCAAAGTTGTCGAATTTTGTTTTCTGGATGTCGTTTCCCTCCATGATGTCCATATAGAGTACGTCAAGCGCCGTGTATTTATTGAGGGTAGGTGTGACCGGATCGCAGTCGATGCATTGGGTTTTGATGTTTTTGCTCATGAGGTATTGGGCGAAGACGTAGCTGAACAAAGATTTTCCTGTTCCGCCCTTGGGATTCAAAAAAAAGTGGACATGCGGCATGGGGGATGCTCCTTAAAGGAATGAGATTTCCTCATCGAGGTTACGAGTGAAGGTAGGGAGGTTGTGGTCGCCGGAATCGTATGGTCCTTTTCTTGGCGTATCCTGATTCTCCTGATTCTTTTGGGATGCCTGTGTCTGGGGCGCGTTTTGCGGGTTTTCCGGAGCTGGCGTGTCTTTTTTTTGCTGGCGTTTTTTTTGAGGATTGAAATGGCCTTTGGGGGCTGGAGAAATGAATTTTGAACAATGCTTCAGAAAGGCACTATATGTACCTGGATAGTTGCCATTTTCTTTAAGAATGGCCCATACTTCGCTGCGTTTCCAGCCGCTGCTGAGAGCTTCTTCGATCTGCTCTTTCTGGGAAAGAAATAAGGCTTTTAATCCAACAACTTCTCCGGATATGGATCTCTTTTGTGCATCAGTCTCGAGTTTTTGGATTAGTGTATTTTCCATTTTATGCTCCTGATTCGACCCAAAATGAGGATACAAAAGAGGAAAAATTGATGCAAGTAGCGTAGGAAGAAAATTTTTTATATATTTTCAAAAAAAGTATCTTTTCCGTTTTTTTCCTTTTTCGTCCGTTTTTTGTCCGTTTCCTTCCGTTCCTGTCCTCTTTTTTCTGTTTTTTTCCTGTAAAATCAGTTTTCTTCCGTTTTTGTCTGTTCTTGTCCGTTTTTTTCTTTTTTTGTCCTTTTTTGGGAGTTTGCCGGAAAAGGAAGGAGAATATATGACGAGGAAAAAAGGGCAGGATGTGTAGCGTGGGCCTACGCCCCCGCTACGTTCCCCTTATTCGCACGGAGTGCTCAACGGGAAACAACCATCCTGCTCTGCGAGGCTTTCGATGGAAACACCGAGACGGAAATTACAGCCGATCAAAGTCTATTGCAGCGTTGAAGAAAGAAGACTGATTGAACGCCAGGCGGAGACGGCAGGCGTGAGCGCCTCGGAATATCTGAGAAGCGTTGGTCTCAATTTTCCGGTGAAGAGCCGCGTAGATCAGCAGGCGGTAAAAGAGATGCTGAAAACGCGAGCGGACATGGCAAGGGCGGGAGGGCTTCTCAAGATGATCTTGAAAAATGACGAGCGGCTTATCGGGTATACCGGGGAGCAAATCAAGAAAAAGACCGTCGAAATGCTGGGTGAAATCGAAGTAACCATGTCCAAATTGACCTATGTCTGTGAACAGATATTGAGAAATAACATATGATAGCCCGCCGAATTCCCATGCGGAACGCATCCAAAAGCCGAGTCGTCCGGCTGGCGAAGTACCTGGAGGACAAGAAGAGCAGTTCTCGTGTCCAGGACGTGACGATAACGGGATGCTACAGCCCGGATGTAGAGGGTGCGGCCCTGGAGATGATGGCCGTACAGGCGGAAAACAGACAGGCAAAGAGCGATAAAACATATCACCTTATCATCAGTTTCCGCGAGGGAGAGCGTCCGGATCGTGACACGATTACCGCTATTGAAAAGCGTTTTTGTGAGAATCTTGGCTATGGCGAGCATCAGCGTATTTCCGTTTTGCACGGCGATACGGAAAACCTCCATCTGCATGTTGCTATCAACAAGATCCATCCAGAAACATTAAGGATTCATGAACCGTACTATGACTATAAGACGCTGGCCAGAACATGCTCGCAGCTTGAAAAGGAGTATGGGCTTGAGGTCGATAACCATACTTCCCGGAACAGGGGACGCCCAAGCGTGGCGACCAGTATGGAGAAGGCAGGAGGCCTGGAGTCCCTGACTGGCTGGATACAGCGCAATTATCTGTCTGATTTGCAGAATGCCAAAAGCTGGAAGGAGTTCCATCATGTGTGTCTGGAGAATGGGCTTTCTCTACGGGCGCGGGGCAACGGTTTTGTCTTCGTGTCCGATAAGATTCATGTGAAAGCCAGTTCCGTGGATAGGGGATTATCCAAAAAAAATCTTGAAATGCGTCTTGGATCTTTCGAAGAATATCATGAAAATCTCGTTATGCCAGCCAAGGTTTATCGAAGAAAACCCCTTGCGAGAGGTCATGAAAAATTATGGCGTGCCTTTCAGAAGGAAAAGGCCGAGTCTTCCGGTAACAGGCAGCAAATACAGGAAGATAGACAGAAAATGTTTGACAGTGCCCTGCAAGACTTCAGGCTCAGAAACTTCCTGATCAATCAGATGACGAGCGGGCGTGTGAACAAGATGATCCTTTATTATCTGAGCCGAAAGAAGCTGCGGCAGCAGGCAAGAAAAGATCAGTGGATGGACTGGTTGCGTGGAACAAGCCGCAACGAACGGAATCCGCACGCATCGGAAGCACTGGCCCTTTTATCTTCCCGAAAAACTTCGGGAAGGGGAGAGGGAGGGTATCTCAGCGGTATTGAAAAGGAACCGCTGGGGACGCCGGAAGTCGTCACGCGCAAGGGAACGCGCATTTTTTCAGGGAATATCCGGGAGCGGGATGGGCGAATCCTTATACCGAATAACCCGACTCCCCGGGAAATTCGGGAGCTCAAACATTTTGTGGAAAAGCACCTCGATAAGGTTGCCGTTCACGGCGATGCTGAATTGAAGGGACTTTTCGGAGTTACCGGGCGCAAAACGCAGGCAGTCACGAAAAGCCAGTCGAAAGTACGAGACATGGACAGCGGCATGGAGCGTTAGGAGGCGCGGCATGAAAAAGCGGAATGCGGAACCTGCCGTCATGCAGGAGCAGAGAGGCGGAAGTTGGAAACAGCGGTTATTCGTCCTGTTCTCATTGTTTGCCGGCTTGAGCGTGGCGACGCAGGTTTTTGCCCATCAGTATGGATACGGCGAATTCCTTGGTCCTCAAGTCAATGGCATCTATCCCCCTTGGGGCATACTCGTATGGGGAAGCATGGCGTATGATGCCGCACCGGGGATGTTCATAGGAGCGGGCTCGGTTGGGTTGTTCGTTTCTGGTGTCCTTTTGCTTATGGGCCTGTTTGTTCGTCTTGTTGCCGCGAATACCGGACAGCGGAATCCGTACCTGCACGGTTCGGCAAGATGGGCCGAGGAAGAGGAGGTGAAACATGCGGGACTGATGACCGACGAAGGCGTATTTGTGGGGGGCTGGAGGGGAAAACGGGAAAAGCGTTACCTGCGACATGACGGAAACCAGCATGTCCTGTGTTTTGCTCCTACACGTTCGGGCAAGGGCGTATGTCTCGTCATTCCTACGCTGCTTACGTGGATGAGGAGCTGCGTCGTCACCGACATGAAGGGGGAGCTTTGGGCGTTGACCGCCGGCTGGCGGAAGAAATACGCAGGCCAGAAGGTGCTGCGCTTTGAACCGGCTTTTCCGGAGTCAGTCAAATGGAACCCTCTGGATGAGGTCAGGCTCAAGACGAAGTATGAGACGGGAGACATCCAGAATCTTGCCACGCTGCTTGCTGATCCAAACGGCAAGGGACTGGACAGGGGGGATTCTTCCGCACACTTCACGAACTTATGTCGTTCGTTGCTGACAGGTCTCATAACCCATGTGCTGTATTTACGGGAAGAGAACCGGGAATTTGACGCATCTCTGGGAGCCGTTGATGCACTTCTGTCTACTCCGGAATCGAGTTTGCTCGAAGACGAATTTTGGAAGGCAATGCAGGAGCACAAGCACCGGAAGAACGAGAGCACCGGACAGATGGAGCCTCATCCTCTTGTAGTCAAGTGTGCACAGGACATTATCAATACGCCGACGAAGGAGCGGGGCTCGGTGCTGAGCACGACGCGCAATACGGTTGCCCTCTACAGGGACGACATCATCAGTAAAAATACGTCGGTTTCCGAGTTCTGCATCAAAGATCTGATGAATTATGCCGATCCGGTGACGCTCTATATTATTACGGAAGAGACCGACAAGGAGCGCGTCAAGCCGCTGTTCCGTCTGCTTTTGGCGATGATCTGCCGCAAACTCGCGTCAGGCATGACGTATGAGAAGATTGGCGAGTCGCGTCGCGCCAAGTCTCCTAATACGCACAAGCTGCTCATGCTCATCGACGAGTTTCCAAGTTTCGGAAAACTCGAAGTCATCCAGAAGTCCTTAGCCTTCCTGGCGGGCTATGGAATACGGTTCTATCTGATAGCTCAGGATCTGGCGCAGCTCAGAAGCAGGGAAGAAGGATATGGGGAGAACGAGGCCATCACTTCAAACTGTCATATTCAGGTGGCGTTCACGCCGCAGAAACTTGAGACAGCCAAGTATCTTTCCCAACTGACAGGGCAGACGACGGTATCCTATGCGGAAATTGCGATGAGTGGCAGCCGGTTGAGCCTGTTCCAGTCAAATATGACAAAGACCTACAGAGACGTATCGCGTCCATTGATGACCGAGGACGAATGTCTGCGTATGCGCGGTCCGAAAATGAAAGGCGATGTGATGATCGAGGGAGGGGACATGCTGCTGTTTTACGCGGGAATTCCAGCAATACGCGGCATTCAGATACCTTACTTCCTCGATCCCGTGCTCCAGAAGCGTTCATGCGTTGATCCGCCCGTGCGGACGGATGTTACGATGGTGCCCAAAAAGGAGAAGGCGGTCCAAAAGACAGTAGAGGCCGAAGATGCCGAAACTTCCTTTGCTTTGTAGCAGCGCGATTCTGGTTCTCGCTTTCGCCCAAGTGACGGCCAGTTTTTTTGTCATCAACACCACGAAGAGTTTTCCCCCAGGCATCTACATGAAGACGCATGGCCCCGTACATCGGGGAGATCTGGTTCTCGTCTGTCCGGAAGACAACGAAGTGAACAGGTATGGCCGAGACCACGGGCTTGTTTCCTATGGCGTCTGTCCCCATCGGTACGGATACCTGATCAAACGGGTTGCAGCCCTAGACGGCGACCATGTTACATTTTCCGATGAGCGCGTGCGGGTGAACGGCATTCCTCTGGAGAACAGCGCAAGACAGCCATCCATCCCGTCCCGCGTGGATGGCAGCGTCGAGCTGCATGAAGAGGCTCTGGTCATGTCCGAACATCCTCTCTCTTTTGATGGTCGCTATTTCGGCCCCGTGAGCGCCGATGCGATATGTACGCCTTTAAAACCCCTTATCACATGGGAGTAGTTTATGGCCAAGTCAGAAGATCACTATACGCGAGTGGCCGAACAACTGATCGAGAAGCTGAAGGAGGGCACGGCACCGTGGCAACAGCCCTGGGATGCCGGGGGGTACGGCTCACGCCCCATGAATCCGACGACGGGCAAGCCGTATCGCGGCGGCAACATGTTGTACCTCATGATGCAGGGCCACGGTGATCCGCGCTGGATGACTTATCGGCAGGCGCAATCCGTCGGAGCACAGGTCAGGAAGGGCGAAAAGGGGACGACGATTATTTACTGGAAGTTCGAGGAGGAGCGAACGGTACATGGCGAAGACGGCAAGCCCGTCAGGGATGCGGACGGAAATGCGGTCAAGGAAAAGGTGCAACTTGAGCGCCCGCGCAGTTTCATCAGCTATGTGTTCAACGCGGCCCAGATTGAAGGTCTGGAGCCGCTGCTCACACCTGAGAAGCCGCAGGGATGGGCGGATGTGGCCAGAGCGGAAAAACTTCTTGAGGCTTCTGGAGCGAAGATCGTCAACCGAAAGCAGGCCGGCGCGCTCTACAGACCGGGAGAGGATGCCATCTATTTGCCGCTGAAGGAGCAGTTTTCGGATGAAGTGGGCTACTACTCGACCGCGCTGCATGAGCTTGGCCACTGGACCGGACACGAGACCAGGCTGAACAGAGAGTCCGGTCCGTTTGGGAGTATTTCCTATGCGAAGGAAGAGCTGCGGGCTGAGATCGGCAGCATGATGCTTTCTGCCGAGTTAGGTATTGGGGTGAGCGTCGATTCCCATGCCGCGTATGTCCAGAGCTGGATCAAGGTGCTCCAGGACGATCCTCGTGAAATCTTCAGAGCGGCGGCTGACGCTGAAAAAATTTGCGATTTCATCATGGATTTAGAGTTGACACAGGAACAGCGCCTGGAAAGACAGACCGAGCGGGAATCCTTTGCCGATGCCACGCCGTTCATGGACGACAAGGTGCAAGATGCCGTATCCCGGAAGGAAGGGACGGTATCGAGGGAAGTGTCATCTCCGGAGAAGGTTCGGGAGCGGATATATCTGAATGTTCCGTACAGGGAAAAGGATGCGGCCAGCGACCTTGGCGCAAAGTGGGATCGGAGAGAGAAAAGCTGGTATGTCCCCGAGGGAAAGGACGTGGAGCCGTTTGGAAAATGGCTCGGGAGAGATGAATCCATGCAGGAACGGAAGGCGCAGGACCCTGTGACGGAGGAACGCATCTACCTTGCGGTAGCGTATCAGGAGCACTGGGCGGCGAAAAAGGCCGGCGCGGAATGGGACAAGGATGCCCGCAGTTGGTATGTCGGCCCAAAGGGTGACATGGAAAAGCTGAAGAGATGGCTTCCGGAGAACGTCAAATCCCAGCAGATGCCTTCCATGTCGCCACGAGAAGAATTTGGCGAAACACTGCGGAGCCTTGGATGCGTCATCGAAGGGGAGCATCCGGTCATGGACGGCAAAGCGCATAGGATCAAGGTAGAGGGAGATCGCGAGGGAGCGCAGTCAGGATTCTATGTTGGCCATATGGATGGCCGGCCAGCAGGTTATGCCAAAAATAACCGGACGGGCGAGGAAATCCGCTGGAAATCGCAAGGAGCCGTTCTGAGTACCCAGGATCGGGCAGCGTTCAAGGCGACATGTGAGCGCAAACAAGCTGAGCGGGCAGCGGCACAGTTGCAGGAGCAGGAGAACACAGCGCAGCGAGTTGCGGGACAGCTTTCGTCCATGCGGGAGAATGTGGACACGCCCTATCTTAATAAGAAGGGGCTGGGAGCGAGAAAGGGCGTCTTCCTTGGTGAGGACGGGAAGACCACCTGCATTCCGGCGTTTGATGTCGATGGGAAGCTCTGGACCATGCAGTACATTCAGGAGGACGGGACGAAGCGGTTTGCGAAGAATGGCCGTAAGGAGGGGTGCTTCACAGTAGCTGGAGGAGGCATGGACGCCCTGCGCAATGCCCCGGCCATAGTTATCGCCGAGGGCTACGCTACGGCGGGAAGCATCTCTGATGGCATTGCCGCTCCGGTCGTGGCCGCGTTCGACTCTGGGAATCTGATGGCTGTTGCGAAGGCCCTGCACGACAAGTATCCTGACAAGGCGGTGATCGTCGCCGGCGATGATGATCAGCATCTTTTGGATAATCCCAGGGTACGTCGGAATGTAGGGCGGGAAAAGGCCGAAATGGCAGCCGAGGCCGTGGGGGGGAAGGCTGTCTTCCCCATTTTCGCACCCGGAGAACGGGAAAAGGATTGTGCGGGGTTTACGGACTTCAATGATTTAGGGACGAAAAGCAAATTCGGAATGGCGGCGGTCGAGCGGCAGCTCAAGCCGGCGATAGAGAAGGCGATCACGGAAAAGGTCAAGGAACTGGAACGCAATAAGCAACAGGAGCGGTCCCGCTCCGAAGGAATGGAACGATGATGGAAAAACGCGAAGTGACTCAGGAACAGGCGGAAAAGTGGATCAGGGAACAGTATCAGCGCCCGGACGAGGAGACGGCGGCACGGGAGGTACTGGACGCAAAGTGCGCGGAGCTGGATGTGCCGGGGCACGAGGTGGAATTTGATCCTGATGAGGCTGAATTGTGCGGGGCGTTCAGAGAGGATGCCCTTGATGAGGAAGATGCCATCGAAGCAGCACTGGATCAGGAGATCTAGTGTTAGAAACTGAAGAAGCGAGCGATAGCCATGATGAAGAAATTCGTGGGCCAGTTTCCGGCCTATGCCATAGGCGTCTACCTGGCAACAGGCCTCATGGATGGAATATGGAATCCTCTGCACTGGAGTGGAAAACAGTGGGCGTCGGCTGTACTGGCTGGACTTATCGTTTTAATTGGTGCATGGGGATGGAATCGCTGGAAAGCGAAACGTGGGTAACGCATCACTGTCCATATTCCGGGACCTTGCATAGGTTTTAAAAGGGAGGGGCGCACTGTGGGTGCTCCCCTCCCTTTTAGGCGTTTTCCCGCGATTATTGCAAAAGGACATAACGGGTAGCTATTTCTTTTTGAAATTCTTCCGGCAGGAGAGCCCAGTCGTGAACGTCGATCAGAATGGGAATGTCACTTTCCCGGAATGCCGTTCTAAGCCGGTCGATTTCCGAGCTGGGGTTATCAAGCGCGGAGGGATTGCGCAGAACAAGATCAAGATCGCTTCCTTCATGCGCTTTTCCTGAAATACGGCTGCCATACGCCCAGACTTGCGCAGCAGGAACGAAGGTGCGAAGAAGAGCACATACGTCTTTTTTTATCTCGGGATCAAGAAAAAGTTCATGCGGTTTCATCTCTTTCGTCCAGTCGTTGTGCAAGTACCCGTGCGTCTTCTATGAAGTTTTCCACTTGCTTGAGGGCTTCTTCCACGAGAGTTTCCCCATAATCGTGTGCCGTAAGGTTCCTGTTGTCCCGGTAGGTGAACCAGCGGCTGGCCTCATCCGGGGTGAGCAGGCCATGCTTGGCGGCGTGGCGTAATACATCTTTAAAATAGAGCCGGTCCACTTCAGAGGGGGATATGAAAAACTGTTTGAGGTATTTTCCTAGAAGTTTGCCTCCTGTCTCAAGAACAAGCTCAAAGCCTTTGATGGTGGCGTTGCGATAGACCTCGTACTCCACACTGCCCGCTTCGGCCTGTTTGAGGAGGGCGAACGACGCATCCAAGGTTTGAATGCACCGCTTGAAGTGTTTTGTCTGCAACATCCGACCTCCCTAGTAATCGTGTTTTTTTAGCCATTCATCCAAGGCTTCCCGGACGATTTCCACTTCCTTACGCCGTGTTTCATAGGCGCATTTGCGGAGGCGCTCCGAAAGTGAAAAGGAAAAATTGAATAATTTCCGCTGATCATTTCTTTCGGGTACAGATTTATGTGTATCTGCTTTTACAGGTTTATATATTTTTGTATCTATATTATTATGTATATCTGTAAGAGGCTCCGTCTTTCGGAATAACTCCGGGGCGGCAGCTTCTTTTACTTTATCTTTTCCTCTTTCTCCGAGCCCCATCTTATCCCTCCGTTCGCTTCAAGAATTCTTCAGCAAGGGCGGCGTAATCCTTCGCGCCATAGCTGTTCTTCCTGTACCGATAAACATCTTGCCCGTTGCTCGGCGCTTCCGCAAGACTCACATTGTCCCTGATGCGAGAGGAGAAGATGGCTTCTCCCCATTCATCCGAGAGGGCTGCGGCCACATCTTTGTTGAGCGTTTTCCGTGAATCAAAAAACGTCAGCACAAGGCCGAGGATAGCCAAGCCCGGATTGAGTTCCCGCACCATGCTCACTGTTTGCCGGATGAGAGCCAGTCCCGCCAGCGCATAATACTCGACCTGAACGGGAATGAGGAGGCCGTTGGCCGCATTCAGCGCGTTGACCGTGATCAGGCCTAGAGAGGGAGGGCAATCCAGGAGGATATAGTCATAGTTGGCGGCGACCGATACCAGGGCTTTCTTCAAGAGGTTCTCCCGGCCTATGCGCCCGGCAAAGGCCATCTCCGCTTCCGCAAGCCGGATATTGGCAGGAAGAAGGTCGAGTTTGTCTTCTAACGGTCTCCTGGCTTCGGCAATGCTTAAAGCACCGGACAGCACATCGAAGACAGTCTTCTCAATCTTTTGAGGCTCAAGACCGCAGGCATCGCTGAGATTGCCTTGTGCATCGAGGTCAACCAGCAGCACCCGTTTGCCCTTTCGAGCGAGAAAGACGCCCAGATTATGAGTGGTCGTAGTTTTCCCCACGCCCCCTTTTTGATTGCCTATGGCGCATATATACATGGCAATTCTCCTTGTAAGTCAGTATAGCATATCGTATTTATATATTTATGTAAATATAAATATCATTATTTTAATATTTATATGAATATATATTTATATAAATGAGGGTGCGCCAGTGGGCGCATCTTCCGCGCCATCGCTCGAAGACTCGCTCTGTCACGGAAGCAGACCCGACCCTTGGGAGCAGAGGAGGGGAAGGAAAGGGTTGCGCGAATACGCGCAACTTCCGCGCCTTCACTCCCGTTGGTCGTTCAGTCACGGAAGCAAGCCCGCTTTCCTCAAATCTTCTTTTTTCCGGCGTTGAGACGCCTTTGAAGCAGAACCCCTCCGAGGCCTTCTCCTTTTGGTGAAAGGCCTCGGAGGGGTTCTGTCTGAAAAGGCAGGTTCAACTCCAGGAAAGAAACTCGCAGTCTGGGAGGACAACAATGGAATCTTTTGAATTTGAAGTCATTACGGCAACGAGGGTTCCCGATGAGGACCGCCTGAACTTCTGGAGCCGTCATGTCGGACCCAAGTACATGCTGAGCTTTGAACGGCATGTGTTTGGCTGGATGAGGAGGTTGTGCGGAGACTATGATGGAGGATTCTGGGAGTTTTATGAGCTGAGCAACGGCGGTTTTTACATCGCTCCCCAGAATGGGAGCAAGATGCGCCTGGTATGGTCCGGAAACTACTTCGATGGAGAAATGTCTCCCGATGCTGCCGGCATCGTGGCCACGCTTTACGCGCTCAACGTCTTTGCGGAACAGGCAGGCCCTTATTTCAGCGACAAGTACATTCAGCTTTACGAGTTCATGCGGCTCCACCCTGAAGCCGAAGTGATCCGGGCGGCCATTGATTAAAACAAGTGCCCCCTGTCGTAACCGGAGCGGCAGGGGGCTGAACCCGCACCCGGCGATATGAGGATAAGAGATGCGGAGTTGTGAAGATACTTATCGGCAAAAGGGAAAGACTGTCAAATCCTGTACGTTTCTGCTGCCGGGCGAGAAGACGCCAAGAACCTGTTCGTTCCAGGAGATGATGCGGATCATCAGGGACAGATGTCCCAACGGGAAACTTAAGGAGCTGCGGATAGCTTGAGGTTTAACCGGGGGTATCCCGGAAGGGTGCCCCCGTATACGGAGGGGTCGTATGTATATCGGTTCTGGACTTGGAGGGATAGTCCTGTTCATCTGCGGGATATTTTGGCTGGGGGAACATCCGGGCGTTTTGGCTGTTCTGGACTTTCTGTTTCAGCTTTTCCTGTTTTGCCTGCTGGGAAAGATTGTTCTTGTTCCCGCTTGTTATCTTGGCGTGTTGCTGAAGGACTGGCGGATAGTGCTGTTCGGTTTCTCCTTCATGTTCAGCGTATTCATTCGCTGGATGATCGTGCTGCTGTTCGATTTTCGAATAGGAAAGGTCTTCCCCGTCGTGGAATACGGATACGGCATTCCCTACTCTCTGGCGTGCGCCGTCGTCGTTTATCTTGTTCTTTGGAACATTCCGCTTGTGCGGGAGGTTCTGCGGGAGGCTCAAGGATGACCCGAAGAAGTCCGGCATGGCTTCGATGGCTTTGACTTTTTGTGCCCAGTCGACATGCTCGTACACATCAAGGATCATTCTTGCCGATTCATGGCCCATGATTTCCGCACTGGTTTTGAGATCGGCTCCGGAACGGATGGCATAGGTGGCATAGGCATGGCGTAAGTCATATGGTCTAAAAGGGCGGATACCCGCCTTGCGAATCGCTGTTTTCCAGGCCGAACCAATCTTGCGGACGGGTTTCCCCGCCCAGGAAATGACGTAAGGGCAGTCTCCGTCCTGGCGTTGCCATTGTGCAAGTAGCGGCAGGAGTTCCTTCCGGATCGGGACATCTCTTTTCGCAAGTCTGCCGCCTTTGTTGGCGCTGGGCATACTGATTACGCCATGAGCCAGGTCCACGTCGTCCCAGGTCAGAGAAAAAAGTTCGCTTGGACCTACGCGAGCGCCCGTGTAGATGCCGAGCAGGATGACCCTCCGGATATGGGGAGAAGCCGCATGAAGAAGAGCCGACAGTTCCGAAATCGTTGGAGGAGGCGTTCGCCTGTTTTTCCCTTTGGGAATCGACCATCGTTCGATCTGTTCGGGAAGGAGTCCCTCGCGCCATCCCCAGTTCATGATCGAGCGCAACAGCGAGATTCGTCTGTGGATCGTGGACTGCGCCTTGCCGGCCTGTTTCTGGATTGAGCAGAATGCCGAGATGTCGGCTCGGGTGATGGACAGAGAGGATCGGCGGGAAAAGAAGTCGAGCAGAGGTTTGGCGTGGTACATATCCTGTTTGATGGTAATTGAAGATTTGGAGCAACGAAGGAAGTGCAGATCGAACAGTTCCCTTACGGAGATGGACTTCCTTTGTTTCTTTGGAGCCCTGAGAAAGAATTCCTTGTGGAAAATGGTTTCTTGTATTTGGGAGAACGTCAGGGCTGCCTGTTCCGAGTCGCATTCGTGTCGGAGGGATGTTCCATGTGATTTCCATGTTACGATCCATTTTTTCTTGCGTATTGAATACCGGACTGTAGCCATGATGTGCTTCCTTTTATTTTTTGAATAGGTACGATTGGTATGACTGGACAGAGTTAACGTATTCACATAAAGATATTTGAAAAACAAGTTTTGATGCTATAGAGACAAAACGTTCTTGGCATGAAGAGAGGGTATTATGATTAAGGATTCAGAATTGTTGAAACTGATTATGGAAAGGTATCCTGAACAACCTTTCAATTTTATCCTTGAGCAATTTACAATTTTCAAGGCTGGTCTTATTGAGGCTAACGGTAAACTTGCCGAAAGAGATATGGTTGAGGATATTGCCGAGTCTGCAAAGATTGAGACAACTCAAAATGCGGTATCGGAACCAGAAACCGATATGCCTCCAGCTCAACCCAAGAAGAAATACACGAGACGAAATTTGGTGGCGAAGCCGGAAGAAGCGATTGGAAAAGAGTTCGTAGAGTGCTGCCTGTGCGGTAGGAAAGTTCAGAGCCTGACGGTAAGGCATTTGTTGTCCCATGGCATCTCCATGGATGAATACAAAAAGTTGTGTGGTTATGCTCCCAATCAAAAGTTGATTTGTGGTAATCTCATGGAAAAGTTACAGAAAAATGTTTTGAGGGCGTATAATTCCAGAAAGAAAAAACTATCGGGAGAGCATTTGAAATAAGTCGGATATCAGTTGCCCTGAATGAGTTTCATTTAGGGCATTTCTTTTGTCAGGAGATGACGCCACATGCGTCATTCCAATAGCGACGAGTATAGCATGTGCCATTTTATTATGGTGAAATGACTAATTTTTCATGTCCTCTTCCAGTATACCCGGAACTGGTCGCGCTCATCGGGTGGAACGTCCCGAATTAT
>ERZ779894.114-NODE-114-length-91988-cov-10.167655_pt1 | contig 91988 bp, 84 predicted proteins | sample MGYA00511587_ERZ779894 | MGnify/ENA primary metagenome ERZ779894 (study PRJEB29588, sample SAMEA2160490) | human gut metagenome | biome: human gut; feature: human-associated habitat; material: faeces | place: Denmark | collected 2008/2010 ... | reverse complement strand
TTGCATGTGTTAGGCACGCCGCCAGCGTTCGTCCTGAGCCAGGATCAAACTCTCTGAAAATTTGTATCTCAAGTCTTCCGACTTAAAATCTTTTCAAAGCTTAATCGCTTCTCAGTAACAACACTTTTGCGTGTTGTCCCGTTATACTTTAGAGTTTCTAACTCTCAAAAATTTTCGGGTTCTCTTTATAGTTATCGTTGTTTAATTTTCAAGGTCCGCTGCGCTTATCCTCTAAGCTTCCGTCACCGGCCGCTCTCATAAGGCGCTCGATTATATTACCACATCACTCCCCTCTTGTCAACACCTTTTTTAGCTTTTTTTGAATTTTTTTCTGCAAATCAATAATACTCCTGATATTTTACACATTTTCTTACATTATATATATAAGTGAAATAAAACAATTGAAAACCTGACATTTGCGTGGTACAATAATGTATATATTTCCGGAGAGGTCATTATAATGAATATTCTATGCGTGGGAGATGTCTGCGGCAGTATCGGCTGCGATTTTGCCTTGCGTGCGCTTCCGCTTATAAAACATAAAGAGCATATTGACTGCTGCATAGTAAATGGCGAAAATTCTGCCGATGGAAACGGCATTACAGGCAGTTCAGCCGACGCGCTGTTTGCTGCCGGTGCCGATATAATCACCGGGGGAAATCACACCTTAAAGCGGCGTGAGATATTCAGCCGCCTTGACAGCGATCCTTCTATGACAAGACCGCACAACATGACTGTCGATGCAGGCAGCGGATATGCCGTTTGCGATCTTGGCTTTACAAGGGTGGCAGTTATAAATCTGATAGGCAGGGTATATATGCCCGAAGCCGGCGACCCGTTCAGTGCTGCCGACAGGCTTGTGGAAAAAGCCAAAAGCGACGGTATTGGCATCATCGTTGTTGATTTTCATGCCGAGGCCACATCAGAGAAACGTGTGCTTGCAGAATATCTTGACGGCAGAGTCTCTGCTGTTTTCGGAACGCACACACACGTTGCCACTGCGGATGAATGCATTCTGAAAAACGGCACCGGATTTATAACCGACATCGGGATGACGGGACCTATAGACTCTGTGCTCGGTGTAAAGACAGAGCTTTCGCTTCGAAAGATCAGGGAGGACGCCACAGTAAAATTTGAATTGGCTGACGGTCCATGCAGGATAGATTGCGTTATATTCACGATCAACAAAGCAACCGGCAAAGCGCTTACCGTAAAGCGGCTGTCGGTAAATGAAAATGATCTGAAAACTTACGGAAGGATCAATAAATGAAAAAAATCAAATTATTAATTATATTGGCTGTTATAACGGCGGTGCTGTGTTCCTGCTCACCGGGGCAGCTTGCCAGTTCCCCTCAGCCGTCGACTCCCAACAATGCTGACGACCAGGCGATAAAGCAGTTCAGTCTGCTGTACAGTGGAAGCGATCCGTTGAATCCTTACACTGCCGCGTCGCTGCAGAACAGACAGCTTGCATATCTTTTATACGATCCGCTTGTAAGACTGACGCCTGAGTTTCAGCCAGAATACATGTTGGCAGGCGGTATTGAACAGAACGGCAAAAGCGCCGTCATTACTTTGCGCCCGGCATACTTTTCCGACGGCACCGCCGTCACAGCCGACGATGTGGTCTATTCGTACAAGCTTGCCATGTCGTCTGACACGGCGTATCCGACACAGCTTGCCGAGATAAAATCTTTCACAGCAGGCAGCAAAAGTACAATTAATGTGATGCTTTCAAAGGACGATCCTTATTTTGCAAACCTGCTTGATTTTCCGATCATAAAGTCCGGCTCGGACAAACTAACCGACAGCAACAACATACTGCTGCCGCCGATAGGCTCGGGAAGGTATGTGCCCGATCTTGATGCAGGCGTTCTGACTGCCAACGACTCCCACATTGCCGGAGCGCAGTCGGTCAAGACCATTGCGCTTATAAACGCACCTGACAGCGAGGTCATAAAATACAATCTCGAAGCCGGAAACGTCAGTATATACGGCACCGATCTTTCAGACGGAAAGATACCGTCAATGGTCGGCAACTCCACTGCCGTCGGATTGAATAACATAGTTTATGTGGGAGTAAACACGGCAAACGAGCTGCTTTCCGATCCCGTGATGCGCTATGCGTTGTCGGCAGCACTTGACCGGAGTAACATCTGCAGCAGTGCCTATTTCTCATATGCAACCGAGGCAACCGGTATATTCAATCCGCTCTGGCAGGACGCCAAGGGACTTCAGAATATTGAACCTTCTACAAATACGCAAAATGTTGTTGCTTATTTGAATAAGTTGGGTTATAATAGTAAAGATGCAGAGGGCTTTTTTGTAAATGACGGCAATAAGACCTTGACGCTAAGCTTTATCTGCTACGGCGGAAACGAGCGGCGCCTTGCAGCCGCAAGGATGATCGCGGAACAGCTCAAAACGGAAGGCTTTAAAATAAATCTCAAAGAGCTTGACTGGGACGGCTATACCGCGGCGCTGTCCTCCGGCAATTTCGATCTGTACATTGCCGAAACAAAACTTCTCGGCAACATGGATATAACCGAACTGGTCACACCGGGCGGCGCGCTTGCCTTCGGTATAAAGGAAAAGAGTGCCGAGCCTGCGGCTGACGATAATACAACCGGCACAGACGGTGGAACCGATACCGGGGATACCCCTCAGCAGACCGAGCCGGCTGAGCCTGCCGAACCGGAAGTAACCGTGGCTGATGCCGTTGCAGGCTTTTACGGCGGTCAGCTCTCCCTTGTCGATGTTTTGAGCGCCTTCAATACGGAAATGCCCATTATACCGATATGCTACCGGTCGGGCGTAACCGTTACGAAATCATATTTAAAGGCTGACAATGTATCGTCGGTAACCGACGTATACTTTGGAATACAAGGAATAATGAATAAATAATACATTACAAACGGAGGTATGATTTATGATCGCTTATGAAACGAAAACAGGCACGATCACCGTGTCAAATGAGTATTTTGCCAAGCTCATAGGAAATGCGACTTCCTCATGCTTCGGTGTGGCAGGAATGGCGCCGCACGGCAGGCAGAAAATACGCAGACTGTTTTCAAAAAAGGATTATACCGACAGCGGAGTCAGAATATCCGGCAACTTTGACGTTATAAATGTCGATCTGCACATTATTGTGGCATACGGCATGAACATAAACGCAATAGCAAAAAGCATAACCGAAAAGGTCAAGTATGTCGTCACAGAGGCGACCGGGATCTCGGTCGGTAAAGTTACGGTCCGCATTGACGGAATCAAAGAATAATTGAAAAGTCAGGCGGCGTAACTGCCGCGATCCAAGGAGTTGTTAATTTTGATAAACGGAAACACACTGCGTGACGCGTTGCTGTCCGGTGCAAATAACATCGTGAACTGCAAAAAGAGCGTCGATGAGCTTAATGTTTTCCCCGTTCCGGACGGTGATACCGGAACAAACATGTCTATGACAATCAGCAATGCCGCAAGAGAACTGATATTGCTTGACAATGAAACTGCCGGAAAGGTAGCGGCGGTCAACGCATCGGCGCTTCTGCGCGGTGCAAGAGGAAATTCGGGCGTTATCTTGTCGCTTCTTTTCCGCGGATTTTCCAAGGGTCTCAAGGGCAAAGAGTTTATGGACGCCGAGTCGCTGCGCGACGCCATAAAGCTCGGTGTTGATGCGGCGTATAATGCCGTCATGAAGCCGACCGAGGGCACGATACTTACGGTTGCAAGGGTCGCCTCCGAATACGCGGATGCCGCCGTCTCTGAGGGCAAGGACGTTGTGGCCGTTTTTGAAGCCATGCTCGACGGTGCCAAAAAGGCTCTCGACGAAACGCCCGAGCTGCTGCCGGTTCTCAAAAAAGCCGGTGTGGTCGACGCAGGCGGCAAAGGCTTTGTGGTCATACTTGAAGGCATGCTTTCCGTAATAAAGGACGGTAAGATGATAGAATCGCAAAGTGCCGAAGTTTCGTCATCTGCCGCCGAAAAGCGTAACGCTGCCGGAAGCACCGAGGCTGATATAACATACACATACTGCACGGAATTCATAGTGAAACGTGCCGCAGACTGTGCCGAGCCTGCCGCTTTGAGAGCCTATCTCGAAACCATAGGCGACTGTGTCGTTGTCGTTGACGACGATGAAATAATAAAGGTACATGTTCACACCGATCACCCCGGAAACGCCATTGAAAAAGGTCTGACCTTCGGTCAGCTTGTCAATTTAAAAATAGAAAACATGCGTGATCAGCACGAAAGGGCAAAGCATGACGCTGAGGGCGAGGCTCCCAACAAGGCGGCTCCCGAAGCTGCGGCTTATGACAACGCTCCTGTTGATATCGAAAAGCCGGTCGGTTTTGTAGCTGTTGCTGCCGGCGACGGTCTGCATGAATTGTTTGCCGATCTTGGCGCCGATATGATAGTAAGCGGCGGTCAGACAATGAATCCGAGCACCGACGACATACTCCATGCAATAGAGAAAACTCCGGCTTCGACCGTTTTCGTTCTTCCCAACAATAAAAACATAATCATGGCTGCCGAGCAGACCATTTCACTCAGCACAAGAAAGGTTATAGTCCTGCCCACCCGTACCATTCCGCAGGGCATATCCGCCATGCTGGCATTTGACCCCGAAGCGAACGACGAACAGAATGCCATAGCAATGCAAAAGGCTTATGAAAACGTTCAGACCGGTCAGATAACCTTTGCCGCACGCGATTCCGACTTTGACGGAAAGCAGATCAAAAAGGGAGAGCTGCTGGCTCTTGCAAACGGCAAGGTTGCCTTTACCGAGACCGATCTTGAAAAGTGCACTCTGCGGCTTGTAAAAAGCCTCGGAAACAAAGACACCGCATTTGTAACACTTATCTATGGCAGCGACGTCTCTGAGGAACAGGCGGAACAAATCAGCTCTGCGCTTGAAGAAAAATTAGGTTCGTCGGTCGAAGTCACTCTTGTGAACGGCGGACAGCCTGTATACTATTTCATCATTTCGGTTGAATGATATGAATGCATCTGACAACATCAGATATTTAAAAGGCGTCGGCGAAAAGCGCGCTGAGCTGTTTTCGCAGCTCGGCGTGACTAATGTCGGCGCTCTTTTGCGTCTTTATCCAAGGGCATACAGGGACCGGACGAATCCTTTAAAGCTGTTTGAAGCACCGTTTGACCGTCCCTGCTGTGTAAAGTGCAGGGTATGTACTCCGGTAAGCGAGACATTTATAAGACGCAACATGATACTTTACAAATTCAGCGTGAACGACGGCAGCGACACTGCCGAAATAACGCTGTTCAATAATAAGTATCTTGCCGGGAAAATAGTTGTGGGCAAAAGCTACCTGTTTTACGGTCAGGTGGTGAGAACGCTGTTTTCGTGTGAAATATCATCGCCTGAGATATACGACGAAAGCGATCAGACCATAATGCCGATATATCCGCAAACGGCATGGCTTTCTTCAAACGTGATAAGAGAAGCCGTCAAATCCGCGCTCGCATCCTGTGTGCTTAATGATCCGCTGCCGTGTTCCATGAGAGAAAAATACGGTCTTATGGAGCTTATGCCTGCATTACATGCAATCCATTTTCCGTCATCCGAAAAGGAAATCGCATTGGCAAGGAAACGGCTTGTATTTGAAGAACTGTTTTTTCTGCAGAGTGGAATACTTTTTCAGAAAAGCAGCCGTGACAAAACTACAGGCGTAGTTATCAGCGGCAAGGATATCGGAAAGTTTGCAAGCCTCCTCCCCTTTACGCTGACCGAAGCGCAAAAAGGCGCAATAAAGGACTGCCTTGCCGACATGAAATCGGGGCGCCCCATGGCGCGGCTGGTGCAGGGCGATGTCGGTTCGGGCAAAACGATGGTGGCTGCGGCGCTGTCGTTTTGTGCCGCAAAGGAGGGCTGGCAGTCGGTCATTATGGCGCCGACCGAGGTGCTTGCCGCCCAGCATTTCAAGAACCTTTCGACACTTTTTGAAGGAGAAGGCATATCGGTAGCACAGCTCACAGGCTCGGTCACAAAGTCAAAAAAATTTAAACTAAAAGCCGCTGTTGAAAGCGGTGAGATCGACATAGTAATAGGCACACACGCCGTACTGCAGGACGATGTAAGGTTCAAAAATCTCGGTCTTATTGTGACCGATGAGCAGCACCGCTTCGGCGTTGAGCAGCGCACAAAGCTGTCTCAGAGAGGGAACAATCCGCACATGCTTGTCATGTCAGCCACACCGATACCGCGGACAATGTCGCTGATATTTTACGGCGATCTTGATATAAGCGTGATAGACTCACTGCCAAACGGCAGGCAGCCTATAGAGACCTATCTTATAGGGCCCGACAAGCGCAGCCGCGCATATGCCTATATAAAAAAGCACCTTGACGACGGCAGACAGGGTTATATCATCTGTCCTGCCGTAGAGGAAAACGAAAAGATTGATCTTGCGGCAGCAACCGAATACTACGAAAATCTCAAAACCGGCGAATTTAAAGACTACCGCTTGGGTCTGCTGCACGGTAAGATGAAACCTAAGGAAAAGGATGCCGTGATGAGCGAATTTGCCGCCGGAAATATCGACCTGCTTATATCTACCACGGTTGTAGAGGTCGGCGTAGACGTTCCGAACGCAGTTATAATGCTCATCGAGAATGCCGAGCGCTTCGGTCTGTCGCAGCTTCACCAGCTGCGCGGCAGGATAGGCAGAGGAAGGCATCGTTCGACCTGTATTTTGCTTTCGTCGGTCACAGGCGGCGACACGGGCCGCAGGCTGAAATTCCTTTGCAGCACTACCGACGGATTTAAAGTGGCTGACGAAGATCTCAGACAGAGAGGACCGGGCGATTTTCTGGGTAAACGCCAGCACGGTCTGCCTGAGCTTAAAATTGCCGACCTGTCGGAAGATATGGTGCTTTTCAGAGCCGCCGGGAAAGCCGCAAAGGAGCTGCACGAAACCGACCCACACCTCGAACTGCCGGAAAACAGGTGTTTAAGAACGGAAATAGGAAAAATGTTCCGCGCCGCAAACATTTACGGCTATAACTGACAAAAAGCACCGCCGAATTCATCTACCCATTAAGGGCAATAACTTATGAGCACGGGCATTGCGAGGGCGAAGAGTTCACCGGGATTAGTCTATTAAAGGCTTTTCCCGGTGCTTTTCTTTGCTTTTCAGGGGAAGTATACCAAATTTTTTTGCTGAATTCCTTGCAAAAATCTCCCGAATTTGTTGCTCCCATTAATTTGCTCAATCAATCCCCGAGAGAAAATCAAGAAATGCCAAGCGATAATCATCGGCATCTTATATTGACAAAAAAGAAAAATAAATATATAATGTACAAAAATATATTTGTAAAAATCAACCAATATATTAAGGAGACGAAATCTGTGAAAACTACACAAGGTATTTTTGTAAGATCGGCAGCTGCGGTGCTGTGCTTTATCATGATACTTTGCTCGGCTGCCTGCTCTTCCTCAAAGAAGTCCGGTGAAACACCGACGCAATCTGAACAATCAGGACAAACCGAGCAAGCCCCAAAAAAGAAACTTATGACAGAATTCAAGTATTCCTTTAACTATACGGATTGGACTGTTCCGAAAACAGATGACGAGCCTTTCAAGGATATAAGCGGAATACCGTCCAACAGCGGAAAAATTGTTTATTTTAACATTGAAAACCACGAAGCAACGCCTATAAATTACCAGCTTAAGCTTACAATGACCGAAGGTACGGCAGGAAGCGCAGAGTTTGGATACATCGTTCCAGTTCAGGCTGCGTACGAAACTTTAGGCTCCGCAGTCAGAAATATTATCGAATCAAAACCGCTTGATTCAGGATATGTTTTTTCAAACACTCTTGGAGCCAATAATTCAGTCACCGTTGCGCTTGTGCTGTATTGCGCAGCAGGTACTGTCGGTGCCGAATCAAGGTTGAGCATTTCATATGACGCCTCTGCCGTTTCCGAATCAAATTAATCGCTGAAAGCTGTCGTCGGATACCACACAGAGTCGAAAACAGCATAACAAAAAAGGGGCTGCCGCAAGAGCGAAAAAATCGCGGGCGGCAGCCCCTTTTTTCACTTTTTTATAATTATATGTGACCGATATCGACGTGTTCACCGCCGGCTGACCTATCGGCAGGGATAAGCTCATCCGGGAAATGTATCATTATATTATCGTCGTTTGCAAGTCTTGTCTGCAGCTCCTTTATATCGACAAGCGCTATCGGCTGCTTTCGGTCTATTGAAAGAACCGCCGCCTCGGCTGCTGCCTGACCGGTAAGTATCGCAGGCGGTATTACCCTTATGACGTCCCATGCGTACCCTTCCCCTGCGGCACTGCGTCCGGCAGTTATGAGGTTGGGGTATTCTTTTCTTGTGAGCGACCGAAGCGGTATTTCATAAAGAAAATCGCGGCGGTCAAAGTCGTTTATGGCACATACCGAGTCATCGAAATGCCTGTAGCAATCCGACTCTTTCAAGGTATAATCGCCGTCTATCCGGCAGGTCGTTCTGAAGTTCGGCATAAGCGGCAGCATGGCAACCTCACGGCTGTTGCGGTCATCCTTTTTCAGCTTTTCGAGCATGGTCAGCTGATTGTCGATGAGATAATCGGAGACCTCCTCGACGGTCAATCCGCTCCACATCGGCTTATCTGCAGGCTGGTTGTGGCCGTAGAGGTCTATGCAGCCACCGGCAATGGTTGTGAATGCCTTTTCAATACTCTGAGCTTTTACAGCCTTTTCACAATCGGTAAGTGTTATCTTTTTGCCGAGATAGGTGTAATAGTTCCTGCCCTTCACAGTCGGCACACCGGCACGGCGCAGTATATCGGCGTCACCCGTGACATCTATCACAACATCCGCCTCATAATACTCTCTGCCGGATTTACTTTCGGTGACAATTCCTTTGCATACATTGCCCTCCATAACCGGCTCAGACGCTATGCAGTCAAACAGAAGATCGACCCCTGAATTTTTTATCATTTCGGTAAGCTGAAGCGCAAATATGTAGGGAGAATACCGCTGTATATATCTCACATCGGTAGGATGATCCGGCTCACCGTTTTTCCATTCGTCGGGTATCGTGTCGTAGCCGTATTTTGCCGACTCTCTGACCCACTCCTCGCAAAGCCCGAAAATTATCTGCTTACCTCTGCCGTTGCACATGGGCACAAAAAGATTTATAAGCCCCAGTGTCGCAAGTCCGCCGAGGATGTTGGACTTTTCAAGCAGCAGAACGCTTTTTCCGCGCTTCACCGCAGTCAGTGCAGCTGCAACACCTGCCACGCCGCCTCCGGCAACGATAATATCGTAATGCCTTTTACATTCAAGTTCGGTGATCAGTCTTATACTGCTCATAGCCTTCTCCTTATACCTAAAAATCACAGGCAGCCGCCAAGGCGACCGCCTGTCATATAATTTATTTTGCGTAATCAACAACCCTGTTTTCTCTTATCAGATTTACCTTTATCTGACCCGGATAATCGAGGTTGTTTTCTATTTCCTTTACGATATCACGCGCAACAATCACCATCTGGTCGTCGCTGACAGCCTCCGGCTTTATGATGATTCTTATTTCACGTCCTGCCTGAATGGCGTATGACGACTCAACACCGCTGAAGGAATTGGCGATTTCCTCAAGCTTTTCGAGACGCTTTATGTAGCTTTCGATGTTCTCACGTCTTGCACCGGGACGTGCGGCGGAAATAGCATCCGCAGCCTGAACAAGGCATGCGATAACCGTCTTTGCCTCAACATCTCCGTGGTGTGCATGTATGGCATGGATAACGGCTTCGCTTTCCTTATACTTCTTGGCGATCTCAACGCCAAGCTGTATATGCGAGCCTTCCTGCTCATGATCAACAGCCTTGCCGATATCGTGCAGCAGACCGGCACGCTTTGCAAGCGCGACATCCTCACCAAGCTCAGCAGCCATAAGTCCGGACAGGTGACATACCTCGAGCGAATGATTAAGTACGTTCTGACCGTAGCTGGTCCTGAAATGCAGACGTCCGAGCAGCTTTACGAGCTCGGGATGCATGCTGTGCACTCCTGCCTCAAGCAGCGCTCTTTCGCCCTCCTGCTTTATGGTGCGATCGACCTCGGCTCTTGCCTTTTCAACCGTTTCCTCTATCCTTGCCGGATGTATGCGTCCGTCAACTATCAGCTTTTCGAGAGCAATGCGCGCAACTTCGCGGCGTACGGGATCAAAGCTTGACACTGTTATGGCTTCGGGCGTGTCGTCAATTATAAGATCGACACCGGTAGCCGTTTCTAAAGCTCTTATATTGCGTCCTTCGCGTCCGATTATCCTGCCCTTCATTTCATCGTTGGGCAGTGACACGACCGACACGGTTGCCTCCGACGAATGATCGGCAGCGCAGCGCTGTATAGCCATTGATATCATCTCTCTGGCGTAGGTCTCGGCTTCATCCTTGAATTTCTGATGATACTCCGAAATTTTGAGCGCTTTTTCGTGCTGCAGCTCGCCGTCAAGAAGATCAAGCAGCTGTGATTTTGCCTGCTCGGCAGTATAGCCCGATATTTTCTCGAGCATTTCGAACTGGCTTTTTTTGAGCTGTTCAGCCTCAGCCAGACGTTCGTCAACCACCTTTGCCTTTTCCGCTATTTTGTTTTCTTTGTTTTCAAGGTTTTCAACCTTGCGGTCTATTGCCTCTTCCTTTTGCTGAATTCTATGTTCCTGTCTCTGTACCTCGGAACGGCGCTCACGCAGTTCCTTTTCGGTTTCGTTACGCGATCTTATGATCTCGTCTTTAGCTTCCAGTATGGCTTCCTTTTTCTTGGCTTCGGCATTTTTCATAGCGTCGTTAAGAATACGGGTAGCCTCTTCCTCCGCCGAGCCTATTGCCGCTTCGGCGGTTCTGCGGCGGTATGCCACACCGAGCACGAATGCAAGGATCGCGGCGACAAGAGCCACAGCTCCCTCAATGATATAAATCATGGGGTTACCTCCTTTATATATTAACCGCTGTTGTTCCCGCCGCGTTGATATAGAAAAAACAAACATTCAAGGCGCACGGATATACCGGCCGCGTGTCCGCCGGGTATGTAAACAGACAAAAACCGGACCGTTCGCCAAATAGGTCCTGCTTGTCCCGAGCACATCCTTATATATTCTATTACTTTAAAGGCTTTATGTCAAGACACTTTTGTATAAATTGTAGAAATATACGTTTCATATACACAATATGCTGTGTCACACGGCACGTTTATTTGTATTTGTTCCGTATAAATGTAAAAAAATCCTTGAAATAGGAACGCATATATATTAAAATAGGTAGGTGGTACAGACGTTTAGGTACCGGTATATCCGACGTCGGCACTTTCAATTACATACTACAATGTACGGTGATGAAACATGGTAAAATACTCCGAGCTTTCAAAGGCGGAAGCACAAAAGGAATACAGCGTTGTAAAAGCAGCGTATGAGCTGCTTTGCAGCAAGGGACTTGAGCTTGATATGTCACGCGGCAAACCGGGACCCGATCAGCTGACGATAAGCACCGATGTGCTTGATCTTGTGAACAGGGACAACGGCTTTCGCAACCGCGACGGTATAGATTGCAGAAATTACGGCGGACTGGACGGGCTTGTCGAATTAAAGGAGCTGTTTTCACAGATACTTGAGGTGCCTGAGAATCAGGTCATAGTGGGCGGCAACTCCTCACTGAATATGATGTTTGACATTATAAGCCAGGCGATGACGCACGGAATGAGCGGCGAAAAGCCTTGGATGCTGCAGGGCGGCGTTAAATTTTTATGCCCCGTTCCGGGATATGACCGGCATTTTTCGATATGCGAACACTTCGGCATCAAAATGATAAACGTTCCTCTGAAAGCTGACGGACCGGACATGGATATGGTCGAGGAGCTTATAAAGGATGAAAAGGTAAAAGGTATATGGTGTGTGCCAAAATACTCAAATCCTGACGGTATAGTATACAGCGATGAGGTCGTAAAGCGCCTTGCTGCTATGCGTCCGGCGGCAAAGGATTTCCGCATAATGTGGGATAACGCATATGCCGTGCACCCGATATTCGGTGAGTGTGATCACCTGCTCAATATATATGACGAGTGTGTGCGCAACGGCGATCCGGACAAGGTCATACTGTTTGCATCGACCTCAAAAATCACATTTCCCGGCGCCGGTGTTGCGGCGCTCGGATGCAGCCAATCAAATGTCGTCGCAATAAAGAAAAGAATGAGTTATCAGACCGTAGGTCCCGATAAGCTCAATCAGCTTCGCCATGCGAGAATGTTCCCCGATATAGACGCCGTGAATGAGCACATGCAGCTTCATGCCGCAGCCATGAGGCCTAAGTTCCAGACCGTGCTTGACGGACTTGAGCAGCAGCTCGGCGGACTGGATATCGCCACATGGACCCATCCCAACGGCGGATATTTCATAAGCATGTTTGTGGAAAGAGGCTGCGCGAAGCGCGTCGTATACCTCTGCAAGCAGGCAGGGCTCAACCTTACACCGGCAGGCGCCACATATCCTTACGGCATCGATCCGGATGACAGCAATATAAGAATTGCCCCGTCATTTCCGCTTCCTGCCGAGCTAAAGACCGCGACCGAGCTGTTGTGCACCGTCACAAAGCTGGTGAGTCTCGAGAAAATACTCAGCAAAAACTGAGTATTATGCGAAACTTTGCATATTTTGCATTGACTTAAAGGCAAAAAAATTATATAATCTATTTATTATAGGGTTGGTGCGACCGACCTTTAATGCAGAAGCGCCCCTTATCGGGACGTATAATAAACTGGAGGTTTTGCGATGAAGCGCAATAACAAAAGCATCGGCAAGCCGGCGTTCTTTATTGTCACAATACTTGTGCTTGCCTTTTCCTTCGCCGCATTTTTCGGAATTTCCGATTACTACGGCGATACAAGAAAGGTATACATAAAGGGCACTGAGGATATCCGCTGGGGCATAGATATCAGCGGCGGTGTCGAGGCTATTTTTTCACCCGATAAAGAGGAGTCGGAAATCACCGACGAGGATATGGACTCAGCCAAAAGCATAATCGAGACCCGTCTTGTCGGCAAAAACATAACCGACTATGAAGTGTATACCGACTATGACAGCCATCAGCTTATAGTCCGCTTCCCGTGGCAGTCGGATGATGACAGCTATGATCCGACCGCTGCCATAAACGAGCTTGGCGAGACTGCCATGCTCACCTTCTACAAAGGTCAGACCAACACAGGCGACGTCGTCCTGCAGGGCTCGGACGATATAGAGAGCGCGTCTCCGGGCTACGATCAGGAGAACGGATATGTGGTGCAGCTCAGGCTGACCGAAGCCGGAAAGCAGAAATTTGCAAAGGCGACCGCTGAACAGCTGAACGGTTACATTTCCATATACATGGACGATACTCTTCTGTCAGCTCCTCAGGTCAACAGCGTTATAAGTGACGGCAATGCGATAATCACCGGCATGGAAGACGCCAATGCCGCAAAGGACCTCGCAACAAAGATCAACGCCGGTTCGCTCCCTTTTGCACTTACCGTTGACGATTCAAAGCTGCAGGTCATTTCTCCCGTGCTCGGCGAACAGGCATTAAGGGTCATGCTCATCGCAGGTATCGTGGCATTTGCTCTTATATGCGTGCTCATGATATTCCGCTACCGTCTGCCGGGTGTTATTGCCTGTATTGCTCTGTTCGGTCAGGCTGCCGGTATGATAGCATGCATTTCGGGATTTTTCCCCGGTATCCCCAGTTTTACAATGACATTGCCCGGTATAGCCGGTATCATACTTTCGATAGGCTTCGGTGTTGACGCCAACGTTATTTCCGCCGAGCGTATCAAGGAAGAATTCAAAAAGGGAAAGACCATTGACGGCGCCGTGTCACAGGGCTTCAGCAACGCCTTCAGCTCAATACTTGACGGTAACCTTACCAACGTTATCGTTGCGGTGGTTCTGCTTGCCGCATTCGGCACTCCGGACAGCGCACTTTCCAAGGCCTTCAATTTTATATTCCCCTTCCTCAGCGCATCTGTTACCGGTAATATATATTCCTTCGGATACACTCTTATCACCGGTGTTATATTCAACTTCATCATGGGCGTTACAGCTTCGCGCTATATGCTTTGCGGAATATCACGTTTCAAATTTTTCCGCAAGCCCTGGATGTACTGTTCGGCTCCCAAAAAGGAACGCAAAGAGTTCGACTTTGTCAAATTCTTTAAAAAGTCGCTTTGCATCACCGGATGCATACTGATTGTCGGTATCGTCTTCACCTGCATACGCGGTGTCAAGTCGGATATCACCTTTGCCGGCGGCAGCCGCTTCACCTATTCGTTTGAAGGCGACATAAATGCCGACGACGCTGCAAACACCGTAAACGAAAAGCTCGGAGTAAAGCCGGTAGTCACCCAGAATTCCGACTTCTCAGGCAACAGCAAAAAGCTGGTTCTTACCTTCAGCGGAGATATCACCGCTGAGGCTGATGCGGAGAAGCTTAAATCGCTCCTTGCCACGGCAAGCGATGACAGCAGCACCGACAGCACCGACAGCAGCGACACCTCGACCGATGCCAATTCCGAAAAAATGATCGAGGTACAGACCGCACTTACAAAGATACTTACCGACGCGTATCCGGATAACACCGTAAAGCTCAACGAGTCAAATACGGTAAACCCGACGCTTGCTTCGTCGTTCTTTATAAAGAGTATCGTTGCGGTTCTGTTTGCCGCAGTGTTCGTTGTACTTTATATAGGAATACGTTTCCGCAAAATCGGCGGTGTATCGGCAGGCGTGTTCTCATTCGTCGCACTTCTGCACGATATAATCGTTGCCTTCTTTGTAATGACCATATTCGGTCTTGAGCTTGACACCAACTTCTTCGCGGTAGTGCTCACCCTTCTCGGTTACTCGCTCAACGATACCATCGTTATATTCGACCGTATCCGTGAAAACAAGAAGTTCTTCCCGACCCTTTCGGTCAGAGAAAACGTCAACAAGAGTATCAACGAGACCCTTGCAAGGTCGGTCATGACGGCGGTGACGACGTTTGTCGCTATCATCGCGGTCGTCGCGGTTGCCGAATTCTTCGGTGTGACTGCCCTTCGCAGCTTCGCACTTCCGATGGCATTCGGCATCATATCCGGCTGCTACTCATCGGTGTTTATTTCCGGTCCGCTGTGGGTTGTCTGGAGCGAAACAAAAGCCAAAAAACAGTCCAAATCTTCGGTAAAATAGTAACAGTAAAAGGAACGGAGTGCTGACCGCACTCCGTTCCTTTTTTATCTGTTTACTTTATTACTATAATCCCGTTCGTGTATTCGGCACCGCTTGGATCCGGTGCCGCAAGGGACAAAGAGTACACTTCCGTTGCCTTACATTCAAAGTCGAATTCCTTTGATTCCTTAAGACTTGTCGCTCTCATAATTATCGGTACCGGGCAGGTCTTTCTTGCCCTTTCAAGTACGTTTGCCCCTGTTCTGTTCAATCCCAGTATCCTTATATACCGGGGAGCGTCGGGCTGGTCCTCTCTTTTTTCTCTTAAAAGAGCCGAAAGCACGAGCCGTCTTAGCCTTGCGTTGGTGTACCTTTTGGTGGCTGCATTTTTATAAAGCTCATCAAGGGTGGAGCTTATTCTGGCAGCGCCGTATATCCTGTTTTCTATCCCCTCGCTTATGTCCGGCAGCAGCGCCAGTTCCTGAGGCGCAGACATTTTAAGTGTCATGAGTATCGCCTTTTCTATTCTTTTTATATCCGATATCTTTCCGTTCTCTATATCACGGAGAAGCACCCCGGCGGCATTTTTGGGCATGAAGTCCAACATTTCCGAAGTCCTGCCGTCACATATGGTGCTTCTGAGCCTGCTTGCAGAGCATACGCCGTCCGCTGCGGTTTCGGAGTCGTGCCTAGCGCCCACCCTTTTTATCGCCTCAAATTCCATTTTTGAGTTAAGATCTTTAGCGGCATTTATATATTCTATTGCCAGTGTGTCGTTTGGCGAACGCAGCAGCTCACCACAGCCGCAAAGTTCATTTACTGCTGTTTCGCGTGCCCTGGCAAGCGTTTCTTTAGTGCCGAGCAGCTCTTTTACCACCCTTTCGAACTGTGATGACCTTGTGCAGTATACCGTTTTCATTATTTTTGTGATATCTCCGCACTCACTACCGAAAACAAGCGCATCCGCCGTAAGTGCATTCGCAATATAAACGCCGCCTGCCGCAAACCGCTGGGCTGACGACATTGCAAAGGAAGTGGGAAGCTCGGCTACAAGATCATATCCGCATAAAAGAGCCTGCCTTGCCCTTGAAAATTTTGATATTATTGCGGTATCACCGCGCTGCACCCAGTTGCCGCTCATGACGGCTATTACGGCGTCTGCACCCCGCCTTTTGGCTTCGTTTGCAATCATTTCATGCCCGTTATGGAACGGGTTGAACTCTGCAATAACTGCGGCGACCTTCATACTGTCACTTTCTTTCCGAAATCACTTGAAAAACTGAATCAAATGCTGTATTATAGTTTGTGTCGGATCCTATGGACAAACAGGATCTGACATCCGTTTGATAATATTTTAATCGGTTTTGCCCACAATTTCAACATTAAAGTGCGGCAGGATCTGAAAGGATGTAAAATATGAAGATATTGGTAGTCAATGCCGGAAGCTCGTCGCTCAAATATCAGCTTATTGATATGGACAACGAACAGGTCATTGCAAAGGGACTTTGCGAAAAGATCGGTCTTGAGGACAGTGCGATCAAGCACAAGGCAGCCGACGGCAGAGAATATGCCGCAGTGCGCCCCATGCCCACACATTCCGAGGCTTTTGATGCCCTTATGTATGCACTTTGCGAGAGCGATGCCAAGGTCATAAGCTCCTACAGCGAGATAGGCGCTATCGGCCACCGCGTCGTTCACGGCGGAACGCATTTCAACAAGTCATGCCTTGTGACCGATGAGGTTGCAAAAGAGGTAGACGAGCTCAGAGAGCTTGCACCGCTGCATAACCACGCACATTATCTCGGCATCGAGGCGTGCACGAAGGTGTTTGGCAAGAAAGTTCCCCAGGTCGTTGTTTTTGACACCGCTTTTCATCAGACAATGCCGCCCAAGGCGTATATATTCGGTCTTCCCTATGAATACTATGAAAAGTACAAGGTCCGCCGCTACGGCGCGCACGGCACCTCGCACAAGTATGTCAGCGAGCGCTGCGCCGCAATAATGGGCAAGGATATAAAGGATCTTAAAATAGTCACCTGTCATATAGGCAACGGTGCGTCCATCACCGCTGTTGACGGCGGAATATGCGTTGATACCTCAATGGGCTTTACGCCGCTCGGCGGATTCGTAATGGGCACACGCTCCGGCTCACTTGATCCTTCGGCTCTTACCTATATCGCCAAAAAGGAAAACATGACTCCGGACGAGGTTTCGGACATGTGCAACAAAAAGTCGGGCATGCTCGGCATTTCGGGCGTTTCAAGCGACAACCGCGATGTATCGGCGGCAGCAGAGGCAGGCAATGAGCGTGCAAAGCTGGCGGGCGAAATACAGCACTATCAGATAACAAAATTCGTCGGTTCGTATATTGCCGCTATGGGCGGAGTTGACGCAATAGTGTTTACCGCCGGTATAGGTGAAAACGACCCCGAGCTGCGTGCCGACGTTTGCTCGCACTTCGGATTCATGGGCGTAAAGATAGACGCCGAAAAGAACAAACTTCGCGGCGAAGAGGTCGAGATTTCGACTGAGGACTCCTCTGTCAAGGTCTATGTTATCCCGACCAATGAGGAGCTTGCGATAGCCAAAGATACTCTTGCTATAGTAAACGCTATGAAATAATTTCACATTTCAAGGAGACAGATATGGCAGATATTAAACACGATATACTTTCCGGCAAATATGATGCCGCGTTTTCGAAAATGTACCGCGACTCGGCTGCGGCAAGAGAGCGTTACGCAGCTGCCGTGGACAGCTTTGAGGCTATCTACGGAAAGCGTGACGGGCTGCGCCTGTTCAGCGCTCCGGGACGTACGGAGGTTGGCGGAAATCATACCGACCACCAGCACGGCTGCGTACTGGCAGGCAGCGTCGATCTTGACGTCATTGCCGTCGTCGCACCTACATCCGACGGCTCGATAAGGGTAAAGTCCGAAGGCTACGACGAGGATTCGTTCAACATTTCCGACCTTGACCCTAAAAAGACCGAATACGGAATGGCTCTTGCGCTCATTCGCGGAATGTGCGGAGAATTCAAAAAGGACGGATACTCAATAGGCGGCTTTGTCGCATATACAACGTCGAATGTCCTTAAAGGCTCCGGCCTTTCATCGTCAGCGGCATTTGAGGTACTGATCGGCAACATACTGTCGGGACTTTATAACAGCGGAAGCGTCGATCCGGTCGAGATCGCGAAAATAGCGCAGAGAGCCGAAAACATTTACTTTGGCAAGCCCTGCGGACTGATGGATCAGATGGCAAGCTCGGTCGGCGGATTTACCGGAATAGACTTTTTGGACCCTCAAAAGCCTGTGATTGACAAGGTCGTTTTTGACCTTGCCGCACATGGGCACAGCCTTGTGATAGTCAACACCGGCGGCAACCACGCCGATCTTACCGGCGACTACGCCGATATAACGATCGAATGCCGCAGGGTATCTGAGTATTTCGGAAAGCAGTTTCTGCGCGATGTCAGTGAGGATGAATTTTATTCCGACCTTGCCTCGGTAAGAAAGGCAGCAGGCGACCGTGCGGTGCTCAGAGCCATACATTTCTTTGCCGAAAACAAGCGCGCTATTGCCGAGAAAAAGGCTCTGACAGAAGATAGGTTCGCTGATTTTCTCGCTATATGCAAGGAATCGGGCAGGTCGTCGTTTGAGTATCTGCAGAACGTATACTCGCCATCAAACCCCAAAGAGCAGGGACTGTCTCTTGCCCTTGCCGTTGCGCAAAGGACGCTCGGTGACCGCGGAGCGTACAGAGTGCACGGCGGCGGTTTTGCCGGAACCATTCAGGCATTTGTCCCCGACGATCTTCTGGAAAAGTATCTTACTTCTATGAGATCGGTGTTTGGTAACGATTCGTGCTATGTTTTAAACATTCGTCCCGTAGGCGGAACCGAAGTAAAAGCATAACACCTGGCGGAAACATCTGTAAAACGAAACGGGTAAAGGCACTATGCCTTTACCCGTTCTGACTTTTCGGGGCATGATTTTGTTTTTTTCGATACAAGACACCTAAAATATCAACGTATAGTCCTTAAATATTCAAAATCTTTCATATTTTCTATTGAATTAATCGGAGCAATGAGATATAATGTTATTGATTTCGGAATTTTTTCAGCCCATAAAATAAAAGAGGAATTGTTATGATTGATATTTTAAATTTAGCCGTCAAAGGCGGCACTGTCGCCGAAAATTTCAAGCAATACGGCGGTACGGTCACCTTGAGCGGATTTATAATTGTTTTTGCAATGCTCATCCTTTTCGTGTTTGTAATATCGGCATTCGGTGCGATAATGAGCCGCACTGCCGGAAAGCCCAAAAAGGCAAAGCCTGCGGCGCCCAAAACCGAAAGTAAGCCTGTACCGAAGAAAAGTGCTCCGGCTCCGGCTGCGACTGCGGCTTTGGCTCCCGTAAACGGTGTTGACGATGAGACGGTTGCCGTAATTTCAGCCGCCGTAGCCATGATGTATGAGGGCACGGGTAAAATTCCGGTTATACGCTCGGTAAAACCTGCGGCAACAGGCGTCCGCAGCGCATGGAAAACAGCCGGCGTGCTTAACAACACCCGTCCGTTCTGACGAAAGCCCCAAGTATTAGAGAGAGTATGGTGTCAATATGGAAATATTTAATACGGTTGTGGGAATCTTAAAAGATTCCGGTCTTGTAGCTCTTTTCACGGCCGACGGTTGGAAAAACGGCGTGATGATACTTGTGGCATGCGGGCTTTTGTTCCTTGCCATTCACCCGAAGTTCCAGTTCGAGCCGCTGCTGCTTCTGCCCATTGCATTCGGCATGCTGCTTGCAAACCTGCCTCATGCAGGAATGTATCATTCCGAAATATGGACCATTCCGGAAGTGACCGGGGGCGTAGCCGAAGCCTTTGATTACTGGACATTTGACGGGAGCTCCTTCCACATAATTGCCGGAAATGTCCTGCGCGACGGCGGAATTCTCGATATTCTGTACCTTGGCGTAAAGCTCGGTATTTATCCTCCGCTTATCTTCCTCGGCGTCGGCGCAATGACCGACTTTGGTCCGCTCATTGCCAATCCTAAGAGCTTTTTGCTCGGTGCTGCCGCACAGCTCGGAATATTCGCGGCATTCCTCGGTGCCCTGGCACTCGGAATGACCCCTGCCGAAGCTGGCTCGATAGGTATAATCGGCGGTGCCGACGGTCCTACCGCGATATTTGTAACATCAAGGCTTGCTCCGCAGATATTGGGGCCTATAGCTGTTGCGGCATATTCCTATATGGCGCTCGTTCCTATCATACAGCCGCCTATCATGCGTGCCCTCACGACAAAGAAGGAGCGCGCAGTCAAGATGGATCAGCTGAGGAACGTCTCCAAAACCGAAAAAATAATATTCCCGATACTTGTTACCATAATAGTATCTCTTCTGCTTCCGGATGCTGCATCGCTTGTCGGCATGCTTATGCTCGGAAACCTGTTTAAGGAGTCGGGCGTTGTTGACCGCCTCAGCAAGACCGCTCAGAACGAGCTTATGAACATAATCGTTATTTTCCTGGGACTCACAGTCGGAGCGACCACAACCGGTTCGACCTTCTTAACGGTCTCGACCCTTAAGATAATCGCCATGGGACTTTGTGCATTTGCAATCGGAACTGCAGGCGGCGTCCTGTTCGGAAAGCTTATGTATGTTGTCACCAAGGGAAAGGTCAACCCTCTTATTGGCTCCGCCGGTGTTTCGGCAGTACCTATGGCTGCCCGTGTTTCACAGAAGGTCGGACGTGAGGAAAACCCCAACAACTATCTGCTTATGCACGCTATGGGTCCAAACGTTTCCGGCGTTATCGGATCGGCAGTTGCAGCAGGCGTTCTTCTGAAGCTTTTAGGCTGATAACAGCACAGTTTACAGTTATAACAAACCCCGGTGGAAACACATCCGTTTCCACCGGGGTTTTGATGTTGCGGCATATTAAAGATAAATTTTAATTTATCTGCGTAATGAAATATTGCCAAACATAGAGCAGGGTCTCGTTTCCTGCCCTGCGTCCTTCAATATATCTGTTACGCCGCTAAACTAAAATTTTATCAGTATAAAAAAACTGTGCGCCTTACGGAAAGGCGCACAGCGATGTGTCGGGATCCGGTTATTCTGATATACTTTTTATAATAAGCTCTGCCGGCTTTATCGTTCCAGTGCAGGCAGTCTGTCCCCACAGCAGTCGTGCTGATATTTTTATATCGCCTGCACGCTCTGTCGACCGTATAAGCACTGTGGCTATTCCGGCTTCGGCACAAACGGGATTTGCGCCTATCTCACTGTCGCCCACGATAACACCCTCACCGCTTATTTCAAACAGTATGGGTTCACTGTCCGATGTGAAGGGCACGACACTGCCGCTGTCATCAATCAGCTTGCAGCGCACGGCTATCGTATCCGATCCGTCGGCAATAAGGTCGATACCCATGCTATCTGCCTCAAGCCGCAGCTCCCTTGCGACGCCCGGAGAGCGTACGGAAGCCTCAGCCACCTGATTGCCTCCGACATACGCCTTTGCAACAAGGGTCGACCTTGCGCGCTTTTTAAAGCGCTGCCTTACGTTTTCAAACGTGAACGGCGGATGTGCCACGGCAAGACTGTCGGGTCTGCGGCGTTCGACAAGCTGCCCGTCGCAGTACAGCTCGACCTCCTCGGCGTTTGATATCACCGTTACATCAGAAGGACTTGTCTCCGCCCACCAGTTGGCGATAAACAGAATATCGCCTATCTTGCGGCGGTCGACCTGACTCTGCATAAAATAATAGCTGAATTTAGGTATCCTGAACAGGTCAAGATGTCCGCCCCAGCAGGGATTTATATGGTATCCACGGTTATGCGCTATGCCCGGCCAGACGCCGTAGCCGCACAGCCGCTTGTTATTGTAGACATCGATATAAAGGTTCGCGCCGTCGTCCGGAGCATTAAAATCACGCACCATGCGCTTGACCGACTGAACCATGGGAAAGTCGCCCCAGCCGCGCTTTATGCGCCATATGCTGCTCTGATTTGTGAAATCGTCAGGTGCGTCGCCGTATTCTCTTGTCCACATCGGTCTCGGCGTGTCGTCCTTCTGCTCACAAAGACCGTACCTTTCGTGCCATGTGCCAAGCATGTCGGGATCGTAGTTGCAGTAGGCTATATCGGTGGGTCCGTAGTCTGACGCCGTATAGCACGGATCGTACGGGTACTCCTCGTGCACAGCCTTGTGGAAGGCAAGCTGAATATCGTATGACATCTGTGATTCGTTGAGCACCGGCTCCCATATAAGCACCGACGGATTGTTGCGCTGCCACCGCACTATGTCGCGCATGTTTTTTACCGCCTCGTCGACAAATGCGCCCGGCTCGCAGTATTGCCAGCCCGGATTGCTCACAATAAGCGTTATGCCGAGCCTGTTGCAGGCATCGGTCACGGCATGGGAAAACGGATAATGGGATCTTATGTTTTCGGTGCCCATTTCCTTTAGCTTCATCATATCCCTGAGCAGCAGATTATCCGGCACGGCGTTGCCTATATAAGGCCACGTCTGGTGATAGTTGACTCCTGAAAATCGATGGCTCTTGCCGTTGAATATAACGCCGTCGTCAATGGTGAAGGTAAAGGTCCTTATGCCTATCTCCAAAGAGCTTGAATATACATCGCATCCGCCATAGGACAAAGTATAGGTAAGGGTGTAAAGCTGCGGCGAGTCGACGCTCCACAGTCTTGGCTCTTTAACGGTGATTGTGCCTTCAAAATACCGTGACTCTCCTCCGCCTATATCGCTGTCCAGCGAAAAGCTGCCGGCGCTTTTTCCTTTATACGACAGATCGGCTGTCAGTGACACTTTGCGATGACTGTCGTACTCATTTTTAACATGCACCTTTACGATAACGTCGGCAGCCGCTTCGGTAACATTTTCAAACCGGACGAATATACCGCCGCCCGCGACCTCGTTTGCAAGCAGAGGATCGGTCACATAAACGGACTCACATACAGTAAGCGAGGCATCCCTGTACAGTCCGCCGTCATAGGAAAAGTCAAGACCGGACTGCGGTTTTCCCGGCGGATGATCCTTGTTGTCGCTGTTGTCAAGGCTTATTAATATTTCATTTTCCGTGCCGAATATAACGCTGTCGGTTATATCGGTCACAAACGGCGTATATCCACAGGTGTGCCTTGAGACCTCACTGCCGTTTATACTGAGGACGGCAACACCCATTGCTCCCTCAAAAGTCAGGAACAGCTTTTTGCCTTTAAGATCGTCCGGCACAAAAAGCATTTTTCTGTAGACGCATTTCCCTTGATAATTGCGGCAGCCGCTTGAATTCTGCGGCGTCAGCTTTACAGAATGCGGCAGGCAGACCCTTTCCGCTTTTTCGGCGTCATAAATATCACCGAGACAAAAGCTCCAACCGCTGTTGATATTTGTAGTTTGATTCATGGTATTTTCCCCTTTCACGCATTTTCCACAAGGCTCTGCGCGGTATAAAGCTCGTAATATCTACCCTTTCTTTGCAGCAGCTCCTCGTGCGTTCCGCTCTCGGCAATGCCGCCGTCCGATATGAACATTATGCGGTCACACTTTTGTATCGTTGACAGTCTGTGTGCTACTATGAATGAAGTTCTGCCTTCCATAAGGCGGTCAACCGCAGCCTGCAGCAGCTTTTCGGTGCGCGCGTCAACGCTTGAGGTCGCCTCGTCAAGCACAAGTATCCTCGGATCGCCTATGAGCGTTCTTGCGAGCGATATGAGCTGCTTTTGTCCCTGGGACAGACCGCTTCCGCGCTCCCTTACCTCGGTTTTATAGCCCTTTGGCAGCGACACTATAAAGTCATGCGCCCTTACCGCCTTTGCTGCGGCTATTATTTCTTCCTCGGTGGCGTCAAGCTTGCCGTAGCGGATGTTGTCCTCTATAGTTCCCGAAAAGATGAAGGGATCCTGAAGCATTATGCCCATCTGGCTTCGCAGTGAATGAAGCGTAACATCCCTCACGTCAAAGCCGTCTATCGTCACGGCGCCGTCGTTTACGTCATAGAAGCGGCTGATGAGGCTCACTATGGTCGATTTTCCTGCACCGGTAGGACCCACAAGCGCTATGGACTGTCCTGCCCTTACGCTGAAATTAAGATCACGCAGCACAGGTTCATCCTTTATATAGCCGAATGTGACATGCGAGAATTTCACATCGCCGTTTATTTTGGGCAGAGCCACTGCTCCGTCTTTATCGGCAATATCGGAGGGATAGTCCATGGTCTCAAATATTCTTTCAAGGTACGCCATTGAATTGATAAGCGAATTATATACCGTTGCAAGATTGGATATAGGCGACCAGAAGCGTGCCGCGTAGCTCGCCATGGCGATTATGACACCTATATTTACATTACCCGGCGTGAATATGAGGAAAGCCAGCGCGTAAACGCCAAGCTGCGACCAGTGTGAAATATTCTCGGTGGCATTAGGAATAAGTGCCTGTATCCTTATCGCCTTGATCCACGACCTGCTGTATTTTTCGGTAAGGTCCTCATATATCTCACGGTTTTTCTCTTCGCGGTCGAACATTTCGGTGACCCTTACGCCCTCAATGTTTTCACAGGTATATGCCGTAAGGTTGGATTTTTTATTGGACATGTTCTGATGCGCTTTTCGCTGAGCCGGCTTGGTTATAACAAGAACGGTCACGAGCAGCGGCAGACCGCAGAGCACCGGTATGGTAAGCGTCGGGCTGGTAGTCACCATGAATATCGCTATAATCGCAAGCGTTATAACATCTATTATGGCGTTGAATATACCGTTTGACAGCATATCCGACACCGCGCCGACGTAGCTTGTGACCCTGACCAGTATTTTACCGAGCGGTCTTGAGTCATAGTAAGAAAACGGAAGCTCCTGCAAATGTGCAAACAGATCGTTTCTGATATCAAGCACTATGCTCTGACCGATCTTTGAGATGATGACAACGCGCACCGCTGTAAGCGCCGACGACGCCACCATGCAGAAAAGGTACAAAGCGCCTAATATTATAAGGTACTTCATATCGCCGTAGCGGCTGCCGCCCTCGGTCATGCCGTTGTCTATGGCTTTGCTTATTATCTGCGGTCCGAGCAGCGTGAATATGGTCGCAAACACGGCAAGCAGCAGTGCCAGAGCCATTTTGCCGGAATACTTTTTGACATATGCAAGGCTGCGCTTCATGTGCGAAAAGTTAAAGGACTGCTCAAGCCTTTCGTCAACACCGTATGTATTGCGCTCTATGCCGTGCTTTACAGCAGCATTTTTGTTTTCACTCACTGCGAAAGCACCTCCTTTTCACCCTCTATGACCGGCAGATTAGAAACGTTCTGCAGCCGGCATATCTCACGGTAGTAGCCGGGTCTTGACGACAGCGATTCATGTGTGCCGATCTCAAGCCGTCCGCCGTTTAAGATGAATATTCGGTTTGCGCGTCTTACCGATGATATGCGCTGTGCGATTATTATTTTGGTGCAGTCGAAGTCGAGCACCTCCAGCTCATCCTGTATTCGCTTTTCGGTCTCCATGTCGACGGCAGAGGTCGTATCGTCGAGCACAAGTATAGGCGGCTTTACGGCAAGCGCCCTCGCGAGCGATATTCTCTGCTTCTGTCCACCCGACAAGCCCACTCCGCGCTCGCCTACTATTGTTTCGTATTTTTCATCCAGTCCGTCTATAAACTCATGCGCGTCTGCGACCTTTGAATACTCCTCAATGTCGCTTTCCTCCATGTCTGGAGCACCGTATGCTATGTTGCCCTTAATGGTATCCGAGAACAGAAAAACGTCCTGCATGGCAACGCCTATCGAGCTGTGCAGCTTTGACAGCTTCCACATATGTAAATCGGTGCCGTCAATATATATGTGACCGCTGTCAGGCTCATACATTCTGCAAAGCAGATTGACAAGTGCGGTTTTACCGGAACCGGTGGGTCCCATTATAGCTACGGTCTCGCCCGGCTCGATCTCAAAACTTATATCGTTGAACACCTTACGGTCGCCGTAGGAAAACGAAACATGATCGAATTTTATCCGTCCCTCAAGGCGCTTTTCGGTATCGACGCAGTCGTTACGGTCGTGTATTATGGGGCGGCTGTAGAATATCTCCATCACCTTGTCGGCTGAAGCCATGAACCTCTGAAGGTCGTTTATGACCGTTCCAAGGCTTTTGAGCGGATTTGCGAGCATATTTCTCATGCTGGAGAATGCAGCAAGCTCACCCAATGTCAGCTGCCACACACCTTCCTTGCCGCCGGAGGTTATAACAAAATAGCCGCCAAGCACTATCAGTATGACTCCCAGCATATCGGTTATAAACGAGAGCGTCTGCGCGAATATCTGATGCTTTACCGCAATATTTATCGTGCAGTCCATGCTGTCCTCACAGCACGCTTTGAACTTTTCCTTTTCAAATTCCTCACGCGCAAACGCCTTTACAACGCGGTTTCCGGCGATGTTTTCCTGCGCCACGGTGTTTATGTAGGCATTTTTGTTTCTCAGCGTCACATAAAACGGACGTATATATTTTGCATATCTCCATGTCATAATTCCGATAAGCGGGGTTATTATAAGCATTGACACGGTAAGTCCTATATGCATGGTGCTGAGCATTATGATAGCACTCAGCAGCATCACAACCGAATCAACAAACGTGTATGATATCCATGCTACCACATGGCGTATGTAATCAAGGTCGCCTGTGGCACGTGATATTATATCACCGGTGCGGTTGCGGTCAAAAAACTCCGGTTCCTGAGTTACCAAGTTGGCGAACATTGCCCTTTCTATAGTAACAAGCACCTTTTGTGACGATATTTCGAGGCAGTTTACCATAAGGTATCGCATGCATGACCGTATTAATTTTACAAGTATCATTATCGCTATGATATTTATAAAAATATGTGCCTCCATGCTGCCCCGGAAAACGTCGTCTATAAGCAACTGTGTCAGCTTAGGCGTTATGACCGTCATGGCGCTTGTAACAACCGACAGCAGCATGCCTATTATAAAAAACCGCCGTTTTCCCTCCATGTTTTTCCATACCCATTTGAGTTGGAGCATATAGGTTCCCCTCCCTTTGCTCGAATCATCTCATTAATTATTATAAACCGGATCCGAAAAAAGTACAGCACATTGGGGCAAAAACATGCTATAAAATACGACTCGTATTTTGGTTGATTTATACAAATATTCGTCATATTCAACAACTAATCAAATATGCGGTTGACTTTGCGCCGCCGGATTGGTATAATGCACGTTTACCTTGAAAAAATAATGACAGAAAGGGTGTGTCGCCGCTTGAAAAAGAAAGCAAAAAAGACATTTATGTCGCTGCTTTACGGAGCGGCGGCAGGCTTTGTAAACGGACTTTTAGGAGCCGGCGGCGGTATGCTTGCCGTGCCGGCGCTTACCATGAGCGGACTAAATCGCAAAAAGGCGCACGCAAATTCGGTGGCTGTGATAATGCCGCTGTCACTGCTCAGTGCCTCTATGTATCTTTTGTCCGGCAGCGTTAAGCTTACCGACGCCGCACCTTATATTCCCTCATGCCTTTTAGGTGCCGCAGCAGGCTCGCTCCTGCTTGGTAAATTTCCGGACAAATGGCTCAAAAGGATATTTGCCGGATTTATGATCTGGGCAGGTATCAGACTTTTTTTATAAACGGAGAAACAAATGAACATCACGACACACATAGCGGGCTTTCTGTCGGGCATGATAGGAGCCATGGGCATGGGCGGTGGCGGCGTTCTGCTTATATATCTCACCGCCTTTGCCCATGTTCCACAGCTGCAAGCACAGGGCATCAACCTTATTTCATTTCTACCCACGGGACTGCTTGCCACCGTTATATATGCGGTAAAAAAACAGATAGTGTGGAAGCAGGTTCTGCTTATGTGGTGCGGCGGTGCGGTCGCCGCTGCAGGAGGATATCTTCTTGCAAAATTCATCGAAACCGCTCTGCTTTCCAAAATATTTGCGGTGTTTCTGGTCACATTCGGTCTGTACCAGCTTATTTTCACCGGCAAGAATAGTCAAATGAACAAAAACATATAGTGGAAGTATTAAAGATCAAAAGGGAGAAAAATTACAAAATGAGAATAGCAATTGGTATAACCGGCACCTCCGGTGCACTGCTTTCAAATCGCGCGATAGAACTGCTCTATGAAAAGCACGACCTTTGCGTAATGGCGACCGAAAATGGAAGCAGGGCGTTTTTTCTCGAATCCGGCTGCAGACTTTATGACTTTTTAAGAAGAAAGCCCGGTGTCGTAAAACCGGATAATTCAGATTTTTTAAGGTTCTCGTCAAGCGCGGGGACAGATATAGACAGGCTGCTGTTGCTGCCCTGCTCGACACCGGCAATAGGAAAAATAGCGACCGGAAGTACCGATTCGTCTTTAGGTCAGCTGGCGTCGCTTATGATACAAAGGCGGCGGCTTACCGTCTGTGTAAGCTGCCCTACGCCCAACGCAATAACTCTAGGAAATCTCGCCGGTCTGGCGTCACTCGGGGTCACTGTATGTATGCTGCCGCAAATTTGCGGCGATACCGACACAAAATATCTTGACAGCTGCCTCCAAACAGTATTCTCAGCATCCGATATAAACTGAAAGCCAACAAAATATTAAGAAAACGGCAGTGCCCGGTCACAAAAGTGACCGGGCACTGCCGTTTATAGGATGTCAAGTTATTTGTAGGCTTTTTTTAAATTTATCAGCGCTGAACGCGTCCGCTCGCATTACCGCCTGCAAGGCTCTCAACCTCGGCGACGCTTACCATGTTGTAGTCGCCCTCGATAGAATGCTTGAGGCAGCTCGCGGCAACGGCAAATTCTATGATGCCCTGTGCATCCTTGCCGTCGAGCATGGCATAAATAAGTCCTGCGCCGAAGCTGTCGCCGCCGCCGACGCGGTCAACGATGTGCATATGATATTTGCGGCTGAAATAGCAGTCGTTGCCGTCGTAAAGCATGGCTGCCCAGTCGTTGTCGTTTGCGGAAATGGAGCTGCGGAGCGTGATAGCGACATATGAGAAGCCGAATCTCTCCTTAAGCTTTTTTGCGACCTCTTTGTATCCTTCACCGTCTATCTTTCCGCCCTCGATATCGGTGTTTTCGGCTTTGATACCGAACACATCCGACGCGTCCTCCTCATTTGCTATGCACACATCGACATAAGGCATAAGCTCAGCCATGACCTTGCCTGCCTTTTCACGGGTCCACAGCTTCTTACGGTAGTTAAGGTCGCAGCTGACCTTAAGTCCGAGCTTTTTAGCAGCCTTTACGGCTTCAAGGCATATCTCGGCAACATTGTCGCCGAGCGCCGGAGTAATACCGGTGAAATGGAACCATTCGGCTCCGTCAAATATCTTTTCCCAATCGAAATCTTCCTTTGAAGCCAGAGCTATTGCGGAATATGCACGGTCATAAATGACCTTTGACGGACGCTGTGACGCGCCCTTTTCAAGATAGTATATACCTACCCTGTCGCCGCCTCTTGTGATATAAGAGGTGTCAACACCGTAGCGGCGGAGCGAATTGACCGCCATCTGACCTATTTCGTGGGTCGGGAGCTTTGTGACGAACGCGGCATCAAGACCGTAGTTTGCAAGGCTGACCGCGACGTTGGCTTCACCGCCGCCGAAGGTTGCACCGAAGGTCTCAGCCTGAGCAAAGCGGTAGTACCCTTCCGGGGCTAAACGAAGCATGAGTTCACCGAATGTTACGACTTTTTTCATTTCGATCTGATCTCCTTTACAATGGCGGCAGCCTCGGCTGCAAGCTTTTCTATTTTGTCAAAATCACCTGCTGCAATAGCGTCGGACGGAACCATCCAGCTGCCGCCGCAGGCAAATATAGCGCTGCATGAAAGATAATCTCTTACGTTTGACGGGCTGATACCACCGGTCGGCATGAACTTTATCTGACGGTAAGGGGCAGACATAGCCTTTATCATCTTAAGACCGCCTGCAGGCTCTGCCGGGAAGAACTTGAGATATGTAAGTCCCAAAGCCATGTCAGCCTCGATCTCAGACGGGGTGACAACACCCGGAACGATCGGGTAGCCCTTTTCGACACAATATTTTATGACTTCAGGATTGGAGCCGGGGCTTACTATAAACTCGGCGCCTGCCTCCATAGCCTCGTCAACCTGTTTTGTGGTAAGCACGGTACCTGCGCCGACGGTCATCTGAGGATAGCTTTCCTTAATAAGCTTTATAGCCTCCTTGGCGGCGTCGGTACGGAAGGTTATCTCGGCACTGCAAAGTCCGCCTCTTACAAGTGCGCCGGCAAGTGCTTTGGCATTTGCTGCGTCATCGATCTTAACGACCGGGATTATTCCGGCATTGCTGATCTTTTCAATTACACTGTTCATACTCAATACCTCTTTTTGTTTCACATTGTGAAACACAGTTTCTTATAGTGCAACTATATTGTAACAGACAATGCCAAAAAGTCAAGAGATTTATTGCAAATTATAAAGAAATGTGCTATTATTTCTTGCAGGGCGTGTAACTGCGGTTACCGCCGTTTTAAAAAGCGGTGTTATGTTTCTATATACCGGCACCGCTTAAAAGGAGAGCGTTACTGATGGCAGAACAATCCGGCGTACAATCGGTTGAGCGTGCGTTTGATCTTATAGAACTTATGTGTAAAAACGGCGAGATGTCGGTAACGGCATTATCGGCAGGCACGGGACTGCACAAAACGACGGTGTGCCGCCTGCTCGGAACGCTTACGATGCTCGGCTATGTGAGACAGAGCAGCCGCACCGGTCATTACGGGCTTACCCTCAAATTTCTTAAAATATCGTCCGGACTGCTCGGCAGCTATGATATAAGAAGGCGCGCCAGACCTATGTTTGAAAGGCTTTCGCGCAGCTGCGGTGAGACCGTGCACCTTGTCAGCCGCGACGGTGCGAATATAGTGTACATAGATAAATTTGAGTCACAGAAAAGCTCGGTTCGCATGGTATCGCAGATAGGACTTTCACTTCCCATGGTATGTACGGCTGTCGGAAAGGCGATACTTGCAACATTGCCGGACAGTGAGGTAAGAGCGGTATGGGATGCATCGCCGCACGAAAAAAAGACCGGATTTACCATAACCGAATATGACAGCTTTATAAAGGAGCTTGACACGGTAAGGCTTAAAGGCTATGCGGTTGACAACGAGGAAAACGAACTGGGCGTGCGCTGCGTCGCGGCTGCCATTGCCGATATCGACGGGCAGTACACCCATGCCTTCAGCGTTTCCGCGCCTAAGGACCGTATGGACGACGAAACGCTTGAGAAATATTCCGATCTTGTTTTAAGAACCCGCGACGAAATAGAAAACAGCTCACTGTAAAATAGTATTATTAAAACCGGCAGGAAAGATAGCATCTCCTGCCGGTTCTCCTACGAATATAAAACCCGGCGGCAGTAACTTCTGATCCTGCCGTCGGGTTTACCCTATTTTGTCCCCTCAACGTAACGCTTCGCCTGAACGCTGAACAGATTATAATATTTACCCTTTTGCTCCATAAGCTCCTTATGCGTACCCTTTTCGACCACTCTGCCGCCTTCCAGCACAATTATCTGCCCAGCCGTTGTGGCGGACGACAGTCTGTGTGAAACAAAAATACTCATTTTGCCCGATCTCAGGCGGTCAAATTCATTAAATATCTCCTGCTCTGCCAACGGGTCGAGCGATGCGGTCGGCTCGTCGAGAACAAGTATATCCGATCTTGAATAAAACGCCCTTGCGATGGCGAGCTTCTGCCACTGTCCGCCCGACAGCTCCGATCCCGTTCTTTCAAACTGTCTTGTAAGCGGCGTGTCAATCCCCTGCGGCAGCTTTTCTATGAATCCGTCGGCATTGCTCTGCCGTGCTGCCTCCATAAGCGAATCGTGACTTGGCGTAAGCGACAGATCGCCGAACGAAATGTTTTCCCCGACCGTCACGGCGTACCTGCCGAAATCCTGAAAAATAATTCCGAACATACCGTAAAGGCTTTCGAGATCATACTCCCTTATATCTCTGCCGTCGAGCAATATCACCCCGTCTGTTGGATCATAAAGTCTGGTCAGCAGCTTTATAAGCGTTGTTTTGCCGGCACCGTTCAATCCCACAAGCACGGTGGTCTGCCCGGGCGAAAAGGTTATATTTACATTTTGCAGCACGCACCTCTCACTGCCCGGATAATGAAAACTGACATTTTTAAACTCAATGGTGTGCGGCGCATTTCTTTTGACCTTAGCACCGGGTGTGACCGTCGGTACGATGCCGGGGCTTTTGTTCATAAAATACATCAGATTATCTATAAACAGCGTTCCCTCGTAAACTCCGGCTGAGGTCGATATAAGTGTGGCTATACAGGTGGCGATAGACATTATCGCTCCGGTGTAAAGGGTGTAATCACCGAGCATTATCTCGCCGGAAAGTACCCTTAAAGCCACAATTCCGCAGAAAAACAGGTTAACTATGACCGACACTATACCAAGCGCTATCTGCCAGAGGCTTTCGGACAAAATAAGCGCCCTCAGGCCCTTGAAATACTCGCCGAACACCTTTTTGAACTTGTCGGCAAAAAAATCGGTCAATCCGAAGATGCGGACCTCTTTAACAATGTCCTTATTGACTAAAACGTCCGAATAATAATTCATTTCGCGCCTGTCCTTTGAGCGGCGGCGCTTGTAATTGAAATTGCGCTTGCGGTATATAAAGCTGATGATCGCCGACGGCAGCGACACTGCCATTATTATAAATGCGGCTAATCCAAGACCCGGAGCGGTCGCCATGACCGCAATATAGCTTATAAGCTCAATCAGCGTGCTTGCCGCGGTAAAGGTCTTTGTTATGACCTGTATCGGCCGCATGCCTGCCTCGCGGTTGGCGTTTTCCAGCTTCTCATAAAACTCCGGCAGGTCGAAATACTGCAGGTCAAGCTCGTGCGACTTGTTCATGATCCGCAGCTTTATCTGTTTTATCACAAGCTCACCCGAAAGACTGTCCACAGCGGTCCCGGCAGTCAGCGCGAGCCTTTTTAAAACACGGTAGATAAAAAGATAGATGAGCAGCATGAAAATGCGCGAGTGAAAAAACTCCGACACCGGCGTATTAGCCGCCTGCAGCTCGTTAATTATTTCTTTTGAAAGCAGCGCACCTATGACCGGCGTCAGTCCGTTGAAAAGCGCAAGAAAGGTCATCAGAAAAAGTATCCAGTGACCGGTCTGCCATACTATACCCACTATGTAGAAAAATCTTTTGAAAAATCCGCCGAGCAGTTCTTTTAAAAACCGCGGCACATCGCCTACCGACCGTGGCGGCGGCACCTTGTCGTATTCGTAAACAGGCGGCATAAATTCACCCCGCAAATTATTATACAATGATATTGTATCACAAAAAAATGTTTTTGGCAAATATTCATTGACATTTATAAAAACTGACTGTATCATAATAAAAAAGTATCAAAAAGGCGGTACAAAAGAATGTCCGACAATTCGAAGTACGACATAGCACCGGGTATTTACCGTCACTATAAAGGCGGAGAATACGAAGTGCTTTTTATGGCTAAAAACAGCGAAACGCTTGAGGACATGGTCATCTACCGCGCACTTTACGGCGGACATGACGTTTGGGCGCGTCCGGCGCATATGTGGAACGAAACCGTGAAGATCGGGGAAACCACGGTCAGACGGTTTGAAAAAATAAAACAAACCACTGTTGATGAGGTGTGATTCATGAAGGTAACACAGTATCAGACCACAAAGGATTTTAACTTAAGACCCTATGTTTTAAAGCCTACGGGCGGCAAAATGGGCGGAGCTGAAACGATCATCGTATCAGAAGCACCGGTGAATACCGATTTTCACGGCTTCGGCGTTGCAATCACCGGCTCGTCCTGCTATAATCTTGCCCTCATGGATGAGCAGAAAAGGGCGGATTTTCTGAACGACATTTACGGCGACGATGGTCTTGGACTTTCGGTTGCAAGACTTTCGGTCGCGTCGAGTGACTATTCCGCCGAGCTTTATTCATACGATGATGTTAAAAACGACACGTCGCTTGAGCACTTTTCAGTCGAACGCGATGACGACTACACCGTGCCGATGATAAAGGAAGCGCTGAAGGTTCGTCCGGACATGTTTGTATTTGCTTCCCCGTGGAGTCCGCCGGGCTGGATGAAGACCGGCGGTTCAATGTGCGGCGGCTGCATGCGCGAGCAGTTTATCGACTGCTACGCTGACTATCTGATACGCTTTATAGAAGAATACGAAAAGCGCGGTATAAATGTTGCCGCTCTTACCGCACAGAATGAACCAGAAACCACTCAGGAGGGCAAAATGCCGGCATGTCTCTGGCATCCGGATATTGAAGCAAAATTCATAATTGCATTAAAGCGCAGGCTGAAAGCGGCAGGCAGGGACGTCAAGGTGTTTATGCACGACCATAATTTCAGCTCGTGGCCAAAGGTTCTGTGGCAGCTTGACGAATACAAGGAACTGTCTGAGGAATGTGACGGCGTAGCCTTCCATTACTACAGCGGAGCGGTTGAGGATATTGATTTTGTAAAGGAAAAATATCCCGATCTTGAATATCATTTCACCGAGGGCGGACCGAGGCTTTACGACAATTACGCAACCGACTGGTGCAAATGGGGCGTAATCATGTCAAAAGCACTGAAGCGCGGCTGCCGCACCTTTACCGGCTGGAACCTTCTGCTTGACGAGGTCGGCGGTCCCAACATAGGTCCGTTTTTCTGCGGCGGTCTCGCAACCTTAAACAGCCAGACAGGTGAGCTTACATACAGCGGACAGTATCGCGCGTTCTCGCACTTTTCAAGGCATATAAAGCCGGGTGCCGCAATATACGACGCCCATTTACAGCAACAGCACCCCGGCATGTTCAGCTTTCCGGGCACTGTCAGGCACGTTGAGCTGCTCGCCGCTCTGAACCCGGACGGCACCTATGTGCTGACCGTTTCAAACTCCGGTGCGGCAAAGCTGCAGCTGCAGTATGAAAAGGACGGTAACTGGTATTATATCGAAGCCCTGCCCAACTCGGTATCGACAATTATATTCGAAAAATAATATGTGACTTTAATATCCGGTGATCATTTCGGTCGCCGGATATTTTTATTCTGCATATAATGTAGGCAAAGGAGTGTGCCACAATGACCGAAACTATGGGCAACGAGAATTATGTAAGCGATTACCTCGGACTTTATTATGCAATAGTCAACGAAATGGCTGTCGGCATGACCGATGCCACGATATCTGACAGCATCTCGCACAATTTTATAGTGCAGATGATACCTCATCACGAGGCAGCTATTCAGATGTCAAGGAATCTTTTGCACTACACAAAGTCCGAAGCCATGATAAATTTTGCAAACAATATAATAAAGACGCAGACGGCAGGCATAAACGCAATGCGAGACATGCTGCTGCAGTGCGGCACATATGAAAACACCGTCGACGAACTAAAGCGCTACGCCAGAAACTACGACAGGATATACAGGACCATGCTGACGCAGATGAGAAGCGCGCCGGCTTCGGTCGACATTGACGCCGATTTCTGCCGCGAGATGATACCGCACCACATGGGCGCCATACGCATGTCGCAAAACGCGCTTATGTTTAATCTTTGTCCTAAGCTGCCGCCGCTGCTCAATTCCATAATCGATGAGCGGACTGAAGGCGTGCGCCAAATGCAGGCGTTTTTAAAAAGCGACCCGTCATGCAGATAAATTTCGCGGAGCGTCCTTTAATATATAAAGGGCGCTCCGCTTGTTTCATTCGGTATAATCAAACATATTTTTGATGTTGAGCGTTATATAAAGCGGCAGTAAAAGACCGGTTATGGAATTGCTGTATTTAAGCTCGCCGGTTTCAATACATGCCACGCTGTTGAGTGCTACAAGGTTCCTCGAATTTTCGATAATGCGGTCAAGTACATTGTAGCAGTCCTTGCCGTTGGTGGTCGATGGAGCACATATGCACATTTTGATCCGCATGGTGGCGGGTGAAGCGTTGTTGGCTATTTTTACGGCATTTTCAGCCGGCATGACGCGCACCCTGTCTATACCTACCGAAACTATTTTTCCCCTTAACGGCAGGTCATGCCGCTTGCCCGGAAATTCCGGTATAAACGTTATATCGTCAAGCCCTTCTTTGCCTTCATAGTATTCGCAGACGTATTCGATTATGCCTTTAGTTGGTGTCATAAAGATCATCCTTTATACGCGGCTTCAGCACCGCCCAGATATAAACGGTCTCACCGCCGAACGTTATTTTGTCGGCACGGGAGATCCCGAAGGATCTCCCACCCGATTTGATGACCACGCCGTTCCAGAGATGGCAAAAGTCCGGCCACGGCGGACCTATATATAAAAAGCACTCGTTGTCACGGAAGCCAAGCTCGTTCCGGTCCATGTCAAGGTACATTTTATTTTTGTACCTCATGGGCTGTATTATAGCCTTGACAGAAACGTTAAGCTCGTTCGGATAATAGACTATGGCGTCCGATCCGGAGCGCTGGAGCAGACGCTCCACACCTTTGGAAAATCTACTCAAGACTTTAATTCACCCCTTTACGGATATAAAAGCGAAACGTTTTGGCTTCAGCAGGAATTCCACATCGGCAATGGCGTCATCATAGAGTGCTTTTGCATATGAGACAGCCTTTTCCGAACAGTCAATGATCGAAATATCGCCGGCTTTGAGGTCGGACGCGGTAACCGAGCTTTTCAGCACATATCGGTAGTAAGCCATACATGCCGCAGCATAACACAAAAGATCGTCATAAGGCGCTGCTTCGGCACTGTCCTTTAGCCACCGCTGCATTACATTGACCGCAGTGCGGCAGAATTCTCCGCCGTCACTGCCGACCTTATCCTCACCGGTAAGAGATTTGTATATTCCCATCACCCTGTCAGCCGAAATGTGGTATTTTGTGGCGATCATTATATTTTAAGAACAGCCGATGCCTCGTTGAATATTTTGGCAAATCCGGCGGTGGTGGTTATAACGGCTCTTTCAAGCTGGCGGTCGATAAGCTTGTCATAGTCAATGCTTATATCTGACGCTACGACCTTTTCAAGCGCGCAGCCTGCGTCAAGACCGATTATCTTGTTGTCGTCAACTGCTGAAGAGCGAAGTACCTTAGCACCGAGCGGATTGCCCGGGTTGCCGGTTCCCTGGAAGTTGATACCGGTAAGCGGATTCTTAAACTCGGAGAGGTTCATAAGCTGCATCATGGTAGAGGGGGACATGACAAGGCGGTTGAGCACATACGGATCAAGCTTCTTGTAAAGAGAAAGCAGATCTTGATAGCTGAGTGTACCCGAAGTTGCGGCATTTATCTGTGAGGCAGGATTGCTGTTGCCGTCGCCTGAAATAAGGACATTCACGGCGTCAGCAAACTGACTGCGCGCAATGTGAGCGCCTATCTGGCGGAGAGTTACCGAGAACAGGTCGATCTTCTGATATTTGAGTGCCTCATATGAGGCTACAAGCATGCGTCCGCGCTTGTGAAGCTTTACAAGGTTTTCTCTTGTCTTTACAACCGTTTCAGGAATAAATGCACCTTCCTCAACGCGCTTCAGCTCCTTTTCGTCGTCCGACGGAACCGATGCGATGGTGCGGTAGTCAAGACTGTTGATGCGTGTGGTGGCAGCGACTATTCCGGAAAGCATATCTGCATCCTCCATTCCCTGACGGACTGCGCGTGAAATATACTCAGGGAAAAGAGCTGCCGACTGGGTTGCCGAGAAGAACTTGGATATACAGTCTGAGCCGGCGCCCGAAACCTTTATATCGAAGCGCTTGAGCTGACGGCCGAAGGCGTCAAGACCTTCATATTCGGTGCCTGCATACTGTGCAGAAGGATCGAGCTCCTCAAGTATTTCTGAAAAGCTTTTGTCCGGATTGGTGTACATTCCTTTTTCAAGTACGATATTATCAAAATTCATAACTTTTCTCCTTTTGATTAAAGAATAATTCCGACTGTCTTGGCGGTAGTGTCAACCGTAAGCACAGTGACGGTTCTGCCTGTGGAGGCAGCAGTGATGCCGCCGTTGCCGTCTGCGGCAACCGTAACGGTTCCAAGCGCCGGAGCACTGTCGCCGCTGTACGGCAGTTCGACATAGCCGCCCATTATGACCGCTGCTGCGTCATCAGACGAAGATGAAACTATACCGACAAACGCGGCATTCGCCCCAGCCTTTGCTACGGTGCTGTTTGCGCTGATCTTTACCGGAGTACCGGCATCGATGGCTGACGCCACCTTAAAGGTCAGTATTTTCTGGTCAAATCCTTTGAAACTGATCATTTATATCACCTTTCCTTAAATCATAAATGTTTTGTTTTTATCGTTGTTTATTTTTGTTTTGTGGGTCAAAAGCTGTGACCGGGGCTCGTCATCCGCCGACTGTGCCTCCTTGTACAGCTTATAAAGCCTTGCAGGCTCCATTTCGTCAAGCATTTCGCCGACCAAGGCGCAGATTTTCTCGTTTGCCGACGGCATGAGCAACTTTACAAGCTCGTCCCTTTTGCACTTTAAGAAGTTCCCTGCGTCTGCGGCAATAGCGTCGAGGCTTTTAATGCGTTCGGAAAGCATTTTTGCCTCACTGCCCGACAGCGTAACGTTCCCGTTTTCGGCGCTTTTTAAAATACCGCCTATTTCAATATCCTCACTGCTGTAGCTTTTTACGACTCCTGCTTCTCTCTGAGCCGGAACCGCGACAAAGGACCATTCGTATGCATCACGCGGATCGGATAGCTCAAAATAGCACAGCTTTTTTACACCGCCCGATTTATAGGTCCTGCCCTTTATATGATCGCAACTGCCGAACGGCTCGCCGCATATCGAGCAGCGTGAAGAACCCATTGAGCAGCCAACGCTGACCTCCTTTTTGATGCCGGCATCGATGTCAAGTATAAGCTCCTCCGATCTTTGCGATTTTGGGGTATACGCTCTTGCAAACAGCCTTTTGTAAGGCTCACCCAGCCTTGTTTTACGGTCGGGCACATCCTGTGCTTCACAGGAAAATATTCTCGCACACTGGTTTTCGCTTTTGTGCGAATGATCGAATATACCTGTCTTGCCTACGAAAAGCTCAGCCATTTTACAAAGCGCATCATCGCTGAACCGCTCGAAGTCGCGGTCAACATCGTTGTCGCACAAAACAACCGAAAACGCATATACCTCGTCAGCCGAAAAGGTCCTGCGTGTAAACTTGTTTATAAGGGACAGTTCTTCCTCGCTCGGGACGCCTACATTCCCTATGCAACCGTTTTTCACTCTGTTTCACCTCCGTTTTCCTCGATCACCGCTGCCTGAGCACGGTAAAGCCTTGCCTTGGCAAGCTCGACCTCATCCTTGAGCGTGATGTCGTCCCAGACAACAGAGGGCTCGCATGTGTAGCCCTCGCCGCGCAGCCACGCTTTGCATATGCGCTCCACGACCGGGTCAAGCAGGCGCCTGTAATATTCAAGCTCGCTTGTCAGCATGTCAGACTGTTCGGACGACATTCTCTCGGTGCTCGACCATGAAAGTCCCAGCATAAACGGCGGTATACCCGTTTTGGCTATGATCTGTTCGAGCATCTGGCGCACCGGTATCTCGCTGTCAAGCACCTGATTGTCTGCACCGATGACCTTTATATCGACGTCACCGACAGCGACGAAATCGCGCACGCCGTCCTTGCCGCTCATGGCGGACGACCACTCTCTGGCTATCTCGGCGGCACGGTCAGAGCCGTAAGCCGACTCTAAGCTGTCACCCGGTTTATAGGTGACGGCATACCGCAGATTTCCGACGCGCTCGAAATTGTTGCCGATACTGTCATATATCTTAAGCAGCACCGAGGTCACAAACGGCAGACCGTCAAGCAATGACCTGCCCTCCGGATGTGTTGATGTTGCACCTGCGGCGCACAGTATCACACGCTCAGGATGCCTTAATGTGACCGATTTGCCGCCGTCTCTGACAGCTACCGAATAACAAAACGGACTGTCGCCGCGCTTGATCTCAAGTCCGTCAAGGGGCGCGTTATAAAGTCCCTGCAATCTTCCGGTCTTGTCCGATATAACCATTTCTCCGACAGCCGTACCGTACATCAGCATACTGTCAAGCATACTGCCCAAGAAGCTCTGTATTCCGCAGGTGCATATGCCTGTCGGAACGGTTTTGAGAAACTCTGACAGCTCGTTTTCGGCTTCCTTGTCGCCGCATTTGACCGTAAAACCGCCGATAAGCCTTATTATCTTTCCGATAGCTGCGTCAACGATCGGGACAGCCTCTCTTATGGCGTCATAAACGGCAAATTCCGGACGTGTAAGAGGTCTGTGACGGTCAATTACACCGAACGGATGACCGCCGCCGCGCGCCGTCTGAACTGCGGCGGTTATTTTCTGCGGTTTTTCTGTTTGTGTTTTTCTGCCCATCTTTTTCCTTTCCGGGATCAAAGGGTATCCCTTCTTGCAGCTATTGCAACGCTGCCTCTGCTTCCACCGTAAAGCACGGTGGACACAAAGTATCTGATATCATCCATCGCATGGTCGTTTTCCTTTCTCGGGCAGTCCTTTGCCGCCCCCTCGTCCCAGCAATAAAGAGAAAACTCACGCACCGAATCGTCGCATCCGCGGCAAATTTTTATCCTGCCGCTTTTAAGACAGTCAGAGACCCTTCTTATGCCGTCCAGAACATCATTTTTAGCAGGTATCACCTTAAATCTACCGTGCTTTCTTATGGTGGCGATGAATGACGCCGCCGAAGGGTCGCAGATGACCGCGTTTATGCGCCTGCCGTCAGCCAGTTTTTCAAGCTCGGCATAGTATTCCTCGTCGGTTTTCTGAGCGCCTGAGCGCTTTGACGAATAATAATACTCATGCGTCCTGTACCACACGCCGCCGCTTTCTCCCCACAGTCCCATCGATGTCGGATTGACCGTGCCGTAGTCGCAGGATATATAATATCCGGAACACTGCTGTGGGCAGTCCGCCATGCACGAGTCCCCGAACATCGGGTAGATGAGTCCGTCTGCAGCGACCCAGCGTCCCTTTACAAACCGCTCATAAAATGCGCCGGAATACATGTTTTCGTACCGCTGCAGCATTTCCTTTGAGAGCGACGGGTTCTCCTCCATTGAGAAATGAAGATAAAGCGCCCTTTTGCTGTCGGTTTTCTTTATCCATTCATTGTAGAACCAATGCGCCGGGTTGGACGGGTTACAGTTGAACCAAAATTTTGAGCCTTCGACAGAACACCTCGCCAGAGCCTGTTCAACGAATGAGCGCGGCATCAGCGCCACCTCGTCAAACATAACGCCCGACAGCGTCATACCCTGTATCAGCGACTGGGAAGCCTCATCCTTACCGCCGAATATCCAGAAGGTGTTTTCGTATCCGTGCATCCGCACCTTTATATTTCCTCCCGATAATTTCAGGGTGCATCTGTACCCCAACTGGGACAGCACCGGAAGGTAGGGAACAATGAGATTTCTTCTGACCGATGACGCCGTTCGTCCGCAGACCGCAAACGAGGCGTTTTTGAAATTGGTCATTGCCCACACAATAAAGGAAACGAACATGCAGAGCGACTTGCCGCTTCTTACGGCGCCGTCGCATATGATGGCATCCATGTCACGGTAGGGACTGTCGGGGCCCCACCAGCACAGCGTTGCAAGCTGTTTTTTTGAAAAGGGCTTAAAATTCATCGTTGTCGCTCCGGGTGCTTTCTTTGATGGCGGCAGCACCCTTCATTATTGCGTCAATAAACGGTGCCGACCCCTCTCCGCTGCCCGGCGCCGATGACATAAGCATATCGAGCGCCTTTAAGCGGTCAAAGAATTTGATTTCGATGCCGCCGTTCCCACTGCGCTTAATTTCCGACACCATAAACAGATCGAGGCTATCGGTATCGGGACATTCCTCACCGTTCAGAAATATCAGTCTGACCGCATCGGCGACCGAGCCGAAAGCAATTCTTCTCAGCCCGTCGGACGCGTCTGCAATACGTCCTGCCGATTCCTTTTGTACCGATATTTCGTCGGCGATCTCCTGCCTTTGCAGCAGTTTAAGTCCGGCTCTGTCGGGAAACGCTATGCCTGCCCTCGCCGCTGCCTCGCGGTGATTGCCGCAAACACTGTAAAACCGACAGAATTCTTTTTCCTTTGGAGTTAGTGACATGTTTTAAAATCCCCTTTCACAATACCCCCTAAAAACGGGTCCGGTTGCATATATTCGGACAACAGAAATGCAACAGAAAAGAATTTTTTTAAAACGGCTATATTTTTCTTTACTCTCATCATATAAATCTACGGGAATAAAAAAAGAGCAGAGGCAAAACGCCTCTGCAAGAGAAAGGTAAGAAGAATATGATATGCAATTATTATCCCGAAGGTTCACTGATCACGACGCCTAAAAACTGCCGTATACTGTCGTCAGAAACGCTGCTTGAGGAAGCAGCCGCAAAAGGAGAAATAATAGAGGCAAGAGCTTTAAGCTGCGACGCAGCGCACAATCTGCTGGTCGACCTCGGCAGTATAAAAGGTATAATACCGCGCTGCGACGGCGCTATCGGAATAAATGACGGCAGTGTCCGCGATATTGCGCTGATTTCCCGGGTCGGCAAGCCGGTGTCATTTATAATAGAAGGATTTTCGCGTGACGGCTCCGGCACAAAGGTTGCGGTGCTGTCAAGACGCCGCGCGCAGGAGGAATGCATAGGCAATTACATATCGCGGCTGCGCTCCGGCGATATCGTAAAAGCACGGGTCACGCACCTCGAAAGCTTCGGCGCATTCTGCGATATCGGCTGCGGATGCATAGCTCTGCTGCCTATAGACTCAATATCGGTATCAAGAATATCCCACCCCGGCGACCGATGCCGGTGCGGAGATGAAATAACCGCAGTCATAAAATCAAACGACTGCGGCAGAATAACCCTGTCAATGAAGGAACTGCTCGGCACATGGCAGGAAAACGCCGACTGCTTTTGCGCCGGTGAAACGGTATCGGGCATAATCCGCTCGGTTGAAAGCTACGGGATATTTGTAGAGCTGGCTCCGAACCTTGCCGGACTGGCTGAGCTGAGATCCAATGTTTCGGCAGGTGAATGGGCAAGCGTTTATATTAAAAGCATACTGCCCGATAAAATGAAGGTAAAGCTTATAATAATAGACTCCTTTGACGGAGGCGACCGTCTCATGCCGATAAAGCAGTTTTATAAAGGTGACCACATAGACAAGTGGCATTATTCCCCCGATTGCTGCCCAAAAGCCGTCGGTACGGTGTTCGAGTGATAAGTATATTTTACTTTAGCGGCATCAAAAAGCAATAATCTAATTTTACATTTGCAGGAAAAGACGTTTGAAATTGAAAATCCAAAATTGGAAATTAGAATTTTGTAGTTGTCAGATAATAAACATAAAAACAGATCTGTACATAGTATGGCAGGAGCACAGCTCCTGCCGTTTTTTATACCCATGAAGCGGTAAATTTTAATTTATAGGTGAATAGCATTCGTATAATTAATTGACAGAAATATGTCGTTCCCTACAAGTGCACAATTAGATTTTTGGCTTTTTACACCGCTAAACTAAAATTTATCCTTTTGCAGCTCCTAATAAAACGGTGATTTTGCCGTCAATACACTTCAGGACTTTAAAACAAACCGTCGGTGCTGACCTTTTCGGTGTCGTAAAGCTCGCGCAGCATAAATCTCAGTGTTTCCACAGATGATCTGAACCTGTGCTCATCCAACCTGTAATCAACGGGCAGCGTTGCTAAAACGCCCGAAATGCTGTCAATGCTTTCGTGATTTATAAACAATGACAGGGCCTTTGCATATTTGTCCCAGTGGTCGCTGAGTTCTTTTATTGCAGCTTCTGCCGCCGGATCGTTTTCATCGTAGCGCCGCTGTATGACATCTATGTCATTATTAATACTGCCAAATGTGCGCTTCATGAATACACACTCGCCTATGCAGACCGATATTGCTATGATCATCAGCACTGCTGCCGTAAAAAGTCGTTTCATCTGTCGGTTTCCTTTTTTATGATATTATAATTCCTTTCACTGTCGCAGGTCATTATAAAAACATCCTTGAGCTTTATCTTTTCCGAGCGCAGCTTGCTTTCTATCTCGTCCTTTGTCACCTTGCAAATTGACAGCGAGTCCTTTATAAATCTGCCGTCACTTATGACAAGACAGGGCATGCGGCTGTCCGACGGCCTCCCGTTGAGATCGTCTACGGTAACGTTCTGGGCACCGCTTTTCAGCATGACGCTGAGGTTTCCGTTGGTTTCAAGTATTGCATATGCCACGTCGTTTATATCAAATATCTGCTGTCCGCGCAGCACTTCAAGCAGGTCGGGCCCCGTCACCCTCAATGACCGCAGTTTCTTCTGATCAAGGACCCCGTCCTTTATGATTATTGCCGAATCTCCGTAGAAAAACCTGCGCAGAGGCAGGCATTTCATGGTGATTGCCGACACGGCTATCTCAAGAAACACAAGCGTGAATACCGCAACAACACCGGTCATGACCGGCTGGTTCAGATCCTGTATCGGTATAGCCGCTATTTCGGATATCAGAATGGTTATTACAAGCTCCCCGGGCTGCATATCGCCTATCTGCCGTTTTCCCATTATCCTTATGGCAAATATAACAAGCACATAAAGAATGACCGTTCTTGTGATGGTTATAAAAATAAAGCAACGCCTGCCTTTTCGTTTGCTTTATTATTCCCCAAAACGCATTAAAAATGTCTGCCGTTTCTTACGATTTTCTCACAAATCCTTACATCGGTTGACTAACCGGTAGTTCTGATTTATAATATTTCGTGATAAATGAGGTGAGGATTTGAGCGAAAATATACTGATAGTTGACGATGAAAAGGAAATTGCCGATCTTTTGGAACTGTATCTTAAAAACGACGGCTACAATGTGTTCAAGTGCTATAACGGAACCGACGCCGGATGTTATATAAAGGATGGAAAGATTGATCTTGCCGTGCTTGATGTAATGCTGCCCGATACCGACGGATTCACATTGCTTAAAACAATCAGGGAAACAAGCTTTTATCCGGTCATAATGCTGACAGCAAAAGTAGCGGACAGCGATAAAATCATGGGACTTACCATAGGCGCCGATGACTACATAACAAAGCCGTTCAATCCGTTGGAGGTGGTGGCGCGCATAAAAACACAGCTGCGCCGCTACAGGAAATACAATTCCGGCGAGCAGCCCACAGCCCAGGAATATGACATAAGGGGTCTTACAATAAACAGGGAAAGTCACCGCTGCGTGCTTTACGGAAATGAACTGCAGCTTACCCCCATAGAGTTTTCGATACTCTGGTACCTTTGTGAGCGCAAAGGCAAGGTGGTACCGTCCGAGGAACTGTTTGAAGCAGTGTGGAAAGAAAAATACATGAACAGCAACAACACCGTCATGGCTCACATAGCAAGACTCAGAGAAAAGATGCACGAACCGGCAAGGTCTCCGAAATTTATAAAAACAGTGTGGGGAGTTGGATATACCATTGAATAATGCAACACGGAAAAGCACCGCCTTTTCGGAACGGAGCAGGCTTTCAAGAAAGCTGATAATAAGATACTTTGAGGCGATTGTCTTTATAGCCGGAGGAATAGTCCTCTTCACCGGCATGAGCGCGTTCATCTGCGGTCTTATCCGTTGGAATCATACAAGTGTGATCTATGCGCTGGTGTCATTTGCTTCACAAAACATAATAGCGCTGATGATATCCGTCTTTATTCTGTGCTGGGTGATAATGACCTGCCTGTTCTTCAGAAAACCGCTTAAATACCTTGACAGCATGACAGGAGCCGCCGCCCAGCTTGCCGAGCACCCCGATCAGCCAATAATACTGCCTGAGGAGCTTTCAGAATCGGAGCGTGAACTGAACCGGGTAAGAGAAAAGGCAGTCAACGACGCAAAAGCGGCAGCTGCGGCAGAGCAAAGAAAAAGCGACCTCATAATGTATCTGGCGCACGACCTTAAGACACCGCTTTCGTCAGTTATAGGCTACCTGAATCTCTTACAGGACGAGGACAAGCTGCCCGAAGAACTGAAGGCAAAGTATCTCGGCATTGCTCTTTCAAAGGCTGAGAGGCTTGAAGATCTTATAAACGAATTTTTTGAAATAACACGTTTCAATCTTTCGTCCGTGACGCTTGAGTACAAGCGCGTAGACCTCGTCCGCATGCTGCAGCAGCTAAGCTCCGAATTTTCACCTCAGCTAAAGGAAAAGGGGCTTGAATGTAAAATATATTCGCCCGACAGCATAGCTATAAACTGTGATCCCGACAAACTGGAACGGGTATTTGACAATCTGCTGCGCAACGCCGTAATATACAGTTTTCCGGACACTGCTGTTGAAATAGCAGCGTCAGTAGAGGGGCAGAACGCAGTGATATGCTTTAAGAATCAGGGCAATACGATACCCAAAGAAAAGCTTAACCGCATATTTGATCAGTTTTTCAGAGCCGACGCTGCGCGCGGCACAAAAGGCGGCGCAGGTCTCGGTCTTGCCATCGCAAAACAGATAACCGAGCTGCACGGCGGCACAATCACCGCTGAAAGCCATGATGAAACAGTAATGTTTACGGTGATCATACCGCTGAAGATCTGAGACATGTTAGTTGTTCAATAATACATTCCGGTTTATACGATAGACTGAATTTATAGTTGTACGGCAGGGAGCTGAGTCCCTGCCGTTTTAATTCGTTTATTAATACCGATAAATTTTAGTTTATAGGTGTACAAAAAACAAATAGCTAATTGAATTTTTGTAGGGAACGAGCCCCCAGTGTCGTTCGGCTCAGTCTGTCAATATTTCATTACGCAGATAAACTAAAATTTATCTTCCCATCAAAAGCAAAACGGCGCGGAGGAAACGTTATGTTTCCTCCGCGCCGTTTTGAATTTACAAGGTTTGCCCTGTCTTTTATCTTCACAGCTTTTCAAGCTTTGCGAAGTTTGCCATCAGTTTTTTGGTGCCCCTGGTTTCAAACGCTATTTCAAGCAGCGTATCGTTTCCCATGGGTGACACCGACAGCACCATGCCTTCTCCGAATGCCTTGTGCCGCACACGGTCTCCTATACTGTAGCTTGCTTTTTCACGTCCCTGAAGCGGTGCCCTTTCCTTAAACGGCGATGCGCCGTGTGACTGTCCGCCAAACATGTTTTGAGCAGACGTCATGGGTCTTGTGTCACCAAACCTCTGACCATCGCGCATAACACCGCCCGTTCTGAACTGCGGACTTACAAACGATCCACCCCTTTGCCCTGTTCCCTTTACCGAGCAAAGCTCGCCGGGCACCTCCTCCAAAAACCTTGACGGCAGGTTCCGCCCGGTCTGACCGTAAAGCATACGGGTGTAGGAATTGGTTATGTACAGCTTTTTCTTGGCTCTCGTTATGGCAACGTAAGCAAGCCTGCGTTCCTCCTCGATGTCGTCGGCGGTTCCGTATATCGACTGGCTGCCCGGGAATATTCCTTCCTCCATGCCGACCAGAAAAACATTTTCAAATTCCAGACCCTTTGCCGAATGTATCGTCATAAGCACGACCGCGTCCGCCTCGGAGTCAAACTGGTCGATATCGCTTACAAGTGCCACCTCCTCAAGGAATCCGGAAAGGCTTGCATCCTCGTTCTCGCTTTCATACTGTGCGATGCTAGATTCAAGCTCACGCACGTTGTCCGCCCGGTCTGCCCCTTCTCTGCCGTCGGCAAGCAGCGACAGCATGTACCCTGTTCGGTCAAGCATCTCCCGGAAAAGCTCGGAAAGCGGCATTTCTCCTGCCTTTGCGGACAGCTCCTCTATTACCGCGGTAAACGCTGTGAGCTTGGCAGCGGCACGGGAAAGTGCTGCATAATCACCTGCGTTTTTGAGCACCTCAAAAAGCGGCACACCGGTCACGTCGGAAATTTCGACTGCGTTCGCCATAGTTGTGGCACCTATTCCGCGTTTGGGCTCGTTTATTATTCTTAATATCCTTACTCTGTCGTTGTGATTTGCTATTACATTAAGATACGCGATAACGTCCCTTATTTCCTTACGGTCGTAAAAGCGGTGACCACCTATTACCCTGTACGGAACGCCGGAACGCGCCAGATAGTTTTCAAGCGCGTTGGACTGCGCGTTCATGCGGTAAAGGATCGCGTTGTCGGAATATTTGCCGCCTGCTGCAACACCGTTCAATATCGAATCGACAACATATGCCGCTTCCCCCTGCTCGTCAGGCGCTGTGTAGACCGTTATTATGTCGCCCTCGCCGCCTGCCGTCCAAAGGTTTTTACCCTTTCTTGCGGTGTTGTTGGCAATGACTGCATTTGCGGCATCAAGAATGGTCTGGGTCGAGCGGTAATTCTGCTCAAGCCGTATGACCTTTGCGTTTTCGTATTCACTTTCAAAGTTCAGTATATTTTCAATGGTAGCCCCTCTGAAACGGTATATGCTCTGGTCGTCGTCACCCACCACGCATATGTTCCGGCTGCCCTCCGCGAGGAGACTTACAAGCACATACTGTGCATGGTTGGTATCCTGATACTCGTCCACCATTATATATTTGAATTTATTGCGGTAATACTCCAGCGCCTCGCTGCTGCTTTTAAGCATGTTCACCGTATTGACTATCATATCGTCAAAGTCCATGGCATCGGCATCAAACAGCTTCTTCTGATAAAGCTCGTAGGCTCTGCCGATATGCGAGAGCCTTACATCAGACGCATTTTCGCGGATAAATTCAGCCGGTGTTATAAGCTGATCCTTAGCCCTGCTGATAACCGAAAGCGTACCCTTTACGGGAAGGAATTTTTCGTCATACTGAAGCTGCTTATACACCTCCTTCATGACCCGCTTCTGATCGTCGGTATCATATATCGTAAAATGCGAAGTATAGCCGAGACAGCTGCCGAACCGGCGCAGCATCCTTGAGCAGACCGAATGGAAGGTGCCTGCCCAAACATCAAGACCCTCCTGCCCCAGCATTGCCGAGATACGTTCTTTAAGCTCACCTGCCGCCTTGTTGGTAAAGGTTATGGCAAGTATCTCCCACGGGCGCACGGGATCGACCGCAAATATGCGGTCATCACCGCTGCCGCTTTCTATGGTTTTCACCCGGCTCAGCGTATCCTCGTTTATAAATGGCGGCACAAAGTCGGAATAATATGCATTTCCGAACCTTATGAGCGACGCTATGCGGTTTACAAGCACCGTCGTCTTGCCGCTGCCGGCACCGGCAAGTATGAGCACCGGACCGTTAGCAGTCACAACGCCCTCAAACTGGCGGTCGTTCATCCTGCCGAAATATTTCCTTATGTATTCTTTTCTGAGCTCTGTAAATTCCTTTTTAATATCTGACATATTCTTCTCCAAGCAAAATTTCAATTAGAATTATAGCACGATATGCCCGTAAATTAAAGAGTTGATTTTTATTTTAAAAAAATATTGTAATCTTATGAAAAATGTAGTATAATACTAAGGCTGAAGCGAGTCGAACACCGCACGCCTTAAAAACGGAAAGATTCCGGTTTTTATTGTGTCGAATCTTGAAATACGCCAGTATATCTGCGCTTCTCCACTTCAAAAACACGAAATTTTTCGGTTTTAAGGTCGGAGAGTTTCTGCCGTCGAATTTTTTAGGCGGCGAAGCGTGAGATTGCCCGTAAGGCTGGCGCCTACGGGTAATAAGCGCAAAGCTGCCTGAATAAAGGCGGCGAGCGAAACCGTACGGTGTTCGACTCTCTTCAGCCTAAGCTGACGAGAGAAAGCAGTACGCCTTCCGGCGTGCGAACGGTCGGGTCCTGTGCGACGGGTTGCCGTGAACCATGTCAGGCGGGGAACCGAGCAGCATTAAGCGGATTTATCCTGTGTGCCGCAGCCAACTCGGCCGTTCGTACGCCGGAGGGCGTACATTTTTTAAACACCGCATGAAAGGAGATATGCCCATATGTATCAGGCTCTTTACAGAAAATACCGCCCGTCCTGCTTCGCCGATGTTGTGGGACAGGAGCATATAACCGATATACTTCGCAGCGAGCTGCGTCAGGGCAAGATCTTTCATGCTTACCTTTTTACTGGCCCCCGCGGTACCGGCAAGACAAGCTGTGCCAAGATACTTGCCAAGGCGGTCAACTGCCTGTCGCCGGTCGACGGGGACGCCTGCTGCAAGTGCGACTCATGCCGCGCCATTGAAAACGGCGACGTGCTTGATATAACCGAAATAGACGCTGCGTCAAACAACGGCGTCGAGAATATAAGGGATCTGCGCGAGCAGGTGTCATACACACCGTCAAGCTCAAAATACCGCGTATACATTATAGATGAGGTTCACATGCTGTCGATCGGCGCCTTCAACGCGCTGCTCAAAACGCTTGAGGAGCCGCCGCCTCATATAGTTTTCATACTGGCGACGACCGAAGTGCACAAGCTGCCTGCCACCATACTGTCACGGTGCCAGCGCTTCGATTTTCACCGTATTCCCACGTCCAATATATCAGACCGGCTTATAGACATATCCGGCCGCGAGGGCTTTACGCTTGAAAGACCTGCTGCCGACATGATAGCCGCTTTGTCGGACGGCGGTATGCGTGACGCCTTGTCTACCCTTGACCTCTGCGCCGCAAAGGGCGGCACGGTGACCGAGGACGATGTGATGCAGGTATGCTCACTTGCAGGCGAGAACTACTGTGCTGCCATTGCCGGAATGATAAAGGACGGCGACTGCGGTGCCGCGCTCGGCAAGATAGACGAGCTGCACAAAAACGCTGTCGATCTTATGAGACTGTGCGGCGAGCTTGTAACATACTACCGCAACCTTCTGATAGCCAAGACGGTAAAAAATCCGGAGAATCTTATTGTTACCTCCCCCAAGGTTCTTGAAGAAATAAAGGCTCAGGCTGCCGATTACCCGATAGAGGGTATCGTAAACGCCATAAATGTTCTGACCGCGGCGCTCGACCGCATGACGGCGGCTGACCGCAGAACCGAGCTTGAAACGGCTGTGGTAAGGCTCTGCCGTCCACAGCTTGATACCTCGCCTTCTGCCCTGCTCGACAGGCTGGAGCGTATCGAACGTACCTTAAAATATGCGGCTCCTGCCGCTGCCGCCGTCTCTTCTGCCGCGGCAAACGGCACTGCCGCCCCTGCCCCGTCCGCAGCAGGCACTGCACCGGATAATGATAGCCGCAATGATGACTGCATAACCGGCGTGCCGGACGACGACATAACGTCCGAGCCGGACGACGACAGGTCTGCGGCTGCCACAGAGCCAACTCAGCCGGCTGTGGAAAATGAGAAAACCGAGCCGTTCGAGGCATGGCAGGACGTTATTGCCGAGCTTGTACACTCCGCTCCGCTTATGGCGGCATCGCTCGGCGGTTCAAAAGCCTATGTAAAGGGCGACCTTTTACTTATAGATTCGGCAAATGATCAGTTCTTTTCGCTCATGCGCAGCGAGGATCCGATATACCGCAGGCAGATAAAATCAGCCGTTATGCAGGTGGTGGGCAGAACCTATCGCCTCGGTCCGTACAAAACAAAAAAAGAGGCTACGGGCGATCCGCTGCGCGATGTTATGGAAAAGCTGAAAAAGCTTGAGGTACCTCAAAAGTAAAATTTAAGGATTTGGTGATAAACGATGAAAGCAAGAATACCGGGACAGAACGGACAGAGTCAGGCTGCAATGATGAAGCAGGTTCAGAAAATGCAGGCCGATATGACAAATCTGCAGGCAGAGCTTGAGGAGCGCGAATTTACCGCTCAGGCAGGCGGCGGAATGGTGGAGGTCACAATGAACGGCCGCCACGAGCTCAAAAGGCTGCATATCGACCCTGCCGCCATTGATCCGGAGGATGCCGAAATGCTTGAGGACTATATAACGATAGCGGTCAACAGCGTCGTTAAGGAAATAGCCGAAACGAGCGACCGCGAGATGAGTGCCATAACCGGCGGACTCAACATTCCGGGACTGTTCTGATGTCGTACAGCGTTGCTCCGCTCGATAACCTTGCCGAGCAGTTTGAACGGCTGCCGGGAATAGGTAAAAAGACCGCGCGCCGTCTTGCGTATTACGTTGTGACAAGGCAGGACGGAATGGCGAAAAAGTTTTCCGATGCCCTGCTTGACGCCGCCGGAAAGATAAAATACTGCAGCGTCTGTCAAAATATTACCGACAGCGATACCTGCTCGATATGTTCGTCGGATGACCGCGACCGCAGCGTCATATGTGTAGTAGAGGATGCGCAGGATGTTATGGCTTTTGAAAGGACCCGTGAATACAAGGGGCTGTATCACGTTTTGCACGGCGTAATATCGCCGCTTGACGGTGTAGGTCCCGATCAGCTCAAGCTGCGCGAGCTCATGGCGCGCCTGTCCTCGGGAGAGGTAAAGGAAATAATCATCGCCACCAATCCGACCGTTGAGGGCGAGGCGACCGCAAGCTATATCTCACGTCTTGTAAAAACAATGGGCATAAAGGTCACAAGGCTTGCTTACGGTATTCCTGTCGGCGGCGACCTTGAATATGCCGACGAAGTCACACTTTCCCGTGCTCTTGAAGGCAGAAACGAGATGTAATGTAATATGAAAACACCGTCGGACAGCATATGATGCGACGACGGTGTTTTTATGTAAAAATATCCTGTAACCTGTCGTTTTGGGGCATATATTGACATAAATATTGACAAGCGTCTATAAGTTGTGTATAATAATCTAAACGTGTGACTCAAAATGTTAATTGCGAAGCAGTATCCCGGTCAATACGTTTTTATTTTTTGTTTTAAATTTACTTAACTTACTTTACTCATAAACGGTAATAATAGTGTTGTGAGTTTTTCTTTATTTCGTTATTGTTGGGAGTGCGTCCTGTGGAAAAGATATTTGTGAACGGAGGAAGCCGGCTCGAAGGCGAGATAGCCGTCAGCGGTGCAAAAAACGCCGCCGTTGCCATAATCCCTGCCGTCCTGCTTTCTGACGGCGTGTGCCGCATTGAAAATGTTCCTTCTATCTCGGATGTCAATGTTATAATACGCATACTTTATGAACTGGGCGCAAGCGTCAAGGTTATAAACGAAACTACCGTTGAGATCAATCCCACCGGCGTAAATTCCTTTATACTTCCGGCATCCATGTCATCAAAAATGAGGGCAAGCAGCTATTTTATAGGCGCTATGCTCGGCAGATTCAAAAAAGCAAGGGTCGCGCCGCCCGGCGGATGCGATTTCGGCGTGCGCCCCATAGATCAGCATATAAAGGGCTTTGAAACGCTGGGTGCTACCGTCACTATAGATAACGGAATGGTCAATGCCTTTGCGGACGAGCTTTTGGGCGGCTCGGTCTACCTTGATAAGGTATCGGTCGGGGCGACTGTAAACATCATGCTTGCCGCCGTCAAGGCACGCGGCCTTACAATTATAGAAAACGCCGCAAGAGAGCCGCATATAGTCGATCTTGCAAACTTTCTCAACTCAATGGGCGCCGATATCATGGGCGCCGGCACCGACGTTATAAAAATACGCGGTGTAAATCACCTGCACGGCACCTGCTACAGCATAATCCCGGATCAGATCGAAGCCGGAACATATATGATAGCCGCCGCTATCACGGGCGGTGACATAACGGTCAAAAACGTCATCCCGAAGCACCTTGAGTCCATCACGGCAAAGCTCGTGGAATGCGGAGCAACCGTGGCGGAATTTGACGAGGCTGTGCGTGTCAAGATGGATCGCAGGCCTCGCAGCTGCAACGTCCTTACGATGCCGCATCCCGGTTTCCCGACCGATATGCAGCCCCAGATGACCACCCTTTTGTCGGTCGCAGACGGCGTCAGCGTCATGACCGAAGGCGTTTGGGACAACCGTTTTAAATATGTGGATCAGCTTACCATGATGGGAGCAAAGATAAAGGTAGACGGCAAGGTGGCTATAATCAACGGCATACCCTGCCTTAATTCCGCCCCAGTCAAAGCGACCGATCTCAGAGCCGGAGCAGCACTGATCCTTGCAGGACTGGCAGCCGAAGGCACGACCGAGATCGAAAACGTTGAATTTATCGACCGCGGATATGACAGGATAGTTGAAAAGCTGTCGTCGGTCGGCGCCGACATAAAACGAATGGAGTGCTTTGACCCCAACGCCAGACGTTCGGCTATATGATTTTGATTTTTTGCCGCCGTTATATCCGGCGGCTGTTTTGATTTTGAAAGGCGGAGACAATGAGCAGACTGTACCCCATAGCCAGCGGAAGCAGCGGCAACTGTACATATATAGCAAACGGCAATGACGGCATACTTATCGATGCCGGAATAAGCGCCAAAGCCATTACCGACGGACTGGCTCTTGCAGGTGTGGATCCCTTTACGCTTCGCGGTATTTTCATTACACACGAGCATACCGATCACATTTCCGGACTGCGCGTGTTTTCAAAAAAATACGGTCTGCCGATCTTTGCGTCGGAGCAGACAGCTGCTGCCATAACAGCCGCAGGCGCCGCGGATGAGTCGGCGATAACGGTTATCGAGGACTCGATCCCGGCAGGCTCGCTTAATATTACGAGGTTTGCTACCAGTCACGACTGTCCCGGATCGAGCGGATACAGAATAGACTTCGGCGACGGACGCTGCTGCGGGGTCTGCACCGATCTTGGCTATGTGTCTGACACGGTAAGACAAGCCCTTACCGGCTGTAAGGCGGTGCTTTTTGAGTCCAACCACGATGTCGCAATGCTGCAGAGAGGACCATACCCGGAGGTGCTCAAAAGACGAATTTTGGGCGATAAAGGGCATCTTTCAAACAACGCCTGTGCGGTCGAGCTGCCGCGCCTTGTTGAAAGCGGCACCACACATATAATACTGGGGCATCTGAGTCGCGAAAACAACCGCCCCGATATAGCCCACACCTCCGCTGCCGCCGCGCTCATGGAAAAGAAAATGGCTGAGGATATCGATTACATACTTTATGTCGCACCGCCGAAAAACGGCAAGGTCATTGTTTTTTAACAGGAGACATTTATGCAGAAGGTAGATATAATAGCGGTTGGTCATTTGAAGGAAAAATACCTGAAGGACGCCGAAAACGAATATCGGAAGCGCCTTTCCTCCCTTTGCCGGCTGAATATAACCGAGATCGAGCCTGAGCGGCTGCCCGACTCTCCTAAGGAATCGGAAATTTCAGCGGCACTTGAACGCGAGGCGGATCGCATATTTGCCGCATTGCCTCAGCACTGCTTTGCGGTACCCCTCTGTATCGAGGGCGATATGGCAGACAGTGTCGGTCTCTCAAAGAAGCTCGGCGAACTTGCCGTCCGTGGAGAAAGCAGGGTCTGCTTTATCATCGGCGGCTCTTACGGTTTGTCCGAACGCGTAAAAAAGGCAGGCGCGTGGCGCATGTCCATGTCGCGCATGACCTTTCCCCACCAGCTGGCAAGAATAATGCTTGAAGAGCAGATATACCGCGCTTTTAAAATACAGTCGGGCGGTACATATCACAAATAAAATACTTGACCTTTTGCAGATGGTGTGCTATAATAGCTATACCTCTGCGAAGGTCTTTTTTAAACTTAGGACCTTTTTCAGGCCATATTTTCAACTGCTTGTATGCGCTTTCTGCAAAGGCACTGTATATAGTGCTTTTACAGCGGCAGATGAAGCGTCTGATTCGAGGGAGGCCGGGTCCCCAGTTTATTTTTGGGGACAAAATAATTTCCGTAAAACGGGAGGTGCCGTCATGAGAGTTAAAATCACACTGGCTTGTTCTGAGTGCAAACAGCGCAATTACAACACCACTAAGAACAAGAAAAACGATCCCGATCGTCTTGAGATGAATAAGTATTGCAGATTCTGCAAGAAGCACACCGTTCACAAAGAGACTAAGTAAGGAGGTACTGCTTTGAAATTACTCAAAAAGGTTTTAGGCGTACTCACCATAGTCCTCAGTGCAGCGGCTCTTGTTCTTTTCTTCACGAACTTCGGCAAGGTCATTTTTGATAACGGTGACGAAGTTGTCCGTACCGGAACGCAGTTTGCTTTCGGTTCGAGCTTCGAGGGCTCAAAAACAGGTTGGTCTTCAAAGATCCTGTTTTGCCTGATCCTTACCGCTTTGACCGTTCTTTTCTCGTCATTGTCGATTAAGTTCAAGGGATCAAGATGGGCAACGATAGTCGTTTCGCTCATCGATTCGATATTCATGCTTGTCGTAGCGTGCAGAAATTCAGATTATTATCTGGACATGCAGGGCTACCCCGGCGCGTATATCACCAAATATGTAAATCACACGCCGCTGTTTATCGCGCTGCTTCTTTTCGCAACGCTTGCGTCGTCCGTTGCATACCTGCTTATAGCCGACAGGCTTGCGGTTGCAGGGGTAAAGGGTCAGCTCACCATACCGCAGAAGGTCACCAAGGCACTGCGTGATTATAAGGGTGAGATCATGAAGATCGTATGGCCCGGTCCGCGCAGCGTCGTCAAGAACACACTGATAGTATTGGCTGTTTGCCTTTTGGTCGGAGCATTCATATGGCTGCTCGACTGGGGTCTCGGCTCACTGGTAAAGTGGATAATAGAATCCACAAGCAAGTAAGCGGAGGATAGATAATGGCAGAATACGATGAGGCCAAGTGGTATGTAGTACACACATACTCCGGCTATGAAAACAAAGTCATGACCGACCTTGAAAAAATGGTCGAGAACCGCGGGATGCAGGATCTTATACAGGACATCCGCATTCCTACCGAAACGGTGACCGAAATCACCGCCGACGGTAAGGAAAAGCAGGTGGAAAGGAAGATCTTCCCGGGATATGTAATGATCAAAATGATCGTTACCGACGATTCATGGTATGTCGTCCGCAATACGCGCGGATGCACCGGATTCGTAGGACCGGCGTCAAAACCGGTTCCGCTCACCGACAAAGAGGTTGAAGCGATCGGCGTTGAAAAGCGCACCGTCGAAGTCGCATACTCGGTCGGCGATACCGTCAACATCATCGACGGCCCTCTGGAGGGCTTTACCGGTGTTGTTGATGAAATAGATGTTGATAACAACAACGTCAGAGTCACGATCTCGATGTTCGGCAGAGAGACTCCGGTTGAACTCGAACTTACGCAGATCGAACTTATAAAAGACTGACGGCAAATATTGCCGCAGCCCTTTTGGTGCTCAGCTTAAGGAGCGCCACCGTGGGAGGAACGTCAAATTATCTTTTATGGACGCTCCGTCGTGCGTGAATAACGCCGCCACCACTATTTTTGGAGGTGCAAAAAATGGCACAGAAAATTACTGGCTATATCAAACTTCAGATCCCCGCCGGAAAAGCCACCCCGGCACCGCCTGTAGGACCGGCTCTCGGTCAGCACGGCGTAAACATCATGGCTTTCACAAAGGAATTCAACGAGCGCACAAAGAATGACGCCGGTCTTATAATCCCGGTCGTTATCACAGTCTATGCGGACCGTTCGTTCACCTTTATTACCAAGACCCCGCCTGCAGCAGTCCTTATAAAGAAGGCTTGCGGCATCGACAAGGCTTCCGGTACACCTAACAAGACCAAGGTCGCTCAGATTACCAAGGAGCAGGTCAGAAAGATCGCCGAACAGAAAATGCCCGACCTTAACGCCGCTTCAGTTGAAGCCGCCATGTCAATGGTAGCCGGCACTGCACGCAGCATGGGCATCACTGTAGTAGACTGATGCTCCCTCGTGGGAGGAAATATCCGATTTAACCACTTATCTGGGAGGTAACATTAAATGAAACACGGTAAAAAGTATGTCGCAAGCGCAGGGCTTGTCGACTCAACCAAGCAGTACGACATTGCTGAGGCAATGGAGCTTACTGTAAAAACAAAAACTGCTAAATTCGACGAGACCGTCGAAGCTCATATCCGCCTCGGCGTTGACTCACGTCATGCAGACCAGCAGGTCCGCGGCGCCGTCGTTCTTCCGAACGGAACCGGTAAAAAGGTTCGCGTGCTTGTTTTCTGCAAAGAGGACAAGGCAAAGGCTGCTCTTGACGCAGGTGCCGATTATGTAGGTGCTGAGGACATGGTTGCAAAGATCCAGGGCGAAAACTGGATGGATTTCGACGTTGTCATCGCTTCTCCCGACATGATGGGACTTGTAGGCCGTCTCGGTAAGGTTCTCGGACCGCGCGGACTTATGCCGAACCCCAAGGCAGGCACCGTCACTCCGGATGTTGCTAAGGCTGTAACCGAAGCAAAAGCCGGTAAGATCGAGTACCGTCTTGACAAGCAGAACATCATCCACTGCCCTGTCGGTAAGGTCTCTTTTGGTGCTGAAAAGCTCCAGCAGAACTTTGAGACCCTTATGTCAGCCATTGCCAAGGCAAAGCCGGCTGCCGCTAAAGGTCAGTATATCAAATCCTGCGTCGTTGCTACGACAATGGGCCCCGGAATCAAGGTAAACGCCGGTAAGTACGGCGCATAATTTGCCTGAGACTTTGGGAAAACTTTAAATGAAACAGGTCAGAACTTTTTGTAGGCTCTGACCTGTTTAAATTTGCGGCAAACTTAGGCTAACGGAACAACGAGTATTTCAATGCGGCAGTGTGGAAAATCCGCGTCAAAAAGCGGATCAGGGATTTTTTACCTGCCTGAAAAAGGGGCGTAAGTTAATTATGAAAAGCCTTGAAAACAAGGACCTTTTATCCGGCAATCTGGTGCTGAATATAATCAAGTTTACCTTGCCGATAATTTTTTCAAGCATATTGCAGCTCCTGTTCAATGCCGCCGACCTTGTCGTAGTCGGAAAATTTGATTTGGAGAACGGCTCCGCGGCGCAGGCAGCCATCGGATCTACGACCGCGCTGATAGGACTGATAGTCAACTTCTTTTTGGGACTGTCGATAGGCGTCAACGTAATAGTAGCTCAGATGATAGGTGCGAAAGACACAAAAAACTTAAAGGCAGCCGTGCAGACCTCAATGATGATCGGCACCGCAGCCGGCATTGTCATAATGACGTTGGGCTCAATATTTGCAAAGCCTATGCTCAGCCTCATGAGCACCGACCCAGCCGTTCTGCCGCTCGCCGCCGATTATCTTGAAATATATTTCTTCGGCACGCCATTTGCCATGATATATAACTTCGGCAGCTCGGTTTTGCGTGCTTCCGGCGAGACCAGAAAGCCTATGATCTTCCTGACCGTCGCCGGTGTGATAAACGTTATTTTAAACCTTTTCACAGTCATTGTACTTGATATGGGCGTCAGAGGCGTCGCAATAGCCACCTCGGTCTCAAACCTTATTTCGGGTACACTTATAGTGATCAGTCTTGTAAAGACTGATACATGCGTAAAACTTGTAATAAAGGGTGCTCGTTTCAATTTCAACTGTGCTAAAAAGATACTTGGCATCGGCATAACCGCCGGACTGCAGTCGTCGATGTTCTCTATATCAAACGTACTTATTCAGTCGTCGGTCAATTCCTTCGGCGCTACGGTCATGGCGGGAAACAGCATAGCCATGAGTATTGAAGGCTTCATATACGTTGCCATGAATGCGTTTTCGGCAGCCGCCATAACATTTGTGGGACAGTGCTGCGGCGCTAAAAATTATAAGCTGTTAAACCGCGTTGCGGTCACTGTACCGCTGCTTGCGGCAGCCACAGGCATCCTTTTCGGCTGGGGCGCGTATTTCCTGCGCGATCCGCTTGCCCATATATATTCGTCAAACGAGGCTGATATTGAAAAAGCGCTTATCAGAATGACCGTGATATGCCTTACATATTTCACCTGCGGACTTATGGACTCCTTTACAGGTCTCATCCGCGGAATGGGCTACTCCTTAGCGCCTATGGCGGTCTCGGTAGCAGGAGTGTGCCTGCTCAGAATAGTCTGGATATATACGGTGTTCAGACTTGACCGCACACTGACAACACTTTATATCTCCTACCCCGTATCGTGGATACTGACATTTTTGGCGCTTGTCGTCTGCTTTTTCTGTTACAAGCGCAAACTCACTAAAAATAATATCAATGCGGAAAATAATGCTTGACAAACCGTGCGGTTTATGATAATATGTTTTTGTTAATTCCAAAGACAGCAGGTGCCCTGCGTAAAGACTTTTGTCTGCCTGCCCAGGATGTACACTTAAATTTGTTATATTGACGATTTTTGTGCCTGTCCGTCTTTGGAACAGGCATATTTTTTTCGGAGGTGAATCATTGTGCCAAGTCAGATGGTTTTGGAAGCAAAGAAGCAGCAGGTCGCTGATATAAAGGCTAAGATCGAATCGGCATGCGCCGGCGTTCTTGTCGATTACAGCGGTATTTCTGTTGCCGATGACACCAAACTCCGCAAGGAACTGCGCGAAGCAGGCGTTCACTACACCGTAGTAAAGAACACCCTTCTCCGTATTGCAGTCGAAGGCACCGATCTTGCCGAGATAGATCCTTTCCTTAACGGAAACACCGCTATCGCAACAAGCGATGAGGATCAGGTCGCAGCTGCCAGAATACTCAACAAGTATGCTGAAAGCAACGATCATTTCGAGATAAAGACCGGCTTCCTTGACGGAAAGGTCATTGAAAAATCAATGATCGAAAGCCTTGCCAAACTGCCGACAAGAGACATACTTCTTGCCACTGTTTGCAACGCTTTCAACGCTCCTATCGCAGCATTCGCCCGTGTTATTCAGGCTATTGTCGATAAGAACGGCGAGGAAACCCCCGCACCTGCCGCTGAATAATTTGCGGTAAACTTAAATTTAAAAATCAAATTATAATTTTTGGAGGTAACTAAAATGGCATCTGAGAAGATCACAGCTATGATCGAAGAGATCAAGGCTCTTTCAGTTCTTGAGCTTTCAGAGCTCGTACATGCAGTAGAAGAGGAGTTCGGCGTTTCCGCTGCCGCAGCTGTTGCTGTTGCAGGTCCTGTTGCTGCCGGCGCTGCCGCAGTTGAGGAGAAGACCGAGTTTGACGTAGTTCTCGCCGAGGCTGGCGGAGAAAAGATCAAGGTCATCAAGGCTGTTCGTGAGATCACCGGTCTTGGCCTTGCTGACGCTAAGGCTCTTGTCGATGGCGCTCCTAAGACCCTTAAGGAAGCTGCTCCGAAGGAAGAAGCTGAGGAGATCAAGAAGAAACTCGAAGAGGTCGGCGCTAAGGTCGAGCTTAAGTAAGTTTTTTACTTGTAAACAGATAGTGCACCGTGTATACACGGTGCACTTTTTTATTTCCGCTTTTCCAGTGTTTTTACAAAAGCAGTATTGCCCTGCACGAAAAACTCAATAAAATATCCTGCCACATCCATTTTGTAGATCCTTTCGGGATCGTTCTGGTACGACGGTCTCGGATCAAGCGCCAGCACATCGGTAATACCCTTTAAAATATCGGGATCTATTCCGCCTGAAATATCATCCGGTATGTGTACTTTAAGCCGGTAATCCTCATACTCAGCCGCAAATCCGGAAACTGCGTCAGGGTGGCTGTCGCAAAAGGTCAGATAGGGCTTGATATCGTAAATAGGGGTCATGTTAAGCATATCCGCACCGGTCACATGCAGCACCGGTCCGCTTTCGGCGGTGTATTCTATTTTTTCGAGCTTTAAAGAGGACAGCCCTATTGCGTTCGGTCTGAACGGCGACCGTGTTGCAAAAACGCCCATGCGGCGGTTGCCGCCAAGCCTCGGCGGACGGACTGTCGGTGACCATTTGTCGCGTTCCGCCTTTGAAAACTCCCACAGCACCCATATGTGCGAAAATCCGTCCAGTCCCTTTACAGCGCTGCGGTCACGGTATTCCGGCTCGAAAATTATCACAGCCGGCATGCTTGTTTCCATGCCGCTCTGCCTCGGAATACCGAACTTGTCTTTGTATTCGGTCCTTATATGTGCTATTACTTTTAAATCACGGCTCATTATCCTCACCGGATATAATTATAGCACAATTAAGGTGTTTTGTGAAGAACTTAAAAGCCGCTGAGCTCCCTTTCTATGCCTAAAATATGCATGAACCTTTTGTACTCCGAAAAGTCCCAGCCGTCGGATGCCTTTGACACATATGTGTTAAAGCCCTCGCTGTCACCCTGCCAGCGTATAACATAATAACCCTTTCTGTCAGGCAGGTGCTACAATATGTCTATTCCGGCAAGCATATAAACACCCCTTTTTAATATTTTAAATGATTGAAAATGCAATGCCGCTTAAAAACCAAATATTTTTGCGCTAATATGCAATATTCTAATAGAAAATATCGTATTTTAGCGGCATATTAAATATGTGAGGTGATTATAATGCTTGATAAACGCCTGACAAAGGCTATGCATATTGATCCTGACGATCACATTTCGGTAGAAAGACGCAGTTCGGCATCATTTTTGCTTCATGCGCATGAATACTACGAGCTTGAGGTGATCGAAAGCGGCAGCGGAACCTTGCTGCTCAACGGAAAAAGCATCAGATTTCACGCGGCAGTCTCTATATGCTGAGCCCGGCTGATTTTTATGAAATTGTGACAAAGGACGGGCTTACTCTGTGGAATATTTCATTTGACGATATAAAGGTCGCAGCGAAAAATGAGCTGATGCTCAAAACACCACTGTTCACCGTTATCCCGGAGGACAAGCTGCTCAAATTTTTCAAAGCCGCCGAATTGCTTCTGCTTGAGCATAAAACCGGAAAAAATTCCTTTGAGCTGCTGCGCTACATACTGCTTGAATTCTGTGCGATGCGTACCGACAGTGTGGTGATTTCCCCCATAAACCAAGCCATACTGCTTGTAAAGACGCTTTTCAGAGACAGCCCCTCGCTCAGCGACACTGCAGAACTGGTCGGTCTGTCGCCCGTGTATCTTGGCAGCCTGTTCAAAAAGACTACCGGGCAAAGCTATACCGAGTACCTGACCGCCTGCAAGCTGTCATGTGCCGAAATGCTGCTGCAAAACGGCATGGATGTTGCCGGCGCTTGTTTTTCTTCGGGATTCGGTTCACTGTCCGGCTTTCTTTATTCATTCAAAAAATATATCGGTATGTCGCCTGCCGAATACAAAAAAGAGTGAAAACTAAAGAGCTCCGCATACCGAAGTATGTGGAGCTCTTATTTTAATACACCTTATTATTTTATAACGTCCTTTGAACGATCGACATAAGAGGTGTGCAGTATCTCATGAGCCTTGTGACTGCCCGGCTCGCCGAAGTACTCACTGTAGAGTGCCTTGACAACGGGACTTTCATGCGACTTTCTTATGTGATTTGCAGCGTCGTAGCTGTAAAGAGCTGCGGCGCGCTTTGCCTTTATATCGGTGTTCATTCTGACAGCCGATGACTGTATGGGCTGACCGCCGCCGTTTACGCAACCGCCGGGGCAGCACATAACTTCGATAAAGTGGTAGTTCTTTTCGCCGTTTTCAACTGCGGTAAGAACCTTGTGAACGGCGCTAAGTCCGCTGACTACGCAGATGTTGACATCCATTCCGGCAATATTCAGAGTTGCTTCCTTGATATCGTCGGTTCCGCGGACCGCGGTGTAATCGACGCGGTCTACAGCCTTGCCCTCAAGAACATCTGCAACGGTCCTGAGCGCTGCTTCCATAACGCCGCCGGTAACGCCGAATATAACGGCTGCGCCGGTCGACTCACCCAGCGGATCGTCGAACCTTTCATCCGGAAGATTCTTAAAGTCGATGTGGGCGCGCTTGATCATTCTTGCGAGCTCACGGGTGGTGATGGTAATATCAACGTCGGGTATGCCTGCCGCCGACTGACCGTCACGTCCTATCTCGAACTTCTTGGCGGTACACGGCATGACCGACACGCTGACGATGTTCTTAGGATCAATGCCGTTCTTCTCGGCATAATAGGTCTTGATGACCGCACCGAACATCTGCTGCGGAGATTTGCAGCTCGAAAGGTTCGGAAGCATTGCCGGATGATACATTTCACAGAACTTTATCCAGCCCGGAGAACATGATGTTATCATGGGCAGTACGCCGCCGTTCTTTACACGGTCGATAAACTCGGTGCCTTCCTCCATTATGGTAAGGTCAGCGCCGACATCGGTGTCAAACACCTTGTCAAAGCCGAGCCTGCGAAGAGCAGCAACCATCTTGCCCTCAACGCCGGTGCCGATCTCATAGCCGAATTCCTCGCCCAAAGCGGCACGGACGGCAGGAGCGGTCTGAACTATAACAACCTTCTCCGGATCGCATATAGCTTCAAATACCTTTGCGGTATCATCCTTCTCATAGAGTGCACCGGTCGGGCAGTTTACGATACACTGTCCGCAGGAAACGCAGCCGACCTCGGCAAGCTGCTTGTTGAAGGCACATGCAACGTTGGTATCGATACCGCGGTCATTCGCGCCGATAACGCCGACATGCTGTGCCTTACATGCCGCAACGCAGCGGCGGCAGAGCACGCATTTGTTGTTGTCGCGTATCATATGGGGAGCCGAGGTGTCAAGCGCATATACCGGCTTATCGCCGTCGAATATTCCCTCGTCCTCGATGCCGTAATCACGGCAGAGTCTCTGGAATTCGCAGTTTTCCGATCTTACGCAGGAAAGGCACTTGCGCTCATGTGTCGAGAGCAGCAGCTCAAGTGTAGTCCTTCTTGACTTCTGGACCTCGAGGGAATTTGTGCGGACCTCCATGCCCTCTGACACGGGATATACGCACGAAGCAACTATTCTGAAGCCTCTGCCCTCATTCGCTTCAACAACGCAGATACGGCAGGCGCCGATCTCGTTCATTTCCTTCATAAAGCAGAGCGTCGGTATCTCAATACCGACCTTGCGGGCGGCTTCAAGTATCGTAGTACCGGCAGGTACGGAGACATCCATACCGTTGATCTTACAATTAATTATCTTTTCCATTGTATGTATTCTCCTTCCTTAACCTCTTGATATCGCCTTGAACTTACATCCGCCGATACATGCGCCGCACTTGATACACTTGTTTATATCAATGACAAAAGCAGGGAGCTTCTTGCCGGGTGCCACATAATCGGTCTTGGTGATAGCGTCGGCAGGGCAGTTTCTTGCACACATGCCGCAGCCTATGCACTTGTCTTTATCAATGCTGTACTTAAGCAGCTTCTTGCACACGCCGGCAGGACATTTCTTGTCGACGATGTGGGCGATATATTCGTCACGGAAGTAACGTAAGGTGGAAAGAACGGGGTTGGGAGCGGTCTGTCCGAGTCCGCACAGGGCGTTCTTCTTGATGTAGTAGCAAAGCTGCTCCATCTTGTCGAGATCCTCCATTGTCGCCTTTCCTTCGGTTATCTTGGTCAGCATTTCAAGCAGGCGCTTTGTACCTATGCGACAGGGTGTACATTTTCCGCACGACTCATCGACCGTGAACTCAAGGAAGAACTTTGCTATATCGACCATGCAGGTGTCCTCATCCATAACGATAAGTCCGCCCGAGCCCATCATTGAGCCTATTGCAAGCAGGTTGTCGTAGTCTATCGGAATGTCAAGATGCTCTGCCGGGATGCATCCGCCGGAAGGTCCGCCGGTCTGTGCAGCCTTGAACTTCTTGCCGTTCGGTATGCCGCCGCCGATCTCCTCCACTATCTGGCGCAGTGTTGTTCCCATAGGAACCTCGACCAGTCCTGTGTGCTTGATATTTCCGCCGAGTGCGAACACCTTGGTGCCCTTTGACTTTTCGGTTCCCATCGAGGCGAACCAGTCGGCGCCTTTGAGGATTATCTGCGGAATGTTGGCATAGGTCTCAACGTTATTGAGAACGGTGGGCTTGCCGAACAGACCCTTTACAGCCGGGAACGGAGGACGCGGACGCGGCTCGCCGCGCTTGCCCTCTATCGAGGTCATAAGAGCGGTCTCCTCACCGCATACGAATGCGCCGGCACCGAGACGGAGCTCGATATCAAAATCAAATCCGGTACCGAATATATCCTTGCCGAGCAGGCCGTATTCTCTCGACTGCTTTATAGCAACCTCAAGACGATGAACGGCTATCGGGTACTCAGCACGGACATATATATATCCCTGACTTGCGCCTATCGCATAGCCCGCTATTGTCATTGCCTCAAGAACGGCATGGGGGTCGCCCTCAAGCACCGAACGGTCCATGAACGCGCCGGGGTCGCCTTCGTCGGCGTTGCAGCAGACATACTTCTGCTCCGCATCGGGGACCAGCACTCTTGCAAGCTGCCACTTCTTTCCGGTGGGGAATCCGGCGCCGCCTCTGCCGCGCAGTCCGGAAGCAAGAACGGTATCAATTACATCCTCAGGCGTCATTTCGGTAAGTGCCTTGCCGAGTGCGCTGTAACCGTCCATGGCTATGTATTCATCAATATTTTCAGGGTTGATAACACCGCAGTTTCTCAGTGCAACGCGGTGCTGCGCCTTATAGAACGCGGTGTCGCCGAGTGAAACATTATCGGTCGGCTCGGCATCGCCGGTATCATTGTAAACAAGATGTTCAACGATACGTCCTTTGAGAAGATGCTCGGAAACTATTTCGCTGACGTTTTCAGGCGTGACGCGCGAATAGAAAGTGCCGTCCGGGTAGACTATAACAACCGGACCTAAAGCGCAAAGACCGAAGCAGCCGGTCTGCACTATTTTGATCTCATCCTCAAGACCGTTTGCCTTGATCTGCTCGGCAAACGCTTCCTGTATAGCTTTGCTGCCGGACGAGGTACATCCCGTACCGCCGCAAATCAGCACATGTGCTCGAATCATTTGTTTTACCTCCTAAAGTTATGCCTTAAAGCCGTTGATAGTGTACTCGGTCACTACCTTGCCGCCTTTTAAGTGCTTTTCGACGACCTCTGCCGCCTTTTCAGCGGTCATTTTAACGTAGGTGACCTTGTCCTTGCCTGCCTCAAAGATCTCGACTACCGGCTCAAACTGGCAAATGCCGATACATCCGGTCTGAGTGACCGTGACCTTTCCGTTAAGACCCGCCTTGTCGACACCCTCGACAAATGCGTTGAGCACAGGACGTGCTCCGGCTGCGATGCCGCAGGTTGCCATTCCGACAACAACGCGCACATCTCCGGTTCCCTCGCGAAGGACTACCTTATCCTTCATTTTGTCTCTTATAGCTGCGAGTTCTGCCAATGACTTCATGTTGTTATGTTCCTTTCCTTGATGGATTTTTTATATATTTTGTTGCTGTTCGCAAAGATAATCCTTTATCCAGCTCATGACCTCGGGCGAATTAACAGGCACATCGCCCAGTATCTCTTTTATCTGCCTCGTGTCAAGCGCGACGGTATAGTATGGTGTTTTGTGCGAAAACACAAGATCAACATCGGGCGCACACTGCAAAAGCGTCATGACAGTGGCGTTTATATCGCCGAGAGGGGTCATGTCGATGTGATCCTTATAAAACACGGCACTTGTCACCGTACCGTGATCGCTTTTGTACTCAGCCTCGCACCTTGACATAATACTGAAGCTGCCGCCGGTCTGCTCCGCTTCCATTTTAAGGAGCGGTATTCCGAGACCAACCTTCCTTGTCGTCCGGGTGGTCGAAAACGGGTCGGTCACGGTCTTTAAAAATTCTTCCGTCATGCCGCAGCCGTTGTCGGACACCGTAACGGTCAGCGTGTCCTTTTCCTCCGTTACATCTATTCCAACCAGCGTTGCCCCTGCCTTGAGGGAATTTTCGGCGATATCGAGAATGTTCAGAGACAGCTCCTTCATAGGTCACCTCTAAAGATTTTAAAAAGCGCGCGTCTTACACTGTCCGGGTCACCACGGTCGGCATCAAGCTCAAAGCAGCTTTCGGCGTCCCTTATATCGCAAAGCCTGTGAGCGTCCGAGCTGACGATGCTTTTCCGGCTTTTAAGCGCCGGGTGGAGTGATTTGTACTTTTCAATATTCGCCTCATCGTGATATTCGGCGCACAAAAATTCATTTATATCCGGGAATGTGCCGAGAACGGCTATGATGCCGTTCGACGACCGGTCGACATGCGCCGGATAGCAAACGCCGCCGCATGAAGTAACCAAACCGGGCACCTCGTCGATACCGATACTTACGGCATTTATAAGCAGATGCTTTACATAGTCCTTCGGCTCGTCGTCATCGCCTATGATTATCTGTTCACCGAAAATGTCCGGACGGTTGTCAATTTTTATCCGCCGCGGCTCTATCAGCCTGTCAAAACTTATTGCGCCGTCCAGAGTCTCGAACAGGCAGACGACATGTATATCCTCCGCTGTCGTAAGCTCCATGCCTGCTATGGGAACTATCCTGTAAGCGGCGGCAGCGGAGAAAAACGCCGGACAGTTGGCGACCGAATTGTGATCGGTCAGCGCCGCGATATCAAGACCTGCAAGTGTTGCCATGCCTGCAATGTTGCCGGGCGTCATGTCGTTATCGGCACAGGGCGACAGGCAGGAATGAATGTGCAGATCGTAATAAAACCTGCTCATTTCAGAAGCTCTGAAAGCCTTACGGCTGTTTCGTATGACGTAAGACGGGTGCACAGCATGTTGATGCCCCGCTGCGCTGCCGTTTCTGCGACATTCTCATCCGGCATAACGCCTTCTGAAAATATCACGCACGAAACATCCGCAAGCGACGCGACGGCGGCAACATTCATGTTTGACATTATGGTTATCCATGCGTCGCCGGCACTTGCTCTGCCCATAACCCAGCTGAGCAGATCGCCCACATAGCCTCCGGTGACCTCACGGTCAGGCTCCGGCAGGGATACTGCGTCAAGAGAAAGTCTGCTTTTCAGTTCAGCAACTGTCATTCGTGCCGCCTCCCTCACATTTATACCGACGTATCACGCAGGCATCTATTGTGCTTTCGCCCTTTACGATATCCTCTGCAAGCGCGCGGCAGTTTGGTGCTCCGCATGAGCCGCAGTCGATACCGGGGAGCTGTTCCTTTATGGATTGGATATCCGCCATCATCCGCATCGACTCGGCAATATTGCTGCCGAGCTGCGACAGAGGGCTGTAATCCGGTATTCCGCCGAAAAAGCAACCGGACGGTATATACCTCTCGTCCTTTTGCAGAATGTTCTGCGAGACCGGAAGATAACGCCTCAGCGTTTGCAGCCTTGCCTTTGCGATAAACGGATTTTCCACCGTCATAACGCCGCCGACGCAGCCGCCGGTGCAGGCGTTGAGCTCAATGAATTCGAGCTGCGGTATGGTACCGTTCTCTATCTGATCGAGCATTTTAATGACGTTTTCTATCCCGTCCGCGGCAAGGTACCGGTCGTTGAACAGAGCGGTAGCTTCGCCTCCCGACGCCGCCCAGCTGATTCCTATCATGCCCGAATTGGACGTGACCTTCGGCGGCTTGTCGCTTTTCAAAAGGTTTATGAGCGTAAAATATATATCGCTTATCGAGACCACAAGGTCTATCCCGCTTTTGTGATCACCGAACCCGTTTTTCACATAGCTCGTTTTTGCAGGACAGGGAGAAATAAAGCATACGCCTATATCGGAGGAAACGAACTCCGGATGCTCAGCCAGCGCTTTTTCCCTCGCCGCTGCGGCAGCCAGCTCCATAGGGGGCAGCAGCGGCAGCAGGTTATCCTTGAGATACGGAAAACGCATTGCGATAAGTCTTGACACGACGGGGCAAGCCGAGCTTATGACCGGCCGCTTTATCCCTTCGGTCTTTAAGTATAATCTTGTATATTCGGAAACATATTCAGCCGCCGCGGAGACCTCGCATACATCGTCGAAGCCCATATCGAGCAGTCCCTGTATGACATGGTCGGCATCCTCAAGCCCCTCGAACTGGCCGTAAAGGCTCGGTGCCGGCAGCGCGATGCGCCACTTGAAACGGCTGAGATTGTCGAGCTTGTTGCACTCCGCGCGCTTTGCATTATGGGGGCAAACCCTTATACATTCGCCGCAGTCGATGCAACGGTCGGCTGCTATGACCGCGTGGCAATCCCTTATTCGGATAGCCTCGGTCGGACAATGCCTGAGACATGTAGTGCAGCCGGTGCATTTTTCTCTTTGCAGAGAGACCGAATGTTCATATGTACTCATTATATTTGTCCCTTTTTGCTGACGGTTATCTGTTTACATATCGACGCGCATGGTGATCCGCGTTCCCTTGCCGGGAGCGGTATCAATATCCATTTTATCGGTATAGCGCTTCATGTTGGGCAGACCCATTCCGGCGCCGAAACCGAGCGATCTTATATTGTCGGGTGCCGTGGAATATCCCTCGCGCATGGCAAGTTCAACATCGGCTATGCCGGGACCGTCGTCATCAAGTATAATATTGATCGAGCTTTCGCTCACCACTACATCGGCTCTTCCGCCGCCGGCGTGTATGACCATATTGATCTCGCCCTCGTACATGGCGATAGACACGCGCCTGATTATTTCGGCAGGAATACCGAGCTGACGCAGGTTCTTCTTGACCTGCACCGATGCCTGACCGGCTGAAGTGAAATTCTCGCCGTCGACATCAAAATGGAACCTTACCGACTCACTCATTCGCTTCACCGCCGACAAGACCGCCGGTATAAAGCTTTCCGCAAGCATCGTACATCCGAAGCTCGGTCGTCATGAGGACTATCGATGCTTCACGCGCCAACTCCTCCATTTCGGCGGTGGGCTTCTTTGAACGCACGAAAACTATGCACACCATGTCCATCATCTCAGCCGTCCTTATGACCTGAGCATTTACAAGACCGGTAAGCAATACGGCCTGATCCTTGACGTACGCCAGTACGTCGCTCATCATATCACTGCCGCAGGCGGAATATACCTCGCGGTCGGCAAATTCGCCGCCGCAGACGATCTCAGCGCCGAGCAGTTCCCTGATAGTGCTGATCTTCATATGTTTCCCTATACCTTTAAAAGTCAGGCGTACTTTGCAAGTATGCCGTCGATATCCTTTTCGGTCAGACGTCCGTAAACATCCTCATTGACGGTAAGAACAGGAGCCAGTCCGCAGGCACCTATACAGCGACATGCCTCAAGCGAGAACTTTCCGTCCGCCGTGCAGTCGCCGGGCTCAATGCCGAGAACCTCGGTGATCCTGTCAAGCAGCTTCTGCGAGCCTTTGACGTAGCACGCGGTACCGAGACATACCGATATTTTGTACTGACCCTTGGGCGACAGGGCAAACTGTGCATAGAAGGTCGATATTCCGTAGACCTCCTCAACCGAAACACCCATACCGTCGGCGATCATCTGCTGTACCTCCAGCGGCAGGTATCCGTATATTGCCTGCGCCTCCTGCATGACCTGCATCAGAGAGCCTTCAACATTTTTCTTGGCTTCAATAACAGCGTCAAGCTTTGCCTTCTGTTCCGGCGTACCCTTAAATGGGACCGAACTGGCATTCTTTTTCATAAGCACTTCCTCCAAAAGCGATTTGACTCATTACCCAGAACTTCGGCAATTTTGCCGATAAGCACATGTACCTCAGTCTGTATAACTGTTAAAATTATAACAGGGTATTTCACAAAAGTCTACACATTTATCGTATTTTTTACATGATTATATGTAATTTTTTATATACCGCCTGTATAGCACGATGCAAACCGGCGGCAAAAGGCTCAAAACAGACCTCCACAGGCAAAATATACGCAAAAAACAAGCCGGATATGAACTGCCGCCATTTTCACGGGCAGCAGTCATATCCGGCTTTATATATTGCTATAACGGTATTATTTCTGTTTTTCGATGTACCTTGTCTCGACTTCCTCTTTTGCTCTCGCAAGGAAATCGTCAAGTGTCATGGTGCCTATATCGCCGCCGCTTCTTGCTCTGACAGATACCGTGCCGTCGGCAATTTCCTTGTCGCCGACTATAAGCATGTACGGTATTTTCTCAAGCTGAGCCTCGCGGATGCGGTAGCCCATCTTTTCGCCGCGGTCGTCGCATGTGGCTCTGAATCCGGCTGCCGTGATGCGGTCGGTGAGCGCTCTTGCCTCGGCGCTGAGCCTTTCGGATATCGGGATGACCCTTATCTGCTCGGGAGCCAGCCACATCGGCATTGCACCGCCGTATTTTTCAAGCAGCAGTGCCAGTGTTCTCTCGTAGCAGCCCATCGATGTGCGGTGAATAATGTAAGGATTTTTCTTCTGACCGTCGCGGTCGATATACTCCATACCGAATTTTTCGGCAAGCATCTGGTCGATCTGGATGGTGATAAGTGTATCTTCCTTGCCGTAGACGTTTTTGATCTGTATATCAAGCTTCGGTCCGTAGAAGGCTGCCTCGCCTATGCCGATATCATACGGTATCTTCAGATGATCAAGTATTTTAGCCATGACGCCCTGTGCCTCGTCCCACTGCTCGGGAGTGCCGATGTACTTCTTCGTATCCTCGGGATCCCACTGTGAGAAGCGGTAGGAAACATCCTCGTCAAGACCTACCGATTTCAGCATAAAGCGCGCAAGCTCAAGACAGCCCTTGAACTCCTGCTCGAGCTGCTCCGGGGTGCACATGAGATGTCCTTCCGATATTGTGAACTGGCGCACACGGATAAGTCCGTGCATTTCGCCGCTGTCCTCATTGCGGAAAAGTGTTGACGTTTCGTCATAACGGAGCGGCAGATCGCGGTACGAGCGGCTGCGGTTGAGGTACGCCTGGTACTGGAACGGGCAGGTCATCGGGCGCAGCGCAAAACATTCCTTGGTCTCGTCGTCCGGATCGCCCAAAACAAACATACCGTCAAGGTAATGATCCCAGTGACCGGACAGCTTGTACAGCTCACGCTTAGCCATGTATGGCGTTTTTGTGAGCAGCCAGCCGCGTTTTGCTTCCTCGTCCTCGACAAAGCGCTGCAGTATCTGAATGACCTTGGCGCCCTTCGGGAGCAGTATCGGCAGTCCCTGTCCTATTATATCGACCGTTGTGAAATACTCAAGCTCTCTGCCTATCTTATTGTGGTCGCGCTGCTTTGCAAGCTCAACCTTTTCGAGGTATTCCTCAAGCTCGGACGCCTTCGGGAAGGCTGTGCCGTATATACGCTTGAGCATTTTTTTGTTTGAGTCGCCTCTCCAGTAAGCGCCGGCGACCGAGGTAAGGCGGAATGCCTTTACCGCTCCGGTTGACATAAGGTGAGGTCCGGCACAAAGATCGGTAAACTCGCCCTGACGGTAGAAGCTGATCTGCTCGTCCTCGGGCAGATCGTTTATAAGCTCGACCTTGTACGGCTCGTTTTTCTCCTCAAAATATTTGACCGCTTCGTTTCTGTCCATATAAAAGCGCTCGATCGGAAGATCTTCCTTTACTATCTTCTTCATCTCGGCTTCAATGCCTCTCAAAGCCTCGTCCGTAAAGGTCATGTCGGTATCGAGGTCATAATAGAAACCGTTTTCTATAGACGGACCGATAGCCAGCCTGACATCCGGATAAAGACGCTTTATCGCCTGCGCCATTATGTGAGACGCGGTGTGCCTGAACGCGCGGCGACCGTAGTCGTCGTCAAATGTGAATATCGCGACATTGCTGTCCTTTTCAATGACCGTGCGAAGATCGGCGTACTCGCCGTTTATTTCGGCTGCACATGCCGCCTTTGCCAAACCGGCACCTATCGACTGCGCGATACCTATAGCGGTGATCTCGCCGTCATATTCCTTAACAGTACCGCCCTTCAGTGTGACCTTTATCATAAAATCTGCTCCATTCCGCCGTCGCTTTTTTGTTTTTGGCACCTTCGCCTGACGGCTATTGCGAAGTGCCCGGAAAGTACGGGAAAAATAAAAAACTTCACCCTGAAAAAACAGGGTGAAGTTACAATAAACTAACTCCACGGTCCCACCCGTGTTGCAGAAACATCTGCCGCTTTAAAGCACCCTTAACGTGGGGCATCCGTCAGTCCTTTTTTACCGGACTGCGCTCGAAAAGCGGTATCCTTTATAAGTCTTGCCAAAACGGCTTTCAGCCGGTGACCGTTCTCTCTTTACTGGCAGTTTCAAACAAGGCGTGTCTTTTCTCGTCGCTTTACCTTTTAGTACATGATACAACCACTGTTCCGATTTGTCAAGCGGTTTTTTTAAAACTTGAACACACGCGCTTTAAGCAGCGCCGCGTCCTCGTCGATATGCGACGATATGAGCACCGGCATGCGGTTTTCTGCTGCCGTTTTGAGTATCAGTCCGGCGGCTGTCCGTCTGTTTTCGGCGTCAAGACCGTTGAATGGTTCATCAAGCAGCAGCGCCTCTCCGCCGAAGGCAAGGGCGCGGACAATGGCGACGCGGCGCTTCATTCCGCCGCTGAGGCGTCTTACGGCAGTGTCGGCTTCCTTGTCAAGTCCCATGTCACGGAGCAGCTGCATAGCGTTTTGCCGTCCGCCGTCAGGGGATGTCAGGAACAGGTTTCTTTTTATGCTCGCAAAGGGCAGCAGGCGGTCCTCCTGGAACACAACGCCGACCCTTTCCGGTGCAATAACCGTACCGGAGTTTGGGGCACATAAGCCTGCGAGCAGCCGTATCACGGTGGTCTTTCCGCAGCCCGACGGACCTTTAATGGCGACACATTCGCCGTCATGTACGGTAAGGCTGAAATTTTGCAGCACCGCTTTGTCTCCGTAGGAGAAGCTGACGTTTTCAAGCCTCAGCATTTTCGTTTCCTCCCGTGATAAAATGGCGGCAAAGCAGCTTCAGCACTATTTCAAACAGCACCGACAGCACCACAACGGTAAGCGTCATGGCATATACGCCCTCAAAATCAAGATTTCCCTTTGCCCTTGAAAGGCTGTAGCCGATCGACACCGCAGGGGTGCACAGCACCTCAGCCGCCACGCCAGATTTCCAGGCAAGCCCCAGCGCGTTTACCGCCGCGGTGACCACCTCCGGTCCGCTAAGCGGCAGCCTCACCGCAAACAGTTCCCTTACCTTTCCTACCTTATATACCCGGCACATCTCGGTAAGCTGCCTGTCGGTGCCGCAAAGTCCGTCATGCACCGACTGCCATACCGTCGGCATGACCATGAGCATGGAAATGAATACGGGCAGTCTGTCAACCTTTATAAACAAAAATGCAAGTATTATAAAGGAGACGACCGGCACAGCCCTTATGACGCGCATTGCAGGTGCAAAAACCGTTCTTGCCGCTTTAGACGCAAAGGTAAATATGCCGAAAGCCAGTCCCAAAGCCGAGCCTAAGACAAATCCGCAGAATATCCTCAGTAGCGTACTGCCTGCGTTTTTGTAAAATCCTGCGGTGCAAAGCAGTTCGGCAAGGCGGCCAAAAACGGCGCCGGGAGCCGGCAGGAACAGTTTCAGCTCGTTTGCTATCAGCATGCTTGCCGCCTGCCATACTGCCAGCCAGAATATGACCGACAGCAGTATTCCGCCCGCTTTTTTCAATATATTTTTATTTGTTGTAGTAGAATCCGTCACTCGGCATCGCTCCTCCTATGGACGATGCGTCAGCGCCGAAAAGTACCTCAAAATAACCGGTTATCGCCGACTTCATCTCGGTGCCCGTTACAAATGTCAGGTTGCAGTTGGGTATCGCTGCCTTGGCTATAGCGGCAGCCGGTACGATGCCGTACTTTTCGCACGCTGCGGCGGCGCTGTCGATGTCGCTCTTGGCAAAATCGACGGAATTTTTGTACTCCTCAAGGAACTTGTCCACGGCAGCCTTGTTTTCGCTTATGTACGAAGCCTTTGCTACGACGCAGCCCATCATGAGACGGCTCTCTGACACCTTGTCCCATTCGTCGTTTACTGAGAGTACGCGCTTCAATGTGTCCTTTTTGGTAAGCACGACCGTTGCGGCCGGTTCGGGCACCATGGCGACCTCAGCCTCACCGCTTATGAGCTTGGCGTTGAGTTCGTCATTGCTGACGAGGAACTTTATCGTTACATCGGTTTTCGAATCAATGCCGTTTTGCTCAAGTATGTAGCGGAGTATGTATTCCGGGTTGGAGCCTTCGCCGGTAGAATATATCGTCTTGCCTTTCAGGTCGGCAATCGACTTTATGCTGTCGCCGTTTTCGATTATCGACAAAACGCCGAGGGTGTTCACGGCAAGCATGACTATCTGTCCGTTGGTCTTGGCGGCAAGCTTTGCGGCAAGATTGGTCGGGACCGACGCTATGTTTATCTCGCCGGACACTATTTTTCCGCTCAGCTCATCCGGTGCGGACGCTACGGTAAATGTGTAGTTGTTGGCAGTCTTTTTTTCTTCTGCGTCGCTCATGAGCTTTGCCATACCGACTCCGGTCGGACCTTTAAGGCAGGCAACGGTCATATCGACGGCGGTGTAGCTTTCGCTTTCTGAATTGCCTGACGCTGCGGATGAAACTTTGCTGCTATCGGCACCGTCGCCCTTGCTGCCGCAAGCGGCAAAGGATACGAGTATTGCCGCTGCAATCAGCAAGGCAACAATGGATCTTAACTTTTTCATAACTATATATCTCCGTTTCTTGTGGGGCAAGCCCTGTTATTATCTGACAACTTCCATATCTCCGCATATAAGGCGGAAGCCGCCCTTTGCGCGTGAGATAAGTCCGCTGCTTTCCAAAGAGTCAACAGCCCTGTAGAGGCTTGTTCTGCCGCATTTAAGCCGCCTTGCCAGCTCAGCCATACCAAAGCCGGCGTCGGAAAAGCCGTTTTCGTCTGCGGTAGTCACTATATATTCGTATACCTTTCCGACGGCGCTGCCTGCCGAAAACATGTCAATGCGCCGGTTCAAAAAACGTATTTTGTCGCTTAGATAGCCTATGTAATTGAGCGCCACGGCAGGATATTCGGTCATTATCCGGCGAAGGTCGTCCTCACTTATATATATGACCTTGCAGATGGCGGCAGCCGTTATGCTGCTCGACCCTTCCTTCCATGTGCCGAACACCGAAGCCGCACCGAACACCTCGCCCTTGCCTATCATACGCATGACCACGGTCTCGCCGGTCTCGCCCCTGCGGCAAACCTGTGCCGTGCCGAACGAAAGTATCCCTATATATCCGCACCTGTAAAGCTCGCAGCCCTTTTCCATATCGGTGCCGCTGCCTATCAGTCCGGCTATTGACTTATACTCGGTATCGTTTAATCCGTCAAACAGAAAACAATCCAATAACGGTCACCGCCTTTTAAATGTGTACTAAATGGAACACTTTTTTATATTATACAATATGATTTCGTTTTTTGCAAGCATTATTTGCCTTTAAAACTTTATTTTTGAAAATGTATATTATTTTCCGGCAATCTGTGTTACAATACATTTAAAAGACTAAGGGGGGCTTTTACCTTATGCATTTGCCAAAAAAGATGATCTGTATATTTTTATCGCTGTTTGCCGTGATGTCGGCACTGTCGGGCTGCGGCAGTGAGGCAAAGACGGTCAGAGACAGCGGATTTTACGCGATAGTTTATAAGGATCACTGCGAAATAAACGGAATGTCGGCGGAAAGTGAGCAGGTAAACGTCCCACAGAAAATCAAGGGCAAGCCGGTCACCGCTATTGCCGAGGGCACCTTCAGCGGTCTGCCCGTGGTTTCGGTCACGCTGCCCGATACGGTAACATCGATAGGCAAGGCGGCATTTGCAAACTGCAACAACCTTGTTGAGATAAAGCTGCCGGGATCGCTTAACGCCCTGCCCGACTCGGTCTTTTTCAGATGCATAAGCCTTACGTCGGCAAATCTGCCCGATTCGCTTGTGAGCATAGGCGAAAACGCATTTTATGAATGTAACAAGCTGACTATAGACCGGCTGCCCGGCTCGCTTGTAACGATAGGCCCGTACGCATTTGCCGGCTGCACGTCAATAACCGGTGTGTCGCTGCCGGATACCGTGTCGGAAATAGGCGACGGCGCATTTGAGGGCGCTTCGTCACTTGGCGCCTTTTCATCCGGCAAAGGGCTTGTCAGAATAGGCAAAAATGCTTTTGGTCTGTGCACGGCGTTAAAGAGTGTCACACTCAATGACGGTCTGTCGGAAATAGGCACCGATGCGTTTGCCGAAACGGCAATAGAAAGCATAGACCTGCCGGACAGCATAACAACGCTCGGCGGATGCTTTTCCGGCTGCAAGGAGCTTAAAACCGCAAAGCTGCCCTCACAGATCACGGTCATCGGCGACGGTCTGTTTTCCGGCTGCGGCAAGCTTTCGGAAATAGTCCTGCCGGCAGGTATCACTTCCATAGGAAACAGCGCGTTCAAAGGCTGCGGCAGCCTTTCGGCTCCGTCGATCCCTGACGGCGTCGTGTCGGTCGGGGACGAGGCATTTTCGCAGTGCATGGACTTTGACGAGCTTTATTTTGGCAACTCGCTTCTGTCGGTTGGCAGGGAGGCGTTCTCAGGCTGCGTGAACCTCAAGACACTTGAGCTCGGTTCGTCGCTCAAAACAATAGGCGACGGCGCATTTTCGGGCATGCTGAAAATAAGGTATATCACTCTGCCGGCCTCGGTCGAAACGGTAGGCAGCGGAATATTCAAGTCATGCTCGCTGCTGAGGGTAGTTACAATATTAAAAGAAAAGGATTCGCTTGATACTTCGAGCTGGGGAGTGGGCTTCAGTATCACATGGAAACCGCAGTAAAATGAAATTATCGGAAAATAAAAGAGCAAAGACCGCCTGCGATCTTCTCGAAAAGAAGTACCCGGATGCCGTCTGCTCGCTTACCTATAAAACCGCATATGAGCTGCTGATTGCAACGAGGCTGTCAGCCCAGTGCAGCGATAAGACCGTAAACATGGTGACGCCGGAGCTGTTCAAAAGGTTCCCCGACCCCGAAAGCCTTGCCGCTGCCGACGTAAACGATGTCGCCTCGATAATACATATATGCGGACTTTTCAAGACAAAATCCGAAAGCCTTGTCGGCATCGGAAAAATGCTGTGTGAGGAGTTTGGCGGCAAGGTGCCTGATACTATAGAGCAGCTGATACGTCTGCCGGGCGTCGGCAGAAAAACGGCAAACTTGGTTGTGGGCGATATCTACGGCAAGCCTGCCGTGGTCGCCGACACGCATTTTATAAGGCTTTGCAACCGTTTGGGCTTTGTGAGCACCGAAAATCCCGAGGCGGTCGAGCGTGAAATGCGAAAGCTGCTGCCGCCGGAGCGCTCCAACGACTTCTGCCACCGCGCGGTGCTGCTCGGCAGAGAGATATGCACGGCAAGAAAGGCACTTTGCAATGATTGTCCGTTGAATGAGATCTGCCCTAAACATATAAATATAAAGCCTGTAAAAAGGTCAAAAGGAAAAGGAAAAAAATGAAGTTTATACACTGTGCGGATATTCATCTTGACTCGAAAATAGAGTCCAATCTGCCGCCGCAGAAATCAAAGCAGCGGAAAAGGGAGATACTGCTGTCATTTTTGCAGATGATAGACTACGCAAAGGAAAACGGCGTTACGGCTGTCATAATAGCAGGTGATCTTTTTGACTCTGACTGCGTCCTCCCGACCACAAGGGAAATCGTTATATCCAAGATAAGGGACTGTCCGGATACCGATTTTCTTTACCTTTCGGGCAACCATGACGGCGCATTTTCGCTGTCCGATGTGCCGCTGCCGGAAAACCTTAAAATGTTTTCGGACAAGTGGACGTCTTACAGCTACGGCGACGTTACTGTAACCGGCGTCGAGCTGACGCAGGAAAACTGCCGGCACATCTACGGCAGCCTTGTGCTCGATCACGGCAGCTTCAATATAGTGATAATGCACGGCGGACTGTCGTCCTCGTCGGGCGAACAGCTTGTAAACAAGACCGAGCTTGCCGGCAGAGGTATAGATTATCTGGCGCTCGGTCATTATCACAGCTTTGACAGCGGCGTGCTTGATTCAAGAGGAATATGGTGCTACAGCGGATGCCTTGAGGGCAGAGGCTTTGACGAGGCAGGCGAAAAGGGATTTGTTCTGCTCGATATAAATGAAGGACGTCTCGACCGCAAATTTATAAAGTGCTCGCAAAGGGAGATAGTCGTAAAGGAATGTGACATAACCGGGCTTACCTCTACCTCGCAGATAACAGACTGTGTTCTGCAGTCGGTGTCGGACATTCCGGACAGTGCCTGTGTAAAGGTCATACTGACCGGCGACACGCCCGAGGACGCGGTAAAGGACACTGTGTTTATAGCCGAGACTATAAACAGCAAATTCTATTTTTCAAAGCTGGTCGATAAGACCCATATAAAGATCGACCTCAACAAATACATAGGCGACGTATCACTGCGCGGTGAATTTATCCGTCAGGCTATGGCGCTTGACAACAAGGAACAGGCGGAGCGTATCATAGAATACGGACTTGCCGCGCTGTCAGGGAGGGAACTGCCGTGGTAAAATTCATATCCCTTCATGTTACCGGATTCGGTAAGCTGCAGGATTTTGACCTGCGGTTTTCGGACGGCATCACCGAGGTGGCAGCACCAAACGGCTTCGGTAAAACTACCGTTGCGGCATTTATAAAGGCAATGCTTTACGGTCTGCCGGTTTTGAGAAAAACCGATATAGCGGAAAACGAGCGTGCCAAATACGAGCCGTGGCAGGGCGGAAGGTACGGCGGCACGCTGACATTTGAGGCGTCCTACGGCAGCTACAGAATAGAAAGATATTTCGGTCAAAAAGCAAAGGACGATGAGTGTAAGGTAATAGACCTTTCTTCGGAAACAGTGACCGACCGTTTCGGTGACGATATCGGGCTTGCGCTCTTCGGCGTCGATGCCGAATCATTTAAAAGAAGCACCTTTTTACCTCAGCAGCGACCCGGGCAGTGTATGACCGAGGGTCTTAACGCAAAGCTTACCGGTCTTGTTGAGAGCGGTGACGAACCGGAGCGGTTTGAAAAAGCGGAAAAGCTGCTCGACGCGCGCGCATCCTACCTTTTAAAGCGCGGCAACAAAGGTCGTATTCCCGACCTTGAGCGTAATATAGTAGAGCTTTCACGCCGCATAGATGAAAGCAGACAAGCTGCCGAAAACATGAAAATGCTTGAAGAAAGACGCGCCGCGATGCTTGCCGGAAAAAGGCAGATATCAGGGGAAATATCATCTGTCCGTGAGCAGCAGCGTATAGCCGATGCCGCCGAGGCATCAAGGCTCAGATCAGAGCGCAGAGCCGAGCTTTATGAAGCACTTGAGGCAGCCGCTTCAAAAAAGTCGGCTGTTTTGGCAAAATACCCGAACGGACTGCCCCAAAGAATCGAAATCACAACCGCCGAGCAGGATGTGTTGGCGATCAGGTCATGCGAAAAAGAAATTGAAATATTGACGTCTGCGTCAAAAAACGATCTTGAGCGTCTGAGCGGTTTCTTTGTGCCCGGCGTCCCGTCAAAGGACGAAATTAAAGACTGCCGCCTGTCTTTAACAAATGCGGCAGCTAAAAGGTCAGAGGCGGCAAAGCTGCAGACAGAAGCATCAAAAATATCCGACCCGGAACAGCGGCACGGCTATATCGCCGCTATAGCATCGATTGCCCTGACAGCTGTTTCGTGCATCCTGTTCATCATACTTAAAAATATCATATTCGGCATTGCAGCCGGTTCGGCGTTTGTATTTGCAGTCGTCTTATTTGCCGTGAAGCACGGTCAAAACGCGAAGGCAAAAAGAATATCAGAAGCCAAAACCGACCTGCAAAAGAAGGCGGAGACCGCCATTTCCGACGCGTTGGCTCTTGAGACCGAAGCCGCGGCATTTACCGGGAAGTATATTCCGGACATGCCCCCTTTGGAGGCTGTGGAAATAATAGCCGAAAACCTAATGGCATATGATACATACAGAAAAAGCCGCACGGAAAACAGCAGCCGGGCGAACAATCTGCAGGTGCAGCGGACAGAAACATCCGGCAGGCTGAAGGCGTTTTTTGAAAAATACCCTGCTTATTCTGACCAAAGCTTTGAAATTGCGGTACGCAGAATATATGACGACCTGAATATTTATGCTGCTGCCGAGGGCGACGAGGCTGCGGCAAAGCAGAGAATAGCCCTTCTTCCCGAAGAGGAAGCCGGCGAAGGCGCGACAGCCGGCAGTGCAGCAGACAGGGACGCTTTGCTGAAAAAGGAAAGAGAGTTGTCCGAACGTCTGACCCTTACGGACTCAGAGATCGCGGAGCTTAGCAGCAGGATATCGGAGCTTGTGCCGGTCGCCGGTGAGCTCGCATGGCTCTGCGAGCAGCTTGACGGTGCAAAGGACGAGCTTTTGCATTTCAAAACAATGCATGAGGATATAACCGCTGCCGGTGAGCTGCTAACTAAAGCGCGCGAAGCGTTGTCCGGAAGGTATATGAGCGGTGTGCGCTCGGCGTTTGACCGCTACATAAAGGAAATATCGGGCAGCAAAGACCGCTTCCTGCTCGGGACCGATCTTTCGGTCAGCGTTTCGTTGCCCGACGGCACCAGAGAGTCCGGCTATTTAAGCACCGGAGCAAACGACATGCTTGACATATGCATGCGGCTTGCGCTTGCCGATGCCTTATACGGTGAAGATAAGCCGCCGCTGATACTCGACGATCCGTTTGTAAACCTTGACGACGAAAAGCTTGCGGCATCACTTCAAATGCTGAAAAGGCTGTCGTCACAGTGTCAGATAGTTTACCTCACCTGCAGCAGTTCAAGAAGGACTGCGGAGCAGTAAAAGCTTTTTGCACCCTGCCGCGGCAATCCGGCATTTTGCGGCGGCTGGTGCGGCAAAGTACTGAATTCCGGCTTAGAAGTATATTAAAATATATTTACAGTCCATGGGTCAGAATCTCTGCCCTTGCCGGTTATGATTTATCTCTGTTTGGGTTTTAAAAAACGGTGTGGCTATGCCCACTATATGTCTCTCAATATGTTTATTGCTTCCAAAGGCTTAAAATCAATCTCCCAATGTGTGCAAAAAAACCGAACATGGCTGAAAGCTGTACTTCCGCCATGTTCGGTTTTTTGATGCTCAATTTATGCTTTATCGGTCACATATGCCGCTGCTGTAATGTGCACAGCCTGATGCTCAATCTGCATTTTGGGCGTGCTTAGGATTGCTGTTGGCATATGCTATTTTGCCGGTCTCGTGCCAGTTTGCGTTGTCCCTGGCGTCTCCGGTTACGGCATATTCCTTGTGATAATATGTAAGAATGTTTGGCTCATCAAGATCTCTGAAAACCCAATAGAAGTATCTTGTGCGGTCCTCATTTTCGCCTATCTCATCAAGGCAGCGACCGAATTTTGTATAATCTCCGCCGAGCGCTCTTATCACTGTGGGGAAAATATCGTCGTGGGATACGGGCGCATTTGACGTTTTAAGCGGCTGGTCATATCCTGCTCCGGCAGGTTTAAAGAACATTATCGGATTGACGTTGCGTGCCGTATCGTCATCGCTTTCAATAACGTGTGCGTTACCGTGATCGGCTGTGATTATAACGGTCGCATCTTTATATAAGCCGAGGTCGTTCAACGCTTTTAGATAATCGCTTACCAGCTTCATGCTGCCGGCTGCCGTTTTTTCAAGGCCTCCGTCTTCAGCCGAAATAGGAGTTTCGAGATATTCAGCATTTTCATTTAGCTTGTAGCGGTCATGAGCGCCTTTTACATGTATAAATCTGAAGCTGTTATCACCGTATTGCTTGTTTTCCGACAGGCCGTCTTTGAGAATTGCCTTGTCCATAGCTGCCTCTGAGTCATAATCATCAAGTGAATAGTAATCGTCGGTCGCCATTGAAGTTAATGCCGAATTGAAATTCGACGAATCGTACACATAGTTCTGTTTGTATTTAAACGGAAGGAGTCTGTAAAGCGACGCTTTGCGTGATGCTTCGAGTATACCGGCTTCATCCACTATATAATTTGCGCGGACACAATTGTCTATTTTACTTCTGGCATCATTGCTTCTGATATTGAATTCATCGGTGTATATGCACAGACTGCCTGTGTGTTCGGTTATGTATTTGAAGTATTCACTGTTGTCTATCTGCGATATGACCTGCTCATCTGTGGGGTCATACTCCGGTATGCGGTCGCCGGTCAGCAGATAAGGTATCGCAACATGTGTGAAGCAGTATGATCCGGTGGCGTTGGGATAATAGGTGAAGCCTTTGAGCCCGTCAAGGGAATTCGGAAACGCCGTAAGCATCTTGTCCACATAGGTCTGATCAAATTTATCAAGAACAAAGATTATGACGTTGTTTTTGGCAGACACCTCATATATCCCGGCGTATGACATGAGTGAGCCGACATTCGGCTGTGCAGAGGTGAGTATAAGGCTCACCATAGCCACAACCTGCATACCGGCAATAAGAGCCGAACCGGCGGAGCATATTTTACGCCAATGCTTTTTGATAATAAGACAAATAACGGCTGGCAAAACGGCTATTGCGATCCATATAATAAGATTGACTGTCACAGAGCTGCCCGACCATCCGGTCTCGGTCCCATCAAGATTGTGCATCATACCGTTGAAAAGCATTGCCTGTACATATCCGGCAATGGTCACGCCAAAAACAAGAGCTGTGGCGACGATCTTCAATCTGCCCTTTAAAAACATAAGCATTAATGCGACAAGCGAAAATATTAGCAGTCCCTTAAGTGCCACAATACCCCAAAGCCAGGAAAAATCAAATCTGAATTCACTGGCATTTCCGAGGAAGGTCTCGTAAGGAGCAAACACAACATATGTAAAGGAAAAAGCAAATGCGGCAAGCAGCGACGACAGCGTTCCGGACGACTTGTCCTTGCCGCCGTCCTCCACAAGAAATGATCTTACCTTGCCGTACGCCTTGCCGACAGACGATCTGAGCTTTTGCGGTGCAAACCGAACCGCAAGCGCCAGAACAAGGGTGCAGATGATAAATGCGGATAAAAACTTAAACAAAACACCTGCGGTCATGTGATCCGCCGACCCGTCCAGCACTACGAATGCCGCAGCAACAACAGCCGAAACGGCAGAGAACGCGGCGCCGCGGTCAAGCATCCAAACGAAAAAGTCCGTAACCTTTTTAGGAAGCCTTTTCATCATGACAAAGGGAAGCGCTACGGCGGCGGCAAAAGCCGGGACCATATATTTAATAAACTCGGTCAGCGTCAGGAACATTTCATCCGGAGCGACCGCCGCGCTGCCTTTTGATATCATCATAAGCATTACAAGCCATGTGATGACCGCGGTATAAAGTACGGCACGCGAAAAGACGCAGCCTTTACCTTTAGATACATATTTCATATCTATCGCGGTCGCTGCAAGACCGGGCAGCAGAATTATAAGTGCAAAATAAAGTACAGGCATTTTATCCTCCATATATTTTAAAAATAAAAGCAGTCTTTTGTTTTAAAAGACTGCTTTTCTTATGTCGGCATTACCTATTTTCCCGGGCCGTCACCAGCCAAGTATTTTCGGCGCAAATGAGCTTAACTTCCGTGTTCGGGATGGGAACGGGTGGACCCTCATCGCAATCAACACCGACTCGCGACCGTTATACGTCCCCGATCCGCCGGCCGCAGTGCTCTCATCGGGAACAGAAGATATAATAGCACATCTCTTTTCAAATTGCAAGTGTTTTTTTGAAATTTTTATAATTTTTTTGTCAAACAGCAGGTTCTGCAGCAAATACCGTACATTCGGTATGTCCGTAAACCGAAAAAGCCGCCAGCATATACGGTATCACAAATACTATTGGCAGAACCAGTATACTTATAAAATACCACCCGATAAAACTGAAAACAAAGCCTAAAAAACGCAGCAGGTTTCCCCTTGTCATATCGATCGAGCGTCTGAACACCGCCCTCACCGATATGCCAGGCGAAAAGAGCGCCACCGCGTAAAACAGGCTGTATCTCAAACTCCACAGAATAAACAGACATATGCAAAAAAACTTTATGGTGCTGTGCATTGAATACATTCCGGACATCCATATAGGCATGGCGTAACCGAACACGGAATATATCCACGGGGATGAAACAAGGTTGGCGATAACAAGAGGAATAAAGCAGATGACCGCTCCGACGGTCACGCGCCACAACACCCCAAAAGCAACACTGAGCGCTCTGAAAAACAGCTTTCCTGACGAAAAATAATAAAATATCCCGTCAAGATAAGCCTTTTCCTCACCGGTGATCATCCAAAACCAACGCAGCACCCCGAAGAAAAGCGGAAAAACTATAAGCAGTGAAAAAAGCGCGGAAAAAAGCGATATACATATACTTGCCACCGTATTATACTTCGGCAGCTCCATCGGACTGTAAAAGGTCCATATCGCATCCACCTTGAAGACCTGCATAAGTATCGTCTGAAGAAATGAATTAAGCAGTGATACCGCGACTAAGATCATAGATGCGGCAATAGCCTCGCTCCAACGCCCTTTAAGTGACGAAAGTGCCGTTGTCTTGATATCGCCGAATGTCGGTCTCATGCAGTTTCACCGCCCTTTTTATAAGATAGATTAATTATATCAGCTTTAGAAATTGTTGTAAACCGCGTTGCACAAGCTTTAAATCTTTGTTTACATATTTTTCATATACACTTTATTTTGAACCAGCTGGTCTGATTTTAAACACTGCACAAAATTGCTGCCACAGATTTACGTCAATAGGTGAAAACTGCATATAAATATTAATTATACATAAAATTTGTAAAAAGTACTTGATTTTATTCAAAATTTATGTATAATTATAAACATCACAAGAGGTGAATAGTATGATCAAGGTTTTTGTTGACGGAAAAGAGGGCACTACGGGTCTGAGAATAGCGGACCGACTGCGTAAACGACCCGATATAGAGCTTCTGGAAATAGATGAAAGCAAGCGAAAGGACAGCGCCGAGCGCAAAAAATATTTTGCCGCCGCAGACATTGCCTTTCTCTGCCTGCCCGACGCGGCGGCTGTCGAAGCGGCAGAGTTGAGCCGTGACTGCAACGTAAGGCTGATCGACACTTCGACGGCACACAGAACGGCAGCTGACTGGGTGTACGGCTTTCCCGAGCTGTCGGCTGATTTAAGGAACGGCATCAAAACCTCAAGCCGTGTCGCGGTACCGGGCTGCCACGCCAGCGGATTTATAGCTATGGTCTCTCCACTTACCGAGGCAGGGATAATTGGAAAGGACGCACTGCTTACAGCCTTTTCGCTTACCGGCTACAGCGGCGGCGGAAAGAAAATGATAGCACAGTATGAAAATGAAAAGTCGCAGGTCATGGCTACGCCGGGAATTTACGCTTTGGGGCAGACCCACAAGCATTTAAAGGAAATGCTTACGTTTGCAGGTCTTGTATCTCCGCCGGTCTTTTCACCGATAGTAGATGATTTCTACAGCGGTATGCTGGTGACCGTGCCCTTTTTCGGCAGGGCTGTAAAGGGCGGAATAGAGGCGGTAAAAGCGTGCCTTAAGGCAAAATATGAGGACGGCGGCATCATTAAATATAAGGAATGTGACCGACCGACGCTTTTTGCAGGCTCTCTTACCGGCAAAGACTCAATGGTGATCACTGTGTCGGGAAACGAGGAACGGTTTACCGTTTCCGCCCTTTACGACAACCTCGGCAAGGGCGCTTCGGGCGCGGCGATGCAGTGCATGAATATAATGCTTGGCACGGACGAAAAGCTGGGTCTTTGTCTTTAATAAACGCTCTAAGTCTTATATCGGAAAGGAAAATGAAGATGGAATATATAAAGGGCGGCGTTTGCGCCGCGAAGGGCTTTAAAGCGGCAGGAATACACTGCGGCATCAGAAAAAACAAGTCGAAAAAGGATCTGTCGCTCATTTTGAGCGACTGCACCGCGGCTGCGGCTGCAGTATACACTACCAACCTTGTCAAGGGCGCGCCGATAGCCGTGACACGGCAGCATATAGCCGACGGCTATGCAAGGGCGATACTGTGCAACAGCGGAAACGCCAACACCTGCAATAAAAACGGCGAGGAGATAGCGCACGAAATGTGCTGCCTTGCGGCAAATGAACTGAAAATAAGCGATAAGGACGTAATTGTTGCCTCGACCGGCGTCATAGGTCAGCCGCTTGACATTTCACCCATAAAGTCCGGGATGGGCAGTCTTTGCGCGTCGCTGTCTTATGACGGCAGCACTGCGGCGGCAGAAGGCATAATGACGACCGACACAGTTTTAAAGGAAACGGCGGTCAGTTTTAAAATAGGAAATACCGACTGTGTTATAGGCGGCATTTCGAAGGGCTCGGGAATGATACACCCCAATATGGCAACCATGCTCGTGTTTATCACGACCGATGTCGATATTTCCCCTGAGGTGCTGCAGGCGGCGCTGTCTGAGGACGTAAAGGACTCATTCAACATGATAAGCATTGACGGCGACACCTCGACCAACGACATGTGCTGCATACTTGCAAATAAAAAGGCAGGAAACGAGCCTATAACCGCCGCTTCGGGCGAGGCGTATGAAGCCTTCAAAACGGCGCTTGCCGCAGTGACCAAAAAGCTTTGCCGCGCCATTGCCGCCGACGGCGAGGGCGCAACCAAGCTGATCGACGCCTTTGTCAGCGGAGCATCCTCAAAAGAGCAGGCGCGCACGGTAGCAAAGTCGGTAATATGCTCGTCGCTTTTCAAAGCCGCAATGTTCGGTGCCGACGCCAACTGGGGCAGGGTGCTGTGTGCCATAGGCTACAGCGGTGCCGATGTCGACGTCGGGAAAATAGATGTCAGCTTTTCGTCGTCAGCCGGCAGCATAAAGGTGTGCGAAAACGGATTGGGCGTAGCTTTTTCCGAGGAAAAGGCAAAGGAAATACTGCTCTGCAATGAAATCAACCTTTTGATATCACTGGGAGACGGCGAATACTCCGCCGAAGCGTGGGGCTGCGATCTTACATATGATTATGTGAAAATTAACGGAGACTACCGCACTTAAAAAGGAGAATAAAATGGAGCTAACAAACGCAAAAAGGGCAGAGGTGCTCGTACGCGCCCTGCCTTATATAAAGGATTACAGCGGAAAAATAGTGGTCGTGAAATACGGCGGAAACGCCATGATCGACGGCGAACTCAAATCTGCGGTCATGCACGATATCGTGCTGCTGTCGCTCATAGGTGTCAAGGTGGTGCTGGTACACGGCGGCGGACCTGAGATATCGGGTATGTTAAAGCGCGTCGGTAAGTCTACTGAATTTAAAAACGGACTCAGAGTGACCGACGCCGAGACAGCCGAGATAGTCCAGATGGTACTCGCAGGCAAGACAAACAAGGATCTTGTAAATCTTCTGCAGCGGTCGGGCGGCAGCGCGATAGGTCTTTGCGGAATTGACGGCGGCATGATAACGGCAAAAAAGCTCGACCCCGAGCTTGGGTTTGTGGGCGAGATAACCGATATAAATGTAAGCCCCATTACCGATCTTCTGGAAAACGGGTACATTCCGGTGATATCCACCGTCGGCTGTGACGGCGACGGCAACGTTTACAACATAAATGCCGACACGGCGGCGGCAAAAATAGCCGGAAGTCTTTCGGCTGAAAGCCTTATTTCCATGACCGACATAGCAGGGCTGATGCGCGATCCTGATGACCCGGACAGCCTCATACACAAGATCAACGTCAGCGAGGCGACGCAGCTGATAAAGACCGGAGTCATCGCAGGCGGCATGATACCAAAGGTCGGCTGCTGCATTGAGGCTATACGCCGCGGCGTTTCAAAGGTCTTTATAATCGACGGCAGAGTGCCGCACGCCATACTTATGGAAACTCTGACCGATGAAGGAATAGGAACAATGTTTGTGGGGTAAGGTATGAACATAATCGAGCAGGACAAAGAATATATAGCCGGTACATACAAGCGCTTTCCGGTCGTTCTTAAAGGCGGCAAAGGGGCGGTGCTTGTTGATGAAAACGGCAGAGAATACATCGATCTCGGCAGCGGTATCGCGGTCAATTCTTTCGGTGCTGCCGACGACAAATGGGTCGCCGCAGTAACACGGCAGGCGGCAGCACTGCAGCATACGTCCAACCTCTACTACAGCGAGCCGTGCGTAAAATTGGCTGAGCTGCTGTGCAAAAAATCCGGCATGAAAAAGGTTTTCTTCTCCAATTCCGGTGCCGAGGCAAACGAGTGCGCCATAAAGACGGCGAGAAAATACTATTTTGAAAAAACCGGACGCGAGGGTAAAATAATAACGCTGAAAAACAGCTTTCACGGCAGAACCGTGACCACCCTGTCAGCCACCGGACAGGACATGTTCCACAAATACTTCGGTCCGTTTACCGACGGATTCGTTTATGTGGAGCCGGGCGACTGCGAGGCAATGCAGCAGGCACTTTGCGGCGACATAGCCGCCGTCATGTACGAGCCGATACAGGGCGAAGGCGGCGTAAACCCTCTTGACGCCGGCTTTGTACGGCTTGTGGAATCTCAAAAGGAGCAAAAAGGTTATCTTACGATAGCCGATGAGGTCCAGACCGGAAACGGAAGGACCGGAAAATATTTTGCCTTGGAGCATTTTGGCGTCACACCCGATATAATCACCACCGCAAAAGGACTGGGCGGCGGCTTGCCGATAGGCGCAACGCTTTTCGGCGAAAAAACCGCAGATGTACTGAAAACGGGCGATCACGGCTCGACCTTCGGCGGAAATCCGGTCGCAGCGGCAGGCGCTTTGTCGATAGTCGAAAGAATCGATGACGAGCTGTTGACGGAAGTAAATCTGAAAGGCGAATATATAAAATCGATGCTGTCCGGTGCCGCAGGCATAATATCGGTTTCGGGAATGGGACTGATGCTTGGCGTAAAAACAGAACGTCCGGCAGGCGAAGTCGCGGCAAGGTGTCTTGAAAAGGGCGTGCTTGTCCTTACCGCAAAGGACAAGATAAGGCTTCTGCCGCCGCTCAACATCACATACGGGCTGCTGGATACCGCTCTCGATGTATTAAAGGAGGCAACATTATGAAACATCTTTTGAAATTGGGCGATTTGTCGTCAACAGAGATTGAAGAGGTTCTGAACCTTGCCGATCAGCTGAAATATGATAAAAAGCACGGCATTGATCACAGCTATTTAAAGGGAAAGACCTTGGGGATGATATTTCAGAAATCGTCCACCCGTACCCGCGTTTCGTTTGAGACCGGCATGTATCACCTCGGCGGAAACGCGCTGTTTTTAAGCTCAAGGGATCTGCAGATAGGCCGCGGTGAGCCCATTGAGGACACAGCCCGTGTGCTGTCAAGGTACCTTGACGGGATCATGATAAGAACATACGAGCAGTCCGAGGTCGAAGCGCTTGCGAAATACGGCAGCATTCCGGTCATAAACGGACTGACCGATTACTGCCACCCCTGTCAGGTACTTGCCGACCTCATGACGGTAAGGGAACACAAAGGCTCACTTGCAGGACTGAAGCTCACATTTATAGGCGACGGCAACAATATGGCAAATTCGCTTATAGTGGGCGGTATCAAGTGCAAAATGAAGGTGTCGGTCGCCTGTCCTGCCGGTTATAAGCCTGACAAAGATATAATGAAGTGGGCAGAAGATAACGGCGATTTCTGCTGCACCGACGATATTGCCGCCGCAGTGGCTGACGCCGATGTGGTCTACACCGATGTGTGGGCATCCATGGGGCAGGAAAACGAGCGTGCCGAGCGTGAAAAAGTATTCAAAGGCTTCCAGGTCAACGAGGAGTTCATGTCTCTTGCGAAAAATGATGCGATGGTGCTGCACTGCCTGCCGGCGCACCGCGGTGAGGAGATAACAGCCGAAACCTTTGAAAAACACGCCGGAGAGATATTCGACGAAGCTGAAAACCGCCTGCATGCACAAAAGGCGGTAATGGTGCTGACGATGGGAGATAAAAAATAGATTTTTAATTACCCGGCATCAGAAAACCTATAATCATATTGCACGGTGAGGCTTTGCCCTCGCCGTTTCCTTTTCACCAGTACAGCTTTAAATTTTAGTTTATGAGCGCAAGAAACCGAAAATCTAATTGTGCATTTGTAGGGAACGACCTATGTGTCGTTCCGCGCGGTTTCATTAGGTTTTAAGGAACGACACATAGGTCGTTCGG